>Ga0209284_10002565_pt1 | contig 24439 bp, 25 predicted proteins | sample FRY03_FD_187211 | JGI IMG/M metagenome (GOLD analysis project Ga0209284, IMG submission 187211) | Freshwater microbial communities from Lake Fryxell liftoff mats and glacier meltwater in Antarctica - FRY-03 (SPAdes) (version 2) | ecosystem: Environmental > Aquatic > Freshwater > Ice > Glacier...
ACATTCTTCTGAAAATCTGTTACCTGTATTGTGACAATATGCCTTCAGATAGCGAGATCGGCAGGTGCCTTGAGGGTAAAATTATATTTTTTTACACCTTGCAATGTACCATATATGATATCATTGACAAAGATTTGAATTTTGGAAACATCACTTTCATCATTTATCGTACCGATAAGAGTAATTTGTTGTCCTGATTTTATATTCATTACTGCAGGATTATCAGTTTTGATAGTAGGATTTACGATATCTTTGTCGAGTAGTCTAATATGATAATTACGTGAAGTACTGTAACCAAAAGTATCAATAACACGAACAGTAATAATTTGATTTGCTCCATCAGCATTACTGAGACTAAATTCAGCTTTTACAGTCCCTTGACTTTGATTATTGAGGTTAATTCACCTATACATTTTATCATTAATAAGTATCAGGGCCTCTTTCATAGGATGATCTGATGAGTAGGTAATCTCTATAGGATAGAGACCTGCGAAAAGATCAGAATTATCCACGAGCGTTGTAGTAAATTTTGGGATACTCTCTGAAGGCCGTTCACATATATTTTCTGGTGGAGCAACCACCATCATCATATCTTCTGTGAGTCATAATTTTTCTATCAGATAGAGTCGTCCTCTGTCGCTACTCAACCATAAATCAACAGGTTCTCTCCATGTAGGATAAGTATCTTCTATAGGAAAAGCTTTATCGAGGATGACAGCATCACGAATAGCCTCTTTTGGAGTTGTCTCACTGACTCGACCATTACACAGAGAATCAACTTGAATTTTTTCAGGATTAAATCATTTAATTACATCCGGTTTTTTACCATTGATATAGAGAAACTGTCCACTCCCTACCACATCTGATGGCTTCGTAAAATCAACCTTTGGTAAATCAGTATGAGCAAAATCCATAAATTTTTTCCAAATAAGCGCGCTTGATTCCATACCACTTGCTCGAGCACTAGCAGGCTTACCGTCAGTATTACCCGTCCATACTACAGTTGTGTATTGTGGGGTATAGCCTGCAGTCCAGAGATCTCGTGGAAGTGTCTTTTCTCATACTTTTTTACTAGAAGTGCCTGTTTTGGCAGCTGCACGACGTCCTCCAGCAAGAGCGAGAAAATTATTCCAACCGGGCGGACGAGCAGAAGTGTCTGAGAGGATATCAGAGATCATATAGGCTGCGGCTGGTAAAATGACCTGTTTTGGTGCTGGTTGTTCAATCTTGATTTCATTTCCTTGAGGATCAAATATTTTGAGAATAGGATTCGGAGGAAGAATCTGTCAATTGTTTGCAAAGGCTGCATATGCAGCAGCAAAATCAATACCACGAACCTCAGCAGAACCAAGAGCGATAGGTGGACCATAGAGGTTATTTTGTGCACGCTTTTCTATAGTATTTAATCCAAGTCACTGGAGGAATTCAACCAGATTATGTTCTTGTTTGATACCATTATCACCAGAATCCTGAAGAGCCATATAATACATCTTGATAGCTGGTATATTACGAGAAGCATCGAGCGCAGTCCTGATAGTCATAGGACCCATAAATTCACCATCAAAGTTTTTTGGCTTGTAAGTGCCAAAATTCATCTCAACATCAAAAATAGGAGTATCAGTACTAAGAGAGTTTTTCTCAAATGCTCGAGCATAAATAAATGGCTTCATGCTTGAACCTGGCTGCTTGAGAGAGGTCATCACATTTACCTCGCCATCGATTTCTTTATTAAAATAATTCTGCGATCCAATCATAGCTACGACATCACGATTATTGGTATCGAGAGCAACCATGGAACCATTGTTAATCCCATAACTCTTAAAAGTATTCGCAGCATAGAAATTCATTAATTCCTGAGCCTTATCTTGGAGTTTTGGATCAATAGTAGTATATATTTTCCATCATCCTTGTTGAAAAAAATCTTCTCAGTAGAGATTCACGAGATAGTCTTTTACATAAAATACAAAATGAGGATATTTGATAGACTCTTTCGGGTCTTGAAATACATAATCCAATCATTGGATAAGCGCATCATGGTATTGCATATCATTGATATAACCATCTTCATACATACGCATAAGTACACGATCTTTACGTCCAACTTCATATTCCAACACAACAGGAGTAGAGACATTTTCCAGCACAACAGTAGCTGGAAATTGCACACTATTGAGAAAATCTGTGAGATCTTTTTTCGCTACAGTGAGACAATCAGTTCATATTTTTTTCTCAAAAGGTGCTTTTCATTGAAATGAAGAGAGACCGCACACTCGAGTAAAGCCTCTTTCTGTAGTAAAACGAACCTGCAAAAGTGTTTGTTTAAAAGAATTGAATAATGCGGGATTGCTGAGTATATCTACTTTTACATTGGCGTCCTCTGTAGGTTTTGTGTCATGATAATACACAAATCCCATAAGTCTATCTCTTCGTGAATAAGGATTATATCCTGTTGGAGTCTTTGGTAGAGAAGCTATAATGGCTGATTCGAGGATATCTATCTCTGTTGCTGGTTTCCCAAAAAAACGCCGAGAAGCTTGTTCGACACCATATGAGTTAGAACCAAAAGAAATTTTATTAAGGTAGAGTTCGAGAATTTTTTCTTTCGAAAATCGTATATTAAGTTGCAGTGAGAGAATAATTTCTTGAACTTTTCTCCTATACAGACTCTCATGCATGAGAAGCGTATTTTTGATGAGTTGTTGACTGAGAGAAGAACCTCCAGAACAACGTCATCCCATGGTACAAGTGATGGCAGCACGAGTAATTCCAAAAATATCAAAACCTAAATTACTAAAAAAACGCTGATCCTCCATGGCGACAAGAGCATTGACAACATTAGGTGATATTTTATCAAAGGGAACATATTGACGATTTTCATCTCATCCATAAATCGTGTAGAGCTGATTTCAGTCTTTATCATAGATGATGCTACTTTCTTTGAATGATGTCTCTATATCCAAGATAGATGGCATTCCAAAAAGAAATATAGCATAAAAAAGCAGGAAACCAAAACCCAAAACTACACTCGACCAGAGACGAATCTTTGGATCTCAGGCAAGATGCTTAATCCGGTACCATTGAGATGTACCGCTGATAAGTTTTTGACGAACATGGCTGCGGCGGGAATACATAGTTTATTGAAAGTAAAGTGATGAGTCACTACCGAGAACGAGTTCATAAGGACTCATCATAGTAGTTTTTTCCAAATCAGTTGCTTCTCGCTTTTCACCAGCAAATGCTAGAGTCATAGCATCCAGAAGAACATTATCCTGACCCATTATAGACGAATTATATCGAATAAAAGTCTTTTCAACTTTTTCAGATTGATTTTTTATCTGAGTGTCATCAATTGGTATTCCTATAGATTTGAGTTTGAGGGCAATAGTAAGTGCGAGATTGGTCCTCCCTGAAGCATTCACAACAGCCAGTCCTATATTTGAATCAATCGATGGATACTCCGAAACTATACCGACAAAAAGGCGAATCATATCATATGTATCCATGGTAGAAGCGCTGGCTTTTTTTGGAAGCAATACAGATAATCAACCAAATAATTCTCTATCTGGCGAATAGATCAATCAGCCTGGATGACAAAATCTCAGTGCGTCAAAACAAGAAACATCAAGAGAATAACTGTGAATATCATTTTTACCTACTTTGGAACCAATTTTAGCCAATTTAAACATATCTTTGAGAGAGATATTGGTCTGAAATGAATCACTCAGAGTTGAGTAAATATTCTCTAGTTTTGAAGGCGAAGATAGTACCTCTTGTGAGGTCATTTTATCACGAAGAGCCTGGATAACCAACTGTTGTCTCTTTGAACGGTCAAAATCACTCGTAGTATGACGACTTCGAGCATATTTTAGCGCCTTATCTCCATCAAAGTGCTGCAATCATACAGGTATATCAACGACAGTATATCCCCAATTTTTAGTAGGATATTCAGGATCATAGATCCTCTCAGGAACTTCGATATCCACACCCCCAACTGCATCTACTAATTTACGAAATCAATCAAAATCAATTAATGCATAGAGACGAATATTTTTCCCTGTTATTTGACTCACCATCTCCGTAAGATGATTCATCGCTGCTTCTTCTCATAGGGATTTTTTTGCTCATGAATAGAGTTCATTTATTTTCACTCTTCCGAGAATTTTTGATCGAACTAAGAGATCACGTGGAATAGAAAGGGTTGTGAAGCTATTTTGTTTTTTATTATAATGTGCAAGGATGATTGAATCAGTCAAATCTGGAGCATCATTTTCTCTCCCCCCCCGACCGAGTATGAGTATATCTACGTCTCCCGTCTCATCAGTTTGAGCATCTCCAGAAAGAGTGACTCCGGGAGTAATCATACTTAAAATTTTCGTCGTATCAAAATGAAAAGAAAAAACTCGTGGAAGTGTCCATGAAACAGCAAAGAGAATACAAAAAAGAACAACAGCAAGTAAAATTGTATCACGAAAAATATGATATTTTCTGATTTTTTTATAGGAGTCCAAAAAATAAGAAACAAATGATGATTCAGTTCAAGATTTTGAAGTTTTTTTTTCAGAAACAGGAGAAACTTTTTCTGATTTTTTTATAGATTGGCGAGAGAGGTTTTTCTCACGACGGAAACGATTATCCATAGATTATATTTTTTTCGAAGAATTGATGTCATAGAGAATCGGTGCAGCAATACATATAGATGAATATGTTCCTACGATAGTTCCGAGAAGCATGAGAGTAGTAAAGCCAACCAATGCATCTGGACCAAATAAAAGCATAGAAACCAAAACTATAGCGAGGGTCATCGAGGTATAAACAGAACGCTGGAGGCTCACATTGATAGAGTCATCAAATATTTGTTTTGTTGTACGTTTATCATTTGCTCTCTTGTCACGATACGTCGCACGTATACGATCCAATATAACTATGGTATCATTGATACTGTAGCCAAGTATGGTCAAGATGGCTGTGACAAAAAATGTATCGACTTTTAACACAGGAAATATCAATCCCAGCAAAATAAAAATACCAGGGGCAATCATAACATCATGAAGAAGCGTCGCGAGCGTAACTGCACCAAAAGCAAAACTAGAGGTACCTTCTATAGATTTCCTAAATGCGTACATCAAATAAAGAGCAATAACAACAAAACACATCGTCAAAGTCAGATAAGCCCTATCAATCACAAATTTACCAAATGATTGTCCAACCGACACAAAAGACAGCTCTGAAACAGTGATATCATGTTTTTGGAAAAATACAGGAAAACTCTTGCGTATATCATCGACTCTTTGCTGAGCAATTTTCACATCTTGCTCATCCAGCAATCATACATCAATACGGATAGAATCTGTATTTACGACATATAATAAGACGTCCGATATGACAGCCTTTGATTCAAAAGTATAATTTTTGGCAATATCTTCTCGGACAACAGCGAGAGTCTCAACTGTTATGGGAGTAGTACTAGAATACTCCATTTGGAGGCCTCCAGTCATATCTATCCCATAATTTTTTGGAACAAAAAGAAAAACCAAAAGAGAGAGAAGAAAAAATACACCTGAGACACTATAAAACTTTTTTCGATTAGCTATAAAACGCATACAAAATTATTAAAGGATAACTATTGTCTAGAGTGTACTTTTTTTCACCAATTCGCAACCCGATTTTATTGACTGTGTGTCTTTTACTAGCAATGTGCTCTAGAAGAGTCTCATGACAGGATTTTCCTCTATCTGAATTACGTCTGATTGTATCAATTTTTCAAGAGCACGGACAGTAGCCTCTACATCATATATAGCGCTGTGCGATCCTTCGAAATATGTACCAAAGAGTTTTTTATAGAGTTCGTTGAGTTTTGGGTATTTAAAACCGATTCCCCTTCCAGGTATAGCACAAAAATCAACAGTAGATTTCATGGTACAAAGTGTTTTCTGAGGATTGTAGTCGCCCCTGCGAGCAAGCCTCTCGAGCTCATAATTTACGACAGATTCATCATATTCTATATTGTGCCCCACTATCAAATCAGCACTATTGAGATAGGAGAGAAATGTATCTATTTGTTCTACAATTGCTCACTTATCAGCTACGTCTTTATCATAGATACCATGAACTTGACTGGCACCAAAGGGTATAGAGATTGGCGGTTTCACATAGGCATCGATTCTATCCAGTTCCTTGAGTGTCTTATCGGACTGTAATTCCAGAAGTATTCCAGAAAATTGCACGATATACGGCTGCACCTCCAGAGGTCCTTCCCTCTCTACAAATCCTGTTGTTTCAGTATCAAAGACAAAGAGTTTCATAATGGGGGCATTGTATAAAAAAATACTGAGACACAAAAAATTTTGCAATTCCAGTCCAGACACTATAATCAGCTCCATGCCGCCGTAGCTCAGCTGGTAGAGCGTCCGCCGTGGCGGAAGGTCGCACGGGTTCAGCGAAAGGATTACCTACATTATATGTACATGTGTACATTATGCCGCCGTAGCTCAGCTGGTAGAGCGTCCGCCGTGGCGGAAGGTCGCACGGGTTCAGAGAAAGGATTACCTACATTATATGTACATGTGTACATTATGCCGCCGTAGCTCAGCTGGTAGAGCGCATCCATGGTAAGGATGAGGTCTCGGGTTCGATTCCCGACGGTGGCTCCATATGATGAGTTTAATATGCTGCTCAAAAAATCAACTAATGAAGAGTTATTGTCATGGGTTAAAACGCCTAGAGCCTATATCTTCCTCCCCACTTCCATCTCAACTGCCCTCGCCATATCACGCTTCTTGAGAACTTCTCTTTTATCATATTCTTTTCGACCTTTTGCGAGAGAAACAGATATTTTGGCGAGATTTCACTTAAAATACACTCGAGTAGCAATAAGTGTGATTCATTTTTCCTTTGTTTTTTGTTCTAGTCGAAGCATGACATTTTTTCGGAGAAAGAGTTTACGTGCGCGTTTTGTTCCCACATCCGCATCTTGTGAAAATTTATAGGGACTCACATGCATTCAGAGAATCTGAGCTAATCCAGCTCGTATAGTCACGTGACTCCCCTTGAGCTGCGCGCCTATTTCCCTCATGCTCCGCACTTCCCAACCAAAAAGTTCGATACCTGCCTCATGCTCCTCGAGAACTTCGTAATCAAAGAGTGCTTTTTTGTTATTAGCTATTTCAGAGGATTTTCGTGGTTTATTTACCATTATTAATTTCCTCCATTATAGCAGAATGAAGTGCAAAATCCATATGTTTTGTAGTAATTGTAGGCCAATGTGCCCGAAAAAAATGCAGAGCCGTATTTGATCAAGTAAAACCTCCACTAGTTCGGTGCCGTCAGTTAGAACCTGCTCGTAATAAAAGATCAGGCTCTCTTAATTTTTTATGTCCAATTTGAAATGCATTTTCCCTTAAAACATTTTGATTTCATCTAAATCAGTCTGCAACTAATACATCTGCTTGTCTATTTACCTCTCATTCTAAGTCATAACCAAGAGCAAGAGCACACCGAAAAGTCGAATTGTATTGATTTGTTTCATCGGATAATTCTTTCATTATATCAACAATATCTGGCGGTAATAATGATTCATCTCAAATCATGAATGCATGGATAGAATTTTTATGAGACATCTCCAACAATCTGGGCTTAAATTCTCTTAAAAGTTTATATAATCCTTGTAATTCATCTTCTGGTCTTTTTTTATTTTCTCGAGACAATCACCAAAAGGTCACTTCATCAACTACATTTGAACGCTTTTGTCTCAAATGAAGAATAATATTCTCTATTGTTCGAACTCATTCTCTATGTCCCTCAACAATACTGTTCATGTGAAATTTCCGAGAACAGCGCCTGTTACCATCTGGTATTACAGATGTAGCTAAGAGTCTTCATTTATATTCTTTGAGAAGATTTTGAACCCGAGGAGTCATACCCCTAAGGTATACCAAAGGATCAGCCAATGCTCAAGCAAATTCAAATTTCAGTTTCATTTTTTTATTTCTTATCAATAAACCGCTGGAGTATAATACTTGCAGCGATATCGTCAAGGTGTTCGCCTGAATCAAGCTTTCCAAGTGATTCCTGAGCTTCAAATGTCGTGAGGTCTTCATCCTGTATTTGTATCTCAATACCTGGAACAGTTTTTTTGATTTTTTCAATCGCTTTTTCAAATGTCTTTTTCTGTTTCCCATACGCATCATAGCCAATTGCCTCACCGACAACAATCATTGTAATCTTTCGCTTTTTTACCAACTCAGGAAGCTCAATGAAAAATTCCTCATGATCATAAATACGATGAGGAATAGCTATCCCTATTTCTGAGATAGCTACACCGATGTTTTTTGTTCAATAGTCTATTCACAAATACATAAAGCTACAGTTTAATAAGTTTAATAGGTTTCATGCGTTTTATTCGTTTTATTCGGTAAAAAATGCTTCATTTTGTATTTTGTGCTCTGTCTTTTGTATGTATCCTATCTAATATCAAGAATTAATTGTGCATACGCATCATTCGAAAGATCGATGTGAACTGTATATTTCCCTGCTTTTTTGATATGTTTTTCATCGAGACGAATCATCTCTGGCAAAAGCGTCACGTGAAATTTTTGACGAATTTTCTCAGCCATCCATTCCTGATCAACCGTTTCTGAGAGATGCCCCGCATTGTGTGGAATCTCTATCTGAAGAGTTTTTTCATGGAGACGTTTGATGATATCAAAACGGTTAGTATGGATTTTTGCTTTTCGTTCTTCCTTTGATGCCTGTGCTCTATATTCACGAGCTATTCCTTCTGGGAAGAGTTTGTTCTGAGCAAAAGTCAGAGAGACTTCTTTTACCTCTCCTTGTTTACCGACATTGGCAGTTGTGCGAAGGATTTCGACAGTAATTTTTCAGTTTTGGGGCATATTTATAGTATAAGAAATTATTGGGATCCGTCATTCCAGAATTTCAAGCGTAACAAAGTGGAGCGAGAAATATGTGGAATCCAGGTGAGTTACTACGCGAAGCGAGCTACAAAAATAAGGAAACTTTACTTGTCTGGATTCCGTATCGCGTATTTCGCTGCTTGGCAATGAAAATACTTGCACGGAATGACGGACTACTGAATTACCGCCTTAATCCTCCTCACCCCCGCAGACGAAGCCTCTTCTTTTTGGATTTTAAATGTCCCCATTTTCGAAGACTCTTCGATGTGTGGTCATCCACAAAGCTCCTCAGAATAAATCACTCCATCATCCCCTACCATTGTATATACTTTCACGATATCAGGATATTTTTCCCAGAAAGCACCGAGGACTCCACGAGCTTTTGCAGAGTCTTTTGCTTCTTCAGTCATGGTAACTGTGATGTGTGATCTCAATGCTCCATTAACGTAGTCTTCAATAGCACTAATTTGCTCTGATGTCATCTTTTCTGGATGAGTAAAATCAAAACGCAGTCGCTCTGGAGTAATGTTTGAACCTGCTTGCATGACATGTTCTCCGAGCACACGACGGAGACCTGCGAGCATGAGATGACACACTGTATGAAGCTGAATCGTTATTTCACTATGATCTGCGAGCCCTCATTTAAACATACCAGCTGAAGCAGTGCGAGATTTATCTTGGTGTTTTTTCATAGCCTCGTCAAAATCAAGACGAGGGACAGGATGGAGTCATTTTTCTGTAAAGCCAGTTTCAAACGCAAGCTCCTCAATCATCTCTATTGGGAATCCATAGGTCTCAAAAAGTGAAAACGCTTCTTCTCCCTCAAAATAATTCCTGTGTGGATGCTCTGATTTACGGATATTTTCGACGAGCTTATGGAACTCTCGAATGCCTGTTTTTAAAGTCTTCTGAAACTTCTCTTCTTCCCTACTAATCTCATCAATTATCACTGCTTCATTATCGGCGACTGAAGTGTATACAGGAGCATAGATGGCGATAAAATCTCGAGCAACCTGTGCGAGACAGGCATCTTCATGCCCCATCTTGTGTGCTTCACGGATAGCTCTTCGCAGTAAACGGCGCAGCACATAACCTCGATCAGTATTACTCGGTCTCACTCCATCAGCAATCATGTGGACTGCAGTACGAATATGGTCTGCTATGATGCGAGCCCCTCGTACATTGTAGCCAGTTCCCTCTTCCTTTGGGAGAGGGTTAGGGTGAGGGTCTACAATTCGCTTGATATGTTCGAGAGTATTTTCAAAAAGGTCAGTTTCGTAGACTGTTTTTTTACCATTAATAACAGCGAGGGTCCGCTCGAGCCCCATGCCTGTATCTACATTTTGAGCAGGGAGTGGTTCGAGTGTATAGAGATGTTTTTGAATCTTTTTGCATGAAGCAATATTTTCAAAAAGTTCTCAGGCAATACCGACTTCTTTTGCACTTGCAAGATTAGCCGCATCGTGATCGAGATAAACACACTCGCTTGCTATGAGGTTATTTTCTTCAAGAAGTTGAGTAAAAAATTTGGAATCTGTTTTTACAGGGTTATTCTCATAGGAAACAATTTCAAAGCCTGTTTGCGATTGGATATCAGTAAGTTTTTCTTTTGGAGCATTAGTAACAACGATAACTCGTTTTCCGAAAAGCTTGATTGCATTCATGACTTCCTCATTGACGCTAAAATTTTCATCAAAAAGACAAAACATTCAGTCAAGTAGAATCGTTTTATTTAATTCTTTTCGATTAGACTGCATAAATACATTATTCCAGATTTCCATCCATTCATCTGAATGAGTACCTTTATTTCATCGTGGTTCACCCTCCCCTACCCAATAAAATATCTCAGTATCAGGACCACATGGACCAGTAGGACCAGCTGCCCACCAGTTATCCTCAGCTGCGAGGTAAGCGATTCGTTCACGAGGCATTCAAAGTTTTACCCAGATATCAGCACTTTCTTCATCGCGAGGAGCATTTTCATCTCATTCAAAAACAGTCACTGAGAGCATCTTTGGATCCAATCCGAGCCAATCCAGAGAAGTGAGAAATTCCCAACTCATCTCGATAGAGCCTTGTTTGAAATAATCACCGAGTGACCAGTTACCCAACATCTCAAAAAATGTACAGTGAGTGTCATCACCGACATCATCTATATCCCCTGTTCGTACACATTTTTGGACATCAGCGAGACGAGTCCCCATCGGATGCTTTTCACCCAGTAAATACGGGACGAGAGGTTGCATGCCTGCGGTATTGAAAAGTACGGAGGCATCATTTTCTGGCACAAGTGGCGCAGAGGGGATGATAGCATGATTTTTTGACCGAAAAAAATCAAGAAACTTCTGACGAAGTTGAGAAGAGGTGATTTGCATGAGCTGTACTGTATAGTTTTTCTGCATGTTTTCAAGATATTTTTATCAGTATGAGATTGCAATTCAGAGAAAAAACAAGAAACTCTCCGCGTGATACTCACTCTCCATACAGACGGATGATCCAGAGGAAACCCCGGTCCTAGCGGGTGTGCTTTTGTAGTGAGCCAATGAACAAAAGTGATAGAAACAGGGAAATTTTTCCTCTGAACGACGACGAATAACCAAGCAGAATACATGGGAGCTATCCTCGGACTCGAGACAGCTCGGAAACTCCGAGGCACTGAAGTACACCTCATCATGGATAGTGAACTCGTGATAAAACAACTTCAGTGAATCTACAAAGTAAAAGATGCTGGTCTCAAAATACTGAATCAAAAAGCGAAGTGAATAATAACAGGATTTAAAAAAATCACCTATACTGCTGTTCTGCGCGAACGCAATAAACACGCGGATGAGCTCGCAAACGAAGCAATGGATGCCAAATTCCCTCTCTATAAAATGGATGATTCTCTCCAAGTCTCACTCTGGTAAACACTTATGCCAAAACGCTATATATTCATCTTCATGGTTTTCTTTCTCGCTTTTCTCGTTATCGAGTTTATCCTCACGTGATATAAAAATTCTCAACGTGAAGAGACACTCCGTATACGTGAAGGTGAAATAGTCCAAAATGAAATAGAAATCGCTCAACTCACATCTCGAGCAAAATGGGGTGATACGACAGCAGCAAGAGTGTACCTCAAAAAGCTCCACAGTGACGTCAGGCTCCCTGGAGAACGAGTCGTGATATTAGTCCCAAAAAAAATAATGTCATGAGAATATTCTGTCAATGACGCTATCACAGGTGCAAAGCAAGAAGAAAGAATAAATCAAGAACTCACTATTCCTGAAAAATGGAATCAACTCCTCTTTAGAAACTAATTATTTCTGCGTTTTTTCACGATATCAGAGAGCTTCTGTGATATGCTCAGATAAAATATTGTCGACACCAGCCAGGTCGGCAATAGTACGAGCCAGCTTGAGTGTACGATAATACGCTCGGGTCGAGAGATCGAGTCTCTGGACAGCCTTTTGTAATAGTTCGCTTGAGGCAGGATCGAGGATACAAAATGCATCTATATCCTTATTGCTCATTTCAGCATTTGAAGTCTTTCCTGTTTCACGCAGGCGAGATAATTGACTCTCCCGCGCAGAGATAACGTGTTCTCGGAACTCTTCAGAAGTCGTCGTCGGTACTCATTTATTTGCGATTTCATCGACATTCACTCTCGGTACGTGGATAAATATATCCATACGATCGAGCAGCGGACCAGAAAGTCTCGAACGGTATCGCTCTATTTGAAATGGTTGGCACTTACATTTTTTGACTGTATCTCCCATAAATCCACACGGGCATGGATTCATAGCCCCGACGAGCATAAATCTCGCAGGATAGATACAGCTACTCTGAACCCGATTGATACTAATAACACCATCCTCGAGCGGTTGTCGGAGGGTCTCCAGAACTGTCTGGGGAAATTCGAGCATTTCATCCAAAAATAATACTCATTTGTGTGCCAGAGATATCTCACCCGGTTTTGAATCACGACCACCACCAATAATAGAAATGGCTGAAGCAGTGTGATGAATACGGCGGAATGGTCTCTCGGTGATGAGTGGATGCTCTTTTGTGAGTTTCCCTGCAACAGAATATATCTTACTGACTTCGACTATTTCTTCGTACACCATCGGTGGGAGTATTGTACCGAGAGCCTTCGAGAGCATAGTTTTACCTGATCAAGGTGGTCATTCCATGAGGATATTGTGACCGCCTGCAGCAGCTATGAGGAGAGCCCTCTTGGCATATTGCTGACCGACAATCTGATTGAAATCCACGAGCTCATGAGGGATTTTTCTCGCTATATCATCGATAGATGAGGCTGGTTGGACGACCATGGGAATAGATCCTGAGAGCATGCGTACTATGTCTGAGATGTTTTTCGCAGGGATGATATCCACGCCTGGTATGAGCGCTGCTTCGATAGCATTTTCTTCTGGCACTATGACTCGCTTGTATCACTTTTCTTTTGCAAATATCACAGTTGGTAATACCGCCTGAACTGAGCGAATGATACCATCCAATGCGAGCTCACCCACCACCAGTGTTTCATTTAAGATGTCCTGAGAAATATTGCATTCTTCCAAGAGTATTCCTAGAGCAATCGGGAGATCAAAGCTCGGACCAGTTTTTTTGATATCAGCAGGTGCGAGATTGACAGTGATTTTCGTTCGTGGAAACGGGAGGTCAGAATTTTTGATGGCAGAGCGTACGCGTTCGCGACTTTCTTGGATGGCAGTATCTGGGAGTCCTACGATGATAAATGCAGGCATTCCGTTGTGAATATCGACTTCGACTTCTACGAGCTGACCATCGAGTCATGAGACCACGACAGAATATATTTTTGCAATCATGAGAACATGATATGATTCTTATTTCGAATGCAAAATTTATGCAGCGAAAGGGAGCTCATTGCTATTTGCAGCATTTCCATTCTCTTTGAGGATATGTACAACTCTATCGGCAGTCACATAAATTACATCTCAAAGTATGTTTACTCACACATTTTGCTCTGCGACATCTGAATATCAAAAGTTGTATTTTGTAGTTTCTGACAGACTGGATGCTACGCGCTCGGAGACACTTCATTGGAGAATAAAAGTTTCTGGAACGCGAGTACCGAGAACTATTTTTCAGGCCTCTATTTCATTTTTGATAATGTCACCTCTCGCATAAATATATCTAGCCATGTGGTGAACATGATTTTTTTCTTTATAACTCAAATGTCTTCAAGAAATATTCACTGCTGCTTCTTCGAGCATTACTTCATTGCTTGCCTGATGCAACGCTGTTTCAAACCTGCTCATACTCTCGGCGGTCATCTGGACATAACACGCTATCAGACTCACTCCTGTTTTTTTTAGTACAAATGCATCCAATTTCTTCACTTCTGGCACCTGCAAATGTGTATAGGCCACATTTTCATTTTTACCATGTTTTACTGCCGTAGATCATTCGACAAATCACTCAAGTACATCGCGCACAGACATATTTGTCATACCTGCTTTCTTGTAGAGGGTTTGACGAGCTCTGTCAGATATTGTGTCAAGTCATGGAGGAGTGTACGCATTGCCAGTGACCCATTTTTGTTTAAGATGTGTCAGCTCATGCGTCAGAGTTCCTCTATGATGAGAATCAAAGACAAGCGTTCTGAGGTTAAAAAATATTGTCTCAGAATGCTCATCTGGAGTCACAAATGCCATTGCCCCATTATTTTTACCCACCCATTTCAATTTTACACCCATCTCAGAGGCTCTCCCCTCCACTTCGAGCATATCAGCTACAAATTCTTCAATATTTGCTCATTTTGGAAGGATTTTCTCTTTAAAAAGAAAATCAGGAGTGATGCCTCTTTTTTTCAAAAAATCCACATTCTCTTGTTCCTGAGATTCAGGGCTAAGAGATAATGTGGAAGCTATATATATCATACGGTAAGAAATTTGTTATTCTTACCAACTGATTCTATGGATTATTCTATTTTGACAAGTGAAAATTGTATTTTCTATTCTAAACCCAGCCAAGAGCATAAATAGCTCAAAAGACAATAAATATAATTCCGAGTAGCTTGAGAGCTGTAACGGTACCACCTATTCCAAAAAATTTCTCTGCCCATACCCAAGAACCGACAAATTCATAAGTCGGGCGGATATATTTGAGGATAACAACTCAGAGACCGATAACCAGTAAACCCATAAAGAAATTACCCATAGAGAAAAATTAAAAACTTTTATAACCGATGCCACGAACGGTGAGGATAGTGTCATCCCCTATCTTGTGTCGTATATTTTTGATATGTGTATCAATAGTTCTGTCATATAAGAAATTTGCATAACCCATGATCTCTTTCATCAGATCCTCTCGAGATACCACTTTCCCTTCACGAGCTATGATATATTTGAGGAGTTGAAATTCAGATTTTGTCAGGAGAAATTCTTGATTTCATCGTGCCACCATGAGATCAGACTCAACTAGTCTCAAATCTCGATATATCAGTCATTCTTTGCCTGTCTGAGAAGTACCTCTTCGGAGAACTGCTTTTATGCGCATCACTACTTCTTTCGGACTAAATGGTTTCCCGATATAATCGTCTGCTTCAAATTCAAATGATGTACTGATATTCGTCTGATCGTCTCGAGCTGAGAGCATCAGTACTGGTACGCTCGATTCTGCACGGAGAATGCGGAGTATAGAGAGTCCATCTTCTCCTGGGAGATTTATATCGAGTATGACAGCATCCGGCTTTACATCTCGAAACGTCTGAATAGCTTCATCCCCACGCATACACGTATGAACGATAAATTCAGATTGTTCGAGATAGAGAACAAGAGAATCAACGATTCCTTGATCGTCATCGATGAGGAGAATACTTATTTTTTTCTGAGACATGCGAGAAAGTATATAAAAACAAAAGAGAAGTACAAGATGGGCATTTTTATATATAGGCTGGAAATTCATAAATCGGTCATATAATGGGCAAAATTAACAAAAAAATTATGTGCTGAATTGTCGCCACTATCGGCAAAAATAATCCTGAACCGCTTCTCTATCAAGGACTAAAAAATCTCGAATACCGTGGATATGATTCTGCAGGATTTGTGACGATTGATAAAAACACTGTGAGGCTCGTGAGAGAAATCGGAGAAGTAAGTCACCTCTTACCTCACATAAGACAAGATTCGGAAGCAACTGTCGGAATAGGCCATACGAGATGGGCAACGCATGGATGAGTCACACGAGAAAATACCCACCCTCATCACTCGATGAAAAAAGAGATATATCTCGTACATAATGGCATTATCGAAAACTACAAAATCCTCGCAGAAAAACTCAAAAAAGCAGGATATATTTTCTATGGTCAAACAGATAGTGAAGTACTCGCAAATCTCATAGAGTACTGTCTCGAGAGTACAAAAGATATCAAAAAAGCTATTCTCCTAGCGCTTTCTCAAGTCACAGGAACATATTGACTGGCACTTGTCTCCCCTTCTGATCCGACTCATCTCTACGCTGTACGTCGTGGCTCTCCTCTGATGATAAATATCATTGAAAATGGTATCATGGTTGCGAGCGATCCTCATGCATTTCCAGAGTGAAGCCCGAGTGTTATTCCTATGGAAGATGGGGAATTTGCCACGCTCAATAACGATGGATCCTATTCTCTTGAGTCAGTGAGTGGAGACACTATCACTCGTGAAGCCATGAAGCTCGATATATTTCAGGATACGACAGATTCCAGCCAATATGCACATTCGATGCTCGGAGAAATCATGGAACAAGGCGATGTCATAGAAAATACTATCCGTGGAAGGATTAATTTTGAAACTGAGCAAGTGACCCTGGGCGGCATAAAGAACATCATGCCAGAGCTGCTCCTGAAAAAAGAAATCATTATCGTAGCCTGTGGAACCAGTTATTACGCAGGTCTCGTAGGGAAAAATTTTCTCCAAGAAATAGGAGGAATTCCTTGTCGTGTAGAAATAGCGAGTGAATTTCGCTACAGTAAACAGTTTTGGAACAAAGATACGGCCCTCATCGTCATATCACAATCAGGTGAAACAGCAGACACTCTCGCAGCACTCCGTGAAGCGAAACATCGTGGTATTATGACTCTCGGTATCGTCAATGTCCCCGGTTCTACCATTGCTAAAGAGACAGATGCGGGGATATTTACTCACGCAGGAAAAGAGGTATGAGTCGCCTCTACAAAAGCTTTCACAGCACAGATAACAGCGCTCCTCATGATGGCTATAGCCCTCTGAGAGAGAAAAGAGCTCGATGTCCTCACAAAATCCAGAATCCTCAAAGCATTTCGAGCCATACCAGATCAAATCAGGGCTATTATCGCAGATACAAGTAAAATACAGGAATTGGCAGGAATACTCTCCAACTACGATCACTGTTTTTTCCTCGGTCGATATTATCAAGCACCTATTGCCTGTGAGTGATCTATCAAGCTCAAAGAAATAACCTACATACATTCGGAGGCTTATCCTGCAGGAGAGCTCAAGCATGGCCCCCTGGCTCTCATCAGTGAAAAATTTCCAAGCATAGTACTCAATCCTCACGATGCTCTCTACGATAAAACTGCTTCCGCAATACACGAAGTAGAAGCACGAAAATGAATCGTATATACAATTGGTGATGGAGAGGATTCGACAATTCAAATACCAGAAACAATAGACATCCTCTATCCATTTCTCACTGTCATACCTTGCCAACTCATAGCCTATTATACGGCACTAAAACTCGGGAGAAATATCGATAAACCACGAAATCTCGCAAAAAGCGTTACGGTAGAATAATAAAACCCTCATGGCAGCTCAGATCAATTTTATATTAGAACTAATGCCTGTTTACTTTTTACTGTTTACTTTATACTTTCGTCATGATTTCTCTCCTTATCTGAACACTCGAACTCATCGAAGGCTCTGACATTACACTGTTAACTCCAGGTGTGTGATACACAGTCACTGTTCAATCAAAAACCATAGGACTAAAAAATATAGGAGATACCCTCAAGCTCTGGATATATCACCATCAGACAGATGCTGGCTCACGTCTCATAGGTTTTGAAAACAGAGATGATAAAAAAATATTTAGCAAACTCCTCTCTGTCAATGGTCTCGGACCAAAGTGAGCCCTGGCTCTCCTCGAGCTCGGACAAAATGAAGTGATGCAGGCTATAGCGAGCGGTGAATCAAAACGCCTCACGCAAGCAAGTGGTATCGGACCAAAACTCGCCAGCAAAATCATCGTTGAGCTTCGTGGTTCTCTCGATGCTGAAACACTTCAGAGCATCACCGAAGTACACAAAAAAACTCAAAAAAATGGAAAAATATTTTCTGAAATTGATCAATCCATCATCACATCTCTAGCGGGTATGTGATATGACAAAAAAACAGTCGAAGCACTTATAGGAGAAATACCCGCCAATCTCACCGGTGTTGGAGACAGAACAATTTGGTGTATCAGAAATCTGCATCATCGTTAATCTTTTGACATAAAATAATATATATCTATTATATATTTATATATGTCGTCTTCTCCATCCAATTTTCTTTCCACGATAAATTCTCCTGCATGACCTTGAGGCATCCTTGGTCCCTTGAGTCGCATCAGAAAATATTTAGCGTTAGCACTCTCCAATAAAAATGGCAGAGATGATGAATTAGTAAAAAATACCTTGAAAGGAAAACCTTTACCTGGGAGTAATTTTATGGAGATTCATATTGATGCCCTTAGAGATATAACCTTAGAATTACACAAAGACTATAAACTAGATAATGACGTTATCCCGTCTGGAACGAAAATTTCTCTGGTAAAAGTTATTCTAGTAAATGTACCCCTTCGAAATAATCCAGAAACAAGAATGGTTCGCATGGTATCTTTTAGTGCAAATAATAAAGATCATACAGTAAGTGAAGATGAATTTAGTATACTTTTAAAAAGATGCTTGAGTACAACAACAACTGCGTGTTTCACGCTACAAGATGGAGAGAATAGATAAAAGGCAGCAAAAGTTAGAAAATGTATATAATCCACCTATATTTTTATGACTCAAATTGTTCTCTTTACAGCTACTGGTGCTGAAAATCTCGGTGACGAACTCATCACACTTTGTGAAATAAGGGAATTTTTAAAGGAGGGTAATCATATAACACTTTTTTCACACAATTGTAGTAGGACAAGGCGCTTTCTACTCTCTCAAGAGGTGAGTCTAGAAAATCTAGAAATCCGAGAATATTTCCCAAACGCTCTTCGCCAGAAACCTCTCAAAAATATCAAACTCATGTGTGATACGTTTACAGCACTCAAAAATGCAGACCATGTATATATTTGATGAGGCGGCCTTATCTATGGAAAAAATGACGAGTGACATTCCCCGCTTCGTCTTTGGTGGCTCAGGGCGATATTCATAAAATTTCTCAAAAAACCCCTCACCTATCTATCACTCGGTATCAGTGCTCCCGCAGAAGAATTAAAACCATATGCTCGATGACTCTTTCAGTGGACAAAGGTAACAGTCCGCGACAGAGAAAGTAGAGATATACTCCAAAGAATTGGTTATGATGGGGAAATTTTACCCGATCCAGTTCTGTCCTATGAATGAGAAAAATGAGAAAATGAGAGAAAAACTATTGGGATTGCTCTCAGAAAATGATTCATGTCAGATGGTATCATACGAGAAACAATACAAAAAATAATCAGAGAAGGTTATGATGTACTGCTACTCCCCCATTCACTTCATCCAGATGATGAAAGCTCTCACGACGGATATTATCTTCAGAATTTTTTACTCCCTTGAGTCAGCACCACTCAGAGTATCGAGCAAACTCTCTCTGCTTACAAAAAATGTCATATAGTGATTGCTATGAGGCTTCACAGCATGATACTCTCTGTGGATTACGGGATACCTTTCGTAGGTATCAGTTACGGGAAAAAAACAGAATCACTTCTCAAAAATTTAGCATGGGAATACACCGTAGGAGAGGATATATCTCCCGATAAAATCGTTCAATTGATACACAATATAGAGAATCACTATATAGCTGCTCAGGAAAATCTCTCCCTAGCACACGAACAATACAAGACACAATACGCTCTCGGTATACAAAAATTATTATGAAAATAACTCTTGAAAATCTCCATACTTTTCTCTTTGATCTGCAGCTTGGAGACAGGATATTTTTGATTGGTAATCTCGGAGCAGGAAAAACGACATTTTCTCAGGCACTTATCAGACATTTTTTACAGGATGAATCACGACGAGTAACTTCTCCTACCTATACATACTACCAAAAATATCCACAAAATCTCTATCATTTTGATCTCTACAGAATAGAAAATACCGATGATATAGTTCGAATAGGCGCAGAAGACATTTTTGATACTCCTGAAAGCATCTGTATTATAGAATGGCCTGAGATTTTAGGCGATAGCGTAACTCCCACAAAGATAATAAAACTCATAGAAACAGAAGAATGAAGAGAGATTTCTATTACAGACTGTCAAGTAGGTGACATTGACAAGAACATATAGTTCCGTAGCATCTGAACACTAACCAATACACATTTATGAAAAAAATTACAATCATGAGTCTCTGTGCTGTAGGACTCGTCCTGACATCATGTGGCAAATCAAAAACAGTGGATGAAAATACTCCTATAACTCCAGAAACATCTATCGAGAGTAAAGTACAGGCAGCAAAAGTCTGTGCACCATTTATCAAATACCTCGAGTGTTCTCTCGAAAAAGCTGCTCCAGCTCGAAAAGATATTCATCAAAAAATCCTCGAAGAAACAAAAAGAAAAATCGAAAATGATGCTCCTGACAGAATCGCTCAACAATGTGATACTTATATCAAGATTCTCAAAGAAAATCCCGAGATAGCATTCAAAAACGGATGTAATCTCGTCGAAGAGGCTCCAGTTCCAGCTCCAACAGTGAAGAAATAATGTCCGAGACAAGCGAAAAACATATTCCTGTTTTATACGGAGAGCTCATTGAGTCTCTCCATTTTTTTGAAAAATGAAAAAACATCATCGTAGATTGTACGCTCGGACTTGCTGGTCATGCATCGTGAGTCATTGAAAAACTCGGGAAATGAGACATATTTATAGGGCTAGATTGTGATGAGACAAATCTTGCTACTGCACAAAAACGATTATCAAAAGAGCTCTTGGAAAAGAACTGAAATAACCAGCCAATCGTTTACTGCATCCATTCCAATTTCTGAGAACTGGACACAGTCTTAGAAAATATTTGATCATATTCTCCCATCAACGGATTAAAAAAATTAAACAAACTAAACAAATTAAACGTGGTCTACGCTGATCTCGGTGTGAGTAGCGTACATTTTGATACAGCAGAAAGAGGTTTTTCTTTTCGATTTGATGGGCCTCTCGATATGAGGCTCGATGCGACACAGTGAATCACAGCAGCCGAGCTCATACGTACACTTCCCTACGATAAAATGGCGGAGATATTTCGAGTCTACGGAGATGAGACTCGTGCAGGATTTATAGCCAAAAAAATCATAGAAGCTCGAGAGATCACACCAATCGAAACAACCAAACAACTCGCTGAGATAGTCACAAAAGCCTGGAAAGATTCAGTAACACGAATATTTCAAGCGCTCAGAATAGCTGTCAATCACGAATATGATACACTCAAAAAAATGCTCCTGTCTGCGCATAATAGACTTGCGAGCGGAGGAAGTATTTCTATAATTGCATTTCATTCAGGGGAAGACCGCATCGTGAAACATTTTTTTCGTGAAAAATCAACGGCATTAAAGGACCAAATAACAGGTCAAGATTCTGTACCTTGAACGCTCGAAGTATTGACAAAGAAGCCAATTACTCCAACGGAAGAAGAAATAGTGAGAAATCCCCGTTCCCGCAGTGCTCTCCTCCGTATCGCTATAAAACGATAATATGAACAAATACCTCCTCTACTCACATCTCCAAAAAACGTTTCAATCTATCCGAAAGGAAACACGAGAACACCTCTATATATCATTTCATCGTGCTTACACACTGTCCTTTATACTCATCATCGTCCTAGGGGTACTCTACGTCTGGACACTCAATGCCAGTGCGAATAGTGGATATCAGATGACGAGAATAGTGAGCGTCAGTCGAGAAAAATTACAGGAAAAACACTTTCTCCGTGCTCAAGTCGCAAAACAAGAATCACGCATCGAGCTCGAGGAACACGATGATAGGACTCTCATCATCCGACCAGAAAATATGAGCTACGTAACTCTCGAAAAATAGTTTATGCCAGAAACACTCAAGTATCTCATAGATGCATTTGCAAAGCTTCCTGGTGTCGGTGAGAAAACAGCGATGAAACTCGCTTTTCATATCCTGACCAAGAAAAAAGAACTCACTCTCGAACTCTCAGAAAAGCTCATAAATGTCTACAAAAACATAGACATCTGCCCTGTCTGCTGAGCTCTCAAGGATATCAGCACTCCGAAGTGTAGTTACTGTAGCAATGATAATCGAGATCAACATGTCATCTGTATCGTCGAGGAATATGCAGATCTACTCGCCATAGAACAAACTGGTGCATACAAATGACTCTACCACATACTTGGGGGGTCGCTCTCTCCGCTTCATGGTCGATGACCGAGAGATCTCAGTTTTGTACAACTCTTTGCGCGAGTGAATGGTGTGAACGAGATTATTATTGCCACCAATCCAAATTTTGAATGAGAAGCCACGGCACTCTATCTCCGAGAACATCTCCCGAGCACACTCCGTATGACTCGACTCTCACGTGGACTACCAAATGCCGGCTTCATAGACTATGTCGACAGCCTGACTCTCATGAATGCTCTCAAGGGGAGACAAGAATACATATAAAAGTTTTACAGGTTTTATCTGTTTAATACGTTTAATCCCATTAATAGGGAAAACTGTTTTGTATATTTGGGAAAATAAATACTATTACGACGATATATTGATTACATCAACACATTAAATCCATTAAACGGGTTAAACTCGTTAAACGCTTATGGCTCTCCCCCTCGAAAAACTATTCTGATCAAATTGTCGTAAAAAACTCCTCGAAAAATTCTTCCTGGAGCATACTTTCAATCCAAAAAAAGACTTCTTCATCAGAGAGCTGTGTCGTGATATAGATGAACAGATAAACGCCGTACGCCGAGAACTCGAAAACCTGGAAAATCTCTGAATACTCAAATCTCGTTGGGACGAAAATACCAAACACTATTCGCTCAACCTCAATTGCAATATCTTGCCTGATCTCCAGATGATTTTTGGGAAATGTTTCGATGCACTGGGTAAGCTCAATGAATATTTCCGAGGCAAGCACAATCTCTCTCTCCTCGTAGTGGGTGGAGGATTAGAAGACATGACCAGGGAGTCTACGAACAATCTCATCGATATCCTCGTTATTGGAGACATTGATAAAGAAAATTTTAACATATTTCTCACCAAACATTTCTTTGGCCGAAAGATCAAATACGCTGTTATCACTGAAAAAGAATTTAGCGAACGCATGAAATTTGGCGACAAGCTCATCAGCAGAATCCTAAACCAACCAGGGAATATCATCCTAAAGGATTCCCTCGGGTTAAAAGAGATAAAGAAATAATCCAGCACCGTCTTTCCAGAATTTTGAGCGTAACAAAGTGGAGCGAGCAATGAAAATACTTGCATGGAATGACAGGCAATATCATTTGTACTCTCAGAAATATGATTATAATACCCATAATAACCTCTCACCATATGCTGTGACTGTGAACTACATACTAGTCGTTTAGAGAACTTTCCACTAAAGCTCTCACCTTTCGGTGAGATTTTTTTTACTTAAAGAACTCAAATGAGAATAATCTAACCGCCTGGATCCGCCTAGGCGGATGACAGAAACCAATCAAAAACAAATCCTTCTTTATTATTTATTATTTTTTATGGCAGAACTCTCCACCAAGCGTCACTCGCTTTCCCACATCCTCTCCCAGGCTATCGCCGCGACGTTTCCCGATATCACAATTCTCCGTGGAGTTGGTCCTGCTATCGATAATGGTTTTTATCAAGACTACGATTTCGGTGAATTTCAACTCACAGAAGCACATCTCAAGGATATTGAGAAAAAGATGAAGCATATTTTGAAACAGAATCAGCTCTTCGTACAGAGCTTTCTCACACTCGCGGAAGCTCGTGCGAAATATGCTGGCGATAAATATAAAATCGAACTTATCGATGATCTCGCTACAGGAGGTGAGACGCAATTTGGCGTCTATACAAATACCCTTCAAAATGGAAATGTGACCTACGACGACCTCTGTGCCGGCCCTCATGTCGAGAAGACCGCTGAGCTCGATGAGAGCAGTTTCAAGCTCGATAGAATCGCTGGTGCCTATTGGCGTGGTGATGAAAAAAATAAGATGCTCACACGAATCTATGGAATAGCTTTTGAGAACCGCGAAGAACTCGATGCCTACATCAAGCAGCAAGAAGAAGCGAAAAAACGAGACCATCGTATCCTCGGTGCGAAATTGAATCTCTTTACACTCTCTCCCC
>Ga0209284_10002566_pt1 | contig 24428 bp, 28 predicted proteins | sample FRY03_FD_187211 | JGI IMG/M metagenome (GOLD analysis project Ga0209284, IMG submission 187211) | Freshwater microbial communities from Lake Fryxell liftoff mats and glacier meltwater in Antarctica - FRY-03 (SPAdes) (version 2) | ecosystem: Environmental > Aquatic > Freshwater > Ice > Glacier...
ACATGAACCACGAAATCTTTACCGCACCCACCTTCGCCGCCATGGAACAACACTTGGCGGACAACAAGGACAAGGAGTTTACTCTGACAGGCGTGGACTTGACCGTCCTGATCTTCATGACACGCCACTACACCTTCGCGGAGATTAGCCGCAACGTCCGTGAGAGCGGTATTGCCGAACAAGAGACCCAGAGCCTTATTGCACGGCTCACGGGAAAGGGAGAATCCAAATGAACACAAATGCAACACAAAACACACACAGTGCCCATGAAGTAACCCCAGAAGAAGAGGAAGCGTGGCGCGACATGGAGCGACAGAAGCGCGACAAAATGTTCACCCGCGCACAGAACGAAGCGGGCGTCTGCGCTCAAGAGTTTATTGACAACTCGCCCAAGGCGGAGCTCGGCATCTTCACGCTACGTAAAGCGTTCGAGATGGGCTTTATCCGTGGCGTTATGTACACACAACAAGGAGAGAAGTGATGCAACAAGGACGCACTGCGGGTAAGCGACCCATACTCAAAAGCATTACGGACTATCTGGAAAGCGGATACAAAGCACCAAGAGCAATAGCCTTAGCGCTATCTAAAAATGCCAACATCACGGTGGCGGAGATTGTCGAGCAAACAGCGCTAACTAAATGCACAACCCACACAGTAATAAAGGCAATGCGTGGTCTAAAACTTATTTACGTCAGTGCTTGGGATAAACTGCCGAGCAATGGCAGAGCACCCAGATACAGTATTGGCAATAAGCCTGATACCCCAAGACCACAGACCAAACGTCCCGCTACTCACGCTGAGCAGATTAAACGGGTAGTGACTAAAGCGATGATGGATGCGCTTGAGCATGAGAAGCTGGCAGAGCACTACAGGCTGATAGCAGCACACCTTGTGCCTAAACGCAACGAGGCACAGCAGTACGAAGTAAACCGACAGTACTTGAACCACATAAGCGGAGGTGTGTATGGATGACGATTATTTGGCGGTTTTAGTAGGCCACCCACCAGAATACATTATGGACTACACAATACATAATCTTATGGATGTCGATTCGTGCGTAACTTTTTATCTACCATGTATGTGGTCGGATGGTGACGGTGTCGGGAACCCGTGCCCAGACGACCCGATGACTATATATTGGACGGCAGACCTAACCGGAGGTGACGATAGGATTACATATAAAACTACACTTACTAGCTTAATAGACGAAGTGATTGATATGCACGTATTACTGGATGAAACCCCAAAAGTTATAGAAGACAGCTCCGTGCCGTTGTTTATAAGTATGCGTGAGGCTCTACAAAAAGAAATAGACAAGTTAAATTTTTGTGTTGATAACGCCAAACCATATGGCAAAGATAAATAAATGGAGGTGTGTATGGATAACGTAGATATGCTAGGCGGGGAGTTACGCGCACGGGTGGCAAAAAATATTAGCAGGCAACAGCCACAGACTTTGGGAGACCTTCTAAAAGCTCGGCTAGGCGCCAACGACCGACAAGAGGGAGGGCAGCATTACAAGAAGATGTCTATCGAGCCATGGGATGTAATTGACACTTGGCCTCTTGAACAGCAGATTGGGGCGTATCGTTCAGGCGCTCTTAAATACACTATGCGGATGGGGACAAAGGACGAGAACATACAAGAACTCAAAAAGGCTGGGCACTACATACAGAAACTCATTGAGGTATTAGAGAAAATCTAGCTACTCACCTAAGACCAGCAAAGAAAGGAGTAACCATGTATTTTCAAACTGCCAAAGAAGATTACAATTCATGCATAAAATTAATCTCTGCGGTCATTGCTTTGGCTGTCTCAGACTGCTGTGACCCACCATTGAAAAACAAAAAATCATACAATCTTACGGATAAATCTCTACATGCCTTTAGGTTTTTGTTTGAAAACAACAAGTATTGTCATTTATATTTAGAACTTTTGGACATTGACTTGGACTCTTTCCGAACACGCCTTGTGTCTTCAATGTATGCCGACACTAATTTAAAAGACATTACCGACCAAAAGAAACGATTCTTTAGAATGAACCACGCACGGTTTGCCCCAAAATAAGGAAACGTACATGAATACTTTTATTTTGTACATACAAGACGACGAGAACCACGATGGGCGTGTGAAACTTTCCGCAGAAGTTATTGGGGAACCACAGTTTGCGTTACAGCTTGGAGAGGCTGTCTTTCTCTCCATGCTCAACCACCCTTTAGTAACGCCTGATGATGGATCAATCTATACCGCCGCCCCTACCACCGAACACGCGCAATAACCATTCCCCAGCCGAGCGCGATCCAATTCGTGTCTCGGCATCATTAAAATCCTCACCTGCAACATCCGACTGCCAGAACGGTAAACCAGATTGGTTTGCAACGGACAACCCCGTGGTATCTGTATCAGCCACCAGAAAGGCGCTGGGGTGCTCTTTAGAGACGCTGAGTATATTCCCCGCTGAGAAACACACAATGAGCTTGTAGCGCGTTCTGACAGCTTTCAGAGCCCTTCTGATTGACAGGGCTGTCGCGTAGCCCTCGCACAGTATCTCTATGCCTTTATTGTCAAACAATGCGGTAGCGCCTTTGGTTCTCTGTCCGGACAAAAACCTCTTGCTACTGTCGGCGCTGATGAGCTGGCATCCAACGAGAGCTTGGTTAATGCGCATTGGCACAGCGAGCAGTCCGTTCCATACCCACGACTTCTCATCTGGGAATCCTTTCTTTGCCAGATAGGGATGGGTTTCTTTGCGAGACTGCTTCATAATCCATCCGGCCTTTCTTGCGGCCTCATGTTGTTTCTGCGCTAGTTCTTTAGCATGGGCATCCCGCTTGCGCTTCATAGCGTCATAGTCCACCACACCCTCACCTCGCCATGATATTGGTTTCTCATGCAACGCCCAGTTCTGTACGGCGCCAGAATTTCCATCATAGATATACGCACCGTTCTTCTTGTGCGGGTGGTCTGTGGTTGGAACCCTTACCCACTTGTCTTCCACGAGGCTTCTGATAATCAACCCGTGCTGCTCGGCAAAGAGTTCAAAGCTCATTTGTACGCCCCTTTCCCTTGTGTTTTGGCAAAAGCAATCAGCCGTGACCTGACCCAGTTAGATGTTTCCATAGAGATAGGCGCTGGTGCAGTGCTCAGCCCAGTAGGAAACTTCCCTGTCTTGTCCTTAAACTGATGCGCTGCCCATCCATCCTTGTACCCTTTCATCCGAGCGTAATACAACAATTCCGAGTAAAAATTTTGAGTATTAAAAGACTTGGTTGGTTTAAGATCCAGCTCTTCTAGCTTGCCAGCAACATTGATGACCTCTGACATCCTCTGGCGTACAAACCCACACTCCCCGCAAGTGTCGAAGGGAAACGTCCACAGCACTTTACATTTTGGACATGTGCTGGCTTTCTTCTCTTTCTCAGTGGGTTCTTTCTTAGCGGCCTCTCCACCCTCTTGTAGTTCCTTGACGCCTTCGGTATACAGTTTATCCCAGTCACCCTTGAATCTAAGAAAGTTTCCGGCATGGTCAAGCCACAAGCCAAATTCTTTACCGGGGTAGGGGCGCATTACCCTACCGATCTGCTGTACGTGGGATGAGAAAGATTTAGAGAAAGGTCTTGCCGATACGCCAATCATCACGTCACTGACGTCAAACCCCCGAGTCAGTATGTCCGTGGCAATCAGGCCATGAATCTCGGAGTCAGGCTTTGAGAACTCCTCGATGGCAATGCGCTTGTATTCATCGTCCTCTTTGTAGCTGATAGACACAAAGTTGTATCCCGCTTCTTTGAACTTCTTCTCCAAGTCCCTACCATGGGCAACGCCCGCACAGAACACAATTGTCTTAACCGGCTTGTTAAATATCTCAATGGTTTTCTTTTCCCACTCCGCCACGATGTCGCCCGTAATCTGTACGCCGCGCTCGGTAACATCATCCGTAGACCACTCTCCTGCGACCTTCTTCGCCCCTTCCATGTTTATTTCTTTGGCAATAAATACCTTCAGAGGCACGAGCCATTTCTTCTCGATGATGTCCTCATAGGTTGGACCTGCCACAACATTGGTAAAGATTGACCCTAGCCCTTTGGTAAATGGAGTAGCTGTAAGTCCCAGCACCTTGAGATCCGGATTGTCCTTAATAATCTTGATGACCGAGCGATGCATAATATGCACTTCGTCTACGATTAAAAGATTGGGGACTCTGTTCCTAGAACGCTTTGCCAGTGTTTGGATAGAACAAACCTGTATGCGCTCGTGCGGGCGGAAGCGCCAGTGATCGGCCTGCATAACCCCGTGGTCGATACCGTACTTGTTGAGCCTCATGCTGGTTTGCTCGACCAAGACAATTCTGTCCATAACCATTGCCGACGTCATGTACTGATCGGCAAATTGCTGCATAAGGTAAATAGCGATTTCTGTTTTGCCGAGACCAGTTACCCCCCATAAAAGCTGGCACCGGTGGCCTTGTTCAAATCCCTCGTGGATTTTGTCAATAATGACTGTCTGATGCTCTCGCAACATATCTCTCTCCTACTGGGAAACCGCCCAGTGTCGGGGTCTATTAAGCTACTTGTGGCTCAAACTTATGGCAACGCTTTTTCCAATATAGTACCTGTTTCTTTAGCTCGGCGTTCTCATTTTGTAAAGAATCACGCGATCTTTTGACAGCAGTCATCTCAGTCTCTAGAAACTTTACTTCCTGCCGATACTTCCCCAACTGTTCGTGGATGTCAACCTTCTGCTCCTCTGGCAGATCGTATGACTCCAAAGACATGTTTGCTTTGAGCCATGTGTTTTCTTCTATCATCGACTCTAACTCTCCCGCCATTTCCTCCAGAGGGCTGTGCTGGAAATCTTCTGTCTTAGGCTTGGCGACAAGGTTGCCTACATTCATTGTCTGCTCATTGCCGTTCTTGATAAACTTACGCTCAGGCTTGGCTTCTAGCTGTAGGGATTTCCTTACCCGATGCACCGTAGCGTTAGAAACACCAGCTTGGCGAGCAATCTCCATATCCGACCACTCCGACCATTCGGGATCGTTTAAGAGGATCAGCACCGCACGGCGCTTGTCTTCGTTAGAACGACGTAATCCGTGTTTGTCGTTAGCACCAACCGAGAACAGTAGCGCATCGCGCAGCGTCCCTGTGCGCACGTTGGTTTCTATCTCTGTGTGTTTAGCCCGCTTGTGTGCGAAGAACCGGTGGAAGCCATCTGCAAGCCAGTAGTCCGACCCATCATGGAAAACCGTCACCGCCGGAAACGCCGAACCCTGCATCACCGCCTCAGCGTACTCAGCAACCACTTCCTCATTTAGGGACACTCTAGGCTGTGTGTTCCCGTCTAATCTTATTTTTGTTAATTCAAGTTTCATTGTTTCTCTCCAAAAGAACGATAATTCTAAAACAGCAACCGGATTTAAGCAATACTGTAATTTTGTACAGCTAACACTGCTACGTGTTGGCTCAGCCCGGCAAGTTTGGAACCGTTTTTATACGGATGCGGTTTAAGCAGGTAAAGCATTGCCTTACGGACTCAAGATGAGCCACCTAATGATTTACTGCGGTTAAGCAGGTGTCGTCTAAAGTTGTTCGCAACGACCTATCTCTCGATGTAACGGCTCAACATGCCGCTTTCCCTAACAACCTCACCGAGAGGCAACGCTACATTTACCACCGTGTACCGTTTCATTGAAGAACTGGGCTGGTGTTGCCATCCAAGGCAGCTAGTCTTGCGTCACTCATTCCCAAGGCGTCCGGTCTGGGAGTCTTCTGTCCGGAATACGTTATAAGTCAGAATGTAGTGGCACTGCTCCGCAGGAACTACACTTTCGTTGCCGCCATGACACGTAACACTTACTCGCTTCCTTAACCCTTGGTTTGATGCCTTTCCCGATAGACCCTTATAACGGTTGCCCAAAAATAAAACCGCTTAGGTTCTATTCCTTAGAACGTCCCACAGATTGGCGCCTGTAGGTAAGGAATAGAACCTAAACGGTTTTATTGGCTCGTTCTAGCAACAAACATATAGTACAACAAATATAAGCTCCATGCAAATGTTTTTTCGTGCGTTCCAATTTGATACCAGTTCTTGCAAGATTGATTGCTTTAAATTTTGCCTGTGAACGAAGATTTTTCTGTATTTAAAGGCAAAAAACCTAAGAAATTAATGGGTTGGCTTACTTTTTTAAACAAAATGCTTTATATTCATTAGTTGAAATAAAAAGGTTCTTGCTGTAGAGCCAAATCAAGAGGGATTATGCCTAAAGCAATTGACCGTGTAGACCCAGAGCTTTTTAAATGGACTACAGGAAAGCAAGCCGAGAAGCTCCAAGCAATCATAGACCACGGTTCACTTGCCGCCGCCGCCAAAGCATTAGGTGTAGACAGCTCAATGGTAAGCAAGGCTTTATCTAGAGTAAAACACAAAGCCGCAACGTCAGGCTATAGCCCAGAGCACGACATGACCCGAACAGTGCCAGAAGGTTACGTTGTCAGGGGTGTATCGACCTATTACAACGAGGATGGAAAACCTCAAGGGCAGTGGGTTAAATCCACACTTGACCAGCAGCAACGAGATCAATTAATGCGTGAGGCGTTTGAGGCTATGGCGGAGGATCTGCCAAAAGTAAAGCCTTCTTCCGCCCCCAAAGTCGCTGTCTCGGATCTTTGCAACCTGTACGTAATGACGGACTGCCATGTCGGGATGCTGGCGTGGCACAAGGAAAGCGGTGCGGATTGGGATCTTAAGATTGCCGAACGGGTTTTGGTTGGTTGCTTTGAGCAAATGGTGCTGTCCTCCCCAAAAGCCTCCGTAGGTGTTGTGGCACAGCTAGGTGATTGGCTTCATTCAGACGGCATACTGCCTGTCACCCCCGCATCCCATAACATCCTAGACCAAGACGGTAGGTTTTCTAAGATCGTTCAGGCATCGGTGAGAATCCTGCGCCATCTTGTGGACTTCGCCTTAAAACGTCACGACAAAGTGGTCGTCCTAATGGCCGAGGGAAACCACGATATATCATCCTCAATATGGCTCAGAACCATGTTTAAAGCCTTATACGAGAAAGAACCAAGGGTAGATGTCATTGACTCAGAGATGCCCTACTACGTGTACCAGCACGGTAAAACCATGATCGCCTTTCACCATGGACACCTAAAGAAGAACGACCATTTGCCACTTTTGTTTGCGGCGCAGTTCGCTAAGGTCTGGGGCGACACGGAAAAGCGTTACTGTCACTCAGGCCACCGTCACCACGTAGAAGAGAAAGAGCATAGCGGAATGACTGTGGTGCAGCACCCTACACTAGCTGCCAGAGACGCCTACGCCTCTCGTGGAGGATGGATAGCAGAACGGCAAGTGTCAGCCATCACGTACCACAAACGGTACGGGCAAGTGGCAAAGATAACCATCACTCCAGATATGCTAGAGAACACCTAACCTTTACATTGTAAAGGATGGACTTAGCGTAAACCCCAATAAAAAGCCCCCGGGATTAACCGGGGGCAGTAGCAACGTGAGGGAGTGTTGCCATCGGGGAGAGAGCCGATAAGGAAATATATCACACAAATTTCGAGACTTCAAGAACAAGCCCCTCTGGTTAAGCACAAACTATATTACGGTCTCTTTCACTTCCCAACGGTTGTTTCTTTTTACCCAGCCATGCACCAGTATCCGAATCCCAGCCTTACGCACCACCTCTAAATTCTCGTGTTCTCGTATCTTCTTTGCCCGGGCAGACATATTGCTGTAGCTCGTGGTTTGAACGCCAACAACCTCGCCTTCTCCTAGGCAGAGAATGTCTAAAAACCCAGCAAAATCATTGCGTCGTTTGGTGAAAGAATTGTATTTTTCAACGACTTCGGCATAGTAGCCTTGGTCACGCATGTACTTTAATGATCTTTGAGTTGGAGAAGACACTTGACAACCTATAAATGCATGAGTTATGATTCAACCACAGACTTTAAAAAAAGAGAAAACACATGGACTACTCGCAGATTTTAGTGACGTTAGACCAATCAATCAAGGAATATCGCAAGTCAGTTTTAAAAATGCAGTATGACGCATCAGCACAGTACGCCGAAACAGTTCGCAAACTTGCTGATGATTTGGTTAAAAGCACGGAATCACTGAGGGGTGACTATGGAGACCGCTACAAATAAGTTCCACGAGAGATACAAGGGCGTAACGTTTGAAGATGACACGCCTTGGTATGTATGGAACGATGCTTGGAGAGAGTGTATAGAGCAATGCGCTAGAGAGATGGAGAGACGAGCGCAGGCCACAGGATACACGGCACTTTTTGAAGTAGCAAACGCAATGAGGGCAACAAATGAAAATCACAAACAAGCACGGCTTGCCAGAAACGATCGTCAATGCTCTGAAGCGTCCGACGTATTCTAAGGGCGGCGCCAATCTTTCGGTAACTGAATTGATTGACAGCCCACGACTGTCACAACTTAAGAGAGCCCATGCTGATTCTTTAGAGCAAGACGCATCCGAAATGGTTTGGTCTTTGTTTGGTGGTGCTGTTCACGGGCTACTAGAGCACGGTAAAGCCGACAACCACATCATTGAGGAACGCATACACGCCGAGATTGATGGGTGGCACCTGTCGGGCGCTGTAGACCTGCAGACCGTTACCGAGAAAGGTATCTTGATCTCGGACTATAAAACCACTAGCGCGTGGGCGGTGATGAACACAAAGTCTTCATGGTCGGAGCAACTGAACATCTACGCTTGGCTCATTGAGCACGTAAAGCAAGTCCCTATTACAGGACTGGAGATCATTGCCATTATCCGTGATTGGACACGCCGTGATGCTGAATCCAAGGAAGGGTATCCGCGAGCGCCGATTGTTGCTATCGAGATCCCATTGTGGAGTCTTGCAGACAGAGAGGCGTTTGTACGTACAAGGCTGCACCTACATGCTGATGCCCACTTGTGCGCCACACTGAAGGATGATCTACCAGAGTGCTCGCCGTCGGAAATGTGGGAGAAGCCGTCCTCATGGGCAATCAAAAAGCCTGAGAACGTGCGAGCCACCGCAGTGTGTTACTCAGAGGAAGAGGCCACAAAAAAAATCAAGGATCTTGGCAAAGGATACGTAACCGTGTTTCGTCCGGGCGAGCGAACTCGGTGTAAGAGTTATTGCCCAGTCAATCAATTTTGCAGCCAATGGGCTGAGTACGGGAGAGAGAAATGAGAACCAAAGATGATCTCGCATGGGATGTATTTTTAAAACTACTGGAGTCTAAGGATGTCCAGCAATCCTTGAGAATTACCGAAGACAAAACAAAGTGCCGCATTGGGTTGTTTAAATTAGCAAGCGACACTGCATACGATTACATATTATGGACACAGGGAGAGTTGAAATGAGCGTGCATAAAAAACTTATGGAAGCGAGGGTGCGTCTGCAGAGCACTCATCTATCAAAGTCGGGTCACAATAAGTTTGCTGGGTACAAATATTTTGAGCTGGGCGATTTTATTCCCGCCATACAGAGCATTTTTGCGGAGATTGGTATTTGCGGTGTGGTGTCTTACGCCCCAGATATTGCCACGTTGACGGTAACGGACATTGAGACCGGTACAGAACTGACTATTACGTCACCCATGTCTACGGCGGCTTTAAAGGGCTGTCACGAGGTTCAAAACCTAGGGGCAGTGCAAACATACATCCGCCGTTACTTATGGGTTACTGCGATGGAAATCGTGGAAAATGACGTGCTGGACGCTACTTTAGGATCTTCGGACACTAAACCCGAGGCACCGAAAGCCAAACCCGCAGCACCGAAACTTGCATCACCTGATACGCCTTGGGCCATTACGATTGACCCCGAGGCTAAGTTCCCAGAGTCTGTTGTGCTGGGAGCATCTAAAGCCTTGGAGTTTGCTAAATCCAAGGATAGCGTGGTAGAGATCTTCAAGGTAAACCGTGCCCTGTTTGATAAGCTGAGGGTCGAGGATAAGGATACCTACGATGATCTTATGGCGGTTTTCGCCACTTACAAATCTAAGTTTGGAGAGCAAGCATGATTAAGTCAGAGGCAGTCACTATTCTTGAAGTGAACAAGGGAAGCATGGAGTTTTGTATCCTTGGTGTATCCCCATTAATTTGCAATCGCATGAGCGAAAAGGCAATGCGCGAACTGCTGGCGCCGAGGGGACGCAAAACCACAGCAGAGAAAGCCGCGTCCATGAAGCACGATCCTATTCAAGAGTTTAGGGATTCGCCGTATCAGATTATTGACGAGTCCGCTCCTACGCTGATTGGTATTTTGCCAACGTCGTTTAAGGGCGCTATGAGGACGGCAGCGCTAGATGTGCCGGGCGCAAAGAAAGCACAGATCGGCAGGCTGGTGTATGTCCACGGAGAGATGTTGCCAGTATGGGGAGTGCCTAATTTGTTTATGGCAATTACCCGTTCGGCAGATATTAACCGTACACCTGATGTACGTACACGAGCCATTATCCCTGAGTGGGCTTGCCGTATCCGCATCGACTTCCTTAAGCCAATTATTAACGAGCAGTCCGTTGCAAACTTACTGGCAGCGGCAGGGTTTCAGTCCGGTGTGGGAGACTGGCGACAGGAAAAGGGTTCCGGCAATTATGGATCATTTAAGTTGGTATCCGAGGATGACCCAGACTTTGTGCGCATCACCTCCACCATGGGACGTAAGGAGCAGATAGCCGCTTTTGAAAATCCAGTGGCGCACGACAAGGAAACGTCTGATCTGCTGTCTTGGTATGGGACAGAAGCACAGCGCCGAGGGATGAAGGTGGCTGCATGAAACAAGCGGTCATCGAGCGGTTAAAGATGATTGAGGATTCACACGGAGGGGTGTTACGCCCTTCCGATGTGGTCAAGGACGCTCGTATCCCTGAAAGTCCACTGCATGACTTGTTTGATTGGAACTTAGAACGATCAGCAGAACGCAATTGGATGGACAGGGCGCGTCAGATCATCACCAGCGTGAAGATTGTTATCAAGCATGACCACACTTCTGTATCGGCGGTCTATTACGTCAGAGACCCTGATATGGAGGCGGGCAAGCAAGGATACATTTCCATTACTTCCGTTAGTCAAGATAGGGATAAGGCCAGAGAAGTCGCCGCACGAGAATTTGCTAGCGCAATGGCCTCTCTGTATAGGGCAAGATCTGTAGCAATGGCGCTGGGCATTTCCCCAGAGTTAGATGATGTGTTAATTACTTTGCAGTCATTAAAAGCAAGAGCTGTGGCATAGGCAGGCGAGGCGAGGCCATACGTGGAAAGCAAAGGCAGACATGGATGGGCGCGGAGAGGTCTGTTGAGGTGTGGCAGACAAGGCGGGGTCGGGAATGGTAAGGCTGGGTCTGGCAGACATGGAATGGAGAGGAAAGGAGTGGATGGGACAGGCAGACATGGAATGGAGAGGAAAGGAATGGATGGGACAGGCAGCATAGGTGGGGCTCGGATTTGCAGGGCATCAAAGGCAACGCAGACAAGGCGGGGACAGGAGAGGTGCGGTGCGGAGGGGATTGGCAGCTAATGGACCGGCAGGTTAAGGCATCGCAGTCGGTGTTAGGAAGAAAGGGGATTGGCAGGTTAAGGCATCGCAGTCGGTGTTAGGAAAAAAATGGTTAGTTACGTTGTGGCAGGTTTTTTTAACTAAGGAGCAAAAAAATGGAATACCCAAATTCAGGTTCACTATGGCCCCCAAAAGAGCGCAAGAGCGATAACGCGCCCAACTTGCGGGGCTCTATCAAAATGGACCCAGAGCTACTACAAGAGATGATTAACCAATCCAGCGGTGGGCTGGTTGAGATTGAGATTGGCGCTTGGACGAAAGAGTACGACGGCAGGAAGTTTCTTTCTCTCAAGGCAGGAATGCCATACAAAAAAGAAGAAAGACCCGCTTCGCCAGTTGACGACGGAGATATTCCTTTCTAAGGGTAAACCATGGACACAATCCAATTTGAATCTGTAAAGGCTGGGCTGAGACAGTCAAAGGAGGGGTATATGCTGACACTCAGCGTACACCCCGACGACTTGCCCGACGACTTAATGAGAGACTTCGTTGGCTCTCGGTATATGGTTGTAATGGTTCGCGTCGGAGACGACGAGATGCCCATGAACAGAACCGAACAATTCCCGGGTGATACCGCCGTTAAAATGTCCGGGATGCTGTGCAGAGACCCAGAGTTCTGGGACTGGCTACATGAGAATGAATGGCTTAAAGACAAGACAGAATCAGCATGTGTGGAATGGTTGATTTACTTTTTAGGAGTGGAATCCAGAAAAGAACTCAAAACCGATTCAGAAGCCCGTCTGTTATTTAATAACCTTAAGGATAAATTTGAATCATGGCGAGCAAACTAATTCCATACACGGTGTATTTACCCGAAGAACATTACGACAGTCTAAGGGTTTACGCTAAGAAACGTAAGGCGTCTGCTGTGATTAGAGACGCTATTTGTTCTTTCCTAGAAGGCAACGATCAGTATCTATCTGGATACAACAAAGCTCTTAAAGACGCCGTAAAAAAAGTAAACTCTAACAGTGAGCTTAAACCTATTGCCCTTAACTCAAAAACCATTGGTCAAATAGTGGCGGGCATACTTAACGATCTGGAGAAGTAAATGCCATACACCAAGAAACCACGCCCGTACAAGAAGGAATTTGAGCAACAAAAGGAACGGGGTGAGCATGAGAATAGGATGGAACGACAGCGGGCTCGTAGGGAATTAGACAAGAAAGGTGTAAGCCGCGCCGGTAAGGATGTGGCTCACAAAAAAGCCTTGTCTAAGGGCGGGTCTAACGGGGACGGTGTAACGCTAGAGGCACCCAGCAAGAACCGTTCGTTTCCCAGAAAATCTAACGGGGCTATGAAATGACAGACCCACAATGGAGAGATCTTGCTGCTGGCTTGGCTATGATTGGCCTGCTAGCATCCGGCGAGAGAGGAACCCTATTGGCTCAAGAGTCCTACAAATATGCTGATGATTTATTAGAGGCAAAGTATATTGACCCAGAAGGCACCGAAATGGGCATCGTAGGCGTTAAAAAAAGGAAGTCGCGTGTACAGAAACAAGAAGCTACTTGAGGCCGTCAGGGACGCCCCTTGTATGAACTGTGGTGCTCAGGACGGGACTGTGGTTGCCGCTCATAGCAACAGCCTGTCTGATGGCAAAGGCAGGGGTATAAAGGCGCATGACCACAAGATTGCAGCGTTGTGTTTTAGGTGCCACCACGAGCTAGACCAAGGCGCCAAACTAGACCGCCAAGAACGCAGAGAGTTATGGTTAGGTGCGCATCTGAAAACCATGACGTGGCTGTTTGAGAGCGACAGGCTAACGGTAAAATGACCACCCCAGAACACGCTTGCTCTGGGTATATTTACCACAAGGGGTGTACTGGGTGCGCTGTTAGATTGCTATTGCAAACCAAGAAATGTCCAAACACGGAGGCCGCGATGCTGTTTTATCTAACACGCTATCACGGTCACTCCGAGGACGAACTAATTATTGATTTGGAAATTGCTCGTTCAGCCGGTCCAAGAACATCTGCATAACCTCTGCTTTACGGTCTTCCAGAAGTTTGATTCTAATATCTTTTGAATCCGCTTTCCGCATTTCCCGTATTGATCGGTTTAATTGAGAGACGTGGTTTTCTACTCTATTTGCCGCGCCGTATAAGCGTGATTCTGGGTTAGCCGTAACGTAAGCCTCGGTTGACTCCCCCTTCCCAGCACGTCCTTTAATTTCACTTTCATGCTCAGACATGCGAATAATAGTGCGATAGAAGTTGCTAGCAATCGCTGCTGGAGACGTTGTTTCCCCGTACAACTTGCCCAGTATAGGCACACGGAACTGTTCGACGTCTTCACCAGTGGCTTGGCTCTTACCAAGCTGGTATATCTTTTGTACTTCTCGACTGACGCCACCTAGATACTGCCCAACCACATAGTCAATATCATCTGCAGTAGGGCTTACCACGCCTTTGGTAAACTCCGTTCCGCCGGACATAGAATTTAGTGCCTCGGCAAATAATTTGCTGAACTCGTTAGAATTATCCCTAGAGCGCAGATATCCCGGAGATGGATTGGTAGCCTGACTTTCTCTGGAGATTGGGCGTCCAAATGCATCACGGTTTTCAGAGATAGCAATAAATGGGTCAATAGGCGTTGGGGTTAAGGTCTGCATAAATCCAGCCCCGCCTAAGGGGTTAAACGCATCAACCATAGCGCCCATAAGATCCACTACCCGATCTCTAGCCTTGGTGCGTCCATCAAATACCATCTCGGTTAGGATACGCCCCGTGTTAGGAAGGAAGTTAAATCCTAACGGCATAGGCCACATCAGATACCCGCCATTGCCCGTAGGGATGATGAGGTTCTTTTGCTTGATGAACTCGTTAGGCTCGTCCTCACCAAAGTCAAACGCCTGAAGGACAAGCGCTTGCACAGCACCCAAAGCCAATCCACCAGCAATTATTTTCTTACCGGAAGGACCTTTGAGTGTAGTAACCATGCGGTCGATACTCTGCACGGCTGCGTTAAAGAACGCATACCAAGCTGAGAGGCCCGGTGTCTTTGACCCTTTACGGTTAAAGTTCACAGTCAAATTCTTAGCAATGATTGCCGACTGCTGGACTGAAAGCCCCATGGCTAAGGCTTTTTGAAAGGCAGATAGACGCACAGCGTTCTCAAGCATGTCGTTGTAGTCAGATAGCCAATTAGCAACCGCATTCACTGTCTGGCGAACGTTTCCAGCATTCAGCTTTAACAACTGCTGCTGCAGTACTGTTCCGTTCTTTTCAGCTCTGGCAAATTGATCTCGGTATCCAGTCTGCGCACCTGCATCTCGAAAGAGCCGAAGCAATTTAGCAAACTCACCCTTAGCTTCCCCGCCACGCCGTGAGGCACGGTATTCCGCATACATCTGGGGAAGCATCTTAAACGCGCCCCTCAAGACCTCTCCTTCCTGTCCCTTTAAAGGAGTCGTAGAGAGGTTTAGAGCGGCGCCCTGTAGGTCACGGATAAAGTTCCACAGACCAAAGATTGGGTTGTACTGGGTGCTCATAGAAGCGATCCAGCGCGTTACGTTACCCATCTTCTGAGTCAGGTAGTCAAGCTGCTCTGTCTCAAGGTTCTTTAGTGAGCGAACCAAGCGAACCGCACGCTCGTTGTTTGGGTTAAAGATGACATAGCGGTTTTGCCCGTTCACTCGGGTGGAGATCACATTCTCGCTAAAGTTAGCGCTAGGGCTGACCACGTACTTCACCTGCTCGTAATACTCGCCCGTCTTAGGATCTTTCATGCGAACAACCTGTGCCACCTTAGGAGCCTGCATCAGGTTTTCTGCGTCTTTCGGATCCAGACCCATGGCAAGCATTTCTTCTGACAAAGCGCTGACGTCTTTAATTGCCTCTGGGTTAATAGGCAACCACACTGTAGAGTTAGGATTTGCAATACTTAAAGCGTAAAGCGCATTACCAACTAGGTTTTTTTCACCTCGAATAATGGCACGCTGACGTTGTTCAATCACGCTATTCAGAATGTCTTTTACCGAACGAGCTGATCCGACGGCGCGTTTAGATGTAGCCCCACGCACATCCAAGCCCTGTCCAAGACCAGAACCGCCTGCCGTGTAGTCAACTTCTTCACGGAATAGAGGGACATAGTTCGGGTATGCTAATCTGCCTGCCTCGATTGTGGCTTTATCCGTAAGGCCGTACTTAACCTCTAAGTCCTGCGTTCCCTCAATAATCTTGCGGACCTTTTGGTTAATGGACTCTAGCGCCTTTTTCTTATCTGGATCCAGTCTTGCTAAATATTCCTCAGCCCGAGCCGTATCAATACCCGACCCACCGTCGCCAAACTTAGGATTAATCTTGGCAATTTTTTCGTTTCGCTCTTTAGCATGGAGCGCCAAAGCGTATGCGCCAAACTCTTGAGATGTAATGTTTTTGGCTTTCATTTCCTTTAATAGTGGCTGCACGTCTTGCCCAAGGAATTGATCTTCTATCCGAGCGACCTTACCGTGGTACAGCGTTTCTTTTCCAGCCGCATCCATGAAGTCTTTAATTTCACCTCGTTGTTCGGTGATTGCTTTTTCAAAATCCACTAGGTCTACCATCTTATCCACAAACTTCTGCTTCAAAGATTGCTTGGTTACTCCACCAAATTGTCCGGGCAGTAGTGTTTCTGGTGGTGCTTCCCACGTAGGTAGTGGCGCAGGATTGCCTTTATAGTTCCGATGCTGTATTTGGTTGATCGGTGCGTTAGATCGGATGTAGTCAATCAGCACCGTCGAGCCTTCACGCTCTCCGTTAATTGCAGACTTAAAGGCCGCGTACACCTCACTGCTATTGTCTAACCCAAGGACGCTCTTGATAGACTCAAGCATACCCCTGAGAGATGTTTTAAACCGCTGCCACGGGGAGCCAAGATATGAGTTCATCAACGGCTCGGCATTTACCGCCCAGTACTCTGACGGGTTTAAATATTGATAGTAACGATAATCCGGCAGCTCTTTGATCGCGGCGTTCTGAGTGGCATTGGTAGGATTTTCAATAAACTTCATTACCGCATCAAAATACTTTTGTGCCTGCTCAGACTTGTCCGTCTTCATCATTTTGTCCAGATCGGAGCGCCACTTATCGACAATCTTCTGTCTCACCTCTGGAGTCATCATCTGCTCCATAGAGTGGGTGAGCTCATGTCGAACCACGCCCGGACTCAGCACGCCTTCTGTGCCCTTAAATAAGAGGACGATTCTAGCGAGTGTATTAAATTGCCCTGCCACACCCTGTGTGCCCGAGGCCCTCACGGACAAACGCAACCCATTCAAGAACGCCGGATTCTTTTTAAACATGAGATCCACGACGTCATACACATCTCGGTCAATATCACCGTCTGCTAGCGCTTTTGCTGCACGAGCCATGAAGTCTTCAGGTGTAGACTTTACCGGCTTGGTTGCGTCAATCTCGCTTTTAAGTTGTTCTGCCGCTATATATAGGGAACGATATGTAGGATCGTCAAACTGCTTGGAACGATTCTCAATGAACCGACGCTGAATGGCAGACAGCCCTTGCTTAAGTGCCTGATACTCTCGTATCTTTGCGTCACGAATATCTTCGTGCAAAGCGTCTACATCTTGTGGGGTTGAAATGATACCAGTTCTTTGGAACTCTACGCTTGGCTGGGGAACTCCCTCAACGCCTTTTTGTATATCCTGTAGAAGTACGTCCTCACTTTCTACTTGGCTTTGACTATCGCCTCTCTGAGCTGAGCCGAGAACAGGAAGCTCTGTGCTAGCTGCGGGTTGTATTTCCCCATTCGCTTCAGCTCTTGAGGGTTGAACATGGACTCCAGCACCGCTTGTCGGTCCTTGGCTTCCTGCTGTAGCTGCTCTTTGGTTACCATTTTTGATTCCTATAACAATTTCACGTATTTGCGCATAAGATTTAGGCGCATTATCCCGCAAAACCTGTGGTTTGGCAAAGTATAACGCAAACGCTTGTGCAAAAGATTCAGACTGTATATCAACCTTACCATTAAACTGCACAGAGAAAGGATATGATAGGATATTTTGATCTGGTTTTTTGTTGTACCAATCCTTAAGTTCGGCGTTCGCAACACCCCAATTGGGCTGCCGTGAATTGCGCGAAGGTGAATCAGAAGGGCCATCGGCAATATGCCCAAACTCGTGCATTATCGCTATAATTTTTGTATCTCTAGACTGTTGTGTCCACTGAGCCCCGGTCATCAGCCAGCCATCATCAGGCACAACCAAGGCTATAGCTGACAATCGTGTTGACCCACCCGCTGTTACATTGGCTAGTAATGAGGCGGGCATCCCTAAATCAATTGCGTCACTGGATAACTCAACCAGCTCTTTAATCTGGGCTTGCGTAAACGGCTTAGGCTTGATTTCTGAAGTTATGTTTGTCAACTGAGCAAGAAATGGTTTGATAGTATTTTGTAATGATGTCTCAAACGCCTCTAACGCCAGTCTCTTTTCCTCTTGTGAGCTGATCTGTGCTACCGTAGGTGGAGTCACTGCGACAGCGTTTGGATCTAACGATAAGCCAGCAATGATTTCTTCTACCGAACGACGTGGCGGTACGTTACCAAACATATCAGGTTCTTGAGAGAGATTGGCTTCTGCCGATACCGCTGACACAATATCCTTTAACCCTGCACCGATAGCTTTCGCTGACCGTGGATTGTTGGCAAATAACTTGATAACCTCATCGGCAACTGGATTGTTGGATATTAGGCTACCCTGACCGAGTAAGTCTGTGAGCTTTATATCTTGCCTACGGGCGTTAACTGCCGCTTCCGCTGCTTCCACAACGCTTGCTCTTATGTCGTAGTCGCCTAGCCCGTCGAGCGAGGCCATTTGTGGCGCCGCCTGAGACATGCCGTTAATAATGTTGGCAACCTCTTTATCCTGCGACTGCACGGCAAGCGCAACAATGCCATCGTTCTGGTAGGCTTTCTGGAACACCGCCGCTCTTAGGCGATTGTATGCCTGTGCGCTAGGTTGACCATTGGCGTCAATTAAGTTTTGCTGTTCTGTCAACGGCATACTGGCTACAAATCCGCGCACCGTATCAGCGCTTATACCACCGTCCGGGCTAAACTTAAGTCCGCCCAAGTCAATTCGATTGGCATCGTTTCTCGCCTGCTCTGTCGCGTTGAGGCTCAGCGTTGAAGACACATTGCTTTCATCGGCAATGTCTGGCGTTACTTGCTCAGGTGGCAATACTCTAACCAAGACAGGATTATTCATCCCTCGAATTACATCGGCGTCAATGCCGTGCATATTATCATTGATTAAATCTTGCTTATACTTGCCCATGTTTCCACGGGTATACCCTTCCTTCAGCCCCGCTACACGCCCGTTATTGATTGCACGGAATCCACCCACGCTTGGGTCGCTATACTCAGACACCGTAGAGCCATCTACCTTGTTGCTTGCTCTGATCTGGTCTGCTTCTATGACACCGTATTGAATACCAAATGTCTTGCCTGAGTTAGAGGCAAAGATATTTCCAGAACGGCCTATCTGGTTAGCAGGTAATTGCTCTTGACCAAACACAACAGGCGCACCATCGGTAAACGAATTGGAAAACGCAATTCTGCCGTACTCAGGCTTATTAGCTATATTGTTCATCTGATTAATAGATGCAGGCGAGCTTCTCCCTCTGTTCTGAAGGATAGTTCCTTCTGGGATGCCAAAGGGTGTGCTTAGGCCCGTGCTCGGTGGGGGTGGCACCAACTCATTTATGATTGCCTGTGATGCCGTAAGTCTTTTTTGCGCAGCCTCAACCCCGTAGTTTTGCTCTGACGTGGTAAAGCCTAGCCTAGCTAAGGCGTCTAGTTCCTCTTGCGCTTCTGCGGCCTCACGCTGAGCCATCTCTAAGCGCCCTTGGTCTTCTGGGTTAAGAACAGGCACCGTCCCGCCCAGTATATCTAGGTCAGACTGCAATCCGCCGGGGTCTTGCCCTTGTCCTACGGTAGGTGGCACAGTAGCCACGCCATCGGGGACCGACTTAGGAGCGATGTCTGCATCGCCCGCTGGAGGAAGGGTAGGCGGCAGGTCTGTTGTAGCCGCATTGATTAAGTCGTCTGGGCTTGGTCCTTCTTCTGAATCTGTTGCCTTGGTATCCGGCGCTGGACGTGGCGCGAAAGGGCTTGCAGCCGCACCTAGGCCCGCTCCGGTTGCTGCCTCGAGTGTTCCTTGACCAAAGGCCCCGCGAAATGTAGGAACATCCATGCCTTGCCGTTGTAGCGCAACGTTTGTGGCAACTTTTTCCTGTCCGCCTTGAATTCCTTCTGGAATGGCCTCGCCCGCAGTAATTGCGGCAAATCTACCCACACCGCTGTTAGCCAGCTTTGAAGATATTTTCTTTGTTAATTGAGGAACAAAAACTTTTTCAATACCAAGGCGAGATGCCGCAGCACCTAAAAACGCCCCCAGCCCAATTTGGTCTAGGTTTTCGCCTTGATACTCTTGTGCCTTAAGTGCCTCAACTTCCGCGACCTCTTCAGAAACGCCGTTTTGAACCAGCTCGTCCTTAACGGTTTCGTATATTTGGCCTTTAATATTCCCAGCGCCCATGAGCATTCCGGTTCCAACTAAAACCGCTGTTCCAACTGCTGCTGGCGCTCCCATAGCGGCTGTAGTCAATCCTGCTGCGATAGGCGCAGCTGCAGTGCCCAATCCTTGGGCAATCGTATCAATCGGAGCAACCGTAAAAGCTCTTAAAGCCGCCATTACTTCGGCACCGATACCGTGCCCTTCGGCCTCTGCCATAATTCGACTCATTTCTTGTTGGTCGTTTTTGGCTTGAGCAGACAACAAGTTGTCAAGGTAATTATCTACAGTGTTAAGCGTTTCAGTCGTACTTGAGCCCGCGCCAAACGCATCTGATAGCATTTTTGCGCCTGATATGCCACCTCTACCCACTTGCAGAGGAACGTCAGCTATAGATCGCAAAAAAGATTGTTCTGCAACAGGCGCTGGGACTTGTTGCTCTAAAGCCCGCAGGCGTTCTGTCTCAGCCTGCATCCCCTGAATCCGTTGATCCTGAAGGTGCCGACGCAAAGCCCCGATAACTTGACTGTCTTGTGCGTTAGGCGGGCCTTCAATCTCATAGACGGTTCCATCAGGACCTGCTACTTCATATACAGCCATGACTGCCCCTTAGTTAGGAGATTTTTGCCCGATGACCTTAAATCCACCGGAATCGCCCGTCAGATTTCCGTAAACATTATCAAGCTGAGTTTGGAGGTTTTTATTCCTATTTTCGGTTTCTGTTTCAATCTCACTGATGAGGGTATTGTATCTCGCTCGATCTGTTGTGGACAAAACACCCATTTCCATTTGCTTTTTAAACGCATCTAATTTTGTTTTGTATTTAGCTTGATTCGCCACGGCCTGTTTGGATCGGTCCATTTGCGACTCAATTAGTCGAGCTTGAGTCATCAACCGATTGCTTTCTGCATCGCCCCCGCCCGCACGAGCCGCACTAGCAGCACGAGAGTCGATGTCGTACAGGTCTAGGGCGTTTTTCGTAAACTGGTTAAACAGATCCGCCGCTGCTTTATCGTTACCCTTCATCAACGCTAACTCGTACTTTCGGAACGACATCTCAGCATCTGATGCGGAATCCACGGCTTTCTGTGCGTCTTTCTTACCCGCTAAGAATGTAGCCCCGCCAGTCTGAGCAGCGCGAGCTATGCCGTCAGCTAAGGAAGTGCCACCCATCATAGCAAGACCGGCAGTAAGTAGTGCGTCATAGACGGCAGTATTCTCTTGACCTTCGGCGCTTCCCATCTTATCTTCTAGCCGTGCTTGCATATCATTCAAAATAGACTGTTGTGCAGGGTCCATCTCACCTTTCGGTATTGAGGCTTTGAACTGCTCAAACGTACTGGGCATAAGCGAACGGCTAGAGGGCCTAGTGGGAGCCGTAGGAGCATCTTGTTTATTACGGGCAGCAGCCAACATCGGATCAACTACTTCGCTGTCTACTTCTGGATCTTCGGGTGGTAGTGCTAGCACCTCGGGAAGTCTGGGGGGCGCCACGGCTGCTGGTGGCGTGGGTGGTGGAGGGGCATTGCCAGCGTATGCTTCCCCCATCTGACCTAAGTAGTTGTTAAACTGATTAGCAAGACCTGCGGCAAAACTGGTGCTACCACCCGGAGACAGTGCAACAATACCACCGCCTGCCATGCTCACACGGGGACGACCGAGAGAGGCTGCTTCAGCTCGTTTTGCTACTTCAGCCGCTGTGGTATCTGCTGGCATTTGTGCTCCGGGCTCACGCATCTTTGCTCGCCGCTGGACTTCGTTCTGTACGGCACTTAGCGTTATGGCATCTTTAACCCCACGAGCATATGCCGCTAACTGAGTATCTGACAGTCGTCTGAGTTTCGGAGGCAGTGTTTGGAATGGCATTTCTGACATCGCGTCAGGCGACACTGCACCCCCCGCTTGGTAACTCTTAACCTGCCCACCTTCTTTACGACCGAACGCACCATACGCGCTTAGTCCTGCGCCTAGTAACTGAGCGGTTTGATCGGGCTGTCGAGCGTATTGTAATTGTGAGCTTTGAGTTGATGGAACGCCTCGCAAAAGGTCTGACATATAACTGAGCTGTTGGTACGGATACTGCTGGCGAGCTATCTCTTGCTGATAAGCAAAGTCAAGAGCCTGTTGTTGCTGCCCTTGTTGCAACGAACCATACTTTTGCATAGCGTCAGTCGTAGCCATCTCTTGCTCAAACTGCTGACCACCAAGAGCGCCTAATGTACTAGCACCACGAACACCAAGCTCAGCACCAGAAAGACCATACTGCCCAGCAGCGGTTGCCCGACCGACACCTTCAAGCCCTGTTTGTGCACCTTGCATTCCTGCCTGTTGCCCAGCGATACCAGTTCTCGTGCCTTCTAAACCTAGACCGGCCCCAGAAATCTGTTGACCCACACCTTGAAGCCCCGTTTGAGCACCTTGAATACCTTGCGCTGTGCCTTGCAGACCTAATTGACCAGCCGCTAACCGTTGACCAGTACCCTGTAATCCCAACCCAGCACCTTGCATACCCAGACCATACAATTGCCCAGCCTGTCCAAGACCTTGTAGACCAGCCTGTTGACCCTGAATACCGGTTTGAGCCCCTTGCATACCTTGAGCGGTGCCTGCCATACCTGCCTGAAGCCCTTGGTAGCCCGCCTGTAATCCTTGTATACCTAAGCCCGCACCGAACTGTTGAGCTTGTTGCGCCTGTTGGAACGCGTTTTGTAAGCCAGCACCTTGAATATCACCGAGCTGAGTACCTAAATTACGCTGGCGCTCTGCTTCTAAAATAGATGAACGTGATCCACCGAATGCACCTTGCTGGGCGGCCTGAGATTGAGTGGTTTGCTGTTGTATTTGTGATTGTCTAACGGCTTCACGCTGTTGCTGGTCAACCACATTCTGCATATAGGGAGACATGTAGGCTTGCGTTGCCTCTGGGGATGTCGCTTGCTGAGCGTATTGTTGCCCTGCACCAAAACCTTGTTCCGCTGCGCTAACACCTCGGCTACCAATACCTGCGCCTTGAGCGCCATAGCCCATGCCCGTCATGCCAATATTAGCCGCCGTGCCGCCATACTGTTGAGCTTGAGGAGCCATCCCCGCGCCTGCTGCGCCAAAACCCGCACCCATCTGCCCATACATATCCGCTTGACCTTCTGCGGCTCTTTGAGATTGCGCGGCAGTCATCGCTCCTTGAGAACCAAAACCAGCACCCATATCGCCGTACATCTGCGCCCCGCGTTGAGCGCGATTAGCGTCCATCATAGCCTGTTGAGCACCAGCAAGCCCTAGTGTAGAAGCCGCACCGCCGTACCCAGCACCCGCTTGACCGTAACCCGCCGCAGCACCTTGCAAACCCATCGCGTTTTGCTGAGCACCGAGACCTTGTTGAGCACCTGTATAGGCTAAGTTAGACGCGTCTGTTAGCTGAGGAGCCGTTTGCTGCCCTGCTACGTTCTGGAACGCCTGAGCCTGCATGGGAGAAAACCCCGCAAACCGTTGTCCGCCATACCCCTGAAACGGGTTAGCAGTAGTGTCAGTTAGAATTTGCCCCTGCCCTAGCATCTCCTCCGCGTATGGACGTGCGTACTCAGGGATGTTGGTTTGGGTTATTGTTTGGCTACTGGGTCCTGATCCGCCGCCGCTAGATATATAGGCTTTTATCCTACCGCCCTCTTTCTTGAAAGCTCGAGTATCTAGTTCTGGGATACCTAGGTGTAAAAAGGTGCGGCTACTCTGCAACATTTAAGTGCTCCTTACGGTACGCATCATACCGCTCAAAATATATAGTTTTCCAAACTTCAGGCATATACTCTTTGGCTTTCTTCTCGCCTACACAGACATGCACGGCGTATGTAATAATGTGTCCTGCTGCGTACCGTAACCCGTGGGCTATCTCTAACCCATGCTCATCTTTTTGAGTTTCAAATTTATTTGCGGTGTCATAAGCAGAAACAACGCTAATCCACATAGGTAAAACTTGCTCTTGGATGCTGCGGTAGAAAGGATTTGCTTGTAAATAAACTAAACAGCATAGAAATGCGTGGTTGATACGGTCGTCGGAAACAGGCTTGTCTTTATCCACCAGATCATCCCATATATGGGAAAGGTCAACAAACAAACGAAACATGTTTAGCGCGTCTTGATTTCCGCCAAACCACTCCAGTTTTCCTTCTTCTATGTTCATACAGGCATTACCTGCTCAGGGCTTACTTCAGCTTGCTGATCGCTTTTACCGTGTGCGGCTTCCCGTATCTTATCCATCATGGCGTATAGCATAGCAGCCCCACGCTCTGGATCTCCGTTACCTAATTGAGCAACAATCTCGGGCGGCACATATACTTCGCCATCAGCC
>Ga0209284_10002572_pt1 | contig 24398 bp, 26 predicted proteins | sample FRY03_FD_187211 | JGI IMG/M metagenome (GOLD analysis project Ga0209284, IMG submission 187211) | Freshwater microbial communities from Lake Fryxell liftoff mats and glacier meltwater in Antarctica - FRY-03 (SPAdes) (version 2) | ecosystem: Environmental > Aquatic > Freshwater > Ice > Glacier...
TCATACCGTCTGTCGGCACCGGCCAAGATGGTTGTCGCTCATCACATCGACAACGTCAGTTCGCCAGTCGTCTGGGCAGGTGGCAAGCGCGGCTTCATCGATATCCGTGACCCAAACGCTCCAACCTCCGGCGGCGAATGCTCCTCCAATCGCACGACCGATTCCGGAGGCCCCAGCTGTCACCAAGACGCGACGCTCAGGCATTGGGACGAATCCTCGCTCCAGACTTGTTGGCAAAGGCTTCTAGCCGATTACGTGCCTCGGGCTGTGTGTTGACCACACCAGCCACGCAGGCTTCGGCGTAGGCGGCATCCAGTGGCGACATGTTCTGCATGTGGCTGATGGCCGAGCAGATGGCGAAATTGGTCAGCGGCAAATTCTGCGCCGCCTTGCGCGCCAGATCGAGGGCGCAGTCCAGACTGGACCCTTCAACCAGGTACTGCGCCAAGCCAATATCCACCGCTTCTTGGCCTTGATAGACCCGACCTGTCAGCATCATGTCAATCATCCGCGCTTTGCCCACCAGATCGGCAACCCGGATCGTGGCACCCCCTCCGGTGAAAAGGCCTCGCTGCCCCTCGGGCAATGCGAAATAGGTGGTCTTGTCGGCCACACGGATATGCGCCGCACTCGCCAGTTCCAGCCCGCCGCCCACGACTGCGCCTTTCAGCGCTGCGATGATAGGAACTCCGCCATATTCCATCTTGTTGAACGCCTCGTGCCAGCGCAGGCAAAGCTGCCAGAAGTCGGCGGGACTACGGTCTGCCGTGTGGTGTTCAATCAGATCGAGCCCGGCGCAGAAATGATCCCCCGAAGCGGCCAGCACGACGGCGCGGACACCCGCGCGCGGAGCGATGGAAAAGAAAGTGACCAACTCTTCGATCGTATGCGAATCCAGTGCGTTGCGTTTGTTCGGGCGGTTGATGGTCACGATATAAACCCCATCATCGTGGGCCTCGATAGCAAGGTTCGTGTAGTGCGTGGGGTCGATCTGGATGGCCATTGATGCGGTCCTGTTCAAGAAGTGAAGGGGGGCAGCTGCGCTCTGCCGGGTCAGAAGGTTACACCAAGAAGGCTTGCCGCGCCGTGCATCACGCGGGACCGCTGAAGGTCAATCTCTGGCAGAATGTGGTGGGCATAGAACTGCGCAGTGCAGATCTTGGTTGCCATGAACGAGCTTTCTTCACCGCGCGCTAGCGCCGCCTCGGCCACCAGGACAGACCGTGCCATCTGCCAGCCGGCCACAAGGTTTCCAGCCAACATCAGATAGGGCACCGCCCCTGCAAAGGCGGCGTTCGCATTGGCAGGAAAGGTCGCGACCAAATGTTCGACAGTGGCCTCAAAGGCGCTGCGGGCATCGCCAAGCCGCCCGGCGATCTCTTGCGCACGGGTGAGCCGATTTGCAGTTGTTGTTCCGTCACCGTAATCATCGCAGCGATGCGGTTCGCTACTGCCCCACCATCGCGCAGCGTCTTGCGGCCAAGCAAGTCATTGGCCTGAATGGAGGTCGTGCCTTCGTAGATCGGCAGGATGCGTGCATCGCGGTAGTGCTGTGCTGCCCCGGTTTCCTCGATAAAGCCCATGCCGCCGTGGATTTGCACGCCCAACGAGGCGGTCTCCACGCCTTTTTCGGTGCAGAACCCCTTGACCAGCGGCACTAGGAACTCGGCTAGGGCCAGAGCTTCAGCGCGCTGCTCGGGCGTACCTGCGGCCTCGGCACGGTCTTGGCATCCGGCAGCAAAGGCGGCCAGTGCGCGGCACCCTTCGGTCGTGGCGCGCATCTGGGCCAGCATGCGGCGCACATCGGGATGCTGGATAATGGCGACTGCTTCGGGCGCGCTGCCATCAACGGGGCGACCCTGATGGCGGGCCGTGGCGTAGGACCGCGCCAGTTGATAGGCGCGCTCACCAATGGCCACGCCCTGGACGCCCACGGCAAAGCGGGCGGCGTTCATCATGGTGAACATGTATTCCAACCCGGCGTTTTCGCGCCCGATCAAAAACCCGGTCGCGCTTTCGAACGCCAGCACGCATGTCGGGCTGGCCCGGACGCCCAGTTTGTGTTCAATGTTTTGGCAGCGCACGGCGTTCGGGGCGCCATCCTCCACCAACCGTTTGGGCACCAGGAACAGGCTGATACCCTTGACTCCCTTGGGCGCATCCGGTGTGCGGGCAAGCACAAGATGAATAATGTTCTCGGTCAGATCATGATCGCCATAGGTGATGAAAATCTTGGTGCCGGTAATCTGATAGCTGCCGTCAGCCTGACGCTCGGCGCGGGTTCTCAGCAATGCCAGATCACTGCCCGCCTGCGGTTCGGTCAGATTCATCGTGCCTGTCCATGCGCCCGACACCAGCTTGGGCAGATAGGTCTGCCGCAGCTGTGGCGACCCAAAGTGGCGCAGGGCTTCGATCGCGCCGTCGGTCAACAAGGGGCACAGCGCGAAACTCATGTTGGCGGCGTTTATGATTTCACCCGCAGCAGCCCCAACCGCGCGGGGCAAATCCTGCCCGCCATATTCAGACGGATGCACCAAGCCCTGCCAGCCCATCGCCATGAACTTGGCGTAGGCCTGAGGGAAACCGGACGGAGTGTGGACCTTCCCCCCCTCGCAGCGCGATCCTACCCTATCACCCGGCGCGTTCATGGGCGCGATTTCCTCGGCGCAAAAGCGGCCAAATTCCTCTAGAACTGCCCCTGCGATCTCAAGATCACTGGCCGGATCGCCGGAGCACCGCGCGATATGCGCGATGTTGAACAGCAGGTCTTTGACCGGAGCTTCGAATGTCATGGCTGGGATCCCATCTCGCGCGCGATTGCCCGCAGAATGAACTTCTGGATTTTGCCGGTGGCGGTTTTGGGCAAGGTGCGGACCGCCCTGGTTATCGGCGCATTGAAATGCGCGATTTTGTTGCCGCAAAGGGCGATGACCTGGGTCTCGGTGGCGCGGTGGGTAGCCATCTCCGACAAAACGGTCTGGGTGGGTGGTAAAGCCCGGCCCGCAACCGTCTCCATCGCCATCAGATAGGCGCCACGGTGGCGATAGATTACCCCCTTGGCTCGCCCCGAGGTGCCCGAAGTATAGTTCAGCGGAGGAGCCTGCCACTCGTCTGCGGGCGACTTCAGCGCTCCCTCTGGATTGGTCTCCCGGATCACCCTCATGTCGCCGAACGCTTCCCCAACCGGGCCAGAAAGGCATCAAGGGGTGCGCCGGAGTCAAGATTGCCCGCAAGTTCCGCACGCGCCATTTTGATGATTGCCACCTCATGGTCGATCAGCAATTGGGCCGCATGGGCAACGGAGGCCGGTGCCATGACTTTCAGCGCCTCAAACTCAGTCACATAGGCCGGATAGTCGCGATCAATTGTCGTCATCACCTCATGAAAGGGCAGGTCCTGCTCTTCCAATGCCTCGTCCCGGCCAGATTGCAGCACAGCGGCCTCATTGGCGTGTGTCAGGCCAAGGGCGGTTGCCAGCGGACGCAGGGCGGCGACGGTCTGGCTCTCGATCAGCGCCAGCTTGGCAAAAAGGGCGGCACAGCGCGGGTTGGGCTCAATCTGAGACAGGGTGTCGAAATAGCCGATCCCCGAGATTTCCTCGTCGAAGGCCATGGCAAAGGCCGCCTCGAAACTTGCAAAGCGGCGAGCGATAGCAGTCATCTGATCCGCACCCCCTGCCGGATCAACTCAGCCTGCACGGCGTGCATGTCCACGGCATCCACGTCATGATTGGATTTCACCGCCTGCGCTGCGGCAACGCCCGCGCCCTGACCGGCCACGGCACAGCAGGCCATGTTGCGGGTGGCTGCATGGGCCACCAAGTCGCCACCAATGGCACGGCCCGCGACCAACAACCCCTTGACTCCCTTGGGCAGCATCGACCGATAAGGGATATGCATGTAACGGCCGGTGGTCGGGATGATGAGGATGCCATAGCCGTCGATGAATTCGGGATAGATGCCGATCGTGTCTTCGAACCGGCCCTCATTGCGCACATCGGCCTCAGCCATGTTGTAGATCGCATCAATCTTGCGGGTGTCGCGGATGCCGATGGTCATGCCGAAGTTGCGCAAGCGTACGCCTTTGCAGCCTGGCATGAAGTGCAGTAGCGCCTCGATGGCCAGCATCGCCTGTTTGCGGCCCTCGACCTCTCCCCGCGTCATGCTGTCGGGGTCGGTGCCGTCGATCCCGGCCAGATGCACGAGGTTCATGTAGGTCAGCTCGCCCGTCTCATGCATCGCACCCCAGGTGCCCGCGATGGTGTTCAGGTGCTTGGGGATGACGCCTGCCTCGATCGCCTTGGCGAAAGGTTTCTTGAGAAAGGGCGAAAACATGTCGTCCTCTTTGCCGTCAGTTTCCACGGTCCACTCGCCTGTGGACCAGTCCTTGTAGGTCTGCGGGTCAGCCTTCACCTCGGCCATGAACTCGGCCTTGTTAACGCCCGCAAGGTGGAACATCACGGATGCCGCCTGCATGTGCTCGGACGGAGTCTTCGGCGCAGGGGCGCCGCAGCGGACGGCCACATCGGCGTCCCCCGTCGCGTCGATCACGACTTTCGCAAGGATCGCCTCGCGGCCTGCCTTCGATTCTACTATGATGCCTGCGATACGGTCGCCTTCCATGACGGGGGCAACGAAAGTGCGGTGCATCATGCCATGAATGCCCGCTTCCTCGACCAGGCGGTCGGCGACCAGCTTGAAACCTTCGCTGTCCAGCTCATAGCTTAGCGACTGGCTTTCCGGCACGGCGGCCCCCATCGCCTTGGCGCGATCCTCGAACTCGCGCCCGATGCCATTGGCCTCGATGGTCGCCTCATGGCGATACCAAGCCAGACCCTCGACCCCCACCACAGTGATGTTCCCGCCGTAGCAACCAAAGCGTTCAACCATGCAGACCTGTACGCCCGCGCGGGCGGCAGCCAGCGCGGCGGCCAGTCCACCGGGGCCGGACCCCACGACCAGCACATCGGTGCGGTGAATGACCGGCACATGGCGGGCCGGTTCGGTGATGAAATCAAGGCTCATGTCAGTCTCACAGGAAAGGAAGATCGGTCAGTTTTCCGGGCTGCATCACGCCCGCCACTTGCACTTGAACCGTATCGCCGATGGCACAGGCACTGTCGATCAGCGCAAAGCCGATGTTCTTTTGCAGACGGTAAGAGAAGACGCAGTTGGTCAGGTCGCCCACCTTGCGACCGTCCTTGAAGATCGTGTTCCACAGGAATCCGGGCTTTACCGGCTCCCCCGCATCCAGAATGATCCCCAGCGAGTGCCGCCTTGGCCCCTCGGCTGCGATACGTCGTAAGGCGTGGATGCCCACGGTATCGTCAGGCACCTGCAAATCGACATATTTGCCCATCCGCACTTCATAGGGGTTGGTGGTGCAGTCAGTATCCCCACCATAAGAGATCAGACCGGACTCCACCCGCTCGCACCAGTTCGGCCCACCTGGTCCGATGCCCCAGGGCGCACCCGCCTCGCGGAAGATGTTCCAAAGAGCCGTGCCTTTGGCCCCGTCGCGCAGATAGATTTCGAACCCGCCTTGCTTGGACCAGCCCGAGCGCTGGACAACCACGGGGATGCCCTGAATCTCGGTTTCGCGGAACCAGAAATACTTCAGATCGCGCACCCAGTCGCCGCAGACATGCGCAACCACGTCCTCTGCCTTGGGGCCTTGAATGGCCATGGGCGAGACATCGGGTTCGCTGACCTCGACGTTCAGCCCCCGCTCGGCGGCAATGGCGCGGGCCCAGAGCCAGATATTGCTGTCGGCAATCGACAGCCAATAGAGGTCATCCGCCAGTTTCAGGCAGATCGGGTCGTTGATGAGGATGCCATCGTGGTCGCATAGCGGCACGTATTTGCCCTGTCCCACCTTTTGCTTCGACAAGTCGCGTGGCGACAGGATCTGCACCAGCCGCCCGGCATCCGGCCCCTTCAACTGCACTTGCCGTTCGACCGCGACGTCCCACTGGCTGACGCCATTGATCAGCCGCCAGTATTCCTCCTCGGGCTTGCCGAAGGCCGTCGGCATCAGCATGTGGTTGTATGTGGTGAAGTCGGACACGCCTTCCTTCACCGTGGCTTCATAGAAGGGCGAGGGGCGCAGGCGGGCCGAGGGGGTAATTCCGAACAAGGGTTTCTCCGGTGATCAAAAGGGTTTGAGTGCTCGGGCTGCGGCGATCAGCGCTTCATGCGCTTCGTCGCTGACATCGACGTTGAAACTGTCGCGGCCCAGCACAACGATCGCCATGCCATTAGGCAAAGCCAGAACATCATTGCCGCCTGCACCGCCCATGTATGGCACAATGGGCGCGGCACCTGTGTGGCGCCAGAAGGCAAGGCCGTAGTCGGGGCTGGCAAACAGACTCGCAACCAGGTCGGGGTGCAATATCTGGCTGCCGTCCGGCCCTTTGCCGCCATTGGCCACAAGTGCTCCGGCCTTGGCGAGAATGTCGATGGTCGGCAGTGCGCCCCAGGCCGAAAGCGGAACCCCCGGCGCGCCGGTTTCGGTGTAGCCCGTTCCGGTTGCGAAATGGCTCGCGCCAATCGGATCATAGACCTCGGTTGTCAGCATCCCGAGGATCGTCGCACCGTCGCCTTCCTTCGATTTCAGGAACCGCTCCATCGCCAGCGTGGCGATCCACATGTCCTGATCGATATAGGCCATCTTTTCACCCGGTCCCGCGACTTCCGGGTTGGGACCGACGTTGAAGTAGAAACGGATCTGGTCCGCCAGATCATAGGAATAGGACCACTGATAGGTGTTCAGGTTCTCTGCCGCCCAGTTCGGATCATAACCGACAGCGCCCATGCCCGTCATCATGTTCAACGCATGGCGGATGGTGACACCTTGCCAGCGCGCGCGGGCGGCATCGTCCACGTAGGCGAACTCCGCGCCTTCGACGAAATAGCTTACAAGCGTCGTGTCCAGAAACTCTGGCCCGAATTTTTGCGCAAGCCGCATCGCGGCAAGTCCCGGTATCAGCGATTTGGTCGTGGACCAGACGCCTACCCGCATGTCGCGCGGATAAGGGTGGGGACCAAAAGGGGTATCAATCGGGTCCATATAAAGCGTGCCATCCATCAGCACTGCCAAGGCCAACGTGCCTTTGGGGTCCAGCAGGGCGCGGGCAGTCTGGAAACCTTTGCCGAGATCGGCAAGGGGCGCAGTCTTGGGCAAAGCCGCGCGCTCCCTGGCAAGACTTGCATCAAGCGCTGCCACGTCAGCCGAGGTCGGGGCCACAGTTGCAGGCACTTCAGCCCAGGCAGTCACGTCAAAATCCGGATCCCAGAACAGGAACCCACCCGCCGAGACCGACGAGAACTGAACCCTGAGCGGCGTTACTTCGCTGCCCTTGTAGTCAAAACTTGCCAGGCCCAGCCAGGCCTCACCCTCATAGGATTGGGCAAGACTGATCGGAAAGCTTGCGCGCGACCATCCATCCTCTATCGCCCAAGCGCGGCCGGGGCCGGGGATCATCTCCCAAAAGCTGGCCGTCCGCGTCGCGACGGGGTTACGGATCAAGCCGCGTTCAGCGGGGATAACGTCACCGCTTGCGGTGATGACGATATCCATCGGCAGGCCGGGAAACAGGGTCGTGTCCAGTTGCAGCAACGGGGCGGCCCCGGCAGGGTCCTTTGCTGCAAGGAAATCGAATACTCCCCACCAGGCCCAGGGAAATTGCACGAACTTGTCGGCGGGCGTGGCCTCGACCGTCATCTGCGTGGTGGTAAGGTCCAACCGTGCCGCGAAGGTCGCCCCGGGTGCAGCGCCGTCGGGCGCAGAAAAGGCGGAGGTTGAGGTCCAGGCGGGCGCTTCGGCACTGGCTGTTCCTGAAACCAGAAGCGACGCTGCTGTTGCGACACAGGCGCAGACTTTCGTGAAGGCTGACATATGAAACGCTCCATCCTTTAAGGAAATCCCCTGCCGACGGGCACTGTGCCCAATCGGCAGGAAGGTGTGCCAGATCAACTGACAGGGAGCGCAGATCGACCATGACCTGCGTGCTCCCAAAGTGAGGCAACTTCAGCCAAGCGTGCAAACAACCAGTTTTCACTCTTAGGGCCTGCTTTGGTTATGTCGCCTCAGGTGATCTCGAAAAGGCCAGCCGCCCCCATGCCGCCGCCCACGCACATCGTCACCACAGCCAGCCGCGCGCAGCGCCGCCGCCCCTCCAGCAAAGCGTGGCCCGCAAGGCGCGCGCCGGTCATGCCATAGGGATGACCAACGGAAATCGCGCCACCGTTCACGTTGACCCGCTCAGGATCAAGGCCAAGTTCCTGAATGCAGGGCAGCGCCTGCGCTGCGAAAGCCTCGTTCAACTCCCACAGATTAATATCACTTACCTTCAGGCCCGCGCGCTGTAACAGGCGTGGCACTGCGTGGATCGGGCCAATGCCCATGGTTTCGGGCGCACAGCCCGCGACTGACATCCCGCGAAAAACCCCAAGCACCGGCAAGCCGCGCTGCTCCGCCGCGCGCCGCTCCATCAAGACCAGTGCTGCCGCCCCGTCCGAAAGCTGACTGGCGTTGCCCGCCGAAACCGTGCCGCCGTCGCGCACTGGTTTTAATCCGGCAAGACTTTCCAGCGTGGTTTGCGCCCGGTTGCCCTCATCACGGGCAAGCGTCACCTCTTCGCTTCGCGTTTCGCCGGTTTCGCGGTTTCGGATCAGGCGCATCGCCGTGATGGGCACGATCTCGTCGTCAAACCGCCCCGCCGCCTGCGCCGCCGCTACCCGCATTTGCGATTGCAGCGCGAAGGCGTCCTGCGCATCACGCGAAACACCATATTGCCGGGCAACGATTTCCGCCGTATCGAGCATCGGCAAATAGGCGTGGGCGGCATGGGTCATCACCGCCGCGTCCGTCTCGGCAAAGGCCCAGTCAAAATAGCGGGCTTGCAGGGCCGAGATGTTTTCCTGGCCCGCGGCAATCACTACGTCCATCCCCTCTTGCACGATCTGATGTGCAGCGATCGAAATCGCCATCAGACCCGAAGCGCATTGGCGGTCGACCGTCTGACCTGCCACAGAGACAGGCAAGCCCGCCGCAATTGCAGAAAGCCTTCCTAGGTTCATCCCGGCGGTCCCCGCACCGAGGACTGCACCCATCACCAGATCCTCGACCTCACCCGGATCAATTCCTGCCCGCGCGACCGCTGCGGCGATTGCATGGGCGGCAAGCGTCGGCGACTTGATGTTGTTCAAGCTGCCTTTGAACGCCTGCCCGATAGGCGTGCGGGCAACCGAAACGATGACGGCTTCACGGCTCATGCAATTTCTCCGTTTGCCAGCATCTGGCGGATAAGCTTCTTGTCGATCTTGCCGACCGAGGTGCGAGGCAACTGCACCACGGCGCAGATGCGGTCCGGAGCGGCCCATTTCGGCAAATCCCCGGTCGCAATTGCAGTGGCGATGCGGACCTTGATTGCGTTTTCTACGGGCGCCGCTCCGTCGATCGCCACCACCAGAACCGGCCGCTCGCCCCAGCGATCGTCGGGAACGCCCACCGCCGCCACCTCGCGCACGCCCGGCACCATGGAGGCCAGGTTCTCCAGCGTCAGCGAAGACACCCATTCGCCGCCAGACTTGATCACATCTTTCAGCCGGTCGGTGATGCGCAGCGTGCCGTCTGTGGACATGTGGCCAACGTCGCCGGTATGCAGCCAGCCGTCTCGCCAAAGATCGGCGCTGCCCTCGGGGTTATTGAGATATCCCGCCGTCAGCCAAGGGGCGCGGGCGATAACCTCGCCCGTCGTCCGCGCATCATGCGGCACGTCGCGCATGTCGGGATCCACCACCCTCACGTCGACCAACGGAGCCGCCCGTCCGGTAGCTGTTCGAATGGTTATGTCGTCAATGGACGGGCTGGCCACCATATCAGCCACGGTCACGAAGGGGCAAGTTTCAGACATGCCATAGGCGGCATGGATGTCGATGCCGTGACTGCGGGCTTGCCGTGCCAGACCTTCAGGCAAAGCCGAGCCACCGATCAACACTTTCCACCGCGACAGGTCGGTCGTCGCAGCCTTTGGAGCAGACAGCACCATCGAGAGGATCGTCGGCACGCAATGGGAAAAGGTCACGTCATGTTCGGCAATCAGCGACAACAGGCGCGATGGCTCATAGCGACCCGGATAGATCTGCTTCAGGCCAAGGAAAGCGGCGATAAAGGGAAAGCCCCAACCGTGAACGTGAAAGAGCGGTGTGAGCGGCATGTAGACATCATCACGTTTGATGCCACCCGTGCCCGGCACTGTGCCTAGTCCCGCCGTAACGGCCAACGTGTGCAGCACCAGCTGCCGGTGGCTATAGGTCACCCCCTTGGGGTCGCCCGTGGTGCCGGTGGTGTAGAACAGCGTTGCGCGGGTGTCCTCAGCCAGATCGGGAAAGGTAAAATCGAAGCCCTCGGCCGCCAGAAGCGCCTCATATTCCCCCTCAAATCCCTCGGGCAGCGGCGCAGCGCCATCGGACAGAAAGATCAGCCTGGTTGGGCGCTTGATCCGTGGCAACAAAGGCAGAAGCAGCGTCAGAAAATCCGCGTGGCACAGGATCGCGTCATCCTCGGCATGATTGATTGTGTAAAGCAGCTGCTCGGGCGACAGGCGGATGTTCACCGTATGCAATGTCGCCCCGATCATTGGTACGGCAAAGAAACATTCCAGATAGCGTGGGGTGTCCCAGTCCATCACGGCAACGGTAGCACCGCGATCAAGACCCATCCGCGTCAGTGCTGCCGCCAGCTGGCCGATCCGGACATGGAACTGGCGGTAGGTCTGCACTCTCCCTTCGCCATCATGGATTGTCTGGTCTGGGTTTCGTCCGGCCGGTGTCTTTAGCAACTGGCCGATGAGGAGTTGGGAATACGGGGGTGTGGTCATGGGATCATCCGTCTGGAATAGCAAAACCTTAGCCGGTAATTGGCCAACTTACACATGACGAAAAAAGGGACTAAGCTTCGCCTGTGTTTGGCCATCGATCGCATCCGACCCCGCCACTCCGCGCCAGATCGCTAGGGTCGCCCTATCACTCGAAAGGAATGGATCGCCATGTCGCACCAGATGCCTCCGCTGCCGTGGCTGCGCGCCTTTGAGGCCTCGGCCCGGCATTTAAGCTTCACCAACGCCGCATCCGAGTTGAATCTGACGCAGGCGGCGATTTCAAAACAGGTGAAGCTGTTGGAACATTACCTGAAAGAACCGCTGTTTGAGCGGCTTCCGCGCAGTCTGGCCCTGACCAAGGTGGGGGCTGCCTATCTGCCCAAGGTACAAGACGCATTCGAGCGGCTGTCGGCTGGCACGCTGGAGGTGTTCGGCGGCCGCAGGGCCGAGATGCTCTCGGTGCGCGCGCCCATAGGCTATGCTGTGAACTGGCTGGCCGCGCGGCTGCCGCATTTCATGGCGGCACATCCCAAAACAAACGTGCGGATCGTGTCCTCGGTCTGGGCTGAGGATTTTGAGGCTGAACGCTACGACCTTGATATCCGCTACGGCTTTGGCCGCTGGCCCGGCTTTCACGCAGACCGCCTGACCTGGGAAGTGCTGGAACCGCTCTGCCTTCCCGAGATCGCGGCGCGACTGCGCGAACCCGACGATCTGGCAAAAGAGCGCCTCTTGCATGTGCTGGGCTATCAGGAAGGCTGGGCCTCCTGGTTGAATGCGGCGGGGGCAACCAAGGTGAATTCAGGATCGGGCCTGCATCTGGACACCTCGCTGATGGCCTTCGAGGTGGCGGCAAATGGCGGTGGTGTGGCGCTGGGTCGGCGGTCGATGTCAGGCAAGGACCTTGCCACGGGCCGCTTGGTGCGGCCGTTCGATTTGGCCCTGCCCATCGACGAATGCTTCTACATGGTTGCACCCGAACAAGGCCCGGCCCACCCGGACGCCCATTTATTCCGCGAGTGGTTATTGGCTGAGGCGGCGGCGGAAAGGCATTAACCGGAAGCACTGTTTTGCGCCCGCCGCGCGCTTTCACCCGCTCTACTTCGCCCGCAGCCTTACTCCGGCATCAAGCCGGATCACTTCGCCATTCAGCATCGGGTTGCGGATCATCGACAAGCACAAGTCGGCAAAATCCTCGGGCGCACCGAATCGACGGGGGAAGATCGCGTCCGCGGTAATCGCCTCTACCACTTCTGGCGGCACTTCGGCAGCCATCGGCGTGTGGAACAGGCCCGGCGCGATCGCAAGAACGCGCACACCGCGGGCCGCGAACTCGCGGGCGGCTTGAATGGTCATGGCGGTGATGGCCCCTTTCGAGGCGACATAGGCCCCTTGCCCGATCTGGCCTTCATAGGCGGTGATCGAGGCAGTGTTGACGATCACGCCTCGTTCGTCGTCCGGGCCAAGGGGATCAAGCGTCATCATCCGGGCGGCAGCCTTGGTCATGACTGAAACCGTGCCCAAAAGGTTCACTCGGATCACCCGTTCGAACTGCGCCATCTCGACCGGGCCGTCGCGTCCCACCAACCGCATCGAACCCGGTATGCCCGCGCAATTGACCACGATCCGCGCCACGCCCTGCACGGCTTCGGCAGCGTCAAGCGCGGCCGTAACCGAGGCTTCATCGGCCACGTCACAGGCAACGGGCAGGATACCCGGTTCGGCTTCCCCTGGCCGCAGATCCAGCGCCGCGACGCGCGCCCCCGCCGCTGCCAAAGCGCGCGCGGTGGCAAGGCCAAGGCCCGAAGCGCCGCCTGTCACTAGAGCGGCGACGCCTGTCAGATCACGCATGCTCGCCCCGCGCCGCCAAAAGTCGGTTCAGCCAGTCGGGGTCCATCTCGGGCACAGACGACAACAACAGATCAGTATAGGCTTCGTGGGGTTGGCCGAACAGTTCTATCTTAGGGCCCCGCTCTACCACCACGCCTTGCTGCATCACCACCACCTCGTCGGCGATGGCTTTCACCGTGGCCAGATCATGGGTGATGAACATGTAGGCCAAGTTCAATTCGCTTTGCAGCCGGTCCAAGAGCTTCAAGATGCCCTCTTGGACGATCTGGTCAAGCGCAGAGGTCACCTCGTCGCAGATGATCAACTGCGGCTCGGCGGCCAAGGCGCGAGCGATGCCGATGCGTTGTTTTTGTCCGCCGGAAAGCTCTCCCGGCAGCCGGTCGATGTATGTATCGGGTTCCAACTCGATCAGCGCCAGCAGGTCGCGGATGCGAACCTCAAGTGCCTTTCCTTTCAGTCCCAGATACATCTCTGCCGGGCGCCCGATCAACTCGCGCAGGCGCAGCTTTGGGTTCAGCGCGGTGTCGGCCATCTGATAGATCATCTGGCATTGGCGCAACTCCGCGCGGCTTCGGGCTTTGAAGCTGGGGGGCAGCGCCTTGCCGTTGAACAGAACCTCACCTTCGCGAGGGACCAGAAGCCCGGTGATCACGCGCGCCGTTGTGGATTTTCCGGACCCGCTTTCGCCCACCACGGCGACAGTGCGTCGGGCATGGATGTCAAAGCTGACGTCCTTCAGCACATCGATCGCACCATAGCCTGCGGTGACGCCACGCACAGAAACCACTGGTGTGCCATTGGCGGGCGGCTGTTCTGCCCTTGCAAAACTCCGAACTGCCCAAAGACTGCGGGTATATTCCTCACGTGGGGCAGCCAGCATGCTGCGGGTATCGGCTTCTTCCACCTCGTCCCCACGCAGCAGAACCTTGATGCGGTCGGCCATCTGGGCGACCACAGCCAAGTCGTGGGTGATGTAGATTGCTGCCGTGCCGAACTGTCGCACGATATCGCGGATCGCAGCCAGCACCTCAATTTGCGTGGTAACGTCCAGCGCTGTTGTAGGTTCGTCAAAGATGATCAAGTCGGGCCGACAGGACATGGCCATGGCTGTCATTGCCCGCTGCAATTGCCCGCCTGAAACCTGATGCGGATAGCGAAATCCGATCTCTTCGGGATTGGGCAGGCGCATGCGGCGGTAAAGTTCGACCGCATCGGCCTCAGCCCTTTCGCGGGACATCACGCCATGGACGACCGGGCCTTCGCAGTATTGGTCCATTAGCTTGTGGGCCGGGTTGAAACTCGCTGCCGCCGATTGTGCGACATAGGCGATGCGCTTGCCCCGCAAGGCACGGCGTTCGGCCTCGGGCACCGCACGAAGGTCGATCCCATCAAATTGAATACTGCCGCCAGAGATGCGGCAACCGTCGCGGGCGAAACCCATGGCGGCAAGTCCTATGGTGGATTTCCCCGCACCGGATTCCCCGATCAGGCCCAGCACCTCGCCCTTGTGCAAGGTCAGGTCCACACCCTTGACGATCTCGTGCCAGGCATCGCCGGAACGCCCCTCGATCCGAAGACCGCGGATGGTGAGCAGTGGTTGCTTGTCCATGGGTCTACTCCTTCAATCCGCTGGCGCGGTGCAATTGCCAGTCCACCACAAAGTTCACGGCCACTGTCAGCAGGGCAATCGCGCCCGCAGGCAGCAGCGGCGTCACGTCACCAAAGGTGATCAGCGTCGCGTTTTCGCGCACCATGCTTCCCCAATCGGCGGTGGGCGGCTTGATGCCAAGACCGAGGAAGGACAGGGCCGAGATGGCAAGGAACACAAAACAGAAACGCAGGCCAAATTCGGCAACCAGCGGGGCCATGGCGTTGGGCAGGATCTCGCGCCGGATCAGCCGCCACATTCCCTCGCCGCGCAACCGCGCGGCCTCGATATAGTCCATCACCACGATGCCCTGCGCCACCGACCGGGCAAGGCGATAGACTCGTGTGGCGTCAACGGCGGCGATCACCAGGATCAGTGACAGCACTGAGGTGCCAAAAATGGTCAGCAGCAAAAGCGAGAAGATCAGGGCCGGAATTGCCATAAGCGCGTCAACGATCCGCGAAAGCGTCTGGTCCAGCCAGCCTCCGACCAGCGCCGCCCAGATGCCAAGGATGGTCCCGACCACAAAGGCCAGAGCCGTGGTGGCAAAGGCGATGCCCACGGTGTTGCGCGCGCCATAGATCAACCTGGTCAGCATGTCACGGCCAAGCTTGTCGGTGCCAAGGTGATAGGGCGCAGCCCAAGGCAGGTATTGGCCACCCACCACTTCGCGTTCGCCAAACGGGGCGAGGACCGGGGCAAGAACCGATACCACCACGTAAATGAGGATCACCGCGATGCCGAAACTTGCCGTAACGGGCATGTCTCGGAAGGTTGGCATCAGATGCGCCGGGGCCAGTGCGCGCAAGGTAACGCGGCTGGCAAGGCCCAAGGCGAAGAACAGCGCAAGGCCGACGATCAGGGCAATAAGCATCTGCATGGCCTAACTCCGATGCATCAGGCGAGGGTTGCTGATCGTCGACAGCACATCCGCGATGAGATTCAAGAGCACATATGCCGCAGCAAAGATCAGCGCGATGGCCTGCACCACTGCAATGTCCCGATTGCTGACCGCATCGACCATCAACTGGCCAAGGCCGGGATAGACGAACACAACCTCGACCACCACGACCCCGGTGATCAGATAGGCTAGGTTCAGCGCGACGACGTTGATGATTGGTGCCAACGCATTCGGCACCGCATGGCGCAACACGACGCGCAACGGCGACATGCCCTTCAGCCGTGCCATTTCGATATAAGGGCTGGCCAGCAGATTGATGATCGCCGCCCGCGTCATCCGCATCATATGCGCGATGACAACAAGGGTGAGGGTAAGAGCGGGCAGGAACGACATGTAAAGCTGGTCGCCAAACGTCGTGCTGCCGGTGAACCGCACCATGGATGGAAATAGCCCGGACTGCGCCAGAAACAGCACGAGGATGTAAGCCACGAAGAATTCAGGGAAGGAAATCGCTGTCAGCGCCAGCGCGTTCGAAGCGCGGTCAAAGATTGAATTGCGCCAAAGTGCCGCCAGCACCCCCAGCGTCAAGGAAACGGGCACGGCAAGAGCCGCTGCGTAAAGCGCCAGAAACAGCGTGTTGCCAAGCCTCACTCCCACAAGATCGGCAATCGGTCTCTGGGTCGCCATCGATACGCCAAAATCGCCCTGCAGCGCGGCCGTCAACCAGTTCCAGTAGCGCAAGGGGGCGGGATCGTTCAGCCCCAACTGCTCGCGCAGCGCGGCGAGTGTCTCTTCAGTCGCCGACTGCCCCAGCAACTCACGCGCCAGATCGCCCGGCAAAAGTTCGGTCGCACCGAAGATCACCAGTGAAATCACGAACAAGGTCAACAGGCCCAAAAGCAGCCGTCGTCCGATCATGCGCCAGATATCGTTCATCATGTCCCCCGTTTGAACCGTCAGGCCGCCTGGTCTAGGTGCCGCGCTTGCCCGTAACGACAAAAGCTCCGGCGAGGTTTCCCCGCCGGAGCCCGCTCATGCTGCCCGATGGATCAGGCGAACCACCAGCGCTCGACTGCGCGGAAGCCGTCCAGGTTCCAGTTCCCGGCAACCTTTTCTGGCGTCGCCACAGCCTTGGACAGCGCCATAACGTAGTTGTTGTACATCGGGATCAGGGTGGAGCCTTCGAAGGACACGATCTGCTGCATCTCGTGATACATCTCGCGCCGCTTGGCATCGTCGAGTTCGGACCGTGCGGCAATCAGCAGCTCATTGAACCGCGCATGTTCCCAGAAGCTTTCGTTCCACGCCGCACCGCTGGCATAGGCGATGGTAAAGGCTTGGTCCTCGGTCGGTCGGCCGCCCCAATAGCTGGCGCAGAAGGGCTTCTTCATCCAGACATTGTCCCAGTAGCCATCGTCCGGAACCCGGTCGACCGTCAGGGTGATGCCCGCCGCAGCAGCCTTTTCGCTGATCAGCACCGCAGCATCCACCGCGCCCGAAAAGGCCGCATTGGCCGCCGAGACCGTCACCTCAAGATTGTCCAGACCAGCTTCCTTGAGGTAGAACTTTGACTTGTCGGGGTCGTAGGTCTTGGCTTCCATATCGGGATTGAAGTACCGATTCGCTGGCCCGACAGGGTTGTCGTTCGAAACAGAGCCATGGCCGGCAAGGATCTTGTCCACCAGTTCCTGACGGTCGAAGGCGTACTTCAACGCCAGACGGACGTTGTTGTCGTTGAACGGCGCGGCACGCGCATCCATCGGGAAAACGTAATGCGCGTTCCCCGAGATCGACAGGATGTTGGCAACGCCCCGGCTTTCCACCGTCGCGATCGAGGCAGGGTCAACCTGGTCAATCACGTCAACCTCACCGGTGATCAGCGCGTTCAGACGCGCTGCGGGGTCAAGAATGGCCAGAAGCACGATCTGGTCAAAGTGCGCCCGGTCCGACTTCCAGTAGTTCGGGTTGCGGTTCAGCGTGGCCTGCACACCCGGCTCATAGCTTTCGACGACATAGCCGCCGCAGCCATCGGTCGAGGTCGGGTCGATCTTTCCATCAGCGCCGGGCATGATCGGCAGGTGATAATCCGACATGAGGAAGGGCAAGTCGGCGTTCGCTGCATTCAGCGTCACGACCACGTTCTGCCCGTCGATCGTGATGTCGGTCACGGCGTCAAAGAACGGCTTGGCCGCCGAAGTCGAGCCTTCGCCGCGGTGATGGTTCAGCGACGCCAAAACGTCGTCCGGTGTTACCGCTTTGCCAGAATGGAAAGAGACACCCTCCCGGATATTGAAGACCCATGTCATGCCATCCGCCGATTCCCAGCTTTCAGCGATTTCCGGAACCAGGGCACCATCTGCGCCGATCTCGATCAGGTAGTTGTGTCGTGCGGCCGCGAAGGTCTGCACATAAAGCTGGTCCCACAGGCCCGGATCATAGCCGTCGGTCGAAGACCCGTGGCCGATGCCCGCACGGAACACGCCGCCCTTCTTCGGTTCCGCCTGCGCCATTGCCATGCCAGCAGGTAGGATCAACCCCGCTGCTGTCATTGCCATCCCGCTTTTCAACAGCCCGCGACGGGTCATTCCGCGCGGAAACATCGAATTTGTCATGATTTTCCTCCCTTGTGATAAAGTGCGCCATAGGCGCTTGGTCTGAAGCTCTCGAGTGCGGCTTCGGTATAGGTGGCTCTGTCGAGCCAAGCCGGGCTGATCTCCACCCCCCAACCCGGTGTATCTGTCACGGTGACGTGGCCGTCGGTGACTGCAAAGGGCTGCCCCACGAACAAGTCACGCTGCCATGGATAGTAGTCGTCCCCCTCGATCGACAGTTCAAGGTATTTCCCGGCATTGGGGATCGCCGCCAGCAGATGCATTGAACACATCGTCACCAAAGACAGGTTTGCAGAATGGGGCGTGCAGGAAAGACCCGCGGCCTGGGCCATCTGCGCCACCTGCAAGGTACGGCTCATGCCGCCAATGTACATCACATCGGGTTGCACAATATCGACGGCGTGCATGTCGATCATCCGGGCCCAAGTACTCATATCCCAGTCTTGCTCGCCGCCGGTCACGTCAATGTCCAACGCCTCAGTCACTGCGCGGGTGGCGTCAAGGTCCCAATATGGCACAGGTTCTTCGTAGTGACCGACACCGTGGTCCTGCAGGATCCGCCCTACTGCAAGGGCGCGGCGAACTGAGAACCCGGAGTTGGCGTCGACAAGTTTGTCGATTCCATCGCCCAAAGCTCGCGACAGAATCGGAATGATTTCTTCCGTCCGCCCCGGCCATTCGTCTTGGTCCTCGCCGCACTCGGCCCCCACCCGCCATTTAGCAGCGGTAAAACCCTGTTCAGCACAGAGCCGAACCAGCCGCTCTGCCTCGTCCTGTGGCGTGATGTCGCGCTTCATCGAACTGGCGTAGGCGCGGATACGACCGGGGCCGCCGCCAATCAGACTCGCCACCGGCTTACCTGCCCGCCGCCCGGCCATGTCCCACAAGGCTGTATCTAGCCCGGCAAGCGCCCGCGCACGGTAGCTGCCTGGGTACTTATGCTCGCGTCGTTCGATCAATTGGATAAGACTGCCTATGTCTGACGGATCGACCCCTAAAGCCCAGGGAGCAATCTGGCGATGGAACACCTGTGCAGTAATGTCAGCATTGTAGGTCGACGTCTGACCCCAGCCAAAGAGGCCGCCTTCTGCTGTCACGCGGACAAAGCAGACAAACTCGTTGTGAAAAGTCTCCAGGCGAACGATATGGCTCATCAGACCCCTTTTGAGCGAGCAGACTGGTCCATGTTGCCAGCCAGCATTTCGTGGTTGCCTTCGAAGGGCAAGCAACCAAAAGCGGGCCTTTGGGCGAACGAGAGTTATCCATCCAAGACTCGGTGGTCTTCGGAAAACTGCATCTCACACAATTCGCGAGTTCGACTATGTATCTCTTCTTGCCGAACTGCATCACCGTGTACCGCAAGCATGGCCGCAAACCGCAAACATCCAAAGCGAGCCATCATGAGGTTTCACTCAGATCGTAGCGTGGACTCCCTATTTTGCGCGACAGATCCGCCTCATGAAAATGCCTGTTCGCCGTCGGTGCCAGTTTGATCAATGTCAACAAGTCGGGGTCTTGCACGATCTGGCGTCTTCCCGGCTATGCGGTCGAAAGGTCAAATGGCTTAGCTGCCCGACCAGCACACCACTTTCCATGAACCCCAGCAGGTCCAGACGGCCGCGCGATGTGCGCTTGGCGATCTCCACGGTCGGCAGCACCGCCAGCATCGGCCCTGGCGCGTGATGGATGACGAAGCCGATCCAGTTATTGCCTGCCTCTGTCGGACCGAACTGTGCTACTTTAATGAAGCTGACCCACTCTGCCGGATGCCACGGCGACAGCGCATCCATGAATTCGCGCAGATAGGGCGCGCGCGCGGTGCAATATCGCGCCGGTTCTGCCGCAGCACACGACGACAGCCAGCAATGCGCATCTGCCCATTCTGATACTGTCAGTTCCGGATCGGGGCGCATGCGCTTGCGCCACCTGCGCAGGATGTCCTGGGCCCCGTCAAAGCCGAGGTCGAGATTGTCCTTCAGATCGCGGCTGGTCAGATCATCATTGTCATCATCCACGCGAGACCCTGAGATCGGCAAGGGCTTCGAGATGCTGTCTGACATTGGCTTCGAACACCCTCTGCAGGATCGCGGCTTCGATGATCACCGGCGTGCCGGTTTGCTTTTACACTCCCAAAGCCACTTCTGCGGCCATCAATGCCGCGCGCGGCTGGGCCAAGTTATCGCCTACAGCCCGGATCGCCGCCTGCGGCGCTGGTTTGGTGGCGGCCGCGCGTGCGGTGCCTGCCGCCGTTTCGGCCCCCATCTGGCGGGCATGATGGCCGCGCTGTTTGGCCGGATCGGTCTGGGCGGCCCATTCAGAATCCGCCCGCGCCGGATCGATCGTGCCGTCCGGCAGGGTGGTGACCCGCCCGGTGGCGATGGCCTTACGCACGGACGCTTCCGAGACGCCGCACTGCGCGGCATAGTTTCGCTTCGCCGGGACACTCCAATTCTGACAAAAACCTCATTTATTCAGCAACTTAGGAGTTTCTCTCTTTTGGTCTCAGCGGCTGTCTGCAGCCATCGCAACGCAACGGAGACCGCCATGAAGCCCCTGACAACCCACGAAGAATTCTGCCTGAAGAACGCCGCCCACTTTGTCGCCACCCGGGGGCGGACGCCCGCCACCCGCACGCGGGAGCAATTCGCGACCCTGCCCGAGGCGCAGGCCTTTGGCGCCTCGATCGGCGACGGCCGCACCATGATCTACGCGGTCACCACCCTCGGGCATTCCGCCCACATCACCAACGCCTGAAGGAGCCAGACCATGAAAGCCAAAGCCCTGACCGCTGCGCAGATTGATACGCTCGCCCAGCGCCTTTCCGAAACCCCGATCGAACCCAGCGTCAACGCCAAGAAAGCGGGCGATACCTTCGCCCGCGTGCTCGCGGCAAGGATCGGCGCAGCGCGCGCGGCCCTCGCCTTCACCTCACTCATGACCGCCGACACCTTTGATCAGGCGGATGCCCGGCTGACCTTGGTGCTAGACTACGGCAACCCCGATCCCGTGGGCGAGCCGATCCCGGCGGAAGAGAAAGAACCGAAGACTGCGGCTGCCCCTTTGGTCGGTAAGCGCCAAGCCATCCTTGATCAGGCGCAGACCGGCGCGCTGCCGATTGCACCAGATTTTTCCAAACCGACCCACGCCCGGTTCCGTGCCAAGCTGGCCCAGATCGTAGCCTTGGCCGAGGCGGGCGACATCGCGGCCCTAGAAGCCTTCGAGATCAACCCTGTCTCGTCCAGCCCGAAAGCAATGGCCCGCTACCGCGACCTCTGCGTGATCGCCATCACGGCCCGCGCGCAGGTGTCGGCATGAAGATCACCCGCGAGTTTTGCCCGGGCGACCGGTATGTGTATGATTTTGGCCTCTGCAGCTACGAGAAGGGCTGGGCGCAGGTCGATACGGCGCAGGACGCATCCTACTTCGGCACTTGGGCCAACCCGACCCGGCTGATGATCTTCAGCTATTGCGAGGGCGACACGACCTTGAAGGAGGCCGGGTCGCCCGAGGAGTTCGCCGCCGAACTGCGCGAAACTGATGCTTGGAACCGAGCACAGGGCCACGGCCCGGCGCGGATCGATCCGGGGTTTGATCCGGCGATGAAAGCAGCGTTCGAAGGGCTTGGACTCGCGGACATGCTGCACTGAATGAACGCTTGGATGCGTGTCCCGGATACGCTATGCTTGGCGGTAAGGAGCACCAGACATGTCCGTGCAAGATCGCGTCAAGCGTTACAAGTCGACCGGCGGCGGTGTGGGCCTCGTGCGGGTCGAAGTGCTTGTGCCAACTGAGGATCGCAAAGAAATCCTGAAGCTCGCGGCGGACTTGAGGCGGCTGCGACGCCAAAAGGCGTCGACCATCGCTCTGAAACCCACTGTGAACCGTGAAACCGTCAATGACCGGGCAAAGCTCATCCTTCACCGGCTTGTTGCGCGTAGCTTGCGGGCCAATCCTGCACTGCTGGACGAAGCGCGGGCGCGGCTGCAATCGCTGGAGGAGCCCGCCCCGGACTATGTGATCCAGTGGGCGCAGGTGCTGGACCGGCCCGCAGAAGAAGTGGCCGACCTTATCGGATCGCGGTCGGAACACATGACCCATCTCAGGGTTTCGTCTCCCTTCCGTTTGCCTGAAATGTTTGATGACGAGACATGGCGGCGCCGGGTGTGGAAGAAGGCCAAACTGGGCGCAGCCTCGTGAAACCGGTTCGGGATCGGGATGATCTGTTGCGCGCGGCACGCTCCGTCGCTGAACATTTTTTGGCCGAGCGCGTGATCATCGTCGGCAGCCAGGCGATCTTGCTGACCTGGCCAGATGCGCCGGTTGTGATGAAGATCACGCCCGAAATCGATATCTACCCGGAGAACAACCGGGATTGGGAAGCGCGCAATCCCGGCTTCGAGGCATCCGAAGAGATCAGCGTCCTATTCGGTGAAATGTCGCAATTTCACCAGCGGTTCGGCTTCTATCTTGACGGCGTCGACGAGAACACGGCGCGGATGCCGCCGGACTGGTTGGACCATGCCGAAACACTGGAAATCGATGTTTATGGCCGGACCGCGGTTGTCGTTTGCCCGAGCATCGAGGATGTCATTGTCGCGAAGCTGCACAGGCTGGCGGAAAAAGATGTGACCTTCATCACAGCCTGCGCCGCTGCCCGGCCGATGGACCGCGTCCGAATTCTTCAACGGTTCCGGGTCACCGGCCCGGATCAGGTGCTGATTGATCGGGCAGAAAGCCTGTTTGTATCCCTCGGTCTTTGATTTCGTCAGTTAGCGCTGATTTCCGGACGTTTGCCCCCGATCAATGCACGCCCCGCGCCCGCAACCGCTCTGGCGTGACCAGCCCGCGTGACAGCATGGCGTCGGGGATTGTATTGCTGATCGTGTTGGCGGGCAGGAACCCGTCCGAATTGATCATGTTCGCGTAGAAGGAAGCGAGTTCATCGGCGCTGGGTCGGGTGCCCTCTGTGCGCTTGGGCTGGCGCTTGGCGGTCGTTGGCTTGGCGGAAGTTGCCGCGAGGTGTGCATCGAGCTTAGCGGCGCGTTCCATCGCCCGGTCAAGGGCCTTGGGTCCGTCGGGTGGGACGGGGTGGTCGCGCCTGGTTTCCGTGGCGGTCTCGATGATCCGGTCTTCGGACAGGCCGAGTTCATCGCGCCAACGGCGCACATGGGTTTTGGCTGGCCAGCCTTGCCACCAGGCGGGCAGGCTTCCGTTCGGATCAAGGCCGAGCGCGGTCAGCAGTTCTGCGAAGAAACGATCAAAATCGATCTCGCGCGCTCGCGCGTCCTCCTCCTTGTCAACGGCAGAGTAAAAGTGAGCCAAAGGGCAGCGCAAAATGTTGCCACTTTGGGGTTAGCGAGATTGCCGCATAAGCGTGCGCCAGCATCCGGGCAGCCGCGCTTGTCACAGAGCTGGCGGTTGCCCGGATGCTTTGGCCCGTGAGGGCCAACTGCTTGCGATGTGGGCGTGGGGTTAAGCCTTGTCTTGGCGGGCCTTACTTTGGCCGAGGCGGTAACTTTCGCCGTTCATCTCAAGGATGTTCACGTGGTGGGTCAATCGATCCAGCAAGGCACCGGTGAGGCGTTCTGACCCGAAGGTTTCGGTCCATTCGTCAAATGGGAGATTGCTGGTGATCAAAGTTGCGCCGCGTTCATAGCGCTGCGAGATCAGTTCGAACAAGAGCTCAGCGCCAGTTTTGCTGAGCGGCACGAAGCCAAGTTCGTCTATGATCAGCAGCTTGTGGCTGACCATTTGCTTTTGAAGCCGCAGCAGTCTTCGCTCATCCCGCGCTTCCATCAGTTCGTGAACAAGGGCGGCGGCAGTGACAAAACCGACGGATAGGCCCTTTTGGCAAGCAGATAGCCCAAGGCCGAGGGCGATATGGGTCTTGCCGGTGCCTGACGGGCCGAGGGCTATCACGTTCTCACGTCGCTCAACCCATTCGCATCGCGCCAGTTCCAAAACCTGCATCTTGTTCAAGGCCGGGATCGCCTTGAAGTCGAAGCTGTCCAGGCTTTTGACCGCTGGGAACTTGGCGGCCTTGATCCGGCGCTCGATCATTCGGCGTTCTCTGTCGATCATCTCCAGCTCGATGAGGCGCGCGAGGAATTGGACGTGGTCCAGCCCTTCCGAAGCGGCTTGCTTGGCCAGTTTGCCGTATTCCCGCAGAACGGTCGGCAGCCGCAGGGATTTGAGGCGGTGGTTCAGAAGGATTTGGGGGGCGTCACTCATGCTGCGTGCCCCCGCATCAGGGACAAGTAACTAGCCGCCGATGTCGTGCCAACATTGGCCTTGGGCAGATAGGGATAGACATCCAGATCCAGCTTGGGTGGCCGCTGCTCGACTTGGCACAGCACGAGGTGTTTGACGGCATCAAAACCAATTGCGCCCATGCGCAGCGCGTTTTTGATGGCGACGTGCAGGTCCCCCATCTCGAAGGTCTCCAGCAGCCGCAAGACCTGCACATACTCACGCCGTCCCGCCTTGATCATCCGGGCTTCCATC
>Ga0209284_10002574_pt1 | contig 24379 bp, 21 predicted proteins | sample FRY03_FD_187211 | JGI IMG/M metagenome (GOLD analysis project Ga0209284, IMG submission 187211) | Freshwater microbial communities from Lake Fryxell liftoff mats and glacier meltwater in Antarctica - FRY-03 (SPAdes) (version 2) | ecosystem: Environmental > Aquatic > Freshwater > Ice > Glacier...
CCTCGGAGTTGGTTTTTGAAATCCATTTCTCGGAGGTCGTTGTTGTTGTACTTTTTTTACCACAGTATGATTCTGGAGAGGGTAGGAGTGATCATTGATGACGGGGATTTTCTTTCCGATGAGTTTCTGGATATCCGTGAGATATTCTTTTTCCTCTGCATCACAAAAGGCGATAGCAATTCACTTCGCACCGGCTCTTCCAGTCCTTCCGATTCTATGGACATACGATTCAGGGATATTTGGTAACTCGAAATTCACCACATGAGTCAATTCGTCTATATCGATTCATCTCGCAGCAATATCTGTTGCGACGAGGACACGAGTGATTTTTGATTTAAAATTATTCAGTGCTAGTTGACGAGCTGTCTGTGATTTATTGCCATGGATGGCTTGAGCTTTGATATCGAGTTTCAAGAGGTCTTTGACGACTTTGTCTGCACCGTGTTTGGTTCGTGTGAAGACGAGGACTCTCTCGATACTTTTATCACTAAGCACTTCATTGAGGAGGTGTTTTTTATTTTCCTTATCCACGAAATAGACGACTTGATTCACAGTATCAGCGGTACTAGAAACTGGCGTGACTTCTACTTTCGCAGGGTTGGTGAGGATAGTCCGTGAGAGATCGACGATGGCTGTTGGCATGGTCGCAGAGAAAAAGAGAGACTGCCTCTTTGTTGGTAATTTCGCGATGATTTTTTTCACATCATGGACGAATCCCATATCGAGCATACGATCCGCTTCATCCAATACAAAAAACTGTACATGCTTCAAATCGACGTATCCCTGATTCATCAGATCGAGGAGCCTTCATGGCGTCGCGATGAGGATATCAAATCCATGTCGCAGAGCGTCTACTTGTGGCTGTTGTCCGACTCCACCAAAGATGACCTTGTTATAGATTTTTATATTCTTTCCGTAGTTTGTGAAGCTTTCACCGATTTGAATCGCGAGTTCTCGTGTGGGAGTGAGGATGAGTGTTCGGATATTTCGTTTTCCTGTAGAGAGTCTGCGATCTTCATCGAGGAGCTGGATAATAGGGAGCGCAAAAGCCGCAGTCTTGCCCGTTCCAGTCTGTGCGACACCGAGCAGGTCTCTTCGTTGCAAGAGAATTGGGATAGCCTGTGCCTGGATAGGAGTTGGGGTAGTGTAGCCTTCTGATTTCAGATTATCGAGGAGGGCAGAGCAGAGACCGAGTTTTTCAAAGAACATGTAAATCAATTAAAAATTAAAAAAGAAAAATTAAAAATTCAGGATTGATAATAATCTCCGAGAGGATAACTGTATCCCACGAAAGAGCAAAAAGTTCTAGAGAAAACAAAAAAACACCCTTTCGGGTGTTTTTTTAATTCAGGGTCAATATGAACTATACAGCAGGAGTTTCCTCTTCTGTAGTTGTTTCTTCTTCAGTTTTCTCCTCAGTAACTTCTTCAGTTGTTGTAGGAACTACGACTTCATCATCGGTTGCAGTTGTGTCATCAGACATAATATTATGGCTAAGAAATAGAACCGTGAGTATAGCCTATTCTTCGTTTCACCAATTGTTTCTGTGAGACTTCTACTCTATATACGTTATAGTGAAGTTTGACATTTTTCAAGTGAGCTGGATTTATAACAAGTAAAAGGAGTTGCTCCGTCATTCCTGCGTAGGCAGGGACCTGACTGCCAGCAGCACGTCCACCCCCGTCATCCTCGGGCAAGTTTTTTCATTGCGTAGCAGGGGAAAACGCGACCCGGGGATCCAGGTGAATTATTGTCAAAACCTGTATATTCTTCGTACTTTTTCTGCAAAAAGTACCGGAGAAGTAAGATGCTACTTACATTGAGTGTAATACCACATAATGAAGCATTTAAGAGGCAAAAACTCGCTATAGACCGTTTTCATCTGTTTATCTGTATTTAACTGCTCAGATAGTTTGCCCCTTAAAAAATCCATTTCTGTTTGTGGTGAGTTTTCTGTGATAATTATTTTTTTTCTTCTTTTGTAAGCCTAATTGCCAGCGTGTTTTTCTACATTTTTTATAGCAAATTTGGATAAGAGCTAGGGTCGTAGAGCTGTTGCTTACTTCCTATAATCCTTATTATTGAGATTATTTCCTATTCTCAAATATCTGCGTTCTCAAAAACTCGATGCTCTGCGCTGAATAGCTGTTCTCTGAATGGTGCTTTTCCATGCCAATTATATCTGGATACATGTTTTCGGACATGAGAATATCTTATTCAGTGAGTATGTATGGTATATTTTGGGGAGATCGGTCGCCATCCTCTTTATCGTCGTCTCTGGTGTGTCATTTTTCCTTTCCTCAGAGCACAGGAATCTTCCTCAAATCATAAAAAGCACACTTCGTAGATGTCTAGTACTTGCAGTCATCGCCTGACTCATCACCCTCGTCACATACGGATTTTTTTATGAACAGCGGATTTCCTGGGGTATCATCCATTTTTTTGCTTTCGCCTCTCTCTCTGGTCTCCTCTTTTTGCGACTTGGCTTCATAAATATCCTGATAGGAATCACGATAATCGTTCTCGGATATTGGATGAGAAATTACACTGTCCATACCAACCTCCTGATACCATTTGGACTCTTACCAGAGGGATATTATTCGGCTGATTATTATCCTCTTTTTCCGTGGTTTTGATACTACCTCATCGGCCATGGACTGGCATATTGGTTAAAAAAATCAGGCTCTCTCGACCGTATATTGAGTGGAGTGTTTCCAACGAGTAGATTCTTCGCTTTCGTAGGGAAGCGTGCTCTATTGGTCTATATCGTGCATGTGCCTATTGTGTATGTGTTGTATTTGAGCTTATCGTAATCTATAGAATATCGCAAGAAGGAGTCGATATGTTTATTGAGTGTAAAAAATTATATTAAACTCTATTATTTTTTTCACGATTGAAATATCTGAGAACTAGTTGTGCATTTTCAATTTCTGTTTTCCCACCCTTTGAAAAAGGTTGAATATGATCAACTTCAGAATCTTCTATTGCTAAAATTCTCTGACCAGATATAGCACAAATAGGATTTGTGTCAAACAATTGTTTTTTTATTTGATAAGAGAAAGTTCTCTGTTCATAGGCGTTGTTTCAAATAATGCTATCTAGAATTTCTGTCCAAATTTTGAATCTTTTTTTGAGCATATCTCGGTTCGAAGTCTGGATAAGGATAGATTCTATAAATTCCTGATTAGTTGTCATTAATTCAATCATTGCTTCACGTATGAAGTCAGCATTTCTTAAGATTTCATTTTTAGAATAATTTGCAAAACAACACATTTGTATATCAAAGAGCGCCATATTAATACGTGTAGTTGCCCAATAACCATGAGATTTTTCATTTTCAGTAGGTATATATCTCCTAAATGCACTTTCTCAGAAAACAACCTTTACTAAATCAATACAGTGAGCAAACTTGTTTCTGTACTCTTGTGATTTTTCAGAAGTTAAAAACCTATTATCTCGTAATTCTTTGTTACAGAATTGTTTTATGCTTGGTTTATAATTCAGATAGGTTTTTTCTGTCAGAGCAAAAAAACGTAAAATCATGCCTCTATAAATCATTCGTTTTCTGTAGTTCTCTTTTCATACTAATTTATGAAATGTTATATCGTTTTCTAGTTCAGAAAGTAGCTCTATATATGGTCATCTATAGACTGTATTTCGTATTTCATCTTCATTGAGTGCTGTTGAGCCAGTATTGAGTCGTTCAAAAATTTCAAATTTAACATCTTCATTAGACTCTTTTTTTATCACGATAGTATGAAGAGTGGTTTTTCTGATTTTGTTTTGTAAATCTATATCAAGTTCTTCAAAAATTTTACGATTAAGTTCTTTAAAAACAGAGAGTCCAGAGAGTTTAAATGGCTGACCATCTGGAAATTTTCCAGTCAAGAAGCTGAGAAAAGAAGTTAACCGCTGCTGTCAATCAATGACGCTATATTTTCCATCCTTCTCTTCAGCGAGATAAATAACGGGAATAGGCACATCCATAATAGCCGATTCTATGAGTCGGCTAGCAATTCTGGTTGTTGCAACATATTTTCTCTGATACTCTGGCTGTAGATCCAAATCACCATCCTGTAACATGGATAAAAATTCCCGAATTGAGAAGTCTTTTGGTTGCCAAATAATTTTTCTACTTTCAAACGAATCTATCTCTAGTTCTTCATCTTGTGTTAAATAGCCTGTGTCTAAAAGTTCAATTTCTAACTCCTTCTCGTTATTTTCAATTAGAGTAGAATTATCAGACATAAATGATTGGATAAAAAATTAAACTAATTATGTATATATATTGTATTTTTCAACTTAGATTTCGTGTTTCCACACTCCCCACACCCACACCACTTCCCGAGTTCTGTTTCCGAGCACCTGCACTTCCTCGCTGTACAGACATACCTGCCAAATAAGACAATCGCATGGTGCATCGTGCGTTTCTGATCTTCGCTCAGGAGTTTTTCGAGCTTTTTATCTGTCTCTTCAGGTTTCCGAGTTTTCACTATGCCCATACGGTTCATCACGCGATGGATATGTGTATCGACACCGATAAATGGCATATCGTAGAGATGTGAGAGGACGACTTTCGCTGTTTTGACACCGACTCAGGGCAGTGTCTGAAGATAGGAGAGGGCTTCTTTTATACTTTTTGTCGAAAAAGTATCAAAACGATTCAAGGGAGAAAAACTCGCTATAGACTGTTGTCATGTTTCTTTCTGATTTCATCCCGCTCAAACAGTTCCTCCCTTAAAAATCTGTTTCTGCATAGCAAAAGATGTAGTAATATTTGAGATACATTCATTGTCTGACTGGATATCTCATACGAGTTTTTCTGCGGTCTGAAAAAGGTGTTTCGTCTTCACGCGATAATAATTCACTCAACGCAATATCACTTCTACTTTTTCTGGTTCGAGCTTCAGGAGATCGGCAGGAGTTTTCACGAGTTCGAAGAGTTTTTTTGTTGCCTTATTCACTCATGTATCCGTCATCTGAGCCGAGAGCATGACTGCCGTGAGGAGCTGAAATGGAGTTTCAAAGTCGAGTTCTATCAATTTCGTGGGATAGAGTTCAAAAATATTCTGGAGTATTTCATCACGTTCTGATTTTGTGCGGAGTTTCATGTTCTCATAGTAGAAAAGTACTCCAAAAATGCAAAATGAAACTCTTCACATCTTTCGCATAAATAATTATTGCAAATATCAGGATTATATGCTATTATTATCATAATGAAGAAAAAAATACAGCATCTTTTCTCCCAGGAGAAGCTGATAAAGTATACTCTGTTTGGGGTATTTTTTTTCGTGGCCGCTCATACTTTTATCTTCTTTGGTAATCAGTTTCTCGTGCATCGATATGATACACTCTATGCTGAGACAACAGGAGAGGGTGTACTCGTAGATATGCCCGAGAATTTTCAGAGAGCCAAGGACATTACCCACAAACAGAGCTTCCTCACTCGTACAGATATTCTCCTCAGAGAAACGAAAATCCTCGAGTCATGATTGCATTTACTCATCAATCAATATCGTATCGAAGTCGACAGCATGTATGATGCGATAGTGGGGAATATGCAGGCACTTCGTACTCTCCTCGAGATAAGTGAGTGAACTGTTTTCCCAGAACGATGAGAAGTCCTCGAGCATGCTGAGTATCTGGAGACACAGATTAATGCAGCAAAGGAAACACGTGAAAAATCTCTCAAAGATCTCGAAACGCTCTCACGAGACTATGTCGCCAAGGCAAATGTTGATTTTGAAAAAGCGAAAAAAGTGCTCGTCATCCAGGATATAGAGTCACTGCAACATGAGATAACTTTTATAAATTCGGTGTATCGAGTGAGTGGGAAGACACGGCTCGTCTTTAGTCCAAAGGTTTTTAATAAGCTCTATGTAGAATCGTTTTCGGAGAAGCAACTCGAAACAGATGATTCTGAAACACTTCGTACTGCATGGAAGACTCTTTCTGACCTCCTCGATCCATATCGCGTGGAGTCAAGTGATATCAGAAAAATTGCTCGAGAAAAACGTGCAGTTATGGTAGTAGAAGAAGCAAAAAAATGGACAGAAAAGAGTCCACCAGTATCCCCATTATCCGACATTTACACTCAGATATATGTCTCTCTCGCTGACCAGATGATGTATGCGTATGAGGACGGAGAGCTCATCATTTCCACACCTATCACGAGTGGTCGACAGAGCTTTGAGACAATTCGCTGAACATTTAAAATCTACACCAAGCAGAGAAATAAACTCATGAAATCACCTTTCCCAGATATAGAGTACGAATTATGGGTCGACTATTGGATCGCGTTCCATGGTGCGTATGGTATTCACGATGCCTGTAATTCACGTGACTGCTGGAGGACAGTATATGGGGCTAAAAACTATCTCTATAATGGGAGTCATGGCTGTATAAATACACCATACAACGCAGTACGACTCATCTATAACTGGTCACGGATTGGGACTACAGTGCACGTCAAATAGCTATTCGATGATTATAAATCCATGATTTTGCACTGTGCACTTTTAATTTTGCATTGTTTTAGAGTCCCGCAATCAAGAGTTCCTGCTCGATAATTTTTATGAGGTCGATAGTCGCATCACGCGTATCGATGTACTCTATATCATCGGTATCTGTGATATCTTTTTTGAGGTGAAATTCTCGAGAGATATGCTCGAGATGAATAGGAGTTCACTCTATTCCTTCACTGACAATAGAGACAATCGTAGAGAGTTCTCGGAGTATACAATTGACACCATACGCTTCTCGTACGAGCTTGATATGCATTGAGAGGGCTTCATCACAGATGAGGTCTTCCCAGGTATTCGTGGGAACATCCTGCTCAAACTGGAATTCAGCAACACTCCCGACAGGTTGTCAGAGGAGATTGGAGATATCTATGGTAAAAAGTGACATACGTGGTGCTTCTCCTAGAAGAAATACTTAATCTTATCGCTCGCAGGATGATTGCGGAGTTTTTGGAGTGTTTTTGCTTCTATCTGTCGGACACGTTCACGAGTCACGCCGAATTCTTTACCGACTTCTTCGAGAGTGTGGACTTCGCCGCCGTCGAGACCAAAACGCATGATGACAATTTTTCTCTCACGAGGAGTGAGAAAATCGAGCATATCGTAGAGATTGGTCTTCACCATATGCATATTGGCAGCATCGTCTGGTTTTTCATATTTATCATCCTGGATGAAGTCTCCGAGAGTGGTATCTTCTTCTTTTCCTACTGGTGTATCGATGGAGAGGATATCCTGACTGATACGCATAATCTGTCGAACTTTTCTGACATCCATCTCGAGCTCTGTAGCGAGCTCTTCGATGAGTGGTTCACGATTCAATTCCTGCGTCATCATGCGGTAGGTGTAGTTGAATCGATTGATTGTCTCTGTCATATGGACAGGGACACGGATAGTACGAGATTGGTCAGCAATAGCACGAGTGACACCCTGACGGATCCACCATGTCGCGTAAGTAGAAAATTTGAATCCTTTTTCGGGGTCGAATTTATCAACGGCACGGAAGAGACCGACATTTCCTTCTTGGATCAAATCGAGAAGTCCGAGACCACGTCCCATGTATTTTTTTGCAATTGAGACGACGAGACGGAGATTGGATTCTGCGAGTTTTTTGCGAGCTGATTGATCTCCTTTTTTGATGAGACGACCGAGGCGTACTTCCTCATCACCATTGATGAGCGGATAGCGTCCAATCTCATTGAGATACATACGAATCGAATCATCAGATATCTCAGAGAGATCGATAAGTTCTGGCTTTCCTTGTTTCACCGCAGTGAAGAGATTTTCTCGATCGAGATTATCGACGAGCTCTATTTCCATCTGCATCAGGACATTGTAGATACGGTCCAGGAGCTCGATATCTTCCTCTGCTTTTGGGAGGACTCACATGAGCTCATCTTGACTAATCTTTCCCTCTACTTTTCCTTTTTTGAGGAGTTCTTTTACTGGATCTGAGAAGTCTTTGACGAGTTCCTCAGGAAGTGTGGTATCGATAAAAGTATTAAAACCTTTTCCGACTCGACGACCATCTTTGTCGCGGTCGACATTGAGACGAGATCCTTGAGATTTTGGTCATTTTTCACGGAAAAATGTCTCACTTTCTTCACCTTCCTCATCTTCACCTTCCTCATCTTCACCTTCCTCAAAATCGTCTGGATCGTATGAATCTTTATTTTTTTTTGGTGTATCATTCCAATTCATCTCATTTTCCTCACGATGAAAATGCGGAGTTTTGGGAATAACTTTTTTTGGCTCATCAATTGCGATGGTATCAAGTTGTATTTCCTCGACGACAATCTTTTTTTCGGAGGTTTTTTTTGTTTTTTTAGGAGAGGCCATACTTAGATGAGTTTATGTTCGCGAGCAGTAGTAAGCAGGGTCTGAAGCTTTTGGATATCATGCGCGTATTTTTTCTGGAGTTTTCGAAATGATGTATGATTGACTCCTCTGATGAGCTCACGGAATTCAGAAAGGAGCTTCTCATCTGTCTTTCCATGAGAGAGTTCTTCAAAACGCAGTTCATGCCCCTTGATCATCTCGGGGTCAATTGTCCCTGCCATAAAAGCAGTAATGTGTGTCATATCTGATTCAGAAAGCATCTCATCTTGGAACAGGCACTCTCGGAGAAAAATCTCACGGCCCTCTCGAAGACCAACAATATAGGTCACGAGATATTCTTGTCCAGACGGAAGCTGTGAAGGAGATACGTCAACAGGTGGTCTTTTCTGACCACGAACTGCTCTATTGTATTCAGAGTAGAGAGTTTGCAAGCTCATATCGAGTTTTTTTGACAAGAGGCGAAGCGCTTGGTCTATTTCGACATTCCCGCGAATAGCGAGTATGTGTTTTATGACTTCATCCATGAGTCATTTTTTGCCCTGGTTTGTAGAGAGGTCATGCTTTGAGGAACCCTCTTCTATAATAAAAGAAATTGCCGGCACGGCAGCCTCGATATTTTTTTCAAAATCACCACCAGATTTGAGAAATTCATCGGGATCTTTTGCATCTCAGATATTGACAACATAGATATCTACTGGTTCATTTTGGAGGTTTTCTATAGATCGAAATATAGCTTGTTTCCCAGCGCTATCTCGATCGAGACAGAGATAAATCTGATCAGTGAGACGGCGTATGAGACGTATGTGTGATTCTGTGAGCGCGGTACCGCTTATTCCGACGACATTGTTGATACCGTGTTGGTGGAGACTGATGACATCCATTTGTCATTCAACGATGATTACTTTTTTTGATTTTTGTATCGCATTTTTCGCAAGGTGAATGCCGAAGAGGACATCACTCTTGTGAAAGATAGGCGTTTCGGGCGAATTGACGTATTTTGCTTCATCACTGCCATTTTTGAGTGTGCGTCATGAGAAGGCAATTGTCTCACCTCGATAATTACTAATAGGGAAGAGTACGCGACCAAAAAAACGATCACGATATGGCGAGACAAATACACCACTATCGAGGAGGAGTTTTTCTGTGAATCATTTTTTTTTCATCGATTCAAACATCTCTCTCGGGTCACTACTAAAACCGATTCACCACTGTTCTATAGTTTCCGTGGTGAGTCATCGCTCTTTGAGATAGTTTCGTGCTTCGAGTCATTCAGGCTGCATGAGCTCATGATGATACCATTCGCTGATAGAGGAATAGAGCTTGACGAGACTCGATTTTTCATCGGCTTTACCATCCTGAATAGTATCAGTCTTGAGTTCGACTCCCGCACGTTTCGCGAGGATTTGCAAGGCTTCACGAAATTCTATTTTTTCGATAAGCATGAGCATACGGAGAGGTCATCCTCATTGATTCGTTGCAAAACAATACGCGATTTGTTTTGCCGGAGAGACGACAAAAGAGGGAGTTTTTTCTGGTTTAAAAGGGGAGAGTCATTTCCAGTTTGCCCCTGATTTTTTGAGAGGGACGTATTCTCGTATGAGCTCTACGATATCGATGCGTGATTCTATGTCGGCAACGAGAGTATTATTCATAAGCAATTTGGAAGAAAAGGGCACCCATAGTAGGGAGAGTAATTGTCACGACCAGGAGAAACCAGATAAGTGTATCTGTATTGACTCCATAACGGAAGAGTATGGATGCAGAGAGTATAATCATCGTGAGGTTGATAGCAACGAGGAGTATAAACCCAGGATGTGCGCGAAGCCATGAGATCTTTCATGATCAGATGTGTATGCCTCATTTATTGGTTTTTTTGAATCAGAGATTATTCCAAAATATAGCGAGAAACACAGCTCGGAAAATAGTGACCGTGAGCGATGCAGATGCGAGGATGGAGAGCCATGCCTCGCGCTGAGTTATTTTCATCCTATCGCGATAGATAGTAACAGTTGAGAGCATGAGAAATAGGACATAAAAAAGCGTGAGCAGTGCAAAGTCGTAGGGCGCTTCAAAACTATATGATTCATAGATGAAGTAACTCCCGAAAAGCAGTATCAAGAGATAAAAAGGGTAGAGAATCATCTGCCCCCATCCTATCCAACCAAAGAGGTATTCAAACCGCTGCATAAAAGTGAGATGTGAACGGAAGAAGATTTTTTTCCAATGTGTCTTAAATATCATCATAGCCCCGTACGCCCAGCGGAATCGTTGTTTTTTATATTCTTCGAAATTTCTCGGGGGGAGTCATTCGCCAAATACATGATCGACATAGACGATATCTTCACCACGACTCTGAATTCGTAGACCAAGTTCCGAATCTTCACAGATAAATCCATTGCACCATTTTTCTGACTCGAGCGTGCTGCGACGGATGAGACACATGGTACCGTTCATGATGACAGCATTTGATTCATTTCTGATAACCATGCCTTGCTTATAAAATAAATCAAGCTCATAGGACATGATTTTCTGAAACATTGGAGCACCCTGTATTCTGTTTGCTTGCGGACATTGTACTGCTGCAGTATTGGCTTTCTCAAAGAGTCAGATAGTGAGCCTGAGCCAATCAGGGTTGACACAATAATCTGCGTCGAGAAGACCTATAAATTCTGCTCGGGAGTCTGTGAGCTCTAGGGCTCTATTAAGAGCTCCAGATTTATATCATTCGATCTTATCAAAGTGATAAAAGCGAATACGGGGATTATCTATTTTTCTCACAAATGCTTCGACCGGTCTCCAGACTGATTCATCTCGCGTGTTGTTCTCGATAATGATAACTTCATAATTGGTATAGTCGAGTCTCGTGACATGTTCTATAGTACTTATGAGCATCTCTGGTTCTTCGTTGTAGCTCGGTATGTGGATTGATACAAATGGTTCAGACGTTGTAAGGGGGGTGAGGTCTCCGAGGGTAAGATGGTGTTTGATTTTTCCCCTTCAGACAATTTTGAGGTAATCTCGGAGTTGATAGAGTATACCAGCCACTGGGAGCAGCATGAGCGGGACATTCACCCAAAATTGAGGGAGGTAGAGGTAATGCCCAATCCATGCCTTATAACCTATCATGATGATGATATTTGTGAGTATCAAGAGCGTGAGCGATCCCCAGAAAAAAACCTCTAATCTCAGATGTCCTCAGAACCACCCAAAGAGGAGACTGATACAGAGAAATACAATGCTTGTTGCGAGACCTATATCAGAATCAATACCGAGTATATTTGCCACACGATACACAGCATCTTCATTGATGAGATGGTATTGAGAGGGGATTCTATGGTTTATTTTTCCCACAGTGTGTGCTATTCCTCGTACCATAAAAGAGCTCCCGTACAGAGAAAGAGGTCCAGAGAGGGCAAATTTTTCCCTTCATTTATTATCAAATACTCAGAAAGATCATCCAGCATGTTTCTCAGTTCCAAATATTTTCCATGGTTGATCAAATGCTTCGATGATGTTATAACGGATTTTTCTTCCTTCGAGATATTTACTCACTGTTCTGATATAGGTAGCATGCGAGAGGAGATTTGCCGTGGCTGGTCCTTGATCAACACCATTTGATGGCCAGCCTGTTTCAGCGACCAGTATTTCTTTATCGGGAAAAAGACTTTCTATAAAATTATAATCACCTTCCAGATAGAGGATGGATTTTTCGATAGGGATATTGTTCCAATACGGGAAAATATGAACCGCGATGAAATCTGAGAGTTCAGCGAGTTTCCTCTCTTCATTCCATGTGGAAATAATCTCTCCTGTTGAAATAGGCTTATTTGTCTTGCTATGAGCGTACTGGAGATAGAGATAGATATATTTGGGAGAAACAACATCAAAATAAAGAGTCTCATTTCCTACGAGAAGGTGAGTGACGGAAGGATATTTATTGGTAACCTCCAGCGCGATTTCGAGATCATGCATATTTTCCATGAGGTCTGCACTGACCCACACACCAACTATAACAGAGAGTCAGTATTTTTGTGCGATTTCTGGTACACGGTCCATGCCATGAAGCGTCGTATAGGTCCGTATACATCGAAATCGAGTCGCTATGAGAGCGAGATCCTCATCGATAGTTTCTGGAGTGACGAAATCTTTATCTTTATTGAGACTGTATTTCGTCCGATATGGACTATAGCTGACGCAATCAAGCTTTTCAGACGCGGGTTTGACTGTGTGAGGTCTATCGAGATAACTCCACCAGCTGATATTTGCGAGGAGAAGTGTAGAAAGGAGAATATACTTGATGATTCTTTTTTTGAGCACAGGAGGGGAGTTTGATTTTTCTGTAAAGTACGCGAATTATAGGAATTTTATTTAAATTTCCATGAAATTTCACTTCCGTCTATTTTACCTATACTAACGCATATGAATGTACAAAAAATTAAAAAAATTCTTTCACAGATACTCAATGTGATTCATGTCCTCTCGATTATCCTCATGGTTATTGTAGGATTTCTCTCTCTTTTCCGTCCGGATATCATGAGGGGTGGCATAGACTGGATGGGTATACAAATCAAGTCATGGGGGCAATGGAATTACGGAATACTTTTTCTGACAGCTATGGCAGAATCATTTCCTTTTGTTGGAGCTGTGTTGCCGGGTATGAATATCATGATTCTCATCGGAGGATTTTTCATAGCAAAACAGTGGGAGATATTCCCTCTTGCAGCGCTATTGGCGATGTCAGGTGCGTGTATCGGCAATGCTCTCGGGTATTTCATGGGTAAATATGGGAATCCTGAGACACTCAAAAAATACGGAGCTTTTTTTGGTGCTGGCCCCAGGGAACTGGGTTGGCTCGAAAAACAAATCAATAAAAATGGATTCTGGTTTATCGTTGGAGGAAAATTTCACAATCTCCTTCGTTCCTTCATCCCCTACATAGCAGGCTCACACCAGATGTCCGGCGCACGATTTTGGCTGGCAAATCTCTTTGGTTCAGCGCTCTGGGCAGTATCTATACTCCTTATTGGTGTTTTCGCAGTTGAGAACTATGAAGTTATATTACAATATCTCAATTATGTGTTACTGTGAGTTGTTGTTATCGGAGCGGGGGTCTATATGTGGAGGAATAGGAAGAAATAAGACGTAAAAGAGTCAAGGGAATTCCTTTGTTTGATTATTGAATTTTACCACTAATATGATAGTATGTTTCTGTTATATACCATATTTGGTAAATATTAGAAATGAAATACAACGATTTTCGTACATTATTTGAAAAAAAGGACTTTATTTCTCTTCAAGAAATTCTTTTGCGTGAGCCAAAATTTGACCGTAAACAGCTCTCGCGTTGGGTGAAGTCGGGGAAAATACAGCATATCGCTCGATCATGGTATACCCTCAGTACTCAATATGATGAGGAATGGCGGATGATGTTCGCCAATGCCGTAGTCCCTGCCTCCTATATCAGCTCCGAATTTGCGCTCAGTTTTTATTCGCTTATTCCCGAAGAAGCCATACTCATAACTTCGGTTACGACTGACAAGACTCACACACGGTATCTCTGAAAATATGGCAACTATCGGTATCAGTCTATCATCCATAGAGCCTTTCTCGGATATACCATTCTTCCAAACACACAGATTCGTATGGCAACAGCTGAAAAAGCACTCATAGATTTTCTCTATTATCATCCTGACTATATATCCATTGATGATTTTGATGGGATGCGACTTATCCGTGAAATTGCTCAAGAGAGGATGACACCAGAGACACTCCGTAGCCTCGCAGAGGTATTTCAAAACAGCCGTATTAAAAAACAAATCGAAGTCGCTATACACTATATTTGGGAAGATTCCCCTCATTCTTAATCCCTCACTATGCTCACTCTTGCTGAGATCAAAAAAGCATTTCCTGAAATGGTCCATAATCGCAAACGAGGTATGCTCCGTGAATACCTCCAGTACCATATTCTCCTCGCTATTTATGAATCAAAATATGCCTCAAAACTTGTTTTTCTCTGAGGGACATGTCTCCGTCTCTGTTATAATACACCACGCTTTTCGGAAGATCTAGATTTCGATAATCGAGGTATGACTCCTGAATCGTTTGATGATCTCGATCATATCATAGAAGTAGCTCTCCGAAAGATTGGTCTGGATGCCCATATGAATACAGTATTTAAGTGAGCATATCATTGTCATATCCGCATACCAAAACTCCTCTTTGAGTACGGACTTTCTGGCTATGAGGAAGAGAAAATTCTTATCCAGATCGATACTGTCCCACAACCAATCGTCTATGAGTATAGACACTTCTCATTTGCTGGATTTGGTATCAAAGCAGAAGGGATTATCACACCTCCAGATGTCCTTCTCTCACAAAAAATATGCGCCGCTTACCAGCGAAAGCGTAAGAAGTGACGAGATTTTTTTGATATCATGTTTCTCATATCCTCAGGTGTACGACCACACTATGAGTATCTCCTAAAAACACTCCATGTTTCAACCCCAGAGATGCTTCACGATTTTGTCGTGCAAGAAAATGTCTCTATAGATTTCTCCTCCCTCGTTCACGACCTCGAACCGTTTCTCTTTGAGATCCGAGACGGTGACCTCGTCCGTAATTTTCCAAAATTTATGGAAAACTTTAATTGGAAGTAGGAGTTCTTACTCAAATTCTGTCGCCTTTTTAACTACGTTCTCTTGGGTGTCGTGGTTATTGGAGTAGAGGTGTATATGTGAAGGAATAAAATGTGCGGTCCTACCATGTCCAACCTCAACTGACTCCAAAATATTTTTCATTGCCGAAAGGCTGGATATCAGGACGAAGTGACCTTAATATTTTTTTCCAGAGACCTATTTTCGGGACGCATTTTCAGTATTCTAATTTTTGCCCATCAGGACATTTGCAGTCTGGAGGAGCACCTATCTGCCCATCAGGACATTTTTTGGGACATTTTTCACTGAGAGTTTCTGACTTGAGCCATCGCATTCATCCGAAAAAGCTCGATGAGAGTCCGTATGCTGACTCTTCAGTACACCTAGATTTGCAATCTTCATCACAATTATCTCATCCGTCACAATCTTCTCCTGAATCAACTATACCATTGCCACAGGTTTGATTATCATCACACGCAGGATAGTTCGTCGCTCCATTGCCACAGGTTTGATTATCATCACACGCAGGATAGTTCGTCGCTCCATTGCCACAGGTTTGATTATCATCACACGCAGGATAGTTCGTCGCTCCATTGCCACAGGTTTGATTATCATCACACGCAGGATAGTTCGTCGCTCCATTGCCACAGGTTTGATTATCATCACACGCAGGATAGTTCGTCGCTCCATTGCCACAGGTTTGATTATCATCACACGCAGGATAGTTCGTCGCTCCATTGCCACAGGTTTGGTCGTATAATATATCTGACCGTAAAAAATTACTAAACAATTTGTTTGAAGCCTGTATAGGTGCATCTCTCGTAATAACAAAAATATCGTCACTACCACATGTAATTCCTTCTTTGTCTGCTGGTTCTACTTCATTTAATGCTTCGACGCATGTACCAGCTCATGCAAATGTATCTGTTTGGATTACAATTTCTGGACAGATAAACTCAATGCCTCGCATGTAGAGATTCATTATGTAGACGACTTGTGTTGAATTGTAACGTAGGTTAAATACTTGTTTATCTGGACTGATTTGACCCAGAGTAGTCTGAGTCGAGTCGAGTCTGTTTCAGTTTGTATCTTCTAGGAAAACTACATGAGTTTCCTTTCCATCAGTATTTATTGTTTCTGTCTTACAAGAAAATTTTGTTGCACAGAGATTTTCTTTCAAGAGGGTAATTTCTGTATTGAGTTTTTTAAATTGCTGATTTTTTTCTATTACTATTCCTTCCATTTCACTCTTCTTACTTTCGATCTGTTTCCCGAGAATTTCAAGTTTCTTTTCTTCTAACTTGAGTGTTGAGAGCGACACTTTCTTGATATCGTTTTCCTGGACTATCTTTTCATATTTCTCCTGAGCAGTTTTGTAGAGTGTTTCCAATTCTTTCACTGTGAGTTTGCTCTGAGCATACTGTGTGTTATATGCTGTTTTTGCTGCATTTGAGAGAGTAATACTCGTATCATAATCTGTCTGAGATTGAGTAGCTACATTGAGAGCAGCAGTATGTCATGCTTTTGTTGTGATGAGGTTTCATTCGAGTTTTTCTTTTTCTTGAGCAAGAATTTCGAGAGTTTTCGTAGATGTCTTACTGTATTTTCTATTATAAATAGCTATTTTTGTTCTGAGACTCATTGAAGTGACTTTGTAGGCATTTACTTGCTGTGTTAATTCAGGAGCTGTTGAAGCGTTATTGCTGTATGTCGTATTGTACGTTTTGAGCATGTCTTCATATTTTTTTACTTGAGCATTATACGTATTTACCTTTCCTAAGAGTTGCGCATAGGTGAGAGTATTCCTATAAACAGAACGAGCAGCATAGGTACTCTTGTATTTCTGGAGGGTTGTGTTGTAGCTAGCAACAAGAACGTTGAACTTGCTGAAAGCAGATACATAGTTTGTATGACTTTTAGCAGGAATTTGTTTCTTTGCAGCATCACGATCAGCAGCAATGGTTTCGAGATTCTGTCTGTCTGTGAGCTGATTGACTGGTATCTGATTTTTTGGATCCATCACGACACTCGCACGTTCGAGAGATCTTCGCGCGTTTATCTGGGCAACTGAGGGATTTGGAGAAGAGGAGAGTTCTTTTTGTAGAGTATCAAGAAGTGATTTATCTGAGTATTGAGTGAGGAGAACATTATAGGCGGTCTCTGCAGGTGCGATATTTTTCTCTGCAGTGGCTGCGAGTATCTTATTGCTTGCCACAGTTTTTTCCATTTCGAGAGCTGTAGTTGTGAGTTTTTCTACATTGTGTAGAGCATCTCTTTGTTCAGCGATTACCCCTACTTTTTTCTTTTCTTCTGCAAGAGCATCGTCGTTGAGTATTTCACTCTCTATCTGTGTGACTTTTCCACTTGCAATAGAAAGAGCTGAATTATTTTCATCTATTTCTTTTTGTTTATCTCTTTTTTGTTTTTCTAATTCTATGATTGATTGTTCAAGAATTGATTTTTCAGCATTTGTACCATCTAAATCGCTCTGGGCGAAACAGACAGGACTCTCATCGAGGACACTTGAGCTGAGGTAAGCACTTCATCCAAAGTAGACAGCAGTACCGATGAGCAATACAGAAACTCAGATAAACACGTTCGTTTTACGAAAAGACATAAGAGAAAATTAATAAGTACTCTCTCAGTACAACATATTTTAATGAGCAATGCAAACTGTTGCTCTTGGAATATATTTTTCTACAATACATTCATGCAGATTATTTGAGTACTTATATTGTCCGGACTCTCCATGTATCTCATGACGAGAGCTGTTTTTTCACTCTTTCGTCGCTGGAACATCGTCGACAAGCCACACCTCTATCCACATGAAGAGGGCAGAGGGGCTCTTCCGTACCCAGGCGGTATAGTCCTGATTCTCAATCTCGTACTTTGGTCACCGTGGATACTCCAATCTGTGGCCGAAGCAGATGTGAAAAAAGCACTTTATGTCATCATAGCGGGGCTTCTCACGAGTATGGTAATGGCATGGGATGATCAGAAGCGTACTCTTCCACCATTTTTCCGACTTGTATTTCAGATAGGATTGGGTGCTTTTTTTGGTCTCACAGCTATCAAAATAGGCTATGTCAGTAATATTTTTGGAGGCATTATCTCACTTGATAGTTTTCAGGGACTGTACTGGAATGTCGCAGATAAGACTATTTATCTTGTTCCACTTATTGCCACTATCATATGGTACGTACTCGTGATGAATGCGATTAATTGGAGTGATAATGGTCGCGCCATGACATCGAGTGTGAGCCTCGTAACAATCATTATTTTAGCAGGGCTTTCCCTAAAGCTCTACAGCACTGATACGACCCTCGCATCTCAGAACAACTCGCTGTTTGTATTATCATTTCTCGCTGTTTTAATTCCTACGGTCTTTGTTTTTTGGAGATTTGATGTGAAGAGAGCCTGTATAGTGGGGGATGCAGGGAGCATGTTTCTTGGTTTCATAATCGCGACACTCTCTATTGTCTCTGGTGGGAAAATAGCTACAGCCTCTATCGTCCTTGGTATTTATTTTATCGATGCATTTTATGTGATACTAGGACGTATCCGTGCTGGGAAAAATCCCATGAAAGGTGACCTGACACATCTGCACCACCGCATGGCGGAGCAAGGCATTAATTATACGCTCCAGAGGAAAATAGTGATGGTGCTATCATTTTTATTTGGTGTGGGAGCGATATTTCTGGATACATGGGGAAAGATTATACTTTTTGGGATTATCATGACAGTCGTCGTATATCTCTCACAGATAGCCAAGTCATTTGAATCGCTCCTCAGAAAAGAGTAAGTGCATTATTTGACTTATAATATAATTTATGCTAAATTATGAATGTAGTAATTCATATTTTATTTTTTTGTGAGAAAGGTTATTACCATAACTCTTATTGCGGCAACTGTACTCGGCAGTATCTATATACCACTGTCTTCCCCTATTGCTGCCTCAGTTTTGTGATCAGAAGTGGATTCACAAGAACAAATAAAACAGTGAAAAATTGAAATAGCCCTTCTCGTAAGTGAACAGCAAGAGAAAAATATGTATCTCAAACAGCTCTCAGCTGATGGTATTATTTTGGAAAAGGATATTCAAGCGGTGACAGAGAGATATAGGGGGATACAGCAAGAGCTCCATATGATAAACACCGAGATAGCCGAACTGCCAACCCCGATATATGACGACCTAGAGAAGATCTATAATGACAATATTCTAGTTGAAAATGCACGTTTTGAAGGTCAAAAAGTGGAATATAAAAAAACATACAACAGTATTGTAGGTGAATTGAAAAGAAACTACGAAATTCGCCGTGAATATATATCAGCCAATTATTCTCCATCTGAGCAAAAAATCCTCTTAATACAAGAAGAAGAAAAGAACACTCGAGAACGACGGCATGCATTTGATGATTTCACAAATAAAAATCTCGAAAATGATGAGAAACACCAGAATAGTATAAATGACTCTATGACTTCAAAAATGGAGAAGAAAAAAGAAAGACTAGCTTACCATCAGTCTATCGTTATGCCTCTTTTTGAAAGGAAAGATGATATCTCAAATTGAAAAAGTGACACATATTCTACAAAGGAAGAACTCTTGAAAAAATATGATGTACTCCAGAATGAAATAAATATAACTGGTTTACGCATACGGGAAATAGATACTTTGGTATCTCGCGCCAACTATCAGCTGGTACAAAAAGACGAGCTTAATTAACATCTACCCTAGATATTTTTCCAGGAATTTTTTTTCACTTTTGTGTCGTAGGTGAATAAGAGCCTTTTCGAGAGACATCCAGACGACTGCCTCATCTCGTATGAGTGATGATACTACTATATTATCGATTTTATATATATGTATTTTTTTTCGGCGGAGTCGGTCTCGCATGACTCCAATTTTTTTGCCGAGACGGGAGCTATAGAGTCCAGTTTCTTCTTGAAACTCACGCAAGGCAGCTGTGGCAAGAGATTCTCATGGTTTTACTTTTCACTTAGGGATCATCACTCCACCATCTTTATGGAGTACAACGAGGATGTCTCTTCATCTTTTTCCATCACGAATACATAGGCCACCAGCACAATCATCGAGCCAGAAGAAAGACGCTATTTTTTTCTTCCAATTATTCCATGTCTGGAGGTATTTTTTTTTCCGTTTCATACCGAGGATTATACATATTTTCGACAAAAGAGAAAAAAATTTGCATAACCACATATTTTATTTATACTCCCGTCACTTTAGTCATAGGTGAGGGGGCGTAGCTCAGCTGGTTAGAGCGCCTCCCTGTCACGGAGGAGGTCGCGGGTTCGAGTCCCGTCGCTCCCGCCAGATAACTTGAGCGTTAATTGTTTATCGTTTATCGTTAAATGTTTGACAAACATGCTTTTCGGGCAATTCCCTCAGTTATGATAAAAAGTTGTTTGGGGTCTTAGCTCAGTTGGCTAGAGCGTCCGCCTAGGCGGATCAAGGGTTCGACTTAGTGGTATAGAATTGTTATGGGGTCTTAGCTCAGTTGGCTAGAGCGTCCGCCTAGGCGGATCAAGGGTTCGACTTAGTGGTATAGAATTGTAATGGGGTCTTAGCTCAGTTGGCTAGAGCGTCCGCCTAGGCGGATCAAGGGTTCGACTTAGTGGTATAGAATTGTAATGGGGTCTTAGCTCAGTTGGCTAGAGCGCCTCGCTTGCACCGAGGAGGTCAAGGGTTCGACTCCCTTAGACTCCACCATTCGATTCGGACACGAAACATTTTTTGTTCTTGTGAATGTGTCCTCACTCATGGTCTTCGACCGACCAGCACCAAAATCGGATGTAGTGAGCGAATGCAGTGAGTCGAACTGCAAAATAGTGATAGTTTTACTTTTAACTTTTGTGTTATGACAGGCTCAGGTAAAAGACCGAGAAATAAGATTTATATCGTCAGCAAACGTCGTCAGATTACTGGCGATAAGATTGTTAATGCACAAAAGACCTACGAAAAACTCGTTCGTCGAGAACAGCATGAAGGTAAAACTGCATGGCTCGCTGATGCTATGGAAAAAGCTATTGCTCGTCTCAAAAAAATGGGACTTGCAAACTACATAAAAAATTAATATTTATATACTATGGTACGCCTCTCATGATCACGACATCGGAAACTTCGTACGGCTCTCGTCCGCATCGAAAAGAAAGTCCGAAAAGCAAAAAAGAAGAAATAATATAAAAATTATTTGAAATATACTTCTTTTCCCTATAATACCCCTACTTTTTTAATTCCTTTATTTTTCTCTTATGGCTGATTTTCAAAGAACAAAGCCACACGTTAACGTTGGTACAATTGGTCATATCGACCACGGTAAGACAACTCTTACTGCTGCCCTCACTGCTGTTGGTACAACTGATGGTAAGACTGGAGGCGTATCATACGCTGATATCGCAAAAGGTGGTACAGCTCGTGCAGGATCTGATAAGATTATCACAATCTCAACTTCTCATGTAGAATACGAGTCTCCTATGCGTCATTATGCACACGTTGACTGTCCATGACATGCTGACTATGTCAAGAATATGATTACTGGTGCTGCTCAGATGGATGGTGCTATTCTCGTTGTTTCTGCTGTTGATGGTGTCATGCCTCAGACTCGTGAGCATGTACTCCTCGCTTCTCAGGTAGGTGTTGCTCGTATCGTAGTATTCCTCAATAAATGTGATATTGCTGATCCTGAGCTCACTGACCTCGTTGAGATGGAAGTTCGTGAACTTCTCTCAAAATATGGCTTTGATGGTGACAATGCTCCGGTCATTCGTGGTTCTGCTTTCACAGCTCTCCAAAATCCTACTGATCCAGAAGCTTCAAAAGGAGTCCGAGAACTTCTCGACGCTCTCGATAGCTATATTCCCGAACCAGTTCGTGAACTCGACAAACCTTTTCTCATGTCTATCGAAGATGTGTTTTCTATCAAAGGTAGAGGCACTGTAGCTACAGGTCGTATAGAACAAGGTATCGTAAAGGTAAATGATGAAATAGAAATCGTCGGTATCCGAGATACTCAGAAATCAGTTGTTACTGGTGTTGAGATGTTCAAAAAATCTCTCAATCAAGGTCAAGCTGGTGACAACGCAGGTATCCTCCTCCGAGGTATCGAGCGTGAACAGATCGAGCGTGGTCAGGTTATGTCAAAAGTTGGCTCTATCAAGCCTCACAAGAAATTTGAAGCTGAAGTATACGTTCTCAAGAAAGAAGAAGGCGGACGTCACACTCCTTTCTTCAAGGGTTACAAGCCTCAATTCTATTTCCGAACTACTGATGTAACTGGTGCTATCGAGCTCCCAGCTGGTGTAGAGATGGTTATGCCTGGTGATAACATCAAATTTCTGGTTGAACTCGGTTGTGGTATCGCTATGGAAAATCAACTTCGTTTTGCTATTCGTGAAGGTGGCAAGACTGTCGGTTCGGGTATTATTACAAAAATTCTTGACTAATTATGACCGATAAAGCTAAAGCAAAAACTGTCGTGAAGAAGGCTGCTCCAAAAGCTGCTAAAACTACAACAAAGAAAGCACCCCTCAAAGAAGCAAAGGTATCAAATACTTCTCGCAAAGAAACTCTCAAAATTTCTGTGAAAGCGTTTGAGCACCGTGTTGTCGATGAAGCTGTGAAAAAAATCATCAGCGCTGCAAAGGATACTGGTTCACATACTGTCGGACCTATACCTCTCCCAACAAAGATTGAAAAATTCACATTGAACCGATCAACATTTGTGAACAAAAATGCACGTGAACAATTTGAGATCCGTCGTCACCGACGTCTTCTCCTCATCAATGAACCTACTCCAGAGACGCTTGAGACTCTTCAAAAGCTCAATCTCCCATCAGGAGTCGGTGTTGATATCGCTATTATCACTGCTGCTTAATATAACTCATTTCTCCTATGCCACGCATCTGTGTCTATACATGAAAAACCACTGGAAGTGGAAACAAGGTCTCTCACTCTGTACGTCGTACAAAGCGTAATTTCATGGTAAATCTTTTCTACAAGAAAATCCGAGATCCACGTGACGGTATTGTCTACCGATTGAGACTCTCTGCTGCAGCTATTCGCACAATGCGTAAAAAAGGTATCGTAGCGTTTCTCCAAGACTTTGGTCTCTAAAAGCTTCGCTAAATGCAAAAATAAAAAAGCAAAAAGCAAAATGATGGATTATATTATTAAAAACGCTCCGAAAGGGGCGTTTTTTCTTGCTCTCAGCGTAAAAACTCTATAATCCCTCTGTGTCCGCGTAGCTCAGTGGAAGAGCAGTAGCCTTCTAAGCTAAAGGTCGGTGGTTCGATCCCACCCGCGGACACCAATAAGATTTGTATTCATATAGAAAATCGAACCAATTGCCACTCGGACTGACTTTGGTCAGCCCTCCGGTTCGATCCCACCCGCGGACACCAATTGAATATAAAAATACCTCACGAAACGTGAGGTATTTTTGTATCAATAGAAGAGCATTATTACATTGCAGCATCAACTTTCACATCTGCCTTCATCATAGAATCATCACTAGGTGTATCTTTTTCTTTCACCATCGTGTCTTCCTTAGTATCCATCATAGCATCATCCTTAGTGAGTTTTTTTTCCATCATAGCATCATCAGATGCTGGAGCGTTAGTAGACTCTTTTTTGAGAGGGTTGTTCATAGAACAGCTAGCAAGGAAAAGAGAACCAAGAATTACGAATGCGGTAAATTTTTTCATAGAGAAAAACATAAAAAATAGAGCTATCTCTCCTACGCTCATTCCTAGTCGGATTCACAGAGGGAAAGATGCTATTATTATAAGATTTAGCATTGATTTGTAACCCATTTTTTAGAGACTTTTTCACTTATTGGTTTTAATAGAAATATTTGTATGTCGAGTCGTCTTGCAATTTATGAGACTCGTCCATAATGCCTGTGAGTATACACAGTCGGTGAACCTGCCTGCCGGCAAGCAGTAGGGTAGACGATCTAGATTTCAGAGAATACTATGCCCAGGTGGTGAAATGGTAGACACGCACGCTTCAGAAGCGTGTTCCGCAAGGTGTGGAGGTTCGAGTCCTCTCCTGGGCACCAAATACATTAAAGTTAGAGGACTCGAAAACCTCCAGTGGCTTTGGTTCGAACTCGACATGCCTATGGGCATATCTCCCTCCTGGGCACCAAATACATTAAAGTTAGAGGACTCGAAAACCTCCAGTGGCTTTGGTTCGAACTCGACATGCCTATGGGCATATCTCCCTCCTGGGCACCAAATACATTAAAGTTAGAGGACTCGAAAACCTCCAGTGGCTTTGGTTCGAACTCGACATGCCTATGGGCATATCTCCCTCCTGGGCACCAAATACATTAAAGTTAGAGGACTCGA
>Ga0209284_10002577_pt1 | contig 24370 bp, 20 predicted proteins | sample FRY03_FD_187211 | JGI IMG/M metagenome (GOLD analysis project Ga0209284, IMG submission 187211) | Freshwater microbial communities from Lake Fryxell liftoff mats and glacier meltwater in Antarctica - FRY-03 (SPAdes) (version 2) | ecosystem: Environmental > Aquatic > Freshwater > Ice > Glacier...
AGTTGTAACCTGCGACTGGTGAACACCATGTTTGACGGATATCTCCGCCAAGGTTAATTCCCCTCGGATTGCCTCTAATGCAATTTTAGATTTAAAACTACTGCTGAAATTACGGCGTTTGTTACTTATTTTAATCCTCATTTTATTGACGAAGATTATACCTTAACACACTGTCCTATTTTTGGGGTCCACCTCTTTGATCCATCATCTTCTTTTGCTACCGGAAATACAGTCATCCCGGACTTGATCCGGGATCTTCTTTTTGTCTCATGAAATCCTGAGTCAAGCTCAGGATGACAGTGTATGACAATTCTTAGTCATCACGGACTTTTGTGTTACCGAGAAAACACCGTCATGCCGGACTCGATCCGGCATCTTCTTCTGTCTCATGGGATCCTGAATCAAGTTCAGGATGACAGTGTATGACAGTATTCTTATTTGATATAAAAAATGCCGGGTTGAAAGCTTTAATTCAGCTTATCAAACCCGGCAAAATAACTTTCTTTACTAACCTCTATCTACCAAGTTCAGACAGAATGTTTTTAAAGTTCTCGTTATCAATAGCAGCAACCCTTGCATTTGCACGAATTGCGTTACTCAGTTCTTGAACTTTTAGTAATTCCTCTGTTGTATCAACGTTTGATGCTTCAAGCACTCCGCCAAGAGTTCTACCCGCACCGCCAATACCAGCTTCTTTCAGCAAAAGCTCACCAGATTCACGGCTAATATCAAATGTACCATTACTACCAGCAACAAGACCGTTTACGTTAGCAAATATAGCCATTGGCACTTTATAAAGTTTTCTAGTTTCACCAGTACTGAAAGTTCCAATAATGTAGCCTTCTGGGCTTATTTCTAGCTTCGTTAAAGTTCCAGCTCCTTGACCATCACCTTGAATAATTTCAACGTTATTCGGGTTTTTAGTTTGGCTAACAGTTCCAGAGGTAATATCACTTAGTGTATTTTCCCAATCAATAGTAATCTGCCCCGGTGCACTACCGTTATTATGCTGAACGTCAATTGCTTCTTCAAAGCCCTCTGGAATACCTTTTAGCGATCCATCTGTCTCAAATTCAATGATGCCTTGCCTAATTAAGCCATTAGTATCTGCCAATACATTACTAACTTCAAATACACCATTTTTATCCTTTTTAGATGTAAGTTCAATCGCCCATTTGTTATTGTCAAGCTTGGCAAAATATAACAATAAAGTATATGAAGACCCAAGGCTGTCATATACAGTGATCGGAACTGAATATGTTTGTGAACTTGGAAAATTAGCAAGACTATTAACCGCAGCACTCAAGTTCTTATCAGGATTGGTTGGATCATAGGTCTCATCGTAGGTCACTTTTTCAGGATTAATAGAGAAATACTTCATTAATTGGGAACCGTTTTCAACTCTAAGACCTAACGAAGGAGCTGTGTATGGAGCAAAAGCAGTAGCATTAGCCACTACCACCGGCCCTCCTACAGCTTGAGTTTCAAAGCTTATAGTACCTGCAGCAAGATTAACATTTGTAATTTTATATGGAACATTATTGGCTATAGTAATATTATTAATTACTAATGGTGGGACTATACCAGTAAATGTAATATTTTCATCAACTTTATAGGTATGATTAGTACCTATATGATAGTTCACTATGCTTGATAAGTTTGTAGTATCAAAAATATTAGTATTGAATGTACCCATTGCAGCAAGAGGAAGGCCACCAGCGGCTGTTCCCACTTTATGGAAAGAAACGCCTACTGCCGCTGGGTAAACAATTCCCGCCGTAACATCCACAGCCGTAATCTGGAATGTATTCGGAGCTGCTTGCACGGTAACTCTATAGTAACCAGCTGACAGAACTATGTCGTTACCTCCAAAATGATAGGTACCGCCATTAACATATATTACATCATCCACAACTAAATTATGAGCACCCCCAGTAGTTATAGTAATTGCACGCGGTCCTCCACCATTCACAGCAGCAGTTATGTTACCCGCCAATGTTGGCAAAGTTTGACCAGCAATCTTTTGCCAAGAAGCAGCCGCTGGGGCAAGAGCCGGAGCAGCGTTTGAAGCTGGAAATACTGATCCATCATTAATCAGGCCAATTGTAAAACCATTTGGATTAATTGCGCCAACCGAATACACCCCATTTGGAACTAGTGCGTTACCTAATCCAGTAATAGTAACAAAGTCACCAGCTACCAGCGTGTGGCCTGGCGCACTAATGAAACAAGTAGCTCTTCCAACTTCTGAAGCATTAGGATTTATTGTCGCCCTAGTAATAGCATTAATTCCAAGCGAACTAGCTGTTACATTAAGAGATGAGGTAGAAAGTAGCGAAGTAATTTTCAGATCCTTGCCTTCAATTGTTGCTTTGAGAGAATATACATCTTGATCTGCATTTACCGCATCTCTAAGAGTACCAAGACTATTAAAACGTACGACTCCTCCTGCAGCTTGAGCAAGATCGGTAAGGCCTAACTCCTCAACTATGCTTCCTCCACCAACGTTAGCAAACTGTACAGCACTGTTTGGTTTTGTTGGAGCAATATACAATCTTCCTAGAGTGTCCACCGTGGCTTTTAAAGAACTAATTCTGTCAATAGCAGCAGCCAAACTCTGGATTGTATTAAATGTCTTATTAGCCACACTTGGAGATCCTTGAACCGCTGAAAACAAATATTGCTGCCCGTCTACGGTGATCCTTAATTGATGACCAACTGCAAGCTGCCCAGGACCTGGGACAGGCGGAAATGTAAATTTTGCACTTGGACCTGTTGCACCAAAAATTGTACTATTTGTTGTATTGTCTGGCCTCCTGCCAAGAACCATACCACCAAATTCTAGAGTTCTTAGAGCATCATCACTAGATGTAAAATTAAATTCATCCCCAAGTGATAAGCTTGAACTACCTAATTTTTCTGGAAATAATATATCGTCAGTTTTTTTACCAGTATTTAAACCACTACGATTCAATATAGCATCAGGACCGCCTCCTCTTAACGCTTCTTGATCTGAATTAAGGTTCATCGCGATTGAAACAACAGTAGTTGCTACAGGAGAACCTTTTGTATTGGCAAAATTCACCGCTTCTAGGCTTTCAAGCAAGGATGCACCTTGTGGCAAATTTTCATCTTTATCCAGTTTCCAGGCTTTTAATAGTTGATCAGCACCATTTTTCCAAAAGCCAAGTTCATCTTGTCTAAAATCTCCTCTTCTGGTAAATTTTGCAGGCCCAGTAGTAGTCTCAGATACAACAAGCAAACCAGCGCCGTCGATTGCCATGTCCGATACTACACCAGTGTTTATTATTTTACCTTGTACATCGTTTGTTGATCTTGTCTTACTATTAACATAAGATACACCGCCTGAGCTTGTGCCAACAAAAGAGTTAATGAATAAATTTTCTCTCTTTTTATGACCCCAAGCTTCCTTTGCACCAACGTTACTTGCAAGTGTGTCATTTGACCTGCTAAACATTGTTACCGTGGTTCCTTTCGACATTTTATTTTCTCCAAAAAATTATTTAAAATACTGCCTTATGGTGCTATAGGTGCATAAAGCGTGCCAAAAAATATTTCTTGGCAAAAAAAGTTTTTATTATAGTCATATAACCAATCTTAAAACTACTGTCATCCCGGCTCAAAGTACCGTCATCCCGGACTTGATCCTGGATCTTTCTTTTGTGCCTGAGATGCTGAATCACGTTCACATGACAAATAGTTAGACTTTATAAAACAGAATTAGTCGTCCCCGGACTTGATCTTCTTTCGTTGAACGAGATCCTGAATCAAGTTCAGCATGATAGATTACTACTTGGTCATCCCGGACTTAATCCGGGATCTTCTTTCTTTGCCTGAGATGCTGAATCAAGTTCAGCATGACATTAGGGCACGTCTTCGATCCATAGGCCGAAGGCGCGTATCCAGCTCACGTTAGGATGAAACTCATACTATTCTTGCGAGTTTTTAAGATATATGATAGCATCCGCTTTTTCAACGATCAATTTTTATTATGACAAAAGTAATTACTCGCTTTGCCCCTTCTCCTACTGGTAAACTTCATATTGGCAACGTAAGGACCGCTCTAATAAATTGGTTGTATGCGAAAAAGCATGGTGGAGAATTCATACTTCGCATGGACGACACAGACCTAATACGCTCTCGCAAGGAATATCAAATAGCAATCGAAGAAGACCTAAAATGGCTAGGATTAACCTGGGACAGAACGTTTAATCAACTTGCGCGAGCTGATAAATACGCCACAACCAAGCGTGAGTTGATTAAAAAACATAGACTATACCCATGCTACGAGACGCCAGAAGAGCTGGATATAAAAAGAAAATTCCAATTATCAAGCGGCAAACCGCCAATGTACGATCGCTCCGCATTAAAGCTAAGTGAACCACAAATCGCAACGTACGAGCAACAAGGCAGAAAACCGCATTACCGTTTCTTAATTAATGACGCCGACATAGTTTGGCAAGATATGATCAAAGGGGAAATTAAATACCACGGATCAAAATTAAGTGACCCAGTAATTATTCGCGCCGATGAGAGCATGACTTATATGCTTTGCTCGACCATAGATGATATAGACTATAATATATCACATGTAATAAGGGGTGAAGATCACGTTAGCAATACCGCAATTCAAATTCAAATGTTTGAAGCTTTGGGAGCTGCGCCACCATCTTTTGGCCACTTAAGTCTTGTTAAATCTAAAGAGGATAAAATCTCTAAACGCGAGGGGGGCTATGATGTTGCAGCCATAAGAGAGGAACAACATATAGAAGCTATGGCAATTAATAGCTTTTTGGCATTAATCGGTACATCTAATCCAGTTAATATAAGCAAAAATCTAGCTGAATTGGTTGAGAAGTTTGATATCACTACATACTCAAAAAGCCCAACAACATATATGCCAGAGGAACTAGAACACCTAAATCATAAGCTTGTAATTACCTTGGAGTTCAATGACATAAAGGCTTATCTACAAAAAAATGATTTAAATAAAGTTGATGAAAATTTTTGGCTCGCAATCAGGCCAAATTTGCAAAAACTTTCTGAAATAAAAGAATGGTGGCAGATATGCCACGCCCCAACTAAGGTTCAAGACCTTGATCAAACATTACTTGAGATTGCGGCAAACACGCTCCCTGAGATAATCAACGAATCTACCTGGTCTGATTGGACAAAAATTATTTCACAAAATAGTGGTAAAAAGGGAAAAGATTTGTATATGCCTCTGCGTCTTGCACTTACAGGTAAGACTAGTGGCCCAGAACTAAAAACCATACTACCGCTTTTAAGTAGAGATGAGATATTATCACGTCTAAAATGAAGTAAGCCGTTATACTGGAAAAACCCCTTGCCCCTAAAAACGCCGTCATACACCATCGTACCGTTCCCATTGGTTGACTAATGGATCTCAACCAACAGAAGAAGATCCTGAAAGAAGTTCAGGATGAAGGATTACTACAATTTTGTCATCTTGGACTTAAAAACACGGTCATACCAGACTTGATCCGGTATCTTCTTTTGCTACCCGAGACCCTAGAAACAAGTTCAGGATTACTTTTTCTGGGGAATGTTATATAGTTAATGGGTTTAGTAGGTGCTATAAGAATGGTGGGCTTGAGAAGACTTGAACTTCCGACCTCACGCTTATCAGGCGTGCGCTCTAACCAGCTGAGCTACAAGCCCATTCCTAGAGCGCGAATTTTATTATATTAGAACAAATTAGTCAAGGGTAAATACAAGCATTTGAGGTTAAATTCGAATCATAAACGGCATATTTGATTACTTAAATGAAAATATACGTATAATTATAGAAAAAACAGCTATGAATATGTTTAAAAATAAAATATAATAACCAGCTAATATTAAGGTTTAATATTAGAATTCAAAAATTTAGGTAAATATATTATGCAAACAGGAACAGTAAAATGGTTTAACGCTAGCAAAGGTTATGGCTTCATTGAACCTAGCGACAAATCAAAAGATGTTTTTCTTCACATCTCAGCTGTGGAGCAATCTGGATTAAGAGATTTAAGCGATGGTCAAAAAATCAGCTTTAACACTGAATCTCAAAATGGCAAAATCTCAGCCGTTGATATTAAATTAATGTAATATCAATTCTAAGAAGAATATACCGTTAATTCGGCATATTCTTCTTAGTAGCTAAAAACTTAGACACCTTACCCACGCTTCCCAATCCCTTTCTCCTAGATTTTTTTCAAACGAAAGAACATCGTGGCAAGTTTGCTTACAAATATCATGACTTGGAATAATTAATTCAGAATTACAAGAAAGCGCAGCAATTTGAGTTTTGCAAGCAAGCTCTAGATGATAGCAATAAAACAAAGCCTCTTGAATTGTCTCGCCGCAGGTAATAAATCCATGATTACGAAGAAACATAACCTTCTTATCAGCAAGATCCAGAACCATTGGATCACCATGCTTTGAATCATCAAGCGCAAGCGCATTGTAAGTATGATAACTTACACCTTCATAAAAATGTAATGCCCATTGACTGATTGGTAGCAAACCTTTTTTCATAGCAGATACTGCAACGGTTGCTATGGTATGTAGATGAAAAATGGAGTTAAGCTCATCTCTATTTCGGTAAATAGTACCGTGAATTACATATCCTGTTTTATTATATTGCTTCTCTTTTCCTTCAATAATTTCACCATTCAAAGAAACTTTTAATAGACTAGACGGTGTTACTTCATCAAAACGACAACCAAAAGGGTATATATAATAGTAGTCAGCTCCTTTTGGCCTTGCGGATAAATGAGTATATGTATGATCATCCATCCCAAGCTTTGCAATTATCCTGTAAGCATACGCTAGATCTTCTTTTATTTTAGTATCCATATTATAGCTTCTTAACTTAATTAGGTGAGTTAATTTCGCAAGACTCGCCTGTGCCTCACGTATTTCATATACGCTGCGCAGGCTCGCCTAAAATTAACTCACCTAATTCAAGTTAATTTGCTACAGTCATTTACATGGCACAGTTAACAAAGTTAGTATAATGGGGTAATTTATAGGCATTTTCACTCGCAGAACCGGAATGTATTCAATAATACACTAGGATTTGAGAACGAAAATAACACGTAAATTGACCATTAGACTAACTTTTATGCTGCTTCTAGTCGATAATAGTCCATTTGTCTATAACTTAAAGCTTCAGCAATATGATCTTTTCTTACATTGTTTGAACCTGATAAATCTGCAATAGTCCTGGCAACTCTTAGCACGCGGTTATAAGCACGCATAGATAACCTAAATTTTTTAGCAGCTTCATTAAGAATATCTTTGCCTTCATCAACAGGGATCGCATAATCAATAAGCAATTGGCCATCAAGTCCATTATTCAGCCTGATATTATACCCTTCATAACGCTGAGATTGAATCTCATGGGCACGTTTTACTCTTTTTGCAACACATTCACTCCCCTCTTCTCCTGAAACAGATAGTATCTGCTCATATGCAAATCCTTCTTCAAAGCACCCCACTTCTATATGCAAATCAAAACGATCTAAAATTGGTCCAGATATTTTTGATTGATAGCTAGTTGCGCATGAAGGTGCTCTACTACAAGCTTTAAACGGATCATTCAAATAGCCACATTTACATGGGTTCATAGCTGCTATTAATTGAAAATTTGCTGGATATTCAATATGAGCTCCAGAGCGAGAGATGAGCACCTTTTTTGTCTCTAAAGGCTGACGAAGAGCCTCTATAACCCCAGTATTAAATTCAGGTAATTCATCTAAAAACAACACGCCATTATGTGCTAAAGAAATCTCTCCTGGTTTTACTCTTCTGCCAGCGCCACCACCAACCATAGCAGCTACAGTACATGAGTGATGGGGAGCTCTAAATGGGCGTTCTTTTGTCAGGCAACCATTTTCTAAATTACCGGCTATACTAGCAATAGTGCTGCACTCAAGAATCTCTGCTGACGAAAGTTCTGGCATTATGCCGGGTAATCTAGCGGCAAGCATTGACTTTCCGGCACCAGGAGGGCCAAACATCAATAGGTTATGGCCGCCAGCTGCCACAATCTCAAGGGCTCTTTTTGCCACCTTTTGGCCTCTTATATCCTTTAAATCTGGATAATTCACATCGGAACGAAATAGCCCCGCTGAAGGTTGGTGCAGGCTTTGTGTTCCCTTAAAGTGATTTACCAATTCAAGTAAATTACCTGGAGCAAGGATATTTTCATTACCCGACCAGGCAGCCTCAGCACCATTGCTTTTTGAGCATATCAAACCCTTTCCGCGCGCTGTTGCACCCATAGCCACAGGCAGAACTCCGCTAACTGGCAGTATATTACCATCAAGCGACAATTCTCCTAAAATAAGGTAATTACTTATTTCATCAGCAGGTAGCGCCCCCATACTAGCTAGAATTCCAGCACTAATTGCCAAATCAAAGTGACTCCCTTCTTTTACAAGATCCGCAGGAGCCAAATTAATCAATATCTTTTTTGCCGGCAAGCTCAGTCCGATTGATGATAAAGCAGCCCTGACTCTCTCTTTAGATTCGGCGATAGTTTTATCAGCGAGACCAACAATTATAAACTTAGGTATCCCAGGTTCAATCTGAACCTGGACGTCTACATCAATAATATCAATACCATTAAAGGCTAAACTGGCTACTTTTGTGATCATTTATGGTTTTTTCATACGATGGATAATTGCATTATTTTTCATGAAGATTTTTACCCAATTATCAATTTTATATAATTTTAAAATAGGGTAAGATCAAATCCATTCTTCATCTACAACAGTTTTATCAGTTCTTCGGTCGCCCGTATTTAAAGTTCCTGCTTTCTCCACCAAGAGCACATGCGCCTCATCATTAGCTACTGGTTTATGTTCCACACCTTTTGGTACTATAAAACTTTCACCAGCTTGTAATAATACTTCTCTATCTCTCATCATAATAGTTAGTTGGCCAGAAACTATTATAAAAAGCTCATCAATATCATCATGCTTATGCCAAACAAACTCTCCCTGCATCTTAGCCGCTTTAAGATAATAATTGTCAAATTGTCCTAAAATTTTAGGAGTCCAGGTTTCAGAAAATTTGTCAAATTTTTCTTTAAAATTAATAACTCCATTCATAACCAATTACCTTAATTTTTTATTTAATAAGATACAAAACAATAGTTATTACCACCCCTAAAAATTATAACGCCTAGATTAAGAAACAACTGGACCATTCGCTATACGGAACCTATAAACGCATATTGCGTTATCCAAAACTGGCATTATAATATGAATTTTGCTAAATCCATATTTTTCATAAAACCTGAGATTTGTTTATCAACAAATTTGCTATCAATTTTTATCTTTTTATTGCTTGTATCACTAGCTTCAAAACTAACTTCCTCAAGCAAATTTTCTAGTATAGTGTGTAATCTTCTTGCACCAATGTTCTCTATTTCTACATTAAAGCTTGCCGCGTAGGTAGCTATTGAGTCAATTGCATCATCAGTAAATTCAAGGGCTACTCCTTCAGTACTAATCAATGCTATGTATTGCTTGATTAAACTTGATTCAGGCTCAGTCAAAATTTTTACTAGATCATCCTTAGTTAGAGAAGTCATTTCTACTCGGATTGGTAAACGTCCTTGCAACTCTGGTAACAAATCTGAAGGCTTAGACAAGTGAAAAGCACCCGAAGCTATAAACAATACATGATCAGTTTTGATTGTGCCATATTTTGTGACAACGCTTGTCCCTTCAATAAGCGGAAGCAGGTCTCTTTGGACTCCTTCTCTGCTTACTTCTGGACCCTTTCCTTCCGACCTAGAAGTAATTTTATCTATCTCATCCAAAAACACTATACCATCATTTTCAACTGAGTTTACCGCAATAGCAATAGTCTTTTCCTCATCAATCATTTTATCTGATTCTTCTGACGTAATGATGCTTATAGCCTCAACCACTGTCAGCTTCTTTTGTTTCATTTTATCTCCACCAAACGCCTTTCCCAACATATCGTTAATGTTAAGAACCCCCATGGCGCTACCTGGCATCCCAGGAATTTCAAAACTACCGCCTCCAACTGGACCAGTATCTTTAACGCTAATTTCAATTTCAGTTGTGTCAAGCTCACCATTCAAAATCTTTACTCTGAACTTATCTCTAGTTTCAGAAGAAGCTGATTTTCCTACAACAGAATCTAAAATGCGCTCTATTGCGGTGATTTTTGCTTTTTCTTCAACTTCTTTCTTAGCTTTTTCTTTTTGATGTGAAACCGATATCTCTACTAGATCACGAATTATCGACTCTACATCACGTCCAACATAACCAACTTCAGTAAATTTAGTCGCCTCAACCTTGATAAATGGCGCTTCAGCTAATTTTGCCAATCTTCTTGCTATTTCAGTTTTACCAACACCAGTAGACCCAATCATCAAGATATTTTTCGGTACAATCTCACTTCTCATTGGCTCTGGAACTTGAACACGGCGATATCGATTACGCAATGCAACAGCTACAGCTTTTTTTGCTGATTTTTGACCTACAATAAACCTATCAAGCTCCGCAACTATTTCAGCTGGGGTTAATCCCATTTTATTTTTTGAACTCATTTAACCTTCTCAGTAATAATATTATGATTTGAAAACACACAAATATCTGCTGCAATATTCATAGATTTTAACGCAATTTCTTCAGCGTTCATTTTTGTCTCAATAGACATCAGGGCTTTAGCTGCTGAGAGAGCAAAAAATCCCCCTGAACCAATAGCAGCTACATTACCTTCTGGCTCTATTACATCTCCATTACCTGTTACAATTAATATGTTATCTTTATCAGCTACAATCAACATAGCTTCAAGCTTACGTAAGTATTTATCCGTGCGCCAGTCTTTAGCCAGTTCGACTGCGCTCCTAAGCAACTGATTTGAATATTTATCAAGCTTTGCTTCTAGTCTTTCAAATAAAGTAAATGCATCGGCTGTTGATCCAGCAAAGCCTGCAACAATTTTATTACCAGATAGCGTCCTTAGCTTTCTAGCAGTAGCTTTTACTATATGATTTCCTAGAGAAACTTGGCCATCTGCAGCAATCACAATATCTTTGCCTTTTTTTAGACAAAGTATGGTGGTACCATGATGACTGGGGCTACGCGTTGAATTATCGGACATAATTTATTTCTATTTGTTTTATAAATGAACTTGTATAAATAGCATAAGTGATAGATAATCACCCTCATTCTAAATTGCAAGTAAGATTAAAAAGATAATATTAAGAAGAATCACTCGAAACAAGGATATAATGTACAATAAGAATAATATTTTTGCTAAAATCATTAGAGGAGAAATTCCAGCTGAAAAACTTTACGAAGATGAAATGTTAATTGCAGTTAAAGATATAAATCCTGCTGCTCCAATACACATACTTGTAATGCCTAAAGGAGAATATACTGATTTCGCTGATTTTATTGAAAAAGCATCCCTCGCCGAAACTACTCACTACTTCAAAACTATTGCAAAAATTGCCAAAGATAATGGCGCTAATGAGTATCGTACTGTGAGTAACAAGGGAGCATCTTCTGGTCAATCTGTATTCCACTTCCATACCCACATTTTAAGTGGATCAAAAAACATCAATCTAGTAGATAAAAACCTATGAAAAAGAAATACGTAATTGCCCTAGTCGGAGCAACCGGAAACGTTGGCCGAGAAGTTTTAAACTATTTAGTTAGCAGAAATTTTCCTGTTAAACAAATCATTGCTCTAGCCTCGGAGAACTCGGTGGGTCGTCAAGTGAGCTTCGGTGATGACACACTAAAAGTAAACCTGATGAAAGGATTTGATTTTTCTGGCATAGATATCGCCTTTTTTTGTGCCGGCTCAGAAGTATCAAGGAAGTATGCTAAAGAAGCAGTAAGTAAAGGATGTATTGTAATTGATAAATCTTCATTATTCAGACTTGATGATAACGTACCGTTGGTTGTTCCAGAAGCAAACTTGCAAGTTCTCAAAAACTTCAAAGCCGGTATCATAGCAAATCCAAACTGCTGCACAATACCGTTATCTGTTGTATTAAAACCTCTTGATAACGCGGTTAAAATTAAAAGGGTTGTAATTTCAACATATCAATCGGTATCAGGTGCCGGTAAGTTGGCTATGGACGAATTATATAAACAAACAAAAGCTAAATTCGTCTTTGAAAACCTTGATTCTCGCGTTTTTCCAAAACAAATAGCTTTTAACTTATTCCCACATATTGGAGAATTTAGAGAAGATGGTTCTACCGATGAGGAATATAAAATCCAAGAAGAACTTAAAAAAATAATAGGAAATCACATCAATTCGACAGTAACTTGTGTCCGGGTACCAGTTTTTGTTTCCCACGCGATGTCAGTTAATATAGAATTTGAAGAGAGGATGGGAGCAGACGAGGCTGAAGAGTTATTATATGAAGCTGATGGAGTTGTTGTTCATAGCCTTGAAAATGAAATGAAATACGCAACCCCTATCGACACAGTTGAAAATGACGATGTGTTTGTTTCAAGGATACGAAATGACACTTCGAAAGTAAATTGTATCAATATGTGGATTTGCGCTGATAACTTAAGAAAAGGTGCGGCGCTTAACGCGGTCCAAATAGCGGAAGAACTTATAAAAAATTGACACTGATTTTAGTAGTATGAAACTATCTGAAGATGACATAAACTTAGTCCAAAAGCATAAATCTAAGTTTGCTTCCTTTAAGTATCTGGGAGATGATGGTTTTTTAAAACAGATTGATGTTCCTGCCAAAGCTATAAAAAACAGTATTTTTTTCGCGGCAACCAATATTAACCTACATCCAATTAAGTCCAAAGCTTTCATTGACCCATTTAGAAGTGAATTAACAACCAGTTTTTACTGCGAAAATCATGCGAGCACCACAAATCAGCGTAATGTAGCTGAAAAAATTCATGATTCTGCTAATTATCCTTTATTTAATGAGTATTTTGCTCAAATTAGCTTTTGGGTTGTAGATGAAACTTGTGAGGATAATGGTCTGCATTGTATAGCAGACCCAATCGATCAATACGCAAATTTAAGAGCAGACATAATTTCTACTTTAGAAAACATTGGAATTGAGTCAACTTATCACCATCACGGCAAAACAAATAACGAATCTGTGATTGGTATTAAGGGTAAGACAGTAATTGATCTTGCGGATAATATTATTATTGCCAAGTTTATCATAGCAAATGTCTCTGCTAGCTACAGTACTCACATTAGCTTTAGTGTCAATGAGAATATTAATTTAAATCTGTTTTTAAAAAGCCAAAAAGCTGAAATTGATAAGGTTTACACTGCTTTAACTGCCAGATCAAAACAAGTATCAACTTTTTCAACTAAAGCCAATGAGTATTTTTTTGAATTAAAGGAAATACACACTTATAAAGTTGATGAGGAAATGGTATTACATATTGAACTAGTGACCCTTGAGCAGTTTATCCCTTATTTATGTTTAGTTGATTTGCTTTCGTATGAAAGTAAATCGAAACTGGTGGAAAAAGAGTTATCGTTATTCTTCAAAAAGGTAAATAAAAGTCCAGATTGGGTAATGCAAAAAGTTAATAATTAATTAAATTTTGTTTATCTTCTTGCGGTTATGAACATAATATAGTATATATTTCTAGTATCAAAGGTAGTAAATTTTAACATCTGGATGGTAACATACAAGTTATGCAGCAAAAATTTAATCAAGTAGAAAAAAAAGATAACCCTTTAAAAATTGCATTAGAAAAATGTAGAGCAGCTTTTAAAATAACTTTTGTCTTTGCCTTTATTATTAATTTGCTCATGTTGGTGACGCCATTATATTCTCTGCAGGTACTAGACAGGGTTATAGGAAGTGGTAATATAGAAACTTTATTGATGTTATCTATTATCATTGCTTTCATATATTTCATTCATACACTTTTACAAATAGCTAGATCTTTTACCTTAATTAAGGTCGGAGAATGGCTCGATAATACCTTATCGCCAATATTGTTTGGTCATTCAATTTCTGCATCTGCAACGAAAGTCGATCCAGCTTCAAGCCAAATGCTTAGAGACTTTCAAACGCTAAAAACATTCTTGACTAGCACCGGAATTAATACCCTTTTCGATGCTCCTTGGAGCATTGTGTACATAATTATTATATTTTTGATACACCCGTATATTGGTTATATTACTATTGCGGGAGCGGTTATTATTGTTGGCTTTGCTTTTTTTAATGCAATTGCTACAAACAAAACCCTAAATGAAGCAACTGAATATTCTATCAAAGCAATGGGTCAAGCCGAGATTGCCAATAGAAATGCCGAAGCAGTTGAAGCTATGGGCATGATTAAGAATGTCAAAAGAAACTGGGCAAAGTTTAATGAAGCTTCTCTGGCAAAGCAATCAGTAGCTAGCTATAGAAACGGCGTTATTTCTAATTTTTCTAGATTCATTCGTAACGTTATGCAAATGGCTGTTACTGGTATGGGCGCTTATGTAGTCGTAAAGTCTAATGGTCAAGACATGACAACAGGTGGCATGATTGCAAGTTCTATCATTGTTGGTAAAGCACTCGCACCATTTGATAATGCCATTGGCATGTGGAAAAGTATAAGTAGCACAATGAAATCTTATAAAAACATTAACGAATCATTTGCTAAACATACCGAGAGGGACCAAGCAATGCCGATACCTCACGTAGATGGTCATTTAGCAGTCGAAAATGTATATTATTCGTCTCCAGTGCCTTCTGGAATGCCAATACCCCCTATGCCCAAACATATCTTAAAAGGGATTTCATTTGCTATACAACCGGGAGAAATTCTAGCAATAGTTGGGCCTAGTGCCGCAGGAAAATCAACCCTTGCTAAACTAATCGTTGGAGTTTGGGCAGCTTCGTCAGGATCAGTGCGTCTAGATGGTGGAGATGTTTATACCTGGAATAGAGAAAATTTTGGGGAACATGTAGGGTATTTGCCTCAAGGTATAGAACTATTTAGCGGCAGCATTAAAGACAACATAGCCAGAATGTCTGACCAACTAAACCCAGAAAAAGTGATTGAAGCCGCGAAAATGTGCGGTGCACATGAAATGATACTTAGATTCCAAGATGGTTATGATTCCGATATTGGTTCTGGTGGATCTAATTTATCTGGTGGACAAAGACAAAGAATTGGCCTAGCGAGAGCTTTTTACGGTACCCCAAAACTAGTTGTTCTTGATGAGCCTAATGCTAACCTAGATGAAGCAGGTGAATTAGCTTTAGCTGGCGCGCTTGCTGAAGCTAGAAAAAAGAAAATAACAGTAATAGTTATTTCTCACCGCCCTTCTGTCCTTTCGGAAGTTGATAAAATTATGGTAATTCAGGACGGAGCAGTAGCAAGCTTTGGATCGAAAGAAGAAATACACGGGCGCATACAAATGCTCAAGAATGGTATGATACATATTAACGATAAAGAATAGTTACTGTAAAAAATATGTCAGATAATAATAACAAAATAACACCTGAGAAAATGCAACAACTTCAACAATTACAGCAATTGTTGATGCAGCAAAAAGCAGCTGGAGAACCTAATAAAATGCCTACTGGACTCCCTTTTATGCAAAAACCTCCCCGTATGTGGACACCAAAGGGATTCTTTATTGCTATAATACAAGGCATGCAAAACAGCGTAAAATTTGTTGATCAATTTATTAATCTTATTGTTAAAGAAGATGGTGGAAATGCAAATGACGTGGTCAAGAGTGCAAAATCGCCTATATTATTTGGATTATTTGTTACAGTTGTTTTTGTTATATTAGGGACTATTTGGATGGCTACAGCGCCTCTAGATAGCGCAGCTGTTGCTATTGGCACTGTTATTAGTAGCACTCAGAAAAAAGTAATCAATCATCAGGAAGGTGGGGTACTTAAGGCAGTTTTTGTAAAACTAGGTGACGTTGTAAAAAAAGGTGACAAACTGCTAGAATTAGACGATACCAAGACAAAATCTGAGTATGAAAACGTACTTAACCAATATAGAACGCTTTTAGCGAGTGAAAGCAGATTGCTAGCAGAAATTAACAACGACACAGAAATAATTTACCCAGAATTCTTACTTAAAGACAAGTCCGAAGCAGATGTTGCAAAGATCATTGAAACTCAAAATAGCCTATTTAGCTCAAGAAGCAAAATTATCTCTGCAGAAAGAGATTCTTTGAGACAAAGAAGTAAGCAATCAAAAAAACAAATCGAAGGATACGAGGCTAAGAAGGTTGCCCTTGAGAAAACTTTAGAAGTGACTTTAGATAGGTTAGACGCAACCAAAAAGCTTAATGCGAAAGGATTTGCTCAAAAAGCAGCCCTGCTCGAACTGGAAGCCAAAGAAGCAAGTATACAAAGCGAATTAGCAATAACAGACACAGAAATAGCTAAGGCAGAACAGGAAATAACTAAAACTGATATAGAGTTAATAAACATAGATAGCAAGTTTTCTACACAAACATTGAATGATCTAAAAGAATCACAAGCTCAGCTTGCCGGTCATAGAGAAAGATTTTTCTATCTACAAGAAGCTCTCAATAGAGTGGTTATAAAATCACCGGTTGATGGAGTAGTTAATAACCTAAATTTTCATACTATCGGTAGCTCTATACCTCCTGGTCAGACTATGGTAGAGATTTCTCCAATAAATGATCCTTTGGTTATCGAAGCAAAAATTGAGCCGAAAAGTATTGATTCTATAGCTGTTGGACTCGTTTCAAAAATAAAATTTAGCGCCTTTAAATCAAGAACCACTCCATCATTTACCGGTAAAGTAATTTCTCTATCACCTGATTTAGTTATGGACCATCAAAGAGGCCCTGGCGATCCACTTGCAAACGGTTATTACTTGGCACGTATCGAGATTGATATGGATAAGTTTAAAGAAGTAGCTAATACAAGGAAGTTAGAACTTCATCCTGGTATGCAAGCTGAGGTTCAAATAGTAACTGGTACTAGAACTTTACTAAGGTATCTTTTGGATCCACTAATTGACGCCATGTTTAAAGGTTTTAAGGAGAAATAGGCACAGCGATTCAGTATAGTAGATTTGCCTTGATATCCCAACTTCAAGCTAATTTAACCCCAACTATGGATAAGATAAATATTAGATTTAGTTATGTCCGGCAAGAAACACAGTCATACCGGGCTTGATCCGGTATCTTCTTATCTACAGTCAGCTGAACTCAGTGGGGTTTGCATGTCTCTTCAGCCCCGTATCTTCTACTATCTCATGAGATCCTGAAGTAAATTCAGGATGACGGTGCGTATAGCGAGCCCCAGTATAAAACCATACGACTCTATTCCTTATTCATAGTTCAGTAATTTACTACGCAAATAATGGAACCATCCAGGACAGGAGCGCATGTCTAATTAACTATCTTAAACTATATCTCAGGTTACTTATAATAAAGCTTGGCCTCTTCTCTATACTAGGCTCTATATTCTGAAGCTTGTCTTATATCTTATAAATTTATACGTTATATAAAAACTATATTGACTATATTGGCAAGGCAGTATATAAAACCTGCATATACATAATTTTGGGGATGTAGCTCAGGGGTAGAGCGTCTGCTTTGCAAGCAGAATGTCGGGGGTTCGATTCCCTTCATCTCCACCATCATTTTTACCAAAAAATATTTCCAAGTAATATTTAATTAATCCGAACTATGGATAAGATAAATACAATTCTTTTAAGCACTGGGTTACAATAGATCTGTAGCGTCCTAAGTGACATGAGGTTATGTGGGCTGCTTTATACCAGGAAAAGTTACTGAACGCAGATATTCCAAATTAAGAAATTAGCACAAAAAAGTAATATAGGAATTGTTTAGGTCAAATTACAGAAACGAGGCAATTATTTGCTGGAATTTCTTATTTTTGTACACAACAAATCATAGACCTAAACTAAATATAGCTACAAAAATAAAAAGATACTGCAAGTGCCAGAAAAATTGGGCTACTGTCACCGCACGCCAACTAGGGATTAAGGGATATTTATGAAACAATATAAGCTTATAAAAGCATTAGAGAAACTTAGTAATACAATTAAAGAAATTACCGAGGATAAAGGCTTTATAGAATATATAAAATCGACAAACAGGGAAGAAGCAAAAAAACTTGCTATACAATATTTCGTAGTAATATTAAAAAATTGCCAATATCATCAAATTGATCCGCAATTTGTATATAAGCTACAAATTTTTCCTGAAATCAGTAACGAAATAAGAAATCTAATAAACACTTTTGAATTTAAGGATGAATATTCACAATCAGTGCTGAGCTTTTTAGATAACGTTAATAATATGGAAACTAATCTCACACCCAGAGAAGTTTTACAAATGGGCAATTTATACGAACTTGAAGCCGATATGTCAAAATATGAGGAACTAATAAATTTTATGTAAGTGCATCTTATTTTGCAATAAAGAACCCTAAGGAGCCTCTAGTACAAGAATTTGATAATGCATTGCGAGTCAATAAGAAATTATGCTGTGGAACTTTTAACAAAATAATTTATAAGCCATGAACGCTTACAACTCCTACCCAGTCTGATTTTTGGATTAAAATAACCAGTAGAGGTTGGGGCTAAGAAATAAAATCTTCTTAATCTTAAGGTGACAGCTTGTACCTATATATGCAATAAATCCCTTGTTAATCTAGTTGAATTAATTTTCCGCGAAATTTGCCTTTATCTTCATATTGTTTTTCTGAGTTAGATAACCAACAAGCTCTTGAAAAACGCCCTCTTTAATTACGTTTAAAAAGTGGTCTCCAGCATTCTTACGAATTTTATCTGCCATAATTTTGCTACTATTTACTCCCTTTAGATATGCAAAATAAGCTTTATTATCAGCGTTTATAATATTTGTCGCATTATTAAGTTTAATAGTGAATATTTCCTTTAATAAATCAGCTGGTAGTTTATTTTCTATCGGTAAGTCAGCTCTAGTAAAAGACAAATTTTGAACTATAGAAATACCTTTTGAGCTTAAAATACTTTTATCAATTTTACTCAAATTAAAACCATTTATTTCTTCTTTTAGAGCTTTCATATTAGAAATTGCAAGGTCCCTTTTTTCTATTGTATCTTTAATATTTTTTTCAACTTCTTCAAAGCCTTGTTCTCTGGTTTGTGTTACTGATTTTAAACTAACTAACAGAATTTCAGAAGTGTCCTGAACTTCCATAGGATAAGACACCTCCCCTTCTGCCATTTCAAAAACACTATCAGCCAGTTCTATGTAATCGGCTTGTGAGCTAGCACTCATGTCAGAGAAATTAATATCATTCCCACTTATTATTTGCAGATCATATTTGTTAGCAATTTCAGTTAGTGTAAGACCACTTGAAACATCTTCTTCAAAATTTTTAGCAAGCTCATTAGAGAGCTCTGCTATTTTTTCACTACTAAACGCTTCTCTAACCTGATCCTTAACCTCAGAGAATTTTTTTGATTCAAATTCATCTTTGTATTCCTCAAAATAATTTCTTATATCTTTATCACTAATATTTAACTTTTTTTCTAAAAATTTTCTATCAGCTTTTACATATTCAAAATTTCTGAGCTCAGGTATTACGAACAAAGATTTATTTTCCTGATAAAACTGCAAAAGCTGTTCATTGGAAATATCATTTGGTTTATACCCATTTGGCTTGAATCCTAGATCCACAGAAAGTACGTCTACAACCCTAGTTTCTGACATATAATTAACAATATTTTCTGTCATCATTTTAGGCGGGTTAAAAGCGTCCATGAATGTACCCAACATCGTGCTCGTTATTAAATGATGTTTTACAGAAGCTAAATATTCCTCCTCTTTTGCCAGTGAATTGTTAAAGGCGGCTTTAAATACACTTAAGTCAAATTCTCCATTCGAATTTTTAAAGAACGGTGTCTTTTTCACATATGCAATAACTTTTTCATCGCTTATATCAAATTCATAATATTTTGCTAAATACTCAATCATCGAATCATTAATTAGCTTCTTCAAAACTGAATTATCTATCCCTAGTTCAGCAATATTTTCTTCCGTTAAATTAATTCCGTTTTGTCTTTGAAGAAAATCCACTTCTTTTGCTTTTGCAACATGAAATTCTTCAAAAGATATTGAGTCAGCGTCACTAAATGAAACTATGTCTCCAGAACTATTACCGTTGATAAATGCTGCACCCCCTACACCAACAAAACTTAAGGCTATTAAGCCAAGCAATATCCTGACTAATAAACTATCTGCACCTTTCCTAAATTTTGATATCATAAAAAATTTCTATTTACTTATTTTAGTATATCGAACTAAAATAGTGACCTAACTCAATAACTGCAAGTAAATTTTCCTATGAACCGAATCATTATTGCCAATTGGAAGATGAATATAAAACTTGGTGAGGCAATTGCTCTCGCCCAGAAATTTGAATCATTCAACCATTCATCTCAATTTTTTCTCGCCCCTCCAACGCCATACCTCTCTTATCTCTCTAAGGTATTAGTAAAAACTAAAATATGCGCACAAGATGTCAGTTCTATAAAAGAATTAGGAGCATATACAGGGGAAAACTCTGCTACAATTATCAAAAGTTGTGGTGTAAATTACTCAATAATAGGGCATAGTGAAAGAAGAACAAATCAACGAGAAAGTAATGGTATTGTTCGTAAAAAAATTGAGAGTTGTATAGAAGCTGGAATCACACCCATAGTCTGTATTGGAGAAACCCTTGAATCACGCCAAAACAAAAATTTCAAAGAATTTCTTATTGAACAAATTAATTCTTCGATTCCAAGTAATGCACACAATCTTATTATTGCCTATGAGCCAGTGTGGGCAATTGGCTCAGGAATTGCTCCAAAACCAGAAGAGATATATGAGATAGTTGAATTAATCAAAAAAAGTGCTAGAGTGGAGCTGGTTGCAAAAAATGCTCAGTTGGTGTATGGTGGATCTGTAAGCTCGAAAAATTTTGCTGAAATCATAACAGTCCCTGGACTTAGCGGCGTTTTAATGGGTTCTGCTTCACTCGATGAAAGTGAAATGAGCTCTATACTTAATCAAAAATAATAGCATCATGTTAAATACTTTACTTTTTATACATTTAATCATTGCCCTACTCCTTGTTGTGGTTATTTTACTACAAAAAACTAGCACAGATGGCTTGAGCGGGATTGGAGGCGGTGGCAATAATATGGGATTAATGAGCGGAAGATCTGCTGCAAATTTTTTAACTAGGACTACCGTTGTTTTAGGAGTTCTATTTTTTGCAAACGCACTAATGCTAGCTAATTTGTCATCAAAATCTAACAAAGGTATCTCTAGCAAGATTGAAAAATCAGAGCTATCACCTGTTGAAAACTCCCCTGACGAGAGTTCTTTGCCAATTGCCAAGTAATTATTAAAGTTCTAAAGAAATACAATGAATAATATTGTTAAAGTAGCCGACATCTCAATTGCAAATAATTTACCTTTTGTTCTAGTAGCCGGGCCATGTCAAATTGAAACTCTAGATCATGCTCTATTTATTGCAGAGAGTATAAAAAAAATTACAAACAAACTTGGAATTTCTTTTATTTACAAATCATCTTTTGACAAAGCCAACCGCACTTCTGCGAAAGCACAAAGAGGCACTGGTATTGACGAAGGGCTTAATATTTTGGCAAAAGTTAAATCTGAAATTGGCTGTCCAATTTTGACTGATATCCACAATGAGGGACAGTGCAAACCTACCGCACAAGTAGTTGATGTGCTTCAAATACCAGCTTTTTTATGTAGGCAAACCGATTTATTAAAAGCAGCAGCGGATACTGGTAGAGTTGTAAAAGTGAAGAAAGGACAGTTCTTAGCACCATGGGATATGAAAAATGTTTATGATAAGCTGGTGAGTTTTAATGCCAAAGGTATCATATTGACAGACAGAGGCACTTCTTTTGGATATAATACGCTTATCTCAGATATGCGAGGTCTTGAAATAATGGCCGAAACTGGGGCGCCTGTTTTTTTTGATGCAACTCATTCCGTGCAGCAACCAGGTGGCATAGGGTCTGCTAGCGGTGGTCAAAGGCAATATGTAGAATTACTTGCCAGATGCGCTATTGCAGCAGGTGTAGCAGGTGTTTACTTAGAAGTTCATCAGGATCCCGATAACGCCCCTAGTGATGGCCCATGTATGCTAAAATTAGAGTCTCTTGAAAAGACCCTTTCAACGCTCAAAAAATTCGATGAATTACGTAAAAATATGTAGCTATACCTGTTTTACCTAACAAAACTATAATATACTAAAATAAAAATTAAAGGTTCTTTTATGCGTTGTTTATCTTACTGCACAGCTTCAGAATACATAATGGATGGTCTCACTGATCATTTAATAAGTAAAGGCTTTGTGCTGAAGCACTTTGATGATGTTATCTTTGCTAAGATGGAAAATAATGATGATATTGATATATTCCTTTTTCCATTTGGATGCATTACTATCTGGGGAACTGACGAAGCTCAAGAAAAATTTATACTTCAAGAACTCAAGGGTTTTGAAACAGATAGCCTTACTGACGTAATGTCTGATCCAATAAACTTTGAATATCATGAAAATGCTGATAAAGACCATGGTAAAACATTTATTGACGAAGAAAGAAATAGGATAATTCTTAGCAATAAATCTGAATATATAAAACTATCCATTTCTCATGCCCTGGCACAATCTGTAAAGTTAATTGTTTTGGAACGCTCTGTTAGCCAAATTCTTGAAAAAACCGCTCCTATTCAAAAGGAATTAGCCAATACTGGCAGCGTATCTTTATCAAAAAAAGAAATATCCAAGCAGATTGGTCAACTTTTTAGCGAAAGATACTCTATTAATCTTCATAGCGATATTCTAGATACTCCAGAATTTTTCTGGCGCAGACCAAGTTACGAGCCACTATATTTGATGACAGCTGAATTCCAAGATATAAGCGTACGGCAAGGTATATTGAATCATCGCTTAGATATTATCCAAGAATTATATAACATACTATCAAATGAACTTAATTATAAACATTCAGCAAGGCTAGAAATAACCATTGTTGTTTTAATTGCAATTGAAGTAGTACTAGCTTTATCGCACAACGATGCTATTTCTAAATTTTTAAATTTCTAAAGTTATATGAATAATGAGGTCAATAAATATAATAAATTTATTGACCTCATAAAACCTCTGTGCCCTATTCACATGGTCAATTATATTTGCTCCAGAAAATTGGCACCGTCAAGTTAATGGATTTAGGTCGTAAAAAGGCAATAATCTTGAATTTTAGGCAGCAAGAAGCCTTTGAGTAGCTTCATACCAGATTGATTTAGCGACTGCACATGCAGATCTTTGGTTTTCGGCATTTTTCGTATATCTTCCTACTTCTATACTAAATATGTTTCTCACTTTACCCATTAATGATAAAGTAGTTTGTACCCTTGAAGAGACTTGAATTTAATCAATGATTTCTCCTTCCTACGAGCCGGCGATGATAAGCATTCTCAACACAATTATTTAGACCTTTATGAGAACGATGCTCAGTGTCAAGGCACATTTGTCGAATTGGTTTTACGTAGCTTTGTATATAAACATCTAGCTCATAACCATCAACATCAACAACTCTCTACAATATAAAATATTCGCCATTAATTTTGATTGTCATCTAATCTAAATTTTTTATAAATATTAATATACATTAACTAATATATGTGTTATAGTTAATGTATATTAATAGTTGAAGAATCATTATGAAAGAATTATTTTTAAAGTCGGTTACAGATAATAATATCGATGCAGTAAAAACTTATTTAAATAATCCAGGCTTTGAAAATGAATGGATGGATACATTAAATTTGTCTTCAATAATTAAAGACTCAGTAGAGATTGGTATTTTACTTATCCAGAAAGGGGTGGATATCAACGTCAATATTTATGATAATTCTACATATAAACCGCTTCTTGCTTATGCAATTGACAATAAACTAGAAGCTTTAATAGACGTTCTTTTAGCAAGACATGATTTGAATATTAACGAGACTTTTAATATTCCAGGTACTTATGGTTCTACCTCATTATTAATACATGCCTTTAATAATAAAGCTGATGAAGTTGTTAAAGCTTTATTGGCAAAAGATGACATAGACCTAAGTACAATTGTGAATGGTTCTGGCATTCTTAATATAGCAATTGAAAATAAGGATATAGAGTTAGTTAAAGACATTTTAAATCATAAAAACTTTAAAATGGATTTACTTCAAAATGTTTACCTAAATGACGTCATTAAAGACTCAGTAGAGATTGGTATTTTACTTATCCAGAAAGGGGCGGATATCAACG
>Ga0209284_10002580_pt1 | contig 24347 bp, 17 predicted proteins | sample FRY03_FD_187211 | JGI IMG/M metagenome (GOLD analysis project Ga0209284, IMG submission 187211) | Freshwater microbial communities from Lake Fryxell liftoff mats and glacier meltwater in Antarctica - FRY-03 (SPAdes) (version 2) | ecosystem: Environmental > Aquatic > Freshwater > Ice > Glacier...
ATAAATTCTCCAAGGATAATAATGGTTGGTAATATTTGCGGTTATTTCGTTAGTATTTTTACATAGCTAACTTCAGCAGTTCACAGGTAAGTTGTAATTATTCTTATCTACAAAACATATCACGTATATATTACATATATATTTTGTATTATCTACATATAAATATTATTTCTAATTGTAGAGACGACCGGCGGGTCGTCTTCCTCATCTTCATCAGTTGGTGTTTTTCTAAAATTGTAGAGACGACCGGCGGGTCGTCTTCCTAATCTTGAATCTTGATAAAAGAGAAGAGTACTCCATAATTATTCCCGAAAAATTTATGATTGAGCAGGAAATTTAAGAGAAAATAACCAACATAAGAAGATTAAAAAGACGACCCGCCAGTCGCCTCTAAATTAAAGAAAAGAAAACATATCTATCCACAAAAAAAAGGACAAGTCAAACGACCTGTCCTTTTGAAAAATATAATTATGTGTTGGTATTGAGTTTACTTACTTATTGTTCTAAATATGTATAACTATATAAACCAGAACGGTATATAGCTAAATATTCTTTGCCTTCAGCTGTACTGATTTTACCAGATTTAACACAATTAGTAACCCAAGATTCCATTGCTCTAACTAATTTTTTTGGACTATATTGAACATAATCCAATACATCTGCGACTGTTTCACCATCAATAATTTGCTTTATTTCATAACCATCTTCAGTAGATACAACGTGAACTGCATTTGTATCTCCAAATAAATTATGCAAATCACCTAATATTTCTTGGTATGCACCAACCAAAAAGGCAGCAATATAATATGGTTCTTTTTCGTTGAATTCGTGAACAGGCAATGAATGAGCCATATCTCCAGTACCAATAAATAAATCAATCTTGCCATCAGAGTCGCAAGTAATATCCTGTAAAGTCGCTCTTCTTTTGGGTTCTTTATTTAATCTATGTATAGGCATAATTGGAAAAATTTGGTCAATTGCCCAAGAGTCAGGTAATGATTGAAATAAAGAAAAATTACAAAAATACTTGTCTGCTAATATTTTGCCCATTTGTTTCAATTCTTCTGGTGGGTGCTTTAGCCCTTGAACTAAATTATGCAATTCAATTGAAATAGACCAAAACAATCTCTCAGTCATTGCTCGAGTATTCAAATCTAAATGCCCTAATGAAAATAAATCAAGTGCTTCTTGTCTCATTTGTAAAGCATCGTGCCAGGTCTCTAACATCCTTGGTTGAGTTAGATTTTGGAGCATTCGATTCATTTCGATGACAATCTCGTGAGTATCCTCAGTAATTTCTATATTTCCTGTCAGTACAGGTGGAGAAGTTGTTTCTATTACATCAAACACCAAAATTGAGTGGTGTGCTGTAAGAGCTCTACCAGACTCGGTTATGATATTAGGGTGTACTAAATCATGTTTATTACAAGCATCAACGATAGTCGCAATTGCATCATTTATATACTCTTGAATTGAATAATTCATACTGCTTGCACCAGTAGAACGTGAGCCATCATAATCAACGCCTAATCCTCCACCAATGTCAACAAATTCAACATCACAACCAAGTTTTTTGATTTCGATATAAAATTGAGATACTTCTTTGAGAGCAGTTTTGATTTTTCTAATCATAGTAATTTGGCTACCAAGATGAAAATGTATTAATTTAATACAATCTTTCATATTACTTTCTTCGGCTATTGAGATTGCTTCCAATAACTCACTTGCGTTCAAACCAAATTTACTTCTATCGCCTCCAGATTCTTCCCATTTACCACTACCAGAGCTTGATAGTTTAATTCTAATACCGATATTAGGTCTAATTTTAAGTTTTTGTGCGATACTAATGATTAATTTTAACTCATTAAGCTTTTCGACAACTATATAAATAGACTTACCCATTTTTTGTGCTAATAAAGCTAATTCAATAAAATCAGGATCTTTATATCCATTACAAATTATTGGTGCACTATCATTTTGAGTAATTGCTAACACAGCGTGAAGTTCTGGCTTTGAGCCAGCTTCTAAACCGATATTATATTTATGACCTTGACTTACCAACTCTTCTACAACGGGTCTCATTTGATTTACCTTTATCGGGTAAATTATATAATATTGTCCTTTGTAGTTATATTCTTCAGAAGCTTGTTTGAAGCAACTTGTAATAGTTTCGATACGATTGTCCAAAATATCAGGAAATCTCAACAAAACTGGAGTTGAGACATCTTTTAATTGCAAATCGTCTATTATTTCTTTTAGTTCGATTGGTTTACAATCCTTTTTGGGAGTTACTGTAACGTTTCCATTTTCACTTATGTTAAAGTAATTTACTCCCCAGCCTTGTATATTATATAATTCTGCAGAATCATCAACTGTCCATTTTTTCATATTATTTATTTTTATTTAATTATAATTACTTTTAATTTCTCAAAATTAACAATATTATGTATTAATTTTAGTATAATTATTAAGATTTTTTGCATTTAGTTAAATATAATTTTAAAATCTAAATATATTTTATATACTAATCGGTAATAAACAATATAAAAGAAAAAATAATTGATTTAATGGCATTTTTATTGATAAGTAAATTAAAATAAATATTCACAAAATAAAGTAAATTAAAATTGAAAACAAACAACCAAATACAAACTAAAAGCAAAATATTATTCTTTTTGTACACAATTTGTAGTGCTTTTGTATTATTTATAATTCTAAATATCAATCATATTAATGCTGTTGAAAATAAAATAGAAAATACTAAAGAAAATAAATTAGAAGCAAAGTATCAAAATAGTTTGGGAATAATTAGCAGTTTGAATAAAAAATACCAAAATTCATTGTTTATCTCATTTTATTCAATCAAAGAGTTACGACCATTTTCAATTTTAAAGTTTGAGAAATATTACTCAAAATATGAAAAAAAATGGGAAGAACCAGAAAAATTAGCTTTGAATCTCAAAAATGAAGAAAAAGATTCTTTGACTATTAGTATGATTAAATATATCGAAGATAATAAAGTAATATTAAATACAAATAATATTAATAGATTTGAAATTCTGAAGAAAATTAAACATTGGAATATTGCTTACAACACCTTAGAGCAATTTATGTATAATTATGATTTGGATTTACAAGAATTTTTGAATTTGTTGCACAAAAATAGTTATCTGACCAAAGAATTAGATGAGTTTGCAAGGTTGGGCGAGTTCGACTCAAAAATGATGTCAGAAATTGACCAAAACGAAGCTTACCATACAGTTTTAAATAAAATATCAAATTCTAATTCTAATGAACAGCTAAAATTATACTCTGAAATCTACGAAGATTATTACTTAATTTATACAAATTAGATCTATTATTATAATTTAAATATATTGAACATATTAAGTAATTTAGAATATTGGTTTTTTTTTCTTAATTTGCCAAGATATATTTGACAAATTACAAAAAATTATATGAATTTAATTTTTTTAGGACCACCAGGAGCTGGAAAAGGAACTCAAGCACAAAGAATATGCTGGGAATATAGCATAACACAACTTTCAACAGGTGATTTACTTAGGGCACACATTTCAAAAGGTACAAACCTTGGTAAAGAAGCTGAGGGTTATATCAATTCAGGTAATTTAGTACCTGATGAATTAATTATTGCTTTGATTAAAGAAGAACTCCTACTACCTCAATACAAAAGTGGCTATTTATTAGATGGATTCCCAAGAACTGTACCTCAAGCTATTGCTTTGGATAAATTACTTGAAGAGTTACAACAAAGTATAGATTTAGTGCTTGTTTTAGAAGTACCTGATGAAGACATAGTCGAAAGATTAACTGCAAGAAGAACTTGCCCTACTTGTGGCAAAGTATATCACTTAGTTTTTAATCCACCCTTGAGTGAAGGTAGATGCGATTTAGATGGCTCTGAATTATTTTTGAGAAAAGATGATAATGAAGAGACAGTTACTAAGAGACTGAAAGTTTACAAAGAACAAACTATGCCTATTATTAATTATTACCAACAGAAGGATTTAGTCCAAACTATTAATGGTGTTGGTAGATTAGAACAAATTTATAAAAATATTAAAAATATTCTCAAAAATTTAAAAAAATAAAATTGGTTTTGTTTTATTTGTCTTAGTTTGTTAATTAAATTCTATTTAAAACGTCAAAAGTCTGTGATTAACATCTTAGACTTTTTTTTTGATTTGTTAATTTTAGTTCAATTTAATTATTTGATATAATTTACTCAGGAGTAATAATGGAAGACAAACATTCTAAACCACTAAGACAAAGTTCAAATAAATTAAAGGATATATATAATACTTATATCAAAAATGATGAGAATAGAAATAATATTACTCACAATGAAAATATGAACGAAAGCAGTGAAAAAGAACTTGAAGAAAAAATTGAAGCAGCTCTAAATAATCAAAATAAAGATAATATTAAAGAAAATAATAAAGAATACAAAAAAGACAATATAAATATGGAAAATTCAAATTCGGAATTTGAGGAAGTAGATTTTTCTGAAAATCATCAAGAAGATATCTCTTCAGAAAATAAAAATGAAACTCACAAATATGAAGAATTATTAATAGAAGCTCAAAAAGAGAAAGATAGTCTAAAAGATTTATTAGTTCGTAAAACTGCTGAAATGGAAAATTTAAGAAGAAGAACTATTAAAGAAAAAGATGATTTAATTCATTTTGGCAATGAAAGACTTTTGAGTAAGTTTATCGAAATACCAGATGATTTGTTGAATGCTTTGGAAGCTATCAAAAAAACTAATGACAAAGATTCAGTAATTACTGGTATGGAAATGATTTATAACAAAGTAAATAAATTATTTATTGAAAGCGGTGTTACTTTGATAGGAGACCCTGTCGGTAAACCATTTGATGTTGAATTTCAAGAAGCACTTATGACTTCACCATCTGAATATCCTGAGGGCATAGTTACACAGGTTTTGCAAAACGGCTATATGTTGAATGGCAAAGTAATTAGACATTCAAAAGTAATCACCTCATCGGGTAACTAATTATAAATTATTATTAAAAGTATAAATAAAAGTATAATCATAAATATACTAAAATAAATAAACCAAAAAATACTTAAGCAAATTAAAAGAAGATAAAAAATAGAGAAATTTATGTCTAAAAGAGATTATTACGAAATATTAGGTGTGTCAATAACCGCACAACACGATGAGATTAAGACAAGTTACAGAAAATTGGCAATGCAATTTCACCCTGATAGAAATGAAGGCAATCCAGACGCAGAAGATAAGTTCAAAGAAGCAGCCGAAGCGTATGAAGTGTTAAGTGACCAAAGCAAAAGAGAAAAATATGATAGATTTGGTCATGAGGGATTAAGAGGTGGTCAAGACTTTAGAAATTCTGCTGATGTTAATGATATATTTTCAAATTTTGGTGATATTTTCGGCGGTGGAATTTTTGATGATTTCTTTGGGGGTGGTAACAAAAGAGGCGGTAAAAGAAGAGAAACTGGCGAGAGAGGAAGTGACTTAAAAGTAAAATTATCGCTAACTTTAGAAGAGATTTGCAAAAATACTACAAAAACCATTAAACTCAAAAAATGGGCTAAATGTAGCGATTGTTCTGGGAGTGGTGCAAAAACTGGCTCTGGAACAATAAATTGTAATGCTTGTGCGGGTGCAGGAGAAGTAAGACAAGTCTCTAAAACGATGTTTGGGCAATTTGTCAATATTGCTACTTGTACTAACTGTAGCGGCTCTGGACAGATTATCAAAGACAAATGTAATACCTGTAGTGGTGAAGGTAGAAATCCAATGGAAGACTCTGTTACAATTGAAATACCAGCTGGAGTTGAGGACGGTAATTATATACCACTTCAAGGCAAAGGTAATGCTGGTAAAAGAGGTGGATCTGCTGGTGATATGATAGTTATTATGGAGATAATTGAACACAAATTATTTACTCGTGATTCAAATAATGTGTTTTTTGATTTAACTTTGTCTTTTCCAGATGTCTGTTTGGGTACCGAAATAGAAGTACCAACACTTTATGGTAATGAAAAAATCAAAATCGAATCTGGAACTCAACCTGGCACTTATATAAAACTAAAAGATAAAGGGATTCCTTATTTGAACACAAATAGAAAAGGCGATCAAATTATCAAAATTAATATATTTGTTCCTAAAAAATTATCTGCTGACGAAAAATCAAAAATAAAAGAATTACGAGACAGTGATAATTTTATAGTTGACAAAAAAACAAAAGGTATTTTTGATAAAGTTAAATCAGCTTTCTTCTAATCTTTCTAATCAGAATGAATGATTTTAAGTTAAATGAAAGATTTAAGAAATTTAAAAAGTATAAGTTATATAAAACATTTAATTTGAGATAAGATGATATTTCCGCCTATAAATCAAAAGCACTATAATATAATTGGAATTATGACAGGGACATCAATGGATAGCATTGATGTCTCTTTTTGTAAATTCCAAAATATAAATTTAGAGAATTTAGAAAATTTGGACAAGAATTCTGAGATAAAAAATACTAATTTAAGTTATGAATTAATTGCTTTCAAAGAATATGATTTTCCTGCAAGTTATAAAGAATTAATAAAAAGCAACATAAATAACAGCACAACAGTGAGTGTTATTTCTCTATTGAACTTTTATCTATCTGAAATTTTTTATGAGTGTTTAACTGATTTTATAGATAAATTTAATCTAAAACCAAATGAAATTGATGCAATTTCAGTACACGGTCAAACTATCTGGCATCAGCCAAATGGCGACTTGATCGATGGAAAATTAATCAAACATACTTTACAGATATTTAATGGTAGTGTATTAGCAAAAAAAATAAATATCCCAGTTATATTCGATTTTCGTTCTGCTGATATTGCTTTGAGCGGTCAAGGTGCACCATTAGTTCCAATTTTTGATTATCATTATTTTGGGCAGAAAGATAAAACTATAATAGCTGCTAATATCGGTGGAATTTCTAATATTACGATATTGAATAATAAAAACAAAAATAATATTATTGCATTTGATACTGGACCTGGTAATATGTTGATTGATTTTTGTATGAAAAAATACTTTGATTTAGAGTACGATAATAACGGTGAATATGCTTCTAAGGGTGAAATTATAGAAGAATTATTGAATTTATTATTAGATAATAGTTACTTTGATAAAGCACCACCCAAATCCACTGGTAGAGAACTATTCGGAGAAACTTATCTTGATGATATTTTGAGTAAATTAGAAAAAGATAACATCATTAATTTTCTAACTCCAAATATTAAATATGATATAATCAGAACAGTTACAGAATTAACAATCAAAAGCTTTGCAAATCAAATATTAAGGTTTGTGAATTACAAAAAAGATGATAAAACAAAGTTACAAACCAAGCAGATGATTAAGATAATTATATCTGGTGGAGGTACTTACAATTCATTTCTGATAAATAGAATTAAGAGCGAATTAGTTGATTTTGAAATAGTTATAAGTGATGAAATTGGATTAATTTCCAAAACTAAAGAGTCTATTGCATTTGCATTTTTGGGTTTTTTATTTTTGACCAATCAAAATGGTAATATCAAATCAGTTACTGGTGCAAAAAGAGAGACTCGTTTGGGAGTTATTGCATTATAAAGACTGTTATTAATATTTGTATAAAAATTTAAAAAAGTATAAAAAGTATAAAAAGTATAAAAATGTAATAATTATATCTTAAATAATATTCCATTAACATACAAATATTTAAAATATTGAAGCGCTGCTTTTACGTCCGATTCGATTAGTTTTATCTCAGACTCTAAGAATTTAATTTCACGTGCATTAATTAAAAATATCGAGCTTTCTCCCAAATCAAACTTAATTTCCTCTGCATCTAATAATTTTTTGTAATTACCTCTAATCTGAAATGAATACTGATAATTTTGTCTTAACATCTGTAAATTATTAAATTCTTGCTCAATTTTGTTTTTGAGATTGATAATTTTATTTTTTAGATTAAATTCATTATCTTGAATTTTAGTCTCAGTTGCTTCAATATCTCCCCTTTCTTTTCTCAAAAATATTGGAAAATTAAATTCAATTCCAGCTTTATAATTATTTCTCAAATACCCTGTATCTTCCCTTAATCCATCCCAATCAAGATATTCATTAATGATATTATATGTAAGGTTTAAAGTTGGTTTTAGTCTATCATTATATAATTCTAATTCTACATTTAGAGTTTTAATTTTATACTCAGTATTTTTGACTTCTGGGTGATTTCTAATTAGACTATCTTTATCAAACTCCACAATATCATAAAAGTTTTTTATAAAATTACTATCCAAAACTTGATTTTGGTGAATTGTAGTATCAGGTATAATGTTAGGATTTATGAAAATTGGTTGGTCTTCAAACCACAAGAAATTATTCAAATTTAGAATACTATTAAAGTAACTATTTACTGAATTTATAAAATTCAACTCTAATGTTTGAAATTGTATAAACGTTTCGACTGTATCTATAGCTGGTTCATCACCTGCAAAGAAATTTTGTACAATACCATTATGTCTAATTAAAGCGTTCTCTTTTGCTAGTTCTAATACTTTTGTTACTTTCCAAGTTTTTATCCAATCAAAATAAGAATATAAAGCTTCATTATATAGGTCATTTAAAGCTAATTGTCGCTCAAATTCAGCAGCTTCTAATAATAACTCAGCTTTGTTTACATCTGCTCTACGTTTATCTATAAAAAGCCCTTGTCCGACAGGTAGAGTAACACCAAGGAATGCAAGTCCGTTCGGTGGCAATGTACTTTGATTATTAAAAAACAATCCATTACTTGTTTCGACACCTGCTTTTACATCAATACCAGGGTAAGTTGGTACACTAATTCCAGAGTTAGTGATGTTGAAGTAGTTTTTTTGGTCAAAAGCTTTGCTTTCATAATTACTAAATAATTTTGGGTCAAAACTACCTTTAGCTTTTAGTAAGTTGTTTTCAGCTAATCTATTGATTAATTTCGTGTTTTTTGCGATTGGGTGATTGGATTTTACTATTTCAATAAAATCTATTAAATTCAAATTATATTTTTTTGTATAGTTTTCGTATAATCTGCTACTATCTTTAAGATGTAAATTTAAATTGTCAAAATAATGGTCATAGTTATTTTTGTCCGAATTCATACTATTACCTGAGTATAACATAGCAAAAAATGCGATGTTTACAATTGCGATAAATCGTATAGAATTAAATGATAGATTAATCATTTTGGCAGACATCATAATTATTTAATTGAGAAATTAATTAAAACTAAATGTTATAACTTAAATTAGTAATATTAAAATTAGTAAAAAATGAGATTAATTTAAAAATAGAAAACTATTTTTTGTCATCTTCTTTTTTAGGTTTGGCACTTTCTCCAGCATAGAAATCAGCAGGCAAACCATTAATTTGTCTCCATATTTCATACCAAATTGGGACATCATTAAGTAAAATAACTCCTTCAGTTCCCAAACCAAATTTAAGACTTTTGGGCCAAGGATTTTGACCTTTTACTTCTTTTAATAATACTCTATATTTGCCATTTTCGCTTATAGATTGGTCTATTGCAGCTATCTCTGCATCAAAAGTACCAACTGATAATTCTGGCCAACCAGGTACAAAAATAGTTGGGTAACCATTAAATAACAATTTGCCTTTTTCTTCTAATTTAACTAATGGTATATCAAAAGGTTCGACATAAAACTCAACAGCAAGTTCAGCATTTGCTGGCATTACTGTAACAATTGCCTCGCCGTCTTTAATAGTTTCGCCAACACCTTTACTTAATGCTTTTAGTATATATACATTTTGAGGTGCAGTAATATACAAATTTTGTCTTCTAATTTTGTAATTATCTAAATCATTATTCATTTTGGAGATAGTAGATTCATTATCATAAAAGCTACTTTCTGCACTTCTTTTATCTGAGTCGGCTTTTGCTATTTTTTCTTCATAATCTGCTCTGATAGAGTTTAATTCAATTTTTGCATTTATTAATTCATTTCTACTGATAAGGAGTTTGCTATTGGAGGAAGCTTCCTTTGCAATCATATCTCTATATTTTACATTTCTGCTTTCCATATCAGTCTTAGATTTAAGCCCTTGTTGGAATAATTGCTCAAACCTTTCTAATTGGATTTTGGCAATGTTCAAATTATTATGTGCAGTCTCTAAATCAATACTATCGGCAAATACTTTTAGCTCAGATTGTTTGATTTTATTTACATTCTGTTGTAATTTTAACTTATAATTTTCTCTTAATGCAACTATTTGATTTTCTAATGCTTCAATTTTATTTACATAAGATACTTTCGAACTTTCTTTAGCTTGAATTTGCTCTGATGTTCTTTCCACCAACATTGGGTCAAAATACTCAGACTTAATTTCAGAGATTTTAACTATTGTGTCGCCTTTTCTAACAAAGTCCCCTTCTTTTACGTACCACTTTTCAATTCTACCAGGTAATGCACTATTTATAGTTTGTGGTCTATCGTCTGGCTTCAGTGTTGTCAGATAACCTTTGGTCTGCAGAAATTGAGTCCATGGTAAAAATAAAGAAATAATAATAGTACCTAAAAGTATCAACAAAGCACTTTTGGGATTAATAAATGATTTTTCTAAATGTATTAAATCAAATACAGAGTATGTAATTAAATTTTTAGTGTTAGTTTTCCTATTTGATATATTTTGCATTCTTTGGTATTAAAAATAAAAGAAGTTAAAATTTAAAAATTAAAAATTATTTTTATAAATTATTTCTTAGTGATTAAATAATTGTGAGTTATTTATGAATGTGTTATCAATTCACTAACATTTCATAAAACATTTCATAAAACATATCATTAAATATCTGACTTTATTTGTCTAAATATTATTAAAAATATTATTGGTTAACCAATTTTAACAGTTCAGTGTTTTTGATATCATCATATTTCTTAAATTCCTTACAAACTCCTTTATCCAGACAAAGTATTTTGTCTGCCTGTTCTAACAAAAAATCATCATTTGAACAATAAATCATAGTCATTTTGTTAAAACTAAATAAATATTCTGCAATCTTTTTTCTTTGTATTTTATCAAAATACTCACCGAAATCATCTAAAATTAATAATTTTGGTTGTTTGAGCAAACTTCTTGCTATTACTATTTTACGGATAAAAGTCCTCGAAAAGTTTCTGCCTTCTGCCTGAATAATAGTATTCAAACCATCTTTCAGACTATCAATCTTTTCGGTCATCAATAAATTTTCCATTACATTTAATATCTCATCAATATCAATATTTTTATTGCCAAGTGTAATATTATCTAAAATAGTACCGTGAAAAACATTTTGCTCACTAAAATTATCACCAATATACATTCTTAGCACGTCTTTATTGAAGTTTCTAAGTGATATGTCATTAAATTTTATGTTACCTTCGTAATTATCATAAAATCCGGAAATTAATCGAATAAATGTTGTTTTACCAGAGCCACTTTTTCCTAAAATAGCAACCTTTTCTCCTGCATTTGCATAGAGATTTACGCTTGATATTGTTAGCTTCTCTGACGTTGGATATTTATAACTTAAATTAATTAACTCTACTTTCAACCCGCTACTATTTATATTTTGTAGTTCATCATTGCTTGTATCATCTAATTCTATATCTGTAACATAACCAACTTTTTCAACAGCTGTAAGTGTATCAAAAATATCAGCCATACTGAGAATAAATTTCTCAACTGAGTTGATAATTGTAATTAGAATAATTTCTGCTGCAACGAATTGACCAATATTGATTTCTCCATTTACTACCAAAATACTACCCAATACTAATAACAAAATAGTCATTAATAGTTTAAATATGACATTTGACCATAACTGTACTAATATCACTTTAAAGTGTGATTGTCTCGCGTGAATATATTTTTCTAAACTAGTATTTGTGTTTGAGATTGAAAGAGTTTCTTGTGGATATAATTTAAATGTTCCCATTGTTCTGGCTATTTCTTCTAACCAATGTGCTACTTCATACTTATATGTTGACTCTTCAATACTTGTTGACAATCCAACTTTGAATGTAATTTTAAAAATTATGAATATAGTTATTATCAGTAACAAACCAAAGAAAAGAAATAAATAATGGTAAAATGAAATTAAAATTAATCCAAAAAGTATCTGAAGTGAAGAAGTTGCAAAATCAATTAGAATTTTATCTACACCTTTCTGAATTGTCAATGCATCAAAAAATCTATTTATTAACTCTGGTGGATAAAATTGAGTTACTTTATCAAACTTGAACTTGGGTATTCTATTAGCAAAATCAAATGCTGCTCTAACAAAAATGCTTTGTTGAATAAATTCCAGAATTTTAGCTTGATAAATTTGGAATATACCAGATAATAACGATCCCATTGATATTATCAAAATCAAAACAAACCACGAGGTGCTAATTTGTTGCGTAGTTATAAGACCAATAATTGCTTGAACTCCCAAAGGAAGCGATAAAGCAATTATACCATTTAGAACTGCGTAAATGTAGATACTTACTATATTTTCTTTGTAAGTTTCTAAGAGATTAAATAATCTTTTAATTGTAACTTTCGAGTCAAAAGTAGCCATATATTGAATATGTTATTTGTTTGTTTGAAATGCTAAAATGTATTATATTTTTAGTGATATTAAAATTCTGCCGATATTCTGTCAATATTATATTATATAAATATAAAAAAGAAATGTAAAAAAGATATACAAAAAAGAAATATAATGAAGGAAAAAATAGGCAATTAAATAATTTAAACAACAACTAAACAAGATTATTTAAGTCGAATTTGATAATATTTTATTTTTATTAGTTTATTATTTTATAAAGTAAATTAAATTCATCAAACACAAACAAAATTATAAAATAATTACCATTTAATTGGTATAAATTTTCTGAATTTGGTTGGTTTTTGTTAATTTTTATTTGAAAGGTAGTATTCTCATAATTTATGAAATAGTTTAATTTAATACTATTGCCTAATAAATCTACAATATATATATCTTTGAGTTTGTTATTTGATATGTACTTATCATTATTATTCTCATTATTTCTAAATTCAAATACAATATTATTTTCATTATTTGTGATTAAATTTATTTTGTATTTTTCGTTATTATTATTAGAATTATTAAACTCACCGTCTCCAATACTTGTTAAATTTATATCAATTAAGTTTGAAAACTCAGATATACAGGCATATTTATTTTTAAACTTTGAAGAATATATGCCATTTTCAATTGGAATATATTCATTGCTATTAGAATTTTGAATCAAATTGAAATTATAATACCAAAATATCTCGTTTTCATCGTTACCGATACCATTATTGTCAATAATTAGCTTGTTATTTTGAAAAATCATATTCGGAGAAATTGGCAAGTCAATAACTTCAAAAGTATCCAGAACATTAAAACTGCAATTTAACGCATTATAATTTGTAGCACTTATAATAAATTTTGCATTGGATAAAGGAATATATTTAATCGAATTAGAATCTTTGCTAATAATCACAAAGTTTGAGTTATTGGATAATTTACCAGATTCAAAATCAAAAAATACAAACTCAACTTGCGAATTAGTATCTTTATTATATTTAGCTAAATATTCAATAGTGTCGTTTTTACATTTGTAGTTTATATTTTCGTTATTACTTTGATATAAATTTAGATTATTTTGTAATTCAAATTGAGGAGGTAAATTCACAACTTTTATCGTTAAATTAGACTCAATTTCTTCTTGTGTATTTTGGTCATATCTTTTAACATTGATTTTATTATTATCATTATTACCATCTAAATTCTTGAGCCATTTAATTAATCTTGTGCTTTTACTTGAGTCGATAATTTCATAATTACCTTTGATATTCCAAGAAAATCCGAAATTATTTCTATTAATTACAGAATATTGTACAGTTTCATTTTCACATGCTTCCAAACTACCCAAAATATCATTTGAAATATAATTAGTAATTTCGATAGGATATTCATAATTATTACTGCATTTGGTCAGCGTGTCTGTAACTTCTAACTTCAATAAAGTATTACCCAATTTTTTGAATTTGACACTTATTTTTTCTTTGTTTTGAACAAAATTACTTATGAATTGATTATCCACCAACCAAACATATTTTAGTCTATTTTTAACTTCAACAGTATTATTAGTACTTAATTGAAAATTATAATCAAATTCACAATCTATACAAGGTTTTTTTACTCCGACTATTTTGCCATTTGGTAAGTCAATAATATTGAGATAAATTATTTTTAGAGTTTGACAGCCAGTAGTAGTATCTGTAACCAAAACTTGTACACTTTGTAATCCTGAAGAGAGCCACAAAACTTCACAATTATCTCTTTCATCTTTGCTACCATTTGGATTACTAGAATTTAAAAATAATCCACCTTCTGAGGCAATCCATTTGTATTTGTAAATGCTATTTTTTGTTGCTTGAAGTTTTGTTCTTTTATTTACACAAACCGAATCACTCAAAAAATCTACTTTTTGTATCGCAATTGCTGGGGGAATGTTGACTCTAACTGTAAACTCAATCGAATCAGTGCAGTAAGCAATATTATTGATAACCAATGTATATGAAAGCTTTACTTTATTTTGCCCACTGCTTTTCCAAGCCAAATTCACTATATTTGAATCAATTTTACTTCTATATAAAGCATTCTCTATATTCCATTTATAGACATAATTTTTATGTATTTTCACCTCAAATTTAGAGTCATTATTTTGGCATTCGTTTTTAGTTTTGAATAAAATATCATTATTTACATTTAATTTGGGATAAATACCAAATCTATTACTCAAATTACTTGTAATGTTGGGAGAACTTGCCACAATTCTAATTCTATAATTATTACTTAGAATAATATTATTTGGGAGAGTGATCTCAATATTATTATTTGATGCAGTTGTTACTTTTCTGAGTGAAATGGGATTAGTAAAGTTGCCTAAAGTATCTGATAGCTGAATATCAAAAAGATTATCATTATTAAAATTTCCAATTGCACTAAATTTGATATTTAATTTATTATCAAAACATACTAAGTTGATATTTGTATCTAAAATGATTTGATAATCTCCAAAATTCAGTATAAAGCCATCAAAATTACCACCCAAAGTATTTTGAAAACCATTATTAGAAATACTATTTGTTGAATTAGTAAAACCAACAGCAGTCACCACGTTCAAAGTATTATTTAATACAATTTCACGCCCTTGGTCATTATTTGTTCCACCATAATAAGTACTAAATTTCAACTTTAGATTATTATCAAATATAGAGAAATAGCTATCTGTATTTCCACCAAAATTTGTTTGGAATCCATTCAGATTAATACTATTTGTACTTTGAGTAGCACCCGAAATCACTATTTCGTTTTTAGAATTATTGGCTACAATCCCTCTAACATTTTCGGTTTTGTCTCCACCAAAATATGTTGCAAGTACTTTATTTCCATTTAAGTCTAATTTTGTCAAAATTGCATCATAACCATCACCAGAATAATTTGGCTTGTGAACTCCTTGTGAACCAAGATTAGTACTAAAAGTAGAACCAATAAAGTATAAATAAGTATTTTGTGGACTTTGATTTATTTCTTTTAGATTTAGAACTAAGTTCCCAAAATCATTTTCATTCCCACCAAAATACGTCGACCAATTTAGATTTCCATTACTCAAAAAAGAAGTAAAAAATAAATCATATAAGCCGCCGTTAGTGTTTTGAAAAGGATTTTTAAGTGGCAAATCTTTGCTATCTGTCGCACCATTTAGGTAAATTCTATTATTTTCATCTATATTTATTCCATTAATATAGTCATTTCCATTTCCACCATAATAAGTGCCCCAAAGTCTTACACCATCTTTTGTAAATTTAACTAATAATCCATCTGATAGATTTGCTTTTGTGCTTTGGTATCCATCTGCAAATATATTTTCATCACTCAAAGTAAATCCACCGCACACAATATTATTTAATCCATCAATATCAACACTATTTATTTTATCTTCTTTTTTGCCACCATAATAACTTGCCCAAATAAGATTACCTGCTGTATCCAACCTTAATAAATATCCGTCTACATCACCACTCAAAGTTGTCTGGTGTGCGTTGGGTGTTGCCATTGATAATGAACTTGTTTCTCCAGCCACAACTAAAATATTGTTTTTGAGTTTGACACTATACCCAATATCATAATTAGCACCACCGATATAAGTAGCCCAAATTCTCTGATTTTTGGAATTAAACTTTACCAACATCATATCAATATTTCCAGCATAGTTATTTTGGAATCCATTTGCAGCAATTGAAGTAGTTGATTCGGTAGTTCCCAGTGCATAATAATCGCCATTTGTATCATTGGTGATGGAATAAAATCTATCAATTTGACTCCCACCGTAATAAGTAGAATTTAAGTTTAGAATTGGGTCAATAATTAATGTTTTACTTTTATCATATTCATTCAATTCAAAACAATAATAATTACTTTTGCTTATAAATTTAGAATTGATTGTGTCATATTTAATGATAGAATTAGAATTAAAATTAGAATTAGAATTAAAATTAGAATTAGAATTAGAATTAGTAGAATTTACTGCATTAACTAAATATGAAATAGGTGGAGATAATATAAAGTTACCTAAATTAGTATTTGCAATTATTTCTTTGTTTTCATTGATATTATTATCGTTTGAGTAATTTATTTGAAATTTAATATTTTCATAATCAAAAAACGGTTTTACTATAAAATCATACTCAAAACTACCATTGTTAAAATAGTATTTTACATCAATACCGTCATATAAATTACTAATTGTAATAGACTTTGAGCATTTTATATCTTTGTATTCTTTGATATAATTGTCATTTTTCTCATTAATGACATTATTCGAAGATAAGTAAAAATTTATTTTTTGCCCAATATTTTGCTGAAAATCAATACTTTCAGTTGTAATATTATTTTTGAAATTATTTTTGAAATTATTTTTGATTTCAGTTAAACTATTATCATCATAATTAGTATTAATTAATTTATATTCAATTGTATGAATCGAATATCTATTTGATTTTAAACTATTTGTTTCATAGCTTATATTAGGCAAATTCAAACTATTTTTATCAGAGTTTAAATCATCTGAAACTCGATTTAATGTTTTGTAACTGACAACAAACTTATTTTTGTAAATATAGATATTATAATTATTATTGATTGAATAATATAATACTTCATCTGGATTATTGTCAAGTTGTCTTAATTGCCCAATATTTTGAACAAAAAATGGATTATAAGAAAAAACATTATTAGAATTACTTTCCATTAATTCACTTGCTTTGACAAAATTAAAATTAATTAGTATAAAAATTAAAGTGTAAAGTATTTTTTGTTGAAATTGATTTTTCATAATATGTTTTTCATCATTGAGAATAATTAATTATTATTTGATTTTATAACAAATAGAAACAAATTTTATTTTTAAAAGTTTCAAATTAAATTTTAAATATGTTAAATTTATTAATTTAGGTAAAAAATTGCCAAAAAAAAACCGACAATATTGCCGGTTTTATATTTCAAATAGTTGTTGTTTAAATAGTTATAGTCAAATAATCTAATTATTATTTAATAACTATAATTAAGTAATTATTCGTCTCTGTTGCTTAAAGCAGAATCTACTTTATTCAAAAATTCTGGAGAAGGCTTAAACAATGGCACAAATCTTTTTTCTAATGGCACTAATTCACCAGTTTTAGGATTACGCGCCATTCTTGGTTTTCTACTTTTGCTTTTGAAAACTCCAAAACCTCTTAATTCTATTCTCTTACCGCTAGATATGGCACTTATAACACTCACAAAAAGCCCATCAATTACAGCTTTTGTTTCTACTTTTGTTAATCCTGTTGATTTTGAAATTTCATCAACCAAATCTGCCTTCGTTACGCTTCTACTAATCATCGTTTTTTAACCTTTGAATACTTGTTTTTTTAAATTATCTTTTAAAATGGAAACAAATATAATAATAAATCGTACTTTCACAAACATTAAGTCTATATTTTATTAAAGTTTAATGTTTTTTTTTTTAATTTCTTTATCTTTTAGCAAATAATTCATTAAAAGAATAGGGATTATATTAATTATTCATCTCTTTGTATATCAACGTTTTACTAAATAAATTATTATTTTAACAAACTTAACAATGAAAATAGTTCATTTTTTAAAAAAAAATACGAAAAAAAAATATTTTTTTTTGTTTGTTGGCAAAAAACCATTTAAATTTGTAAACTAACTTGAATAAATTAAATTAATGTTTTTCAAAAAGTTTTCAAAATAGTTTTCAAAAGTATTCTAAAACATTTCTAAAAGTTTACTAAAAGTTAAAGAAATATTAATCTAAATTACCCTTAAGTTTGCCTAAAAAACTTTTTGAAATCAAAATTAAATTGAATTAAAAATGAATTGGTTAAATAATCAGACAAAGCAAGAACAAATTATTCAAAATGAATTTCTGGAGCAAATAAATTTACCGAAACATATTGCCATCATAATGGATGGTAACGGTAGATGGGCAGAAGGTCAAGAGATGCCAAGAGTGTCTGGTCATAGAGAAGGAATAGAAAGTGTTAGAGAAATTATAAGGAATTGCTCTAATTTAGGGGTTGATTTTTTGACTTTATATGCTTTTTCGATTGAAAATTGGAATAGACCTACAGCAGAAGTAAATGCTTTGATGACACTGTTAGAGATATTCTTAAATAAAGAATTAGCTGAATTGAATGGCAATAATGTAATAATTAAAACCATTGGCAAGACATCTTCACTACCCAAAAAAGTACAAAAATTACTTCATAAAGCAATTGAAAAAACAAAAGATAATACCGGTATGACCTTAGTTTTAGCTTTGAGTTATAGTGGGCGTTGGGATATAGTTAGGGCAGTTCAAATGATTTCGCTTGATATAAGACGTGGAAAATTATCACCCGAAGACATTAATGATGAATTGTTTGGCAAAAAACTACAAACTGCCGAAATGCCTGACCCGGATTTATTGATTAGAACAAGTGGCGAAATGAGAATAAGTAATTTCTTGCTTTGGGAATTAGCTTATAGCGAAATATATGTTTCACACAAATTATGGCCCGAATTCCGAATTAACGACCTTTACTGTGCCATCGAATCATACTCTAATAGAGAAAGAAGATTTGGCAAAACATCAAAACAAATCGCAGTAGAAAAAGAGATTTCAGAATCCATAAATAAGAGTATTAACAAAAGTATCAATGAAATTAATCAAATTAACAATATTTCTAATTTAGATACTTCTTTTTCGAGTGATTTGGAGATAAATTTAATTAATAATTCAGAAGTTGAAAATAATCAATTTGAAGAAGGTTTAGTTTTATTAGTTACTCAAGAAAGCTACTCTAATGAGCTGCACAATCAAAATAAGTCTAAATCAACCTTTGACAAAAATAAAGATAAAAGATTTAATCAAAAAAATATAAACGCCTATAATAAAAACTATACTAATTTAAATTCTAATTCTGAAAATTCAAAAAATAAAAATTACTTTGAAAAATTTTTAGAAATTTTTAAATCTAAATAAATTAATATAGTTAATCAAGTTTCAAAATATGCCCTATTTTAATACACAAAAATTCTTTTTCAACTCAGACAACTCAAAAATAATAAACGGAAGTAGTCATTTGGTTAGTAATAAATATACTTTCCAAACCAAATTCAGTTTAGTTGCAATTAATTTGATTGTAATGTTATTTCTGTTATTAAATACCTTTGGGAATTTGCCTTTATTTGCCCAAAATCCAGAATCCAAACAAGAAAGTTATAAATTGATTGGAGTTAGTGTCGAAGGGAATAAATACGCTGATACCGAAACAATCTTAGCAATTGCAGGGTTAATACCTGGTAGCAACATAACATTTCCTTACGATGAAAAAATTTCCACAGCCATTAAAAGTATTTGGGAAAGAAAACAGTTCTCTAAAGTAGAAATTGTTGTTGACAGAATTTTGGATAAAAACATATATCTTACTATTAAGGTTGAGGAAAGAAAAAGAATAAGCGAAGTAATAATCGAAAATAATAAAGAAATAAAATCTACCGAAATTCTGAAAGAAATTAATAAAAGAAAAGGGGATTTGATTTCCGATTATGATTCTTATTTACTAAAGAAAATTATAAAAGATTTATACGAAAAAGAAGGCTTAGCGTTTGCCAAAATTGATGTTAATTTAATTCAATCTGATACTACCGAATATCAAATTCTGAAAATTTATATCAATGAAGGTAATACCTTTTATGTAAATAGTATTAAGTTTGAGGGTAATAGAGATTTTTTGGATGTTGATTTGGTCGGAGTTTTTTCTGATACCAAAACAAAATCTTGGTATGAAATCTGGAAATCTTCTAAATTTGACAAAGTGAAATACAAAGGCGATTTAGAATTACTCAATAAACATTTCAAAAGATTAGGGTATATTGATGCAGAAATTATCAAAGACACTTTGATTTATGATGAGAATACAGAAAAATTAGATATAATAATCACTATGATTGAAGGGAAAAAAGTATTTATTAGAAATATTAAATTTGAAGGGAATACAGTTTTCACAAGTGATGTTTTGAAACGTAGATTAGAATTTAAAGATGGCGATATTTATGACGTCGAAAAATTCGATCAAAATTTAAAATCCAATCAAGACCAAACAGACGCTGCTTCGATGTATAATAATAATGGGTATTTATCTACACAATTAATCAAAGAAGAATTGAGAATTACTGATGATACTATTGATATAGTTATCAAAGTTTATGAAAACGAGAGATTTAAAATAAGAAGAATTGACATTATAGGTAATACTAAAACAAAAGATAAAGTAATTAGAAGAGAACTTTTCACAAGACCTGGAGATTACTTTGATAGGTCTGCAATTATAAATAGTATCAAAGCATTGGGTGTGCTGAATTATTTTAATCCAGAGGCATTGCAGCCCCAAATTATGCCTGTGCCTGGTGATAATACTGCCGTTGATATTACTTACAAAGTAGAAGAAAGATCTACTGATACTTTTAATGCATCTTTGGGCTTTGCTGGTTCATTTGGGCTTACAGGGTCAGTTGGTTTTACATTTAACAACTTCTCTATCACTGAACCATTTCAGGGTGGTGGTGGTCAAATATTCAACTTTAATTGGGAGTTTGGGCAATTATCTCGTTTTCAGTCCTTTTCTATTGGATTAACTGAGCCTTGGTTGAACGATGAGCCTACTACACTTGGGTTTAATCTCTATGACACAAGATATAATCTACCATCATTTAAATTACGTCGTTCAGGTATGAGTTTGAATATCGGTAGAAGGTTCAATTGGCCAGATGATTATTTTAGGGGCGATTGGAGTGTCAGATACCAATACAATGATGTCGGTGATAATCCTACAAATAGTATGTTCCGTAATGGTACTGAATTTGCCTTATCACAGACTTTCTCAAGAACTAACATAAACAATGTTTTCTTCCCAACCACTGGTTCAAGATTTATATTAAATACAACATTGGCGGCAGGTGCTTTGGGAATTGGTACAATCGATTATCTAAAAAATGAATTAACTTTAGATTTTTATAATCCATTACTTAAAGTTGCTGATAACGACAGATTAGTTTTATATTTGGGAACTAAATTTGGGTACTTAGATGGATTAAGCAGTGACTCAAGTTTTAATCCAATTGAACTTTATAGAATGGGTGGAAATGGTTTGGGTCAATTTGGTGTTACACCACTCAGAGGTTATGTTGATCAAGCCTTAGGTAGAGATGGTGGAAGAATTATGTCGCGTTATATCGCCGAGTTACGTCTTGCTATTGCACTTAATCCTATGCCAATTTATTTGTATGGATTTGCAGAGGCAGGGAATGTTTGGGATAAATTCAGTCAATTTGACCCATTTGACTTAAAAAGGTCTGCTGGGCTTGGTGTTCAACTATTTTTAAATCCAATCGGTATAGTTGGATTTAGTTATGGTTATGGATTTGATAAACCTTTAGGACAAAATGAACCATCTGGCTGGAGATTTTTGTTCCACTTAGGACAACAATAATTCAATTAATTTTTGATAAATTATCTTTTTTATTAATTTTGTAATCTAATTAATTGATAATTAAAAAAATCATAAATTGTCTTTATGGTCGTTTGTAGAAAAATCTAAAATAGAAATAAATTTTATATATAATTTAATATTCAAGGAATATAATGAAAATCTTAAAAAAATCATTTACTTTACTTTTTGTAATCACTTTATTTGCATTAAACAATGTAAATACAAATGCTCAAAACCTTAAAATAGGTATCGTTGATGTTGCTGTTGTTGTCGAATCTATGCCAGAAGCTGCACAAGGCGAAAAGTACATAAAAGAAATCAGTACAAAATACCAAGATACTTTATTAGCTATGCAAAAAGACTTAGAAGAAAAATTGGCTCAATACAGAAAACAACAAACTATGATGCCTAAAGACCAACAACAAAAAACTGAAGAAGAGTTACAAGGACAAAATCAACAGTTAATGGCTTACCAACAAAATAAATTTGGTCAAACTGGCGAATTAGCTAAAATTAGAGAAAATGTATTAACTCCTTTGCGTGAAAGAGTTGTTTCTGCAATCAAAGAAGTTGCAAAAGCAGAAAAAATGAACTTTGTTTTTGACAAAACTAACGCATCAGTATTATATGCTGAAGATAAATTTGACATTACTTATTCGGTAATTGACAAAATTAAAAGAGGCGTCGAAAATAACGGTACTACAAAACCAACTGGTAAATAAATTTGTAAATAAATTTGTAAAGAATATTTCAAAAAGTATTTTTATTCAAGGACAGGTCAAGCGATCTGTCCTTTTTTTTGTGTATAAATATTTCTTCTTTTCTTTAATGTAGAGGCGACCGGCGGATCGACTTCTTTAGTTTTAATTTTGATTTGTAGATAAGAAAAAGAAGAGAAGTATTTTTTATTCGGTAATATTTTAAAGGTATAATTAAATAAATGGTTTTGAGACCCCACCCCGTGAAAATGGATTTTCAAGACCAGCTCCGAGGCAGGTTTTTAAGAGATAGAATCATTCCCATCTAAATCACTGTAAATTATAGGATTACTGCCGAATGCACTATAACCACTCAAATGTGGATATTTCGCACGTAATGGCTCTTGGTTTCTACGCATTGCCACACGGGTATCGTAACCGAAGTTACCAAAGCCATACCGATGCCCTGAGCTCTTAAACATCTCTGGCTCTACCATACCGAAAGGCAGGTAAGAAGTAGCGGAGGTTACATCGGCGATAGTGCTGTTTAGTTTTCTATCACTTACTGTAGCACGGATATTTCCTAAATGATCTTTTAGTTCATACTCGGTATCGCCTATAACACGACTATATTGGCTTGGTATTGTAGTAGTCAGTGTATTATTTGCAGCAAATTTAACTTCGGTTTGTGAGGACCCTGTCTATCACCAATAAACTCTTGTATCGTGAAATTCATAGTCCCATAAAGAATCATCTCTATTAATAGTAAGAATACTTCTTTCCTTTAAATATTTATACTTAAACCTTAAGATTGTTTTGACTTTATTTGAAGTTATTTTAATCTCATCTCCTTCTTTAAGATATATGTCAATATAAGCAATTTCTATTTCTTCATTTAAAGTTTTTTTTCTGAGACAAACTCCGACACTCTCGTTGGTTATATAATAATCCTTAAAGTGAAATTTACCATTAAAATAAATTGTGATAGTATCATTGAATTGAGTTCCAAATAAAATATGACAAAGATGTCTTTTAGTGTTATTCTTCTTTTTTATTGCAATTAAGTCGTAATTAAAAAAAAATAACAATATTAATAAAAAAAGATAATTATTTTTTCTGTTGGGACTGTACATTTTCCAGTATCTCCATTTTTTGAGAAGGTTTAATATCAATTCCTTTTGAGCTTTTTATAGGATCAAATCTATTACCTTGACTGTTCATTATATTATTTTTGAAATTTCCATAATCATAGTATTTACCATAAAATTAATTTTTAGCCACCCGTTTTAACTTGTTCTTTTGCAGGTGAAGAAGGTGTTGAATTTTCTATCAACTTTTTATCAGAGAATGTAACTCGCACATTACCGAGATGATCTTTCAGTTCGTAAGAATGACTAAATTGGTATTTTTATAGTATCTCTCGTCTCTCTTTGATTAAAAAATGAATCATAATAATTACTATCTAT
>Ga0209284_10002584_pt1 | contig 24315 bp, 20 predicted proteins | sample FRY03_FD_187211 | JGI IMG/M metagenome (GOLD analysis project Ga0209284, IMG submission 187211) | Freshwater microbial communities from Lake Fryxell liftoff mats and glacier meltwater in Antarctica - FRY-03 (SPAdes) (version 2) | ecosystem: Environmental > Aquatic > Freshwater > Ice > Glacier...
TCAAATAACGGAAAATCGCTATTATGAAAATCCTCCTCAGTATTACCCTTACCCTGTTTTTAGCTGTAGCCAATGCACAATCTGACCCTAAAACAGATATTATTGAGGAAATTTCAAACCACATCAAAGCGGGCGAAGTGAAAGAACTTTCCGCCTTTTTCGACGTCACCGTAGAGTTAACCATTCAAGAGCGCGAAAATTCCTACAGCAAAGCCCAAGCTGAAATCATCCTTAAAAACTTTTTCAATAAATACCCCGCCAAAAGCTTCAAAGTAATGCACCGCGGCTCTTCTGAAAAAGGCGGTAAATACCTCATCGGCTTATTCGTGAGCGAAAACGACACCGATTTCCGCACCAGTATCGTATTGCTTGAAAAGAATGGCCAATATTACATTCAGCAACTGCGATTTGAGTAAATTTGCAGGATGGATTTAAATACATTCATCCGCTTGGCATTGGCCGAAGACCTTGGCACAGGCGACCACACCAGTCTGGCTTGCGTACCCGCCTCAACGCAAAGTAAGGCCAAGCTTCTAGTAAAAGACTCGGGTATTATTGCCGGCATCAACATCGCCAAGGCCATTTATCAGCAATATGACCCCCAACTACAACTCGACTTACGTTTACAAGATGGCCAAGCCGTTCAGCCCGGCGACATTGCTTTCTACTTAAGAGGCAGTGCTCAAAACATACTCGCTGTAGAGCGTTTAAGCCTCAATATCATGCAAATGATGAGTGGCATTGCCTCAGCCACTGCACAAGTAGTGAAGGCCTTAGAAGGAACCAAATGCCGCGTGCTCGACACCCGCAAAACCACCCCGCTCAATCGCTTCCTCCAAAAAGAAGCCGTAAAAATTGGCGGTGGAATCAACCACCGCTTTGGTTTGTCCGATCTGGTGATGATTAAAGACAACCACGTAGATTACGCCGGCGGCATCGCAGCCGCCATCACCGCTACCCAAAGCTATTTGGTAGCCCAAAAGCTGGATATTAAAATCGAAATCGAAACCCGTAACCTGCAAGAGCTCGATGACGTGCTGCGCGTAGGCGGAGTACACCGCATCATGCTCGACAATTACAGCTTTGAGGACCTCCGCACCGCCGTGACGCGCATCGCAGGCCAGTATGAAACCGAGGCCTCTGGTGGCATCAGCGTGGCCAGCGCACGGGCCTATGCCGATTGTGGGGTCGACTTCATCTCCATTGGCGCCCTCACCCACACCGTAAAAAACTTTGACCTCAGTTTAAAAGCCTGCTGATATGTCTAAAAAAAACAAAGGCCCGCAGGGCGTAGTGTATTCTACCGACAACAGTTTTTCGTATGACTACGAAAACGAGGCTGAAACCGAAACCCTTCCCCCAGCACAACAAAACCTGCGGGTAATGATCGACCGTAAAAACCGCGGCGGCAAGGAAGCCACGCTGATTACTGGTTTTGTAGGCACCGATGTCGATTTACAAAGCCTCGGTAAAACCCTCAAATCAAAATGTGGCGTGGGTGGCTCAGCCAAAGCAGGCGAAATTATTATTCAGGGTGCCTTTGCTGACAAAATCGTACCAATGCTACTCCAAATGGGCTACAAAGCAAAAAGAGCTGGGGGTTAACCAGCTCTTTTTTATTCATCGGAAATTCGATACGGACATGGTCCAGTCATAGGGTTTGAACACCAATTTAGGCTTGGCGCCCACGGGAATGTACTCGCCCTTTTCTAGTAAGCTGTAGATGCCAGCTTTCCCACCAAAATCTTTGCTATACCATTTAAACAGCTTAGGCAAAGTAAAAATATTAGTTATGCTATCGTACTCGGTTTCGAACATTAAAAAAAGTGTAGTAGCATTGTCGAGCTGCTCGTTGATGCTCTGCTCGCGGTAGTAGTCAATCGCCGGACAGCTCATCGCGCCACAATTGAGGGCGAAATGGATGCGCCAATCCAGCTCTTCCACCCGAAATTGCTTTTCGAATGCCGACGGAAACCAGCGGTTCACATAACCGAGCGACCATTTTACCTTTGACCGGCGCAACATGCGGTGCTCAATATCGTCGAGACTCAAATTACGCCCGGCCACCACAATGTTCCGTTTGCGAAAAAACTTGCCACGATTTATGTACGCACTGGTGTCTTGCTTCAAGCGGTATTGTACCATGGCATTGTAAATGTTGATCCAGAAAGTCTTTTTGGCAGCATCGTTGTTTAAACCAACCGCCAAATCCGACTCTTTAAATTCCGCAAGCACTTTTAAAATGCCTGTCGGATCGGCATCGTAATGCACCGATTCTAACAATTCACCCGAAAGTGCAACCGGATGTATCGGGGTTTCGGCCTGGCCGTTGAGGATGGTACCACTGAAAAGTAGCAACCACCCAAGTATCCATTTTCGTGTCATATTTTAGCGTTTAAACCTCCTCAATAACGTCGGCCACTTCTGGCTCAGTATCAAAAAGATCTTTTTCAATCCGTAAATTTTCAATGATAAAGGCCTGCCGGTCAGGGGTGTTTTTACCCATGTAATACTCCAATAACTTGGGAATGGTGGTGTCTTTTCGCAAAATGATGGGTTCTAGGCGCATGTCAGGACCAATAAACTGCTCAAATTCATCCGGACTAATTTCACCCAAACCTTTGAATCGGGTAATTTCTGCCTTTTTTCCAATTTTTTGGATGGCCACCTGCCGCTCTTCATCACTGTAGCAGTAAAAAGTCTCTTGTCGATTTCTTACCCTAAAAAGCGGCGTTTCCAGGATATATAAATGGCCATTTTTGACCAAATCTGGAAAAAACTGCAAAAAGAAGGTCATCATCAACAAACGAATGTGCATGCCATCGACGTCGGCATCGGTAGCAATTACAATTTTATTGTAGCGCAGTCCTTCCAAACCATCTTCAATGTTGAGGGCGTGCTGCAGCAGGTTGAATTCCTCGTTTTCGTACACCACCTTCTTTTTGAGTCCGTAGCAGTTGAGCGGCTTGCCTCGTAAGCTAAATACCGCCTGCGTTTCTACCTGGCGGGCTTTGGTAATGCTGCCCGAGGCCGAGTCGCCCTCAGTAATAAACAAGGTAGAATCGTAGCGCTTTTCGTTTTGACCTTCATTGAAATGGAAGCGGCAATCTCGCAGCTTTTTATTGTGGAGATTGGCTTTTTTGGCGCGTTCATTCGCCAATTTTTTAATACCAGCCATGTCCTTCCGTTCTCTTTCGCTCTGCGCAATACGCTTGAGCAGTGCATCAGCCACATTAGCATGCTTGTGGAGATAATCGTCAAGCTCCTTTTTTACGAAATCGTTTACAAAGGTGCGCAGTGATTGTCCCTCAGGCGCCATGTTTAGTGAGCCGAGTTTGGTTTTGGTTTGCGATTCAAACACCGGCTCCTGCACCCGCAAACTAATGGCTGCAACAATGGATGCCCGAACATCGCTGGCTTCAAATTCTTTTTTGTAGAATTCTCGGATGGTTTTAACGATGGCCTCTCGGAAGGCAGCTAAGTGTGTTCCTCCTTGCGTGGTGTATTGCCCGTTTACAAACGAATAATACTCTTCCCCGTATTGGTCTTCGTGGGTAAAGGCAAATTCTATGTCATGCCCTTTGAGGTGTATGATGGGATAGCGGAGCGCCTCAGGATTGGCTTTACGCTGCAACAGATCAAGTAAACCATCTTTGGAGAAGTACTTATTACCGTTTACATTGAGCGTTAAGCCTGCATTCAAAAAGGCGTAATTCCAAATCTGCTCTTCAATATATTCAGGAATGAATCGGTAATTTCGGAAAATGCTTTCGTCAGGTACAAAAGTAATAAGGGTGCCATTGCGATCGCTGCTTGGCTCTTCTCCCGATTCCTGCACCAAAATACCTTGTTCAAACTCAGCAATTTTGGTTTTGCCATCCCGCACCGACTGCACCTTAAACATCTTGCTGAGGGCGTTCACTGCTTTGGAACCCACCCCGTTGAGGCCCACCGATTTGGTAAAGGCACCTGAATCGTACTTGCCGCCGGTATTGATTTTAGATACACAATCTACCACCTTTCCGAGCGGTATGCCCCGGCCGTAGTCTCGTACCGTGACTTTATGGTCTGATATTTTGACTTCAATCGATCGGCCATTGCCCATCACATATTCGTCGATGCTGTTGTCGATGATCTCTTTGATAAGCACATAAATGCCATCGTCGTAGGCCGAACCATCGCCGAGCTTGCCGATGTACATGCCAGGGCGCAAACGAATGTGTTCACGCCAGTCGAGCGACTTAATGCTGTCTTCGTTATACTTTACCTCTGCCACTTGCTTTTCTTTGCTACGAATCTACTACCTTAAAACGAAAGCTTATCCTGAAAATTTTCAACAAAAAACCCCGCACGAGGCGGGGTTTTGATATACTATTTTAAAATCTTATTTGGTTCTGGCAGAGTTAATATATTCAGAAGGCCGGAAGGTTGAAGCATTTAGCCTATTCAAAACTACATAAGCATAGCAATTATTCAAATTCATTGATGGCGAGAACGCGGCATTTCTAAGAAAGCCAAAGCGAGCTTCTACCACAGTGTTAGCAGGGTAAGTTGCTGCCGTGAAAGCATCGTTGAGCGTATGGCCCCAAACACCTACAGGAGATTTGCCTGGTATAAAGGCACTGCCTCGGTATACAAACTTGTGCGGATACGGGTTTGGAGTTAAACTTGCTTGTGGTGCAACCAAATCATCTTCAACAACAAAAACTGACCAAGCGTATACACCAGAAGACAAGCTAGTATACGTTTTCATGCGGACTTTAAAGATCAAAGAGTCTCCTTTTATTTCTTTGGTAATGGCCATGCCTACAGGTGCTTGCGCATCTGGTAATTGCATCATTAAATTCACATTGTCGCGCCATGCAGCGGCAGATTGGTGAAATACAGCACCAGCACCAAAACCAGGAATACCGATTGAGCTAGTAGGATAATAAGATTGCGCCAATTGGTTGTTAAAATCAGCGACCGTAAACTCATCATTAAAACCAACTTTGATGATGTGTAACTTATTTCCGTGCGCGGTATGTGCACTGGAAATGGCTGGGATACCTGTTGAACCACAAGGTCCACACCAAGTACCGCTAAAATTAATGCCAAAAGCATTTTGCTCACGCTTGATTTCTAATGGATCAGTTGGCGGAAGCACGGGAGGTTCGGTAGGCGTAATTGGATCCTTGGCGCAACCAAAGGCTACGGCACCTACAACAAGTATTAAGAATAACTTTCTCATTTACAACAGATTTTAGAATAGCTAAGATATGCGTTTTTTAAATAACTGCAACTTTTAGCGAAAATTTGCATTTAACACTTCTGCAGGCTGCTGGTTTTCCATGCGATATACCACCCCATTCACCACCAAATTATCTGGATTCATGAATTCATTGATCGGAAAGCGGCCTTCATATTCAATGACTTGTCCCCTTTCGTAAGGCCCACCTGCCAGATTAATGCCCCAAGCACCCGGCGTTGCTGCCCCTCTCAATACGTATTGATGCACTATTTCTGCTTGAGCAGCGCCTTCTTGGAAGCCAACAACATTGTTTTCGGTTACATACAAGGCTAAATTCAAGCTGTTATTTGTCAAAGCCTGCTCAAAACGTATGCGGATTTTCATACGCAAATCATTTCCTTCCACCTTTTTTGAAATGGCCATTACGAGTATGGGCCTGGCAGGACCACGCACGCCCCCCACTGTTTCAAAGGCAGCAGCACGCGTGGCTAACAGCCAGTCGTCGAGTCTAAAAGCAAAGCCGCTGGTATTTAAACCTAACTCCGGAAAACTTTCGGCTTGATATAAACTGTAAAACTGCGATGCGGCCAAGGAATAATTGGGATCTCCGGTGGTTGCGGCATGCGCTGCAATAGGTACTGCCGCACTGCCAAAGCTATCACGTGCCGCGGAAACAAAATTGGGCTGTCCGGCTTCACCAGAATATTCATTCCATACAGCCGTTAAAAGTACCACCAATGCCTTTTTATCCCGCTGGTAAGGCGGGAAGTCGAACAAGTCGATTTGTGGCTTGCAAGTGGTGAGTAAGAGGAAGCAAAGACTCCCTGTCCATAAAATTCGATGGCGCATATTTAGTTAATCAGTAGGCGAACATAAAACATCGGACTTCTCATTTGATCCCGCATGCTGATGTCATCAAACATGCAACTAATGGTTTCGCGTAAAGTTTTGTTTTTTAGCGCTTTATTTACCACAAAGTTAAACAACCAAGGGAAATTTGTAAGCCATTGCAGGGTGCGACCGATTTTTAATTCATCCCAAAGGTCGTTGTACACTGTTTGGTCATATTGTAAATTCCATGCGGCATCAAATTTCTGGGCTTGCAAACTCTCCTCTATGTGTTCGGCTGCAAACATGCCCATTTTCATGGCGTTGCCAATGCCTTCGCCTGTAAAAGGGTCTATCAGCGAGCCGGAATCGCCTGTTAACAAAAAATGATCTCCTGATAAAGGCCACTTTTTGCTCCCCAAAGGCAATCCCCAACCCACCATGGGCGACAAAGGCTTCGCATCTTTAAAACGTTCAGCTAAAGCCGGCACCTTGGCTATGGCTTCGTCGAGTGCTTTATTCAAATTAATTTTACTCTGGCTGATTTTATTGCTGGCTATCCCCACCCCCACGTTAAACTGTCCATTGGGCAGCGGAAATATCCACAAGTAACCTGGTAAAACCTCCTTCAAAAAGTGAAGTTCAATGTAGTTGCCCTCCTTGCAGCCCGTAATGCCGGTATAATAACCGCGAACTGCAGCGCAATAATGGTTTTTGTCTTTTTTGAAACCGGCCAGTTTTTTAGCCACCTGCGAGCGTTCCCCTTCTGCACCTACCAACAAGGTGGCTTGCACCTGGTGTAGTTCGCCATTGTAACGCAATTGACAGCTATATCCGGCGTCGTTTTTTTCGAAACTCACCAATTCGCAGGCTTGCAGTAATCTACCTGGCTTGATTTTCTCGACCAAAAAATTATCAAATACCAGGCGTTTGCTAATAAAGCCAGCTGCTGTTAAGCGGTTGCCAACCCGGGTGCGAAAAGGGATTTCGAGTGCTTTGCCATTGGGGGCAATAAAACTGATGCCGTAGCAGGGCATGAACGAATCGGCATCGGTTTCTATTTCTGAAAGTAAGTCTATGTTGAGCTTACTGATGATGTCTACCACTTTGCCGCTGAGCGCATCTCCACAAATTTTATCACGCGGAAAAACCGCTTTATCGATGATCAGGTGATCGATGCCTTTTTTCTCTAAGAACAAGGAGGTGGTGGCGCCTGCTGGACCTGCACCCACGATTAAAACAGCAACTTTACTAGGGAGCATTCTTAATTTACGTTGATATAAGCGGTTTGAAAAACTTCTGGAACTTCCCCAATGCGGTGCACAAAGCCAACTACTTTTAAATTTTCGAGCTTCCAAATGGCCTCTAAATCAGTTTTAAAGCGGTATATAAATACCCGATTGGTTTCGTACGTACTGCTATTAAGTTTTATTCCGTTGAAAGCAGTAACACATTTACGCAATACATGTTTGTGCACGTAAGCGGAATCTACCCCCGTTGGTGTGAGTTGAAAGTCTACGATATCGTCTTCAAGCAAAAACAAAGTGAGGTGTAGAGGGCCCACAATGGTTTGGTTCAGCTTCACTTTTACTACCAACGACGCTGTCATTTGCGCAAGATCCACTTCACTGGTCAAGTTAATATTGATAGGTGCGTTTCCAACCAACTCTTCCCCAACATAATTACTCCACTTTTGATCGGAGATAATGATTCTGCTTTCCTGGCTAAATTTTTTCCGGTTTACGCTGCCAGCGGGATATCCTTGAGCGCCACCGAGCAAATTTTCAATACTGCTGCCTTCTGGCACGCGAAAATCATTGCGCCCCGTGTAAGGAGTGCTAAAAATACCTGTGTGAATGCCAACGGGTACAATTCTATTAGGGTAGGTAGTTTGTAAATTAAGAATGGTATTGTGCGCACGAGGGCAATTTACACACCGAACACCGGTAAATTCTTCCAACAAAACCAAACGCTCTTGTGCGGTGTCAGCGGTAGACTCCACGTAGGTGGTATCTGATAGGGAGGTATTCAACCCCATGTTAACGGCTGGCCCAACTTCCATACAGGCAGTAAAACTGCCCGCAAATAGCAAAATGCTCACAAAAGAGCGCTTATGAAGGAACTGTTTCATGACTAAAAGTTAGAAATCATACTAAAACGCATGCCATTGAAGGCCGGCTCTACCCTACAAACGCCTCCAGTACAAATTACTCCTTCTACTTGGCGCACATAACCGCCGGTAAAACGCAATTTTTTTAAATTCATTGCCCCAAAGATAGTGTAATAGTGGATACGCTTAGCGGCATCTTTGTTGCCGTAATTCCACATATCCATCACGCTGATGCTGTATTTGGGAGCAATATTGTATTCGATTAACGCCCACCACCACGATCCTAAATCTTGCTGAGTACCCATGTGCGACACTTCCGCCCTCAGCGACTTTTTACGATTGAGTTTGTAAGTGACTTCTGCAAAAGGGGTTATGGTTTGCACCAAAGGGGCGTCGGGCTTAAATTCATATACTTCTTGGTTATAGGTTAACCGTTGGATACCTGCCATGAGGATGAATTTTTTATTGAACTTATGCTTGGCCTCCACGTAAAATTCGCGGTATAACTGGTTACCATCTAAGTCACGTACATCAGAAGCGTTGAGTTGGAGATTGGTTTTTTCGCCTAAGCTAATCACCGCATCGGCTTGTAACCCTTGTTCGCCAATCAACTGAGTGGCTGGGGCATAGCGTGCGGCCAGGCGGTACGTATTCATCCGAGCCGTTGGAGGTATAAAATTGATGAGTCCGTCGTTGAGAATTTCAAGCGGTGATACCCGGAACTCGTAATTTTCAGTTCGTTTGTACATCACATTGATTCCAAAACCTGGCAGCGCATAGCCCAAGCCAGTAAGTACAACCGAACCAGCTTTGTTATTCATAATGCCGTTGCGGTTGAGCACTGCTTCGCGCGTTTTTCCGGCCAGTTCAAAATTCCAACTCAGATTACCGAAGTCGATGCTATTGTAGACGGAATAGGTAAAAGCGTTGAATTTAGGGATAAAGCGGTTGGCCACAGGTAAGTTTTCGATGTCGCTCACCACCAACTGCATGGTGCTGTTGTCGAGGGTGCGGTTTACAACCGTGGCCCCCGGGCGCGCATAAATGCCTTTTCCGAGGGGAATGTTGCCTTCAAGGTTGAGACCTTTAATAACTGGGCGGTAGGTTTCAAAGAGGAATTTTTGCCGCCCAACAAAGCCCTTTACCAGCCAATTGTCGTTGATTTGATAGCGCGCATGCATGCCAAACATGGCAAAATCGAGGTTCTGACCGCGGCCCTCATAGGCACGGAATGTAATACCATTGCCAAACTGGTCGTAAAAATTACCTACCGTAAGCTCAAGCTTGTCTAATTTTTTACGGACAAACCAAAATCCTAATCCTTGATTATTTTGAACAATGTAGGGGTTACGCAAGCCTGAGTTCAAAAACAAATCAAAACGAATACCTACCGTTAGGTCGTCGCGCCGGTAATTTAAATTCAACCAGGCATCGGTCGACGACAACTGCTGGTAGTATTGGGGCGGGATAGGATCCGACAAAATAGTGGAGTCTAAAAAGAAGAAGTTTTGGAAAACCTCTAAATCACCTGTAATTATTCCTTGCGCCTTTATTTGATGGGATTGCAGTACAATTCCGATACTACACAACAGGATCAACCGTTTTAACATGCTTGAATTTCTTAGAATTAGGCTGTTAAATTATTAAATCTATTTGGCTACACGTATGTTTGCCGTTAGATTTGATAACTCTTTCTACCAAAAGCTATGAAAAAACTCCTCTTTGGCCTCTTGTTGTTTACGGGATTCAACGTTTCCGCTCAAGAACAACTGGCGAGCCTGCCGAATGTAAACCTCAAAGACCTACAAGGCAATACGATCAATATTTCGGAGTTGGCCACCGAAGGCAAGCCCTTGATCATCTCCTTTTGGGCTACTTGGTGTACGCCTTGCAAAAAGGAGCTTTCTAACTATGCCGATTTGTATGAAGACTGGAAATCCGATTTTGGGGTAGAAGTGGTGGCCATTAGCATCGATGACGCCAGAAATACTGCCAAGGTAAAATCCTACGTAAATGGCGTAAAATGGCCATTTCTGGTGCTTTTGGACCCAAACGAGGACATGAAACGTTCCCTGAACTTTCAAACCGTACCCTTCACCATTTTGATTGACAAAGCAGGTAAAATCATCTACCGCCACAACAGTTACGTAGAAGGCGATGAGTACGTGATGGAAGACAAGCTGAAAAAGCTTAGCGAGACCGCTCCTTAAAATACCGGTACAACTCGTGTATGGGCTTCTTGAGGATTTTACCCTTGAGTAGCTTTTTTTCTGCCATTACTTCTTCGAGCAAGGGCTCGAAATGATGGGCAATGGAGCCCACAAAATGTATGGGCAACGCATGTACGTTTGGATACCGCATGACATGCACATCAAAAAAGCGACGAAAACCAGCTTTAACAATATCTTGAACGTAAGATTCGCTGAGATGTTCAGACAAAATTCTTGCAAACGAGGCCAAATAAACATTCACGCCGGGCTCGTGGTAAGTTTGATGAAAAATAATTTCTTTCGATAGGTCGTATTTATCGTTCAGATGCTGCTCTATCGCAGGAGGCAACAATTTGTACAGATAGTCTGCCAATAACCGGCGCCCCAAATAACTGCCGCTGGCTTCATCACCCAACAAATAACCAAGTGCGGGAACGGTTTGGTCCCAGTCTTTGCCATCATAATGACATGAATTTGAACCGGTACCAATGATGCAGGTGATGCCTTCTTCATCAAAATTGGTAGCGATGGCAGCGCCGAGGATATCGTGGCCCACCACAATTGTTGCCGCCTTAAAAAACGCTTGTAAGGCTCGTTCTACGATGGCATTGCGCTCGGGACTCGAGCAACCTGCTCCATAAAAATACACTTCGGTTACCTCCTGCGCAATGGCTTGTAGCGGAGATGCCTTGAGCTCGGTTATAATGAAGTCGTGATCATGGAAAAAGGGATTAAATCCCTTGGTGCTAACAAACTGTTCGTTGTCAGCTATATATTTCCAATCGGCTTTGGTCGACCCGCTATCTGCTACTAAAATCATGGAAGGCAATTATATAGATAAGATTTTAGAGATTCGATACAAATCAGTATCGATCTCTGAATGAAATTTTGCGGCTTGTGTAAGCGGGGTATACACTACTTGGTTGTTAATTAAGCCCGCCATCACCCGGCTTTCGCCATTTCGAAGGCCTTCGATTGCTGCCACGCCTAACCGACTGGCAAGTACACGGTCGAAACAGCTTGGGCTGCCACCTCGTTGGATGTGGCCTAAAACCGTCACTTTCATTTCGTAGCCATCAAACTGCTCTTTTACCTTGCGCGCTACCTCATAGGCACCGCCTTCTTCATCCCCTTCAGCAACAATCACCAAGCCCGAGGTTTTGCGGTTGGCACGGCCCCTTTTGAGATTTTTAACCAGCTCATCGATGCTGGTTTTGGTTTCGGGGATGAGGATGTCCTCGCATCCCGCAGCAATGCCTGCGTTCAGAGCGATGTAGCCTGCGTCACGGCCCATCACCTCAATAAAAAAAAGACGGTTGTGCGCATCGGCTGTGTCGCGTATTTTATCGATGCACTCTACCACGGTATTGGTTGCGGTATCGTAGCCGATGGTGTAATCGGTGCCGTACAAGTCGTTGTCGATGGTTCCGGGCAGTCCCATCACCACAATATCGTATTTTTCAGAAAAATGATAGGCGCCTTTGAAGCTGCCATCGCCGCCAATAACCACCAAGGCATCGATTCCACGTTCTTTGAGCTGCTGGAAGCCTTTTTCCATGCCAGCGGCGGTGCGAAACTCATCGGAACGCGCTGATTTTAAGATGGTGCCGCCGCGATTGATGATATTGCTGACGGAGCGAAGGTCCATTTTTTTAAAGTCGCCTTTGATTAGTCCGTCGTAGCCCCTTACCACACCCCACATCTCGAAACCATAGTAAATACCAGAGCGCACCACTGCCCGAATGCAGGCATTCATACCCGGAGAATCGCCTCCAGATGTTAATACTGCTACTTTTTGAATGTTAACTGTCATGATTTCTTTTGAAAAGCGTGGCAATTTAGTGTTTGAAAACGCGCCAGACAAAGATATTAAAGATCCGCCTAATGTTTGTTGTGAATTTTTTTTGTTAAAAAGTGTATTATTTTTTTTGTGAATTAAATGGTTTTATTAATTTTAGACTCAAATATTATTTAATCCAAAACCAGTATGAAAAAAAATCTACTTCTCGCAGCTATGCTGTTCGGCGCTAGCACCTTAAGCTACGCTCAGATCGTTAGCATTTCGCCTGCAAATGCAACAGGTGAAAATGCCATCACCATCACGTTAAACGCCAATTTGGCTTGTGTTCCAACTGGTAAGTTACCAGTTACTTCTCCAACCGCGCTTGGTGTAAAAATGCACTCAGGTGTTGGTATCGTTGCTGATGTCAATGCTCCTGATGGCAAATGGACCAACGTAATTGCTTGGGATGAGCCAGGAACGGCACTCGTTGCAGGCGCTACTGCTGGTACGTACAGCATCACTATTACGCCACGCAGCTTTTACAACGTGCCTGCTACCGAAACCATCCACCGTTTGAGCATGGTGTTTAATGGTGGTTCATGGGATTTTGAGGCGAAAAATGCTGGTGCGCTTCCCGGTGAGTGTGCTGACTTCATCATTGAGTTGTCAACTCTCACCAGCGTTAGCGAAAAGTCATTAGCCGCTGTATCTGTGAAGACTTATCCAAATCCTTTCACAACATCAGCTACCATTTCTTTTTCTACACAAAGAACTGCTAAAGTGAAAATTTCTGCTGTGAACATTCTCGGTCAAGAAGTTGCTACAATTGCCAACCAGCAAATGGAAGAGGGCAAGCATTTTGTTCAGTGGAATGGCGAAAGCACCAATGGTCAAACTTTGCCAAATGGTCAGTACTTCATCCAAGTAAGTGTTGACGGTGCTATCAGCACTAGCAAAGTGGTTTTGAATCGCTAATTTGTTCAATACCAACCTTCAAAGAGCCATGCCGCAAGGCGTGGCTCTTTTGTTTTATGGTATATTGGCATAAATTAGCTAAATTGAAATCCTCTACAAATAATAATTTTCATTATGTTTTCATTTAAAAAAAGCTTGCTCGCACTTTGCTTGCTTGCGGGCGTTAATTATGAGGTAACGGGTCAGGTGGCTAGTTCCATTCCTCGCTTCCCAAGCGATACAGATACGGTAACTATTATTTTTGATGCAACCCTCGGCAACGGGGCATTAACAGGTGTAAACCCACCCATTTATGCACACACAGGTGTTATCACCAATTTGAGCACTGGTCCAAGCGACTGGCGTTTTGTGCAAGGTACTTGGGGAGTAGCTTCTCCCACCACCTTAATGACATCTCTCGGGAACAACAAATACAGCATATCCTATGTGCCGCGCACCTTTTACAGCGCGCCTGCTGCACAAACCATCCTCTCGCTGGCATTTGTGTTTCGAAATACCACTGGTTCAATTGTGGGTCGTGAGGCCAATGGCAGTGACATATATGTACCGCTTTACGCAGCAGGACAGTTGCACAGCCGTATTTTTTCTCCCGGTGCAAATAGCCAATTGGTGCAGCCCGGTAGCAGTTTGCCGTTTTTTGGTGCAGCTTCTCAAGTTTGTAGTTTGCGTTTGTACGTGAATGGCGCCCTGGTTCAAAGTGCACAAGCCGACTCCTTAACCTTCAACCTTACTTTCCCTACTGCTGGCAACTATGACATTGTTTTTGTTGCCGACAACGGCAACACCCAACGTTCCGATACCTTGCAAATGGTGGCGCTACCACCAAATCCCATCTTACCACTGCCAAATACTGTGCAAGAAGGGATAAACTATATCAACGACAGCACCGCCATCTTGGCGCTCTATGCCCCACATAAATCACATGTTTTTGTAGTGGGAGATTTTAACGACTGGAAGCTCGACCTCAATTACCTCATGAACGAAACGCCAGATAGCAATTGGTACTGGGTTACAATCAACAACCTCCTACCAAGCGAAGAATACGCTTATCAGTACTTCATCGATGGCACCATTCGAATAGCAGATCCCTACACAGAGAAAGTGCTTGATCCCAACAACGACCGATTTATTTCAGCAAATACATATCCCAATCTTAAACCATACCCAGCGGATAAAACTACTGGCAATGTGAGTGTTTTGCAAACTGCACAACCCACTTACAACTGGCAAACCACCAATTTTATACGCCCTGATAAGTCTAAGCTCGTAGTTTATGAACTGCTGGTGCGTGATTTTATAGCCGATCAACGCTACCTCAGTATAATCGATAGTCTTGATTACTTTCAAAGACTCGGCATCAACTGCATCGAACTCATGCCGATAATGGAGTTTGAAGGCAACAACAGCTGGGGCTACAATACTAGTTTTGCCTTGGCAGCCGATAAGGCTTATGGCACGCGCGACGATCTTCGTGCCTTTATTGATAGCTGCCATGCGCGTGGCATAGCAGTTGTGCTCGATATGGTTTTAAATCACGCCTTTGGCCAATCGCCGCTCGTACAAATGTGGTGGGAAGGCAGTACGGCTGCTAGCAATAGTCCTTATTTTAATCCCATTGCCAAACACGACTTCAACGTTGGCTTCGATTTTAACCATGAAAGTGCCGCCACCAAACGTTACGTGAACCGCGTAGTAAGGTATTGGTTGGAAGAATTCAAGTTCGATGGTTTCCGATTCGACCTTTCTAAGGGTTTCACCCAAAAAAATACCCTTGGCAATGTGGGTGCTTGGGGAAATTACGACAGCACTCGGGTGGACCTTTGGAAAGCAATTTCCGACACTATTTGGGCCATTTCACCTGATGCCTATGTGATTTTAGAACATTTTGCCGACAACATAGAAGAAAGGGTGCTGGCGAATTACGGCATGATGCTCTGGGGCAACCTGAACCACAATTTTAACGAAGGTACAATGGGCTTCACCGGCAATTCCAACTTTTCGTGGGGAAGCTACAAAAACCGTGGTTGGACACAACCCCACCTCATTACCTATGCCGAAAGTCACGATGAAGAACGGTTGATGGTGCGGAATTTAAGCAGCGGCGCTCAGACCAGTACCTACAACACGCGCGATTTAACAACGGCCCTCAAGCGCATGGAATTAGCTGCTGCTTTTTTGTACACCACTCCTGGGCCAAAAATGATTTGGCAATTTGGGGAATTGGGTTACGACTTCAGCATCAATCGTTGTCCTAACGGCACAATAAACAATAACTGCCGTACCGATCCTAAGCCTATCCGCTGGGACTACTTTGTAAATCCTGAACGCCGCTACCTGTATAACATCTATGCTGCCATGGCAACATTGCGTACTCAAGAGGCTGCTTTTGCTACTGATAGCTTTTTCATCAGTTTCGGTGGTTCGTATAAACAAATACGGCTCATTCACCCCGACATGAACGTGGTATTAGCCGGTAACTGGGCCACTTCTTCCATTCAAGGCAATACCATTTTTCCGAGCACGGGCCGGTGGTACGATTATTTTTCGGGTGACAGCATCCAAATAACCAATACCAGCACGACCATTGAGATGCAAGCAGGGCAATACCGTTTGTTTACCACCAAGAAGTTGGCGGCACCTAATTTAGCATTGACCACGTCCGGTATAGTTGCTGAAACTGCTGGATTACGCATCTACCCCAATCCTTCTACTACTTCTGTGAACATCAAAATAACAGATTTGCAACCTTTCCAGCCTTCTTGGTTAGAGGTTGTTGATTTGCAGGGAAGAATGGTGCAACGCTTGCGTGTTCAATCCGAGAGTTCAGAAGCTGTGATTAACTGGGCGCTCACCGACCAAAAAGGTAACCGCGTTAGTTCAGGATTGTATTTTATTCGTGACGCCAAAGGCAGGCATGCCAAACTGATGGTGCAATAAAACTGTAAAACTCCTTTAAATCCCGGGTACTGTTGTGGTGCTCGGGCTTTTTTTTGGCCGCGAAGGAACGGCTTTTACGCCGGAAGCGTAGCCGATATAAGCTCGGCCATATTCCACCTGGGGCTGAATTGAGGACGGACCACCTTGCGCAAGGGCTCCTCCTTCCATTCGAGAGAAGCACCATACCCCCGCGTTTCCCGCCCCCGCAGTCCCTTGACTATTGTAATCAAGCCTGAGTTATTCAACTACGTGGCACATTTGCCCAAAATTAAGGCCCGGTCGCTTCTCATCGCCGGGCCTTTGATACAACAGGTTTGGTTTGGTTAATTGCCGTAACCCGTATTCTGTTGGAGGTTGGGGTTAGCAACCAAATCAGAAGCAGGAAGCGGATAAATATTGAGGTAGTCGGCTACGCCAACACCTGTGCTATCGTTGCCTTTCCACTGCCACACATAATTGGGCGAAGTGAATAAGTTATAACGAATCAGGTCGGTTCTTCTGTGGCCTTCAAAATAAAGCTCACGTGCACGCTCCTCTAAAATTGCCTGCAGCGTTAATTGTCCTGCATTGATATTGCGACTAGCATTCCCATAAGCCCGCTCGCGCAAAGCATTGAAGTAGTTCAAGCCCAAACTTGGATCACCACCGCCGCGCACGGCTGCCTCGGCATACATCAAATGCGCATCCGCTAAACGAAACATCGGAAAATCGATGTCGGAAAAAGTGCGGGTGGCATCCGAGGCTTGGCTTCCATCTCTGTTACGATTTCTCCACTTCAAAGTAGGCCAACCTTGAACAAAACTTTGAATGTTGGCGATGTTTTTGTTTCGTGTTGTGAAGAATATGAAACGATTATCCTCGGTTGAGTCTGGATACAAATTCACAAACTCCCGTCTTGTACGCACTCCTGACCAACCAGCAGCACCTTGAGCAGAAGAGCTAATGCCACTTCCACCGATGCAAGCATTCATCAAAAAGGTGGTGCCACCAAAAGAACGCGTCCTCTGACCATCATATGGCAGCACAAAAATGAGTTCCGGCGAAATGTGATTATCTGACATAAATAAATGACGGTAGTTTGGCTCTAGGCTGTAACCACCTTCAATAACTACCTTAGCGGCAAAGGTAGCCGCATCGGCCCAACGCTGCGTGCCTGTGTACACCTCTGCATTCAAGTACAGTTTGGCAAGCACCATCCAAGCAGCACCCTTGGTTGCACGGGCGTAATAGGTATTGCGATCGGCTTGTGGTTCGGCCAATTCAGGCAGTATTTCCAACAACTCAGATTCAACAAAGGCAAACAGCTCTTGTCTATTCGACTGTTGCGGCGGCGGTGACCCTGGAAGAAAGTCCTCCTTGATTAACGGCACATTGGCGAACAAATCAATGGCATGCCAATAGCATAACGCACGCAAGAAGCGGGCCTCAGCTCGGTATTGCCGAATTCTTATTTGATCTGCCTCTGAAAAACTCCTTGAATTCATTGCCTCGTTGGTGGAATTTCTAACAAATTCATTGATTAAGGCAATTTGAAAAAATATCCGGTTGTAACTGATTTGTACGAATGGATTTAGTGAATTGAAATTCATGGTATTCATTTCACGTAATCCTGGGTCGTTCCAAGCCACAATGGCTTCGTCGGTTGGTAGCTGCTGCAATACCCACCACGAGCGCGAATAGGTAGAGGCGCCTGGGTCAAACGAAATAATGTCAACGCGACCGCCACCACCGTCATTACCTTCGATGGTCAAGCCCCCGTAAACCTTCGCCAAGGCATGAATATAGTTGGCTGGATCATTAAATACGTCTTCGGTACTGATGTCGTAGCGCGGTGTTTTATTTAAGTCATCGAAGCATGACGTTAAGCTTATGGCCAACACACCAGCGAATACGCTTAATTTTAAGTTTTTGAGTTGCATGGTGTTTTAATTAAAAGGTTATGTTCAAATTCAATGTGTAAATGCGAGCACGTGGATATACGTTGTTGTCAATGCCACCGGCTACTTCTGGGTCAATGCCCTTATAAGTGCTCCATACGAAAGCATTTTGAACCATAAAGTTCAAGCGCGTGCTGATGCGGTCGTTCCACAGATTACCAAAATTGTACCCTACAAAAAGGTTATCTAAGCGCAAGAAGTTTGCCTTCTCTACATAATAATCAGATAAATACTGTGGCTGAGAGAATTCGGTATTGTAATAATCGGTCGTCATGTTACTCAACCAAGTACGGCCAACACCCGTGGCATCAAAATGTCCGAAATTCGAGTTTACGTTGTTGTAAACGTATCGGCCTAGTTCACCTCGGAGACTAAAACCTGCATTCCACTTCTTATAGCGTACAGATGAGAAGAGGGCAAAGAAATATTGCGGCTCTGCTGACTTATCTGAAACCACCAAGTCTTCTTCGGTAATCTGACCGTCGCCATTCACATCCACGTATTCGCCTTCAACAGGCCTACCATCCTCATCATACACCTGTTGGAAGGTATAGAAAGTGCCAATTGGACGGCCGATTTGCAAGATTTGAACGGTATTACCCGTTCCTCCCGCAATACCTCCGGTAAGAATACCCGAGTTATTTAGGGAATCAATGCCAAATAAATCTTGAATACGGTTGCGATTAAAGGTGGCATTGGCACCAAAGTCTAAGGTAAAATCCTTGGTATCGTAAGCCACATAATTCACGCTCAACTCAACACCAGTATTGGTCATTGCTCCAATGTTGGTGGTGATTTGGTTGGTAAAATTGGTTCCTGCAGCCACTGGCACATTGTTCAACAAATCAGTTGTGTTGCGGTGGTAGAACTCCACAGCACCGTAAATTCGGTTGTTTTTAAACCCATAATCAATAGCTGCATTGTAAGTTGCTGTTTGTTCCCAACGCAAATTAGCATCATAACCTGATGGACGTAACATATAATAATACTGATTACCCAGTTGCATGTGTGCCGTTGGCGTACTCTCATTCCAAAAAGCCATGTAGCCGTAATTGGCGCCAATCTCTTGCTGTCCTGTTACACCCCATCCCAAACGCATTTTTAAATTTGAGATGTTTTTGTTGCGACGGAAAAAGTCTTCCTCATTCATACGCCATGCAAAGCCCACCGATGGAAAAACACCCCAACGATTTTCAGGTGCAAATCGGGAAGAGCCGTCTGCGCGCAAAGTCACCGTTAACAGGTACTTATCATTGTAGGTATAGTTAGCCCGACCAAAAAACGACATCAAGGCGTTGTCTTGGAAATCAGGAAAGGGTGCAGGGTCAGAAAAAGTGTCTCCCCTCAGCGTTAAGTCTGGGTAAACCGGCGAACCCCGCTCCCACTCTTGAAACGAATAACCTCCAGTTAAGTCAAATTTACTGGTAATAGAACGCAGCTCTTTGGCATAATTGAAGTAGGCCTCTAAAAGGCGGTTGTTACCAAATTGCTCGTATTCATTAAATCGTCCTTGACGGAAATAATCTGTTGAAGAGGTAGAATCAACGGTTACACTGCCAGAAGAGCGGCTAAAGTCACCGCCCACATTCACGAAAAGGTGCAAACCTGGCACTTCGTTCACTTTGTAATCGAGCAATACGCTCCCTAAGAACCGATTTACGTTGCTGACGTCGTTGCGCTGGTTGAGTAAGCCCACCGGGTTTTTAGGCGCCAACACATCAGGCTGACCGTTGTTGGCCGTCCATTCGTAATAGCCATCAAAACGTCCCGTATCTACACGCACCGGCTTGGTTGGGTCAAAGGTAATGGCCGATCCAATAGCCCCTTGATTGGCAAATCGATTTTGGATGTTGAAGTACTTTACATTGGCATCTACCTTCAATCTGCCCTTTAATAAAGTAGGATTTAAGTTGAGGTTCACGCCAGTACGCTCGAAAGAACCGGTTCGTAAATTTCCATTTTCATCGTAGCGCTCAAAGCTTAAGCGATAAGGCAGTTTTTTCAAACCCCCCGAAAAGCTCAAGTTCAAATCAGAGGCACGGCCTAATTGATAAATTTCATTCTGCCAGTCTGTAGAAGTGTTCCCACTGCCTAAGCGGCCGATTTGGAGGGAGTCGCCGTTGGAATTGATTACATCCCGGTATTGACCGGCAGAAAGCACATCTACGCGGTTGGCAATTTGTTTGATGGAAACGCCGCTGTTGACTTGGACCTTTAGTTTACTTCCTGCAGCGCCCTTTTTGGTAGTAATGATGATGACACCACCTGCAGCCCTTGAACCATAAATAGCGGCAGCGGAGGCATCTTTCAGAATGGTAAAGCTTTCAATGTCGTCAGGATTGATGAGCGACAAAGGGTTAGCGGCACCACTTATGCCTCTTGAATCCACTGGCACGCCGTCAATCACATAAAGTGGATCGCTGTTAGCGCCGATAGAACTAGCACCACGAATGCGAATACGCGCTCCAGAACCTGGCTGACCGCTGCCTGGTGTAATTTGCACCCCTGGCGATTTGCCCATGATCATCTGTTCGGGAGAGGCAAAGTTACCTTGCTGGAAGGATTTAGACTGAATGGAAACCACCGAGCCCGTTAAATCGCGGGTTTGTGTGGTTCCGTAACCAATAACGACTGCTTCTTGAAGCATTTTAATATCCTCTTCCATTACAAAAGTAATGTTGGCGGTTTTTCCGGCTTCAACTGTTACTGACATCACGGCGGTCTGATATCCTAAATAAGAAGTCTGCAATTCAACTGCTCCCGGCTTCAAACCATCAATTCTAAATTTGCCGTTCACATCAGTGGCACCGCCGCTGTTAGTGCCTTTTACAAACACAGCAGCACCAATGATGGATTGCTGTTTTGCATCCAGCACCGTTCCTGTAATTGTGCCGGTTTGTTGGGCCACAACAGGCAGCCAAATGAACCAGATAGCCAAACACAACAGTGCAATTTTTGCCAAGTAGTTTTGTTTCATACAACCAAATTAGTTTTAGAAGCGGTAAAACGTTGAAGTGATTTCAGACCTTTTTATCCCGCATTTCAAATCAAGTAAATCGTTTCCAATTAAAAAAATTTATTTCGGATTAATTGGCATATTTTTTTCGAAATATACCTTGAACTTTGTCTCTGTAAATCCTACAAAGCCATGACCCTATTCGAAGACCTATCTCCTGAGCTGATGAGCTGGGTAATAATACCGCTTTTGATCTTTTTTGCTAGGGTCTCCGACGTGACCATTGGTACTATACGTATTGTTTTTGTAGCTCGGGGACAAAAGCGTATCGCCCCACTCTTAGGCTTTGTTGAAGTATTAATTTGGATTGTAGCCATGTCGCAAATCATGAAGTACGCTAACAATTGGCCGAGTTTTTTGGCTTGGGCAGGCGGTTTCGCCGTTGGCAATTACATTGGCCTCTGGATTGAGGAAAAGCTGGCCATTGGCAACTTGGTGATCCGAATCATCACCGCCAAACCCGCCAATGCGCTCGTAAAACACCTCAGAATGGCAGGCTACGGGGTTACTTCCCTCGATGCTCAAGGGAGTGTTGGAGAAGTGGCACTCCTTTTCACTTTGGTGAAGCGCCGCGATGTAAAGTCAGTTATTGCCATTGTTAAGAACCACAATCCTAAGGCTTTTTATACCATTGAAGATGTGAGATTCACCTCAGATTTGGTGTTTAGCCCGACAAACAGCCAAAAAAGAAGTCTTTTTGGTAATTTATCGACCCGACTTTCCAAATAAACGAAAGTCCTATTTAACACAAAACCCGGCTTCTTGAGAAACCGGGTTGGTGGTGATGGACGGAATCGAACCGCCGACACAAGGATTTTCAGTCCTTTGCTCTACCGACTGAGCTACATCACCCTGATCGGACTGCAAAGGTAATAGATCACTCCCCGTTTCTCCAATAGTTACACTAAAATAAATCTATCTATTCGCATAAAAGCCCAGCTCTTCCTTACAATAATTTTGGGAATCGGCTCAATATCAAGGTAACAACCTCTAAACGCGCCGAAATAAATTTAAAACTTTTTGGTCTTCTTTTGCAAAAAAACTTGCTTGCGCACCCATTTATTGAGCTGGTACACCCCCATCCCAAATAAAACCGCCGTGCCAAAAGTAAAACTACCGTAAACCACCGCCACCATGGCCATGGCACTCGATTTAAGCAATACCTGTGATACAAAAATGGCCAGTGAGCTATTCTGAAGTCCAACTTCTATGGCAATAGTCATGCGGCTCGTTGGTCCCAGACCAGCCACCACCGCCAGCAGAAAGCCGACAACCATGCCCACCAGGTTCAGCGCAATATTTGGCCAAATAAGCGACACAAAATCTGCATAACTTCGCTCCGCCCCGCCTCTTTCAAACAAAATAATCCCCAAAAAGGCCATAAACAACAAGGTTGGCATGATCACGCGCAGCGGCTTTTCGAGCTTTTTGGCCCACAAGGGTTTACTATATCTGATAAAAACCCCAACCAAGGCCGGCAGGACGGTCATCAACCCAATTTCCACAATCGTTTTCCCAAAGGGCAAAATGATGCGTGCCGACTGATCGAGATACCGTTCCAGTGCCAAATTGGTGATGAAAGGAATGGTAAAGACCGTTAGCATGCTGTTTACGGAGGTCAAGGAAACAGAAAGCGCCACATTTCCACGCAAAAGATGGGTGATTAAGCCAGCGGAAGCACCGCCAGGGCAAGCGGCTATCACTACCAGGCCCACCTTGAACTCTGGCGATAAAGCCATGTTATCGGCAATCCAAAAGGCCAGCAGCGGCAACAGCAGCATTTGCGACACCAAGCCCAACAAAATGGCCCTCGGGTACACAATGATGTTGCGGAAGCTTTGGAGGGTAAGCGACAAACCCACGCCAATCATAATTACCACTAAAGTAATGGGTAAAAAAAGACTTGAAAAAAAGTGCTCCATCACGTGTCCTCCCTTTTGTCTATCAGAAAAAAGCTGTTGTAGCCTTGACCCATTCTGATATCAAGTTGTTGCAGTTGCAACAATTCGAGGATGGCAAGGAAGGTAAAAATGGCCTGCATGCGATCCTTAAAACCTGCAAAAAGCTGTTCAAAGGCCATGTTACCTTTCAGCTTCACAGCACTAACCACATAAGCCTTTTGTTCGTTTATGGTGTAAGGGTAGCGTACTACCACGTGGTAGGGAGCGCTTTCACGCTCTTGGAAACGCTGGAGAACCTTGCTGAAATTTTTGAGTAGCTGGTAAAGGTCGAGTTGCTCGAGCTCCTGCTCAACGCCAAGACTGGCTTGAATGGTAGCTAATTCTTCCCCTACATTACCTCGGCGCATGCGTCCTATTTGCTGCTGCTCCAGCTCAGCCATGTTGTTCAGCACTGCTTTGTAGCGCTTATACTCGAGCAAGCGGTTCACCAAATCGGTTCGGGGGTCGATTTCATTCCCAGATGGATCCAGCTCCTTACGCGGCAACAGCATTTTCGCTTTGATGCGCATGAGGGTCGCTGCCACGAGGATGAATTCGCTGGCTACTTCCATGTTGAGTTCGCTCAAATCTTGGATGTAGGCTAAAAAATCACGGGTGATGTTACTGATCGGAATGTCATAAATATCCAGTTCGTCCCGCTCTATGAAAAAGAGTAGCAAGTCGAATGGACCCTCAAATTGTTCTAATTTGATTTCAAATGACATTTTAAAAAAATTTAACTCCCTGCTCTCACCGTAATTAAACTTGTCGGATCGAAGTGTTTTACCGCCAAGGCATGCAATTGCGTTGGTGTGATGCTTTGCACTGTTGTAATATAGTGATCATAATAGCTGTAATCCAAACCAAAAAAATGTACGTCCTTAAAGCGGTCGGCCAAGGCAAAGGCACCGTCGAAATTACTGAGGTATACCCCTTGCAGATACCCGCGAACCGCATCCAGCTCCTCTTGGCCTACAGGCTCGGCACGTAGCAGATCCAGCTCCTTAAAAATTTCAGCAATCGCGGCCTCCGATACGTCTGCCCCCACTTCCGTAGCAATGGTAAAAAAGGCAGCGCGCTCGTACGACATCACGGCAGAGCCCACGCCGTAAGTATATCCCTTGTTTTCACGCAAATTTGACATCAAACGAGAGCCGAAATAGCCACCGAGCAGGGTGTTGAGCACCTTTAAACCCACGTAATCGGGGTCATTTTTGCCAACCATAGGCTTGCCGAGCCGCAACGCATGTTGCAAGGCCCCTGCTTTGGGCACTTCGATGCGGCCGGGCAGACTGCTCTGTATTGGGTGTTGCCGCTCTGAGGTATCCTTAAGAGTAGGTTCGATTTGG
>Ga0209284_10002585_pt1 | contig 24288 bp, 23 predicted proteins | sample FRY03_FD_187211 | JGI IMG/M metagenome (GOLD analysis project Ga0209284, IMG submission 187211) | Freshwater microbial communities from Lake Fryxell liftoff mats and glacier meltwater in Antarctica - FRY-03 (SPAdes) (version 2) | ecosystem: Environmental > Aquatic > Freshwater > Ice > Glacier...
AAAAACCCTAAGTTCTAAAGAATTTCATTTTTATAGGTCTTAATTTGAAGCTATAAAAAACAGACAATATGCTTTAAATAGAAAACCTTTTATATATTTGCAGGGTTGTGTTGTACTTCGAAAGAAGTGCAAGTTGTGGTAAAAATCATTCTTAATAATCTTATCAATTATTTAGAATGTAAAAAACCAGTGAAAGGCTTTCCTATTTTGGGAGGCTTTTTTTGTTTTCAACACTTGCAAGCACAGAAAATTCTTTTTATCTATAATGTTCTTGCTCCCTTATAGGATGATCTTCATAGAAATCTTCAAAAGTTTTTGTAGTCGTATATTTATCTCTAAGTACTTTATAGACCATAAATATAACTAAAGCCTGCCCTAGAACAGTAGTATAAAACACCCAGTTAAAAGGAAAATTCATAGTAGCTATAATGGTTACCATTACTAGTACCAAAGTGGTCAATCCAATGTAGAAATAAACAATGTCTTTCATTTTTTTGATTTAAGGTATGAAAAATTGACAAAATAAAGTGTAAAATTACGAACGTTTAACAGCTTATTTTATTTATCGCTCTGTGGTTTCCAAGTTTTCATTACTTTCTCCACCTTGTCCGTATAACGAATTTTCTTCGTCTTTTAGATTTAAATTATTGTTTAGGTTTTTTTCGTGGCGACCAGGAACATCTAAATCTTCCCCAGCAAAATCGATTTTTTCTTTTCTTTTTTCTAGCATTTTGTCATCGCCAGTATCCATACTCAAGCCCTTTTTACCTAAAGCCATGATATCCTCATCGGTGATATTAGCGTTATATTTTTTAGCTTCAACCACATCTTTGTTTTTTTTATTTTCCATTTTGATTTGTTTTTATAATTGATTACAATATCATTTTTAACGACCATTTACATTAACTCATTCAAAATTAATATTGATGCGTTAGACTTGATATTATAGATCCAAAGTAAAATAAAAATCTTTTTTTGTTTGAAAATATCGTATTTTTAGAGAGTTAAAAAATAGAAAAGCATGCCACTTTATCATAAACTAGGAAAAATACCCAAAAAACGACATACTATTTTTAAAAAAGAAGATGGTTCGCTGCATTATGAACAATTATTCGGGACTATAGGTTTCGACGGAATGTCGTCATTAATGTATCATTTACAACGACCAACACAGGTAAAAGAAGTGGGTAAATCCCTTGATATTTCACCTAAAGCGGCGGTTGCTCATAATATAAAATCAAGATTGTTAAAAGGTTTTCAAATAAAGCCCATAGATGATTTTTTAGAAAGTAGGGTTACAATTCTATTTAATAATGATGTGCATGTAGGTTTGGCTGCGCCCAAAAAATCTATAACCACCTATTTCTATAAGAATACCGACGCCGACGAGTTGTTGTTTATTCATAAAGGAACAGGGACTTTAAAAACAATTTTAGGTGAAATTCCCTTTGAATATGGCGATTATTTACTAATTCCTAGAGGGATGATTTATCAGATACATTTTGATACTGAAGACAACAGATTATTAGTCACCGAAAGTTACCACCCTATATACACCCCAAAAAGATACCGAAATTGGTTTGGGCAACATTTAGAGCATTCGCCTTTTTGTGAGCGCGATTTTAAATTGCCTCAAAATCTGCAAACGCATGACGAAAAAGGTGATTTTTTGATGAAAGTTAAAAAAGAAGGACAATTACACCACCTCACCTATGCTACACATCCGTTTGATGTTGTGGGCTGGGATGGTTATAATTTTCCTTACGGCTTTTCTATTCACAATTTTGAGCCTATAACAGGTCGCGTTCATCAACCGCCACCAGTACATCAAACATTTGAAACAAGCGCTTTTGCAGTTTGTTCTTTTGTGCCAAGATTATATGATTACCATCCTCAAGCTATTCCTGCGCCCTACAACCATTCTAATATTGACTCTGATGAAGTTTTATATTATGTTGATGGCGATTTTATGAGCAGAAAAAATGTTGAAAAAGGCTATATTTCATTGCATCCGGCAGGCATTCCTCATGGGCCACACCCAGGAACTTACGAAGCGAGTATCGGTAAATCTAAAACCGAAGAATTAGCGGTGATGATTGACACCTTTAAACCTTTAAAACTAACACAAGCGGCTTTAGATATTGATGATGGTAAGTATTATCAGAGTTGGTTGGAATCCCCCCAAACTCCAAAGTAAGATTAAAGTTTTGTCGATTAGATTAGCTGTTACCGAAGTCAATTTTATGCAGCACAAAATGAACCAAAGAGGCCGCTAACTTAGCGGTTTGTTGGCTGCCGTCGTACTTAGGATTCATCTCAGCAATATCTAAACTGATGAGTTTTTTGCTATCGATAATTACTTTTAGGCTTTCTAAAACTATATCTGGAGAAAATCCTACAGGTGAAGCTGCGCTTACGCCTGGCGCGTAGGCTGATGAAAACCCGTCTAAGTCAATCGTGGTGTATAGATAGTCAATGTCTTCCATAAATTGAATTAAAACCAATTGAACATGCTCTAAATAGTGCATATTAAAATGATTATTTTCAATATAGGTTACTCCTAGAGATGATGCGGTTTTGAATAATTTTTTGTCGTTTGCGTCTTTCCGAACTCCTAAACACAAATAATTAAAAGCCCTATTTTCTGCTTTACAGTTCTGTGCAATTTGGTAAAAAGGAGTGCCAGAATTGTTGCCATTTTCGTTGGAACGTAAATCAAAATGCGCATCAAAGTTTATAATGCCTATTTTTTTATCGCCTAGATGATTTTTAATGCCTTTATAATGTCCGTAAGCCATATCGTGGCCGCCGCCTAAAACGATAGGAAAGATTTTTTTTGATAAAAGAAAAGTGATTTTTTCTGATAATTGTTCTTGTGTTTCTTCTAAATTTTGATTTACACAATTAATGGTACCTGCATCAAATAATTGTATTTCAGCAGCTAAGTGATTTGGCAATTTACCTAAAGAAGTTCTAATGGCATCCGCTCCTTCTGCTGCGCCAATTCTCCCTTGGTTTCGTTTTACGCCTTCTTCGCAAGCATAACCTAAAAGTACGATGCTTTTTATATCGGTTTCCAATTCCACAGCTTCGATAGCAACACATTTTACTTTTTCATGGAGGTATAATTCCTCTTCAGAAATTCTACCTGTCCATAGGCTTTTTAGAGTTTGTTGATATACGGTCATTTTTAACTAAATAAATTGTCTAATAAAAAATCATCGACTAAATTAGGTAAAGTTACTTTTAATTCGGGTGTTCTTTCCATTTCACGTTGAATAGCAAAAATAGCTTCCTTATTTCGAGCCCAACTTCTGCGGGATATACCATTATTTACATCGTAAAAGAGCATGTTTTTGAGTCTTGCTGATGCCTCGCTGCTACCATCCAACAACATTCCAAAACCACCGTTAATGACTTCTCCCCAACCTACTCCCCCACCATTGTGAATAGAAACCCAAGTAGCGCCCCTAAAACTATCGCCAATTACATTATGGATTGCCATATCTGCAGTGAATTTACTGCCGTCGTAAATATTACTAGTTTCTCTAAAAGGGGAATCAGTACCGCTGACATCGTGATGGTCTCGTCCCAAAATAATCGGAGCAGACAGTTCTCCTGAGGCAATGGCTTTATTAAAAGCTTCCGCAATTTTAGCTCTTCCTTCTGCATCTGCATATAAAATGCGGGCCTGTGAACCAACCACCATTTTGTTCTTATCAGCTTCTTTAATCCAAGTGATATTGTCTTGCATTTGTTGCTGAATTTCTACGGGAGCTGTTTCTTTTATTTCTTCTAATACACGAGCGGCAATCGCATCCGTTTTTTCTAAATCTTTTGGGTCGCCAGAAGCACAAACCCATCTGAAAGGACCAAAACCGTAGTCGAAACACATCGGGCCCAAAATATCCTGAATATAAGACGGATAAGCCCAATCTTGATTTTCATCTTCAAGTGATGAAAAATTTATAAATTCTCCTTTGTCATTTTCATAAACCGCTGCATCTGCCCTGGAAGCTTCTAAAAGAAAAGCATTGCCATAATCAAAAAAATAGGTTCCTTTTAGAGTGTGTTGGTTGATGGCTGCCACTTGTCGTTTTAAAGAGGCTCTTACTTTGGTTTTGAAAAGTTCTGGATTGGTAACCATCATTTTATTGGCATCCTCAAAAGATACCTCCACCGGATAATAACCGCCAGCCCAAGGATTGTGCAAAGAGGTTTGGTCTGATCCTAAATGGATAAAAATATTTTCTTCTGAAAAACGCTCCCAAACAGCAACGATATTTCCAATATAAGCGATGGATAACACTTCTTTATTTGCTTGTGCTTTTTTTGTACGGCTTACCAAATCATCCAAGTTGTGAACCAACACATCTACCCAACCTTGTTCGTGTCTTTTTGTGGCTGCTGCGGCATTTACTTCCGCACAAATGGTAATACAACCTACAATATTTCCCGCTTTTGGTTGTGCCCCACTCATACCGCCTAAACCAGCGGTTATAAATATCTTTCCAGCAGAATTTTCATCCTTTTTTAATACTTTCCTAAAAGCATTCATTATCGTAATCGTAGTACCATGCACAATGCCTTGTGGCCCAATATACATATAGGAACCGGCAGTCATTTGTCCGTATTGCGTAACGCCTAATGCATTAAATTTCTCCCAATCGTCTGGTTTAGAATAATTCGGTATCATCATTCCGTTTGTAACTACAACTCTCGGTGCTTCTTTTGAGGAAGGAAACAAACCCATTGGATGACCAGAATAAATATGTAGGGTTTGTTCTTCTGTCATGCTAGCGAGATATTGCATCGTTAATAAGTATTGCGCCCAGTTTTGAAAAACGCCACCGTTACCACCGTAAGTAATTAATTCATCAGGATGTTGCGCTACCGCCGGATCGAGATTATTCTGAATCATTAACATAATCCCCGCTGCTTGCATTGTTTTGTGCGGATATTCGTAAATAGGTCTGGCATATAATTCATAATCAGGCTTAAAGCGATACATGTAAATACGACCATAGGTATTCAATTCATCCGCAAAATCTCTAGAAAGCTCTTGATGCCAAGCCACAGGAAAATACCGCAAAGCATTGCGAATAGCCAGCTTTTTATCGGCTAAAGACAATATATCTTTCCGCTTAGGAGCGTGACTAACGGTATTATCATATTCTTTTTTAAGCGGTAATGCTGTCGGGATTCCTTGTATTATTTGTTCTTTGAAGATCATTTTGAAGAGTTTCAGGTTTCAGGTTTAAAGTTTAAGTTTATGATTGTTTGTTGATAGTTAACAGTTTCTCAAAATTTTTCTAATTTCTAATTTCATATTTCGCATTTTTTAACTTGAACTTCAACTTGACCTTGACACTTGAGTTTGGGTTTAAGTTCCCCATCTTATACTCAGCTTGGTCGAAGTATCGGGGACTATTTGGCTTCTTGATGCTTATCATACAACAACTCCCCATTTTTAAAAACCATACAGGGTTTAAAAGCACCTTGATTGTATAAAATTTCGTTATAATTATCGGTATGGAACAGCACAAAATCAGCTAGTAATCCTTCTTTTAATTGACCTCGATCCTTTAAATTTAATGCTGCGGCGGCTCGGTAGGTAATGCCCGCTAAAACCTCAGCATTGCTTAGTTTTTCAAAGGTTTGCAAAATGGCTGCTTGCGTCAGTAAATCGCCCATTGGAGCAGAACCCGGATTGTGGTCGCTTGCAATCGCGAGGCAACAACCTGCATCTAATAATTTTCTGGCGGGTGTAAAATCGCATCCTAAACCGATACTTGCGCCAGGAAGTGCAATGGTAATCACATTGCTTTTTGCTAAAAGCGCAATTTCTTTTTCGGTAGAAGCTTCTAAGTGATCAGCACTCAAAGCACCAAATTCTATCGCTATTTCGCTACCATCAGCAGAAAATTGGTCGGCATGCACCGTAATATCAAAACCCATAGCTTTTGCTTTGGAAAAATAAGGTCGGATATCTTCTCTAGAAAAAGCACTTTCTTCAATAAAAGCATCAATTCTATTGGCTAGTACTTCTTCTTTTAAAATAGGAAAAAGCTTTGTGCTAATTTCAGTTAAATATTCGGAATTACTCCCCAGAAAATCTTTTGGTTTTATATGTGCCGCTAAGCAAGTGGGGATTAAATCTAATGCCATTTCGCTATTTGCTTTTTTAATAGCACGGAGCATTTTTAATTCTTCGGACACCGATAAGCCGTAACCACTTTTTACTTCAATGGTGGTTACCCCATTTTTTAAATGTTGTTTGGCGCGTTTTACGATTTTTTTAATGAGTTCTTCGTAAGAAGCTTTACGCGTTTCAGTAACAGTATCCCAAATACCACCGCCAGCTTTTGCGATTTCTAAATAGGTTTTTCCGCCATTTCGCATGGCATAATCTTTAGCTCGAGTTCCTCCAAAACAAATATGGGTATGGGCATCAATAAACCCTGGAAAGCCAACATGATTTCCTTCTAATTTAATAACTTCTGTAGTTTTAGGTGCTCCAGAAATTAAGGTTCTATACTCCCCTATTTTTTGGATAATTCCGTTTTCAATAAAGATGCCCGCATCTTCTATAATCTCCAATTGTTCATCTTTTAAAGCTCCTTTTAAAGACAAATTGGCCATGGTGACGAGTTGCTTAAATGGACCTATAAGTTTTAAATTCTTCATTTTTCTGCGATTTTTCGATTATTGAATTGTAAAAAAGTGAGCTAGTTTGTTAGCGAGCTATTGAATTAGTTTCTATTTTATAAGAGTTTATGGCTAAAACCCTAAAGCTTACAGCCATTTCAAAACACCTCAAATTCCTCAGAGTACTTCGTTTTTAACGATACCCCTTTTTTAGCACTTATTTTTTCAATCACTTTAATAATGGTTTTATCTTGAATCATTTCAATTCCCTTTTCAATATCATCTGCAAAAACACGGTCTTTGTCTGCAAAAGATACCTTTTTACGCACCGCTTTATGAATTTCATCCAGAAAAATGCCCGATTTCATGGGTTTTCTAAATTCAAAGGCCTGAGCAGCGGTTAATAATTCTATCGCTAAGATCTTTTCTACATTCTCCAAAACCTGCAAAGCTTTTCGACCACCAATAGAACCCATACTTACATGGTCTTCTTGTCCTAAAGAAGTGGGAATGCTATCCGCACTAGACGGAAAGCACAAGCCTTTATTTTCACTCGCCAAAGCTGCAGTAGTATATTGTAAAATCATATACCCCGAATTAATGCCTGTTACTGCCATCAATAATTTTGGTACGCCTGGGCTGTTACCTTCCAACGCTAAATAAATTCTTCGGTCAGAAATATTGCCAAGTTCTGAGGCGGCCAAGCAAGCGTAATCCAAGGCCATAGCTAAAGGTTGACCGTGAAAGTTTCCACCACTAATCGTTAAATCTTCATCAATAATGATAGGGTTGTCGGTAACGGAATTTAATTCTACTTCTACCAGTTCCTTTAAATGCAGCCAAGCATTGCGCGAAGCTCCATGCACTTGCGGCATACAACGCAAGGAATAGGGATCTTGAACCCGATCACAATCAATATGATCTTCCATAATTTCAGAACCTTTCAATAAACGTTTTATGCGTTTGGCAACATGAATATTTCCTTTAAAAGGTCGTAAAGCATGTAATTCATTGAAAAATGGTTTTACCGAGCCTTGTAAACCTTCAATCATCATCGCACCAATAATATCGGCTTGCGACAAACAGCTATGTAATTTCTCCACAACTTTTACGGCGTGCGCTGCAATAAACTGGGTGCCATTGATAAGCGCTAATCCTTCTTTTGGGCCTAAATTAATACTAGCCAGGCCAGTTTGCTTAAAAAGTTCGGAAGTGGGAATTATACCTTCATTAAATTGTACTTTTCCCAAGCCGATTAAAGGCAAGAATAAATGCGAAAGCGGTGCCAAATCTCCCGAAGCACCAACCGATCCTTGTGATGGGACTATGGGAATAGCATCATTTTCTATATGCCAAATAATTCTATCTATCGTGATTTCTGAAATACCAGAATAGCCTTTTGCTAGGGAATGGACTTTTAAAATCAACATTAATTTAGCCAGTTCTGTGGCAATCGGTTTCCCTACGCCTACACTATGACTTTTTAGAATATTGGTCTGTAATATTTTCGTTTCTTCTTTTGATATTTTCGTAGTACACAAAGGACCAAAACCAGTATTTATACCATAAACTGCATGACCTTTTGCTACAATATTGGCTACTGTTTGCGCACTTTCCTGTACTTTTTTTCTTTTGGCAGCACTTAGTGTAAGTTTAATTTTGCCTTCTGCAATGGCTAGCGCCATGCTCGCAGTTAACCAATCTTCGCCTAATTTAAACTCATTTTGAGAGGATGTCATACATTACATTTTATTTCATTAAAAATAATGATTAAATTTGATGCTTACTAATATCAATTTTATCTATTACCAAATCCCAAAAGATCATTTTAAAATAATTGAATTAAAAAAAAGAGATACCATGATATTTGATCTAATTCAAAAAAGACGCTCCATTTTCCCTGCACAATATAACGAGGTTCCAATTTCCAAGGAAGTTATTAAAAAGGTTTTAGAAGCCGCGCAATGGGCACCAACTCATAGAAAAACTGAACCTTGGCGTTTTAAGGTAATACAGGGCGAAACACTATTGAAATTAGGATTGTTTTTATCGCTCAAATATTTAGAAACGGAGCTCAAACCTAAGGAATTTAAAGCTAAAAAACTGATCGAAAATCCAAAGAAAGCAGGAGCGATAATTGCTGTTTGCATGCAGCGCGACCCAAATAAATCTGTTCCAGAATGGGAAGAAATAGCAGCTACCGCCATGGCAGTACAGAACATGTGGCTCGTTTGCACCGAAATGAAAATTGGGGCTTATTGGAGTTCACCAGATCTTAAAAAATATATGGGTGAGTTTTTTGAAATGGAGGATGAAGAAGCTTGTTTAGGCTTTTTCTATATGGGAAATTATGATGAAACCATAGAAATTCCTGAGATAACCAGAACGCCAATAGCCGAGAAAACAGTTTGGTTGTAAGGTTCAAATAACTAAGATACCATAAGAAGCTTGAGACAAGAACCAAGACAAGAAACTGTATTTTCATGGCTCTTTTAGCAAGCAGCATTGGATAATAAACTTAAATGACTCTACGTCATAATATTTTATTAAAATAAGGGAAAAGTTCCGTTTTAAACTCCCAAACCCTGGCAATAAAAAGTCCGAGATAAACCACAGCTACCATAAACTTTAAAAAAGTACCCGTTAAAAACCCTAAAAAAGAACCAAAAGCAGCTTTCAAAGCAGTTTTTATCCGCTTTGTTAATAATTTCTCCAACAAAAGCGCCTACAAAAGGCCAGATAATGATGCCAAAAACTCCGAAAATTGGAAAGATAAGTGCGACGGCTAAACCTAAAGTCGTACCAATCATTCCCACCTTGCTGCCGCCAAATTTTTTAGTACCTATGGCAGGAATAATATAATCCATAGCTAAAATTAATGTGGCGATGACCAGTGTGACGCCCAAAAACGACCAATCTAAAGGAATAGCTTTTGTTAAGTTGAGCAATAACAGCCCCACCCAACTCAAAGGAAGTCCAGGCAAAATAGGCAAGAAACTGCCTAAAATGCCCACAATCATAAAAATAAAACCTAAAATGACCAACACAAGGTCCATATTTTCAATTCTTTTAATCTATAATAATTTTATACCTTCTTAATATCTTACTTTACCGCTACTTTGAGGAGGTCAAAATGACTATTTCGCCATTTTAGGTGGGGCAAAATACAAAAATCTGAGTTTTAGCCAAAAGAACAAAGAGTAGGTTAAAAAAAGACATTTGTTGATTAATTGAAAAAAATAGAATTCAAGGATTTTTTGTTAGACTAAGATAGTCTGATTTTATAACGTCTTTAGAATGAATTCATAAAGAATACTATTTTAACTAAAGAATTAGTTTAAACTAAAATATTAGTTATATTTAAACTAATAAATTAGTTGAGTATACTTAATTTCACTCTTCTGCTTCTCAAAAATTGAATTGATTTATCGCTAAAAGCACTATAAAAATCCTTTCTCCTCGGTTTCCATTGCCATCCAACGCACCTTATGAAAATTTAATAAATCGTAAAAAAGCCTTTCAAATTTTAGATCAGAATTTTAAAGCATCTATTAGCCTATACTAATGAAGTGGTTTTGTTGAATACTCCAGAGGAATATCCAGAGGATTATACAACGGTGAAAGTTATAGATCTAAAAAATTTATCAGTAGATGAAGTCCGAAATTTTAATCGAATAATGGATGATATTTCAAAAAATAATAAAGTACAAAGGTGAATACTTACGAGGCTAAACTACAAATTGTGAGAACCTATAATTTAGTTCGCAACTATTAAAGGCTATGGAGCAATACAAAAATTATATTCAAAACAATCCAAAAGAGCAGTTAGCGCGTTTTTACAGTGTAAAGAAAGACTAAAAAAATGCTAAAAAATATTACAAATTGGCGCATGAAGAGAATCCTTCAGACATTATTTATTTTTATCAGGTTTGCTTCGAGGCGGATCAATTTTACAAAGACCCTTGGGTTAAATTAAATTATTACGAATAACTTTTAGAAAAATATAGCGGTCAGAGTGGTTATTTGATTGAATTTTCTCAACGCCAAATATCATAAATTAAAGAGGAAATGCTTTTTGCAACCGATTAAATCGTATTAAAATCGTAATTTTCCAAAAACATTTTAGCGCAGATGCGTAGTGCAATATTTTTAGTTGGATTTTTTCTCCTTACTTCCTGTGAATTATTTACGTCAAAAGAAATAAAAACAGAGGAATTGATAGCTCTTGAAATGAAAAATATCAATTTTAACGATGTGGATCAGTTTCCTTTATTTGAGAATTGCGACGAAAACAATGATAAGGAATCCAATAAAAAATGTTTTCAAGACACCCTTTTGTATCATTTTGCTAAATCTTTAGAAGGCTTTGAATTTGTTTTAAAAGAAGAAATGGTGAATACCCTTTACGTAGATTTTTTAATGGACCAAAAAGGAAAGATATCCGTTTTAGATATTGAACATAATGCCATCGTTGATGAACAAATTCCTGAGTTCGATGCCATTATTACCAAATGTTTAATGACGCTTCCGAAAGCGCAACCTGCTGTAAAACAGGCGATTCCTGTGCGCGCAAAATTTAGAATCCCGATTGTATTAAATACCAAATAAAACACTTTTGGCAAACGAAAAAATAATTTTAGGAATAGACCCGGGCACCACCATCATGGGTTTTGGTTTGATTAAAGTAGTAAATAAAAAAATGGAATTTATCCAAATGAATGAATTGCTTTTGAGTAAATACAGCGACCCATACACCAAATTAAAACTCATTTTTGAGCGCACCATTGAGCTTATCGATACCTACCATCCAGATGAAATAGCCATTGAAGCCCCTTTTTATGGAAAAAATGTGCAATCCATGCTTAAATTGGGTCGCGCACAGGGAGTAGCCATGGCAGCCGGACTCTCACGGGAAATTCCGATTACAGAATACCTTCCCAAAAAAATAAAAATGGCCATTACGGGCAATGGCAATGCGAGTAAAGAGCAAGTTGCAAAAATGTTACAAGGTATGTTGGGCTTAAAAACAATCCCCAAAAACTTAGATAGCACCGATGGTTTAGCCGCTGCCGTTTGTCATTTTTATAATGAGGGCAAAGTTGAAGTTGGTAAAAACTATACAGGTTGGGACGCTTTTGTGAAGCAAAATCCTAAAAAAGTAGAAAAGTAATCAGTAGCAGTATGCGGTAGGTAGTAAAAAAATAGCTTGTGAAATTTCAAGACTTAATAGCCTAAAAAACTTTTTAATTTAGCAATGAAAATTTTTACAATTACTAAATCTTTCCCAAAAGAAAAAAGATATTCTCTAACAGATCAAATTAGAAGATCATCCAGAAGCGTCAGCTCAGATATTGCAGAGGCTTATAGAAAAAGTTTGTATCCGAAAAATTTTATTAGTAGATTAACCAATGCGATGCCAAGAATTCAGAAACAAAAACTTAGTTAGAGTTTGTTTTTGAGTTTAGCTATATAAATCTAGAAACCTATATTGAACTCATCAAAATTATTGATGAAATAGGTAGATTAATAAATTATATGATTAATAATCCAGATAAATTTGGCAGCAAATAACTGCCAACTATTATTAAAAACCGAATACTAACAAATGTCTATAGTAACTTTAAAGAGCAATAAGAAAGCTCCCCAGCTTGTACTGAGAGAAGTCGAAGTATTGGGAAAGGGAGGGGCTGGCGGTATTTACATCCACATCCCATTTTGTAAGCAAGCATGTCATTATTGCGATTTTCATTTTTCTACTAATTTAGGGAAAAAAGAGGTGATGATTTTGGCTTTACAAAAAGAATTAGCACTCAGAAAAAACGAATTTGAACATGTAAAAGTAGAAACTATTTACTTTGGCGGTGGTACGCCATCAGTTTTAAATACAGAAGAAATTGAAGCTATTATTGCCGCTGTTTACGCCCATTATACGGTATCAGAGCAGCCCGAAATTACCTTAGAAGCCAACCCTGATGATTTATCCGAAGAAAAAATTTTACAGTTGGCTAAAAGCCCAATAAACCGACTGAGTATTGGCATTCAATCTTTTTTTGAAGAAGATTTAAAACTCATGAACCGGGCGCACAATGCGGAAGAAGCCGAAAAATCATTAAATTTTGCAACCCGCTATTTTGATAATATTTCTATCGACTTAATTTACGGAATGCCCAATATGACCAATGAGCGTTGGGAGCAGAATATAGATAAGGCTTTATCTTTTAATATTCCACATATTTCTAGTTACGCTTTGACGGTTGAACCCAAAACCGCATTGGCTAGTTTTATTGAAAAAGGACTTATTAAACCCGTAGATGATGAAGTTGCAGAGCAACATTTTAACATCCTTTTAGATAAAATGGAAGCCTACGGATTTATAAATTACGAAATATCAAACTTTGGAAAACCTGACTATTTTTCTAAAAATAATACAGCTTATTGGTTGGGTAAAAAATACCTAGGCATTGGTCCTTCAGCGCATTCTTATAACGGAGATATCAGGGCTTGGAATATCAGTAATAATAAAAAATATTTAAAAGCTATCGCAAATTCCGACCTGCCCATCGAAGAAGAAATTCTATCAAAAACCGATCGGTATAATGAATATGTAATGGTTGGTTTACGCACAATATGGGGTGTTTCCTTGGATAGAATTCAAAAAGATTTTGGAAAAAAATATCACACCTATCTTTTACAACAGGCTGAAATATATTTGCAAGAACATCTTTTGTTTCTAGAAAATGATATGCTTTTTACTACTAAAAAAGGAAAGTTTTTAGCCGATGGGATTGCTGCAAATTTATTTATGATTAACTTGTCCTAAACAATACTAGCCTCTTGAAAGCGACGATAAAATATAAAAAACAAACTTATAAGATAGACTTGTCTAAGCCTTTAGATATCTCAATTCCATTGTGCGGTAATGCTACCAACGTAAATGCTTGGTATCTGGGCACACCCAGAATTAAACCTCATCGCGATGGCGATTTTGTCGGCAAAGTAAGTGAAGGCGCATCGACGAATTTTAACAATATTTGGTTTAATCCCCACGCGCACGGAACGCATACAGAGTGTGTTGGGCATATTACCAAAGAATTCCACTCTATCAATCAATACTTAAAAAAATTTTTCTATTTGGCAAAAGTAATTACAATAGCTCCAGAAAAGCAAAACGATGATTTTGTCATTTCAAAAAAGCAATTGCACTATGCTTTGAAAGATTATGCTTGCGAGGCAGTTATTATCAGAACGCTACCCAATGTTAAAGACAAATTAAGTAAGCAATATTCTAACACCAATCCGCCTTATTTGTTAGAAGAAGCCGCATTTTATCTTGTAGCACTTGGGGTTGATCATTTGTTGATAGATTTGCCTTCGATTGATAAGGAAAAAGATAAGGGCGCACTTTTAGCGCACAATGCCTTTTGGAATACCCAAGGAGTAAAACGAAAGGAAGCGACCATAACCGAGTTTATTTTTGTTGCTAATACAATAAAAGATGGATTGTATTTTCTGAATTTACAAGTCGCACCTTTTGAAAATGATGCCAGCCCAAGCCGACCTGTTTTATATAAAATTGAAGAAGAATAAAACCGATTTAAAAAAAGACGCCCTACTCTAGGCATATTTCAGGCAGCTTTTTTTAATTTAACAAAGTTGAATTACAAAATGTTTATCTGTACTAAACTTTTGGAATATGATAGCAATATTTTTAATAATAATAGAAATGAAGAGCATTAGAAACAGTCATCAATTTCTTTTTTAACTTTCCCTTTGGGGCCAGGGCTTTGGGCTTATGGATTCAATCTTCAATACTTTTTTAAGTTTAATTTTAGGATTTATAACCACGTATTGATTATACTCTTTCTATCGTAAAAAGAAGAATAAAGAGCTTACAAAAATACAAGAGCATATTTTATTAGAAAAAATAACAACTATTTGCAAGCTAATTGCTATGGAAGGCGATTTTGCAGAAATATACCGCTACGAAAATACGAAAGAACGGTTGTTGAGTTTGGTGAGTAGTAAAAAAAGGCTTTGATTGTGATTAATGCAAAGGCGCAAATTGGTTACGATTTAAAAAAATTATATTGAACGCTGATACCACTACTACGAAAATAACCTTAAAGAATTTCCCCGAGAGAGAAATACTATCTATTGAGCCAGAATCAGATTTTTATGATATTAAAAATGGCATGTTTAATTCCGTTACTCCCAATGATTTAAATATTTTAAGCCAAGAAGCCAAACAACATATCCATTAAAAAATATCAGAAAGTGGTTTAATGAAAACCGCGAGAAGTGAAGCCTTACAAGCTATTTTACTCATAGAATCTATCGTAGAAACTATTGGCTAGAAAATAAATTATACTGCTTTTAAAATAGTAGTAAAAAGCGCAATTATTAGAACAAAAAAAAGAAATTAACCCATTTTTTGGAAAAATAGAATATAACCCTTTATTACTTTTAGCGCACAGTTAGTGGTCTGTTCAAAAACAAAAAATGAGAAAAAAATAGTAATTCTTTTTGGAGTAATGGTTTTAGGAATATCTTGTAATTCTGATGACTTTGATTTGGATCCAAATTACCCCAACGAAATTATCAATTCTTGGGTAGAATCATTTGAAAAGAGTTATGGAATTTATAGATCAGTCGATTTTAAAATATTTATCCTAGTAATTTAAAGACTATAATTTAATGGAAAATAATAAGAGTGAATACTTGGTGCTCTCAGCAGTAGATGCTCATTATTTGGAAAATGGTTTTTGAGAATATATTACTAAAGAAAAAGTATTAAAAATATAGAATCAGGATAAAGAGCTACAGAGAGGATTAAAAGTAGGTTCAACTATGAATATAGAAGAGTTGAGATGGTATTGTATGGCTAAAAAAGGAATGACAAAAGAATTTCCTTTTGATGCCTCCACTTTAATGTTTAATGTGATGGGTAAAATGTTTGCTTTGAGCGCTTTAGAAAGAATTCCAATACAAGTAAATTTAAAATGTAATCTAGAAAAATGCATTGAAATGAGTGAAATTTACGACGGCAGTATAATCGAAGGCTATCAAATGAATGAAATACATTGGATCAGCCCATTTCAAAATAAATTACTTTCAAAATTAATAGCAGAACTCACGAACCATTCCTATTGTTTTGTAGTTTCTAAACTGACTAAAAAGCAGCAACAGGAGCTTTCGGCATTGTAAAATATAAATCAACAACTTCAAATGATTTCTTTTTTTGAACTCCCCGTCTAAGGAGGGCCTTGGGCTGGCTCCTTTTTCCTTATCTTTACATCTTATTTTATTCCAATTTTTAATGCAAGAATTAACATCATTTTACTCTAAAAAAATAGAAATATTTCTTGAGCGACTAAAGCAACTAAAATTACAATTGTTTGTTTCAAGCATGGTTCGCTTGCTTTTTTTTATCCTAGCGTCAGTCGCCATTTATTTTGTTAGTCCTAGTACTAATTTAATCCTAGCCGTTGTCGGAGTTTTCATAGTCTCGTTTTTGTTTTTAGTGTCCCGACATACGGATTTACAATATAAAAAGAGCAAACTTTTAGCCCTCATAAAAATTAATTCCACCGAACTCCAAGTTTTAAACAGAAAATATCATGATTTACCTGATGGCAGTGAGTTTAAAAACCCTCTACATTACTACAGTCAAGATATAGATTTGTTTGGCAAAGGTTCTTTTTATCAATACTGTAACAGAACTGTTTTACCACAAGGCAGCGAAAAATTAGCACGTTTATTTACCGAAAATTCTATTGAAAATATTAAAGAAAAACAAGAAGCAATTAAAGAATTAGCGGAATTGCCAGATTGGCGACAAGAGTTTTCGGCGGTTGCCTCACTAGTAAAAACAGAAACATCTTACCAAGCCATTTTAGATTGGATGAAAATTTATAAACGTTTTCTTCCCAAAAAAATGAAAGTACTTCCCTTAATTTTTACAGGGATATCTATCATCACTTTTTTGTGTTACTTTATCATTCCACTTTCTATTTTTTCATTGCTGATTGTCTTTATGATCGGATTGATACTAACAGGGGTTTATGTGAAAAATATCAATAAATTATCCTCAGATAGTGGGAGAATTCAGACTACTTTTCATCAATATCAAAAATTAATTTTCGAGATAGAAAATATTGAATTTACATCAGATTTACTCAAACGAAAAAAGGAAACAATTCTGCACGACCATAAAAAAACATCAGTTATTTTACATGAATTTTCTCGCATTATAGGAGCTCTAGACCAGCGAAATAATATGTTGTTTGGTTTTTTAGCCAACGGATTTATTTTATGGGACATTTACCAATCGTATAAAATAGAAAAATGGATTGAAACCTACGGTGCGCAAGTAGAAGCTTGGTTTAGCACTATTGCCTTCTTTGATGCTTATAATAGTTTAGCGAATTTCCAATATAACCATCCTAACTATGTGTTTCCAAAAATTGAAGATTCTCCGCTAGTGCTACTTGCCAAAGGCGCTGGGCATCCATTACTAGATGTTCGAAAAAGTATTTTAAATGATATTGAAATTAATACCGAACAGTTTTTTATTATCACAGGCGCTAATATGGCAGGTAAAAGCACCTTTTTGCGAACGGTTTCTTTACAAATTGTAATGGCCAATGTTGGCTTACCTGTTTGTGCAAAACAAGTGAGTTACAATCCTATAAAATTAATCACCAGTATGCGAACTACAGATTCATTAACCGATGATGAATCCTACTTTTTCTCAGAATTAAAACGACTGAGATTTATTGTGGATGAAATTAAAACCGATAGGTATTTTATTATTTTAGACGAAATTTTAAAAGGTACCAATAGCACAGATAAAGCCATTGGTTCTAGAAAATTTGTAGAAAAATTAATAGTCTCAAAAGCTACGGGAATTATAGCCACCCACGATTTAAGTCTCTGTGATGCAGCAACTGATTTACCCCAAGTAAAAAACTATTATTTTGATGCTGAAATTATTGATGATGAATTGCATTTCGACTATCAATTTAAAAAAGGAATATGTCAGAATATGAATGCTTCATTTTTATTGAAAAAAATGCAGATTATAGATTAAAACGAGCTCAAGTTCAAGGTTAAGCGCAAGTTCAAGTTCAAAAAAATAAAAGAGTATAAAGGTTTAGAAGTGAAATTGACGTATGTCAGATTCATGTTAGTAAAGGTGAAATAGTAATCATTAAGAAGAGAAGATTTTTCGATATCGAACAAGAACCAACAAAAAACTTTCACTTTTTCAACTTTCAATTTTTGACTTCATTAAATTATAAAGCTGAAACTTTTAAACAGCTAAGGCTTTTATCTCATAAACTCTTCCGCCTTCTCCACCATATTTCGGCTTCCACAGAAAAAAGGAACGCGTTGGTGTAGTTCGGTAGGTTCAATTTCCATAATTCTACTTTTCCCGTCACTTGCCAGACCGTTGGCTTGCTCGGCAATGAAAGCTATAGGATTACATTCATATAATAATCTAAGTTTTCCTTCGGAAGCTACACTACTTTTTGGGTACATATAAATGCCACCTTTGATCATATTTCTGTGAAAATCAGAGACTAAAGAGCCAATATAACGAGAAGTATAAGGCCTATCGCCTTCTTCTTTTTGGCAATATTTGATATAGTCTTTAACACCTTGCGGAAAATGAGTGTAATTACCTTCATTTACAGAATATATTTGTCCATTTTCAGGAAATCTCATATTAGGATGTGATAAGTAAAAAGTGCCTAAAGCAGGGTTTAAAGTAAATCCGTTTACACCATCCCCTGTTGTATAAACAAGCATGGTACTAGTACCATAAATGATATAACCCGCAGCTACTTGGTTGATGCCGGGTTGTAAAAAATCTTTTAATTGCACAGGGGTTCCAACTGGCGTAATACGTCTGTAAATAGAAAAAATAGATCCGACAGATACGTTTACATCAATATTGGAAGAACCGTCTAAAGGATCAATTAAGACTACATATTTATTTTGGTGATTATTGTCAAAACTATTGATACTGATAAAATCATCTTCTTCCTCAGAAGCAATTCCACAAACTATTTCGCGTTTTTTTAGAGTTTGAATAAATTTTTCATTCGCCAAAACATCTAATTTTTGCTGATGTTCACCTTGAATATTAGTATCACCAGCCTCGCCAATAATATCAACTAATCCCGCTTTGTTCACTTCGTGGTTAACTACCTTGGCCGCAAGCCTTATTCCATTTAATAATCTTGATAGTTCTCCCGATGAATATTTAAAAGAATCTTGGTGTTCAATAATAAACTCGCCCAGAGTTTTGTATTGGTTGGTCATATCAATGCTGTTTTATAAAGTACAAATATCGTTATTTTTGTAAAACTATAACGTTTTCGTAAAAATTCTATTTTTAAAATTTATAACTTTATGTTACATTTGTAACAAATTAAAAATTTAAATCGGTTGTGAGCTAAAAACCCAAAAGTTTTAAAATATTTAAAAAAAGACAAAATGAAATTTTCAATCCGAAGCGCAACAAAGGAAGATATGCCTCAAGTTTGGCACTTAATTAAAGAGCTGGCTGTGTTTGAGAAAGAAGAAAATGCGGTAGAAGTAACAGTTCAAAATTTAATCAACGATGGGTTTGGCTTAAAGCCTTTGTTTCATTGCTTTGTTGCAGAGACTTTAGACGGAGTTAAAGGAATGGCATTACTCTATCCAAGGTACTCTACTTGGAAAGGACCTACCATTCATCTCGAAGATTTAATGGTCACGGAAAGTATGCGTGGTACCGGAATGGGAACAGCACTCTTAAACGAAGTGGTAAGCTATGGAAATGCCTTGGGTGTAAAACGGATTAATTGGGAAGTGTTGGACTGGAACGAGCCCGCCATTAATTTTTACGAAAGTAAAGGCGCCAACGTCATGCGCGATTGGAATGTAGTTCATTTAAATGAAAAAGGAATACAAAATTATATAGCAAATTTATGAAGATTTTTAAATTCGGAGGAGCATCGGTGAAGGATGCTGATGGTATTAAAAATGTCGTGGAAGTTTTAAATCAAGTGGGTTATGAAAACACCCTTTTGGTTATTTCCGCCATGGGTAAAAGTACCAATGCCATGGAAACAGTGGTCAATAATTATTTTGATCATAAAGCATCAGTTTCATCAGCAATACATGATGTTCTAAAGTATCATAATGATATTTTAATGGAACTTTTTAAAAATGATAAACATCCTATTTTTAAAGAAGTAAAAACCTTATTTGATGAAGTTCAAGGGTTTTTAGCTTGGAACAAGTCGCCCAAATACAATTTTGTTTACGATCAGGTTATCGGTTATGGGGAACTGGTTTCTACGACTATTGTCAGTGCTTATTTTAATGAAGTCGGCATCAAAAATACTTGGTTAGATGTTCGTGAATTTATAAAAACCGATGACAATTACCGCGATGTAGCCATCAATTGGGAGAAAACGCAGGAAAATGTCACGAAAGGTATCGATAAAAAACAGTTTTACATCACACAAGGTTTTATTGGTAGCGATGATAACAATTTTATGACCACCTTAGGGCGGGAAGGATCTGATTATTCTGCTGCAATTTTAGCTTACTGCTTAAATGCTACTGAGGTTACTATTTGGAAAGACGTGCCTGGAGTTTTGAACGCAGATCCTCGCTATTTTGAAAATGCGCAATTACTAAATCAAATATCGTACCGTGAAGCTATAGAATTGGCTTTTTATGGCGCTACCGTAATTCACCCTAAAACCTTGCAACCACTGCAACGCAAAGAAATTCCTTTATATGTAAAGTCTTTTATAAACCCTAAAAATAAAGGTACTATGGTAGGGAAAGGTATCGGGATTGAGCCGAAAGTACCATGCTTTATCGTCAAAAAAAATCAGGTATTAATGAAATTATCTTCTTTGGATTTTTCATTTATCATGGAAGAAAACATTAGCCAACTTTTTAAATTATTGCATGATTATAAAATGAAAGTTGACCTGATTCAGAATTCTGCCATAAGTTTTTCTGTTTGTGTAGATAATAAATTTGGAAGACTCCAAGATCTTTTAGATACCCTAAAAGGCAAGTTTAAGGTAGCCTACCAAGAAGGAGTTTCTCTATACACCATTAGACATTTTGATGCTGAAGCTCTTGCATCATTGCAAAACGGAAAAGAAATTTTGTTAGAACAGCGTGGTATAGAAACTGTGCAGTTGGTTGTAAAGTGATTTATGCCTATAATGAGTTTATTTAATACAAATATCAAACACTTTATTTGTTAAAATTGTTTAAGCCCTACATGGTTTTGGTATATTAGCGCGGTAAAAGGACTATCAAATATGGGTTTAGTTACCGCAAAAGAAGTTTCAAAAGCAATTAAATTAGAAAAATATGGGTTTTTAGGGACTTTCATTGGATGGTTTTTAATGAAAATCACTAGGATTTCTAGTATTAATAAATATTACGACTCTATTCAACACTTAGAAGGCAAAGCTTATGCTGATGCCATTTTAAAATATTACGAAATAGATTTTGAAATTCCAGAAGATGATTTAAAACGGCTCCCTAAAGAAGGTGCTTATATCACTATTTCTAATCATCCACTTGGCGCAATTGATGGTATTATTCTCATAAAATTAATGCTTAGTCAACGCCAAGATTTTAAAATAATGGCTAATTTTCTATTGCAGCGAATGGTGCCGTTAGTTCCTTGTATTATTCCAGTAAACCCATTTGAAAGTCATAAAAACGCAAAAAGTAGTTTCTCTGGATTTAAAACCGCATTGCAGCATTTAAAAGACGGATATCCTTTAAGTATTTTTCCGGCAGGCGAAGTTTCCACTCATAAGGATGATAAATTAATTGTAGATCGCCCTTGGGAAGAAGCAGCTATTAAATTGATTCGCCGCGCCGAAGTTCCTGTGGTGCCTATTTATTTTCACGCAAGAAATAGCAGATTGTTTTATCGCTTGGCCAAAATCAATGCTATTTTCAGAACGGCAAAAATACCATCAGAAATCTATACCCAAAAAAACAGGCCTATAAAAATCAGAATAGGGCAGCCGATATCGGTAAAAGTGCAACAGGAACATGAAACACTCGAAGAATACACCGATCTTTTAAGAAGAAAAACCTATATGCTGTCTAATGTGTATCATAAAGACAAATTAACGGAGCGTATTAGGGAGCAAATACCCACTTCCTTAAAAATTCCGAAAGCACCCCGAAAAATAGCATCTGCCATAAGACCAGAACTTATAGAAGAAGAAATTGTAAAACTTCGAGAAAAAGATTGCCGTTTATTGCAAAGTAAAAATTATGAAGTATTTCTGGCGGTGGAAAAAGATATGCCTTATACTCTTCAACAAATAGGAATACAGCGCGAAATTACTTTTAGAGAAATAGGCGAAGGAACAAATAATTCAATCGATTTAGATAAGTTTGACACCTATTACCATCATTTATTTTTATGGGATGATGCCGAAAAAGCTATTGTTGGCGCCTATAGAATGGGCTTAGGAGCAGAAATCTACAAGGCTTACGGCATTGATGGTTTTTATTTGCAAGATTTGTTTCGGGTAGAGCCAGAATTATACCCTATGATGAGCAAATCTATTGAAATGGGTAGGGCCTATATTGTAAAAGAGTACCAACAAAAACCCATGCCCTTGTTTTTATTATGGAAAGGGATTGTCCATACTACCCTGCGTTACCCTGAACATAAATTTTTAATTGGTGGGGTGAGCATTAGTAATCAGTTTTCTAATTTCTCAAAGTCCCTCATGATTGAGTTTATGAAATCGCATTACTGGGATCCCTATGTGGCGCAATATATTCACCCTAAAAAGGAGTTTAAGGTAAAATTGAAAGATGCGGATAAGGAGTTTGTTTTTGATGAAACTCAAGCCGACTTAAATAAGTTTGACAGATTGATTGATGAGGTTGAGCCTGGTACTTTACGATTGCCAGTGTTGATTAAAAAATACATCAAACAAAATGCAAAAGTGGTGGCTTTTAATGTGGATCCTCTTTTTAATAACTCTGTTGATGGCTTAATGTACATCAAAATTGCAGACTTGCCTGAAAGCACTGTTAAGCCTGTTATGGAAGAGTTTCAGGCAGAATTAGAACGTAAATTAGCCAGTGGACAAGAAAATAATGAAATTTAACATTACCCTTTTATTAGCTTTATTTATTTTCGGTAATGGGATTATCTTGGCGCAGCATACCGTCGTGGGCAGCGTTTTTGATGAAGAAACTAAAGAACCGCTCGAAGGGGTTTCCGTTTTTTATGACGGCACGAGTATTGGCACTAGTACGGACGAAAAGGGAACATTTACGTTAATTTCTGGTAAGCCCATTTCTGCATCGCTGATCATAAGTTTCATTGGTTATACCTCCCAATTATTTGAAAATGCTTCTGGTGGTTTAGGTGCCATGTATTTAAAGGAAAATGCAGTGCAGCTTAATGAAATAGTTTTAAAACCCGATACCTGGAGTAGGGAGAAAAAATTAAATATTTTTAGGCGCGAATTCTTGGGTATTTCTACCGCTGGACTCAACTGTAAAATTAAAAATGAAGATGATATTCGCTTGTATTATAACCAAGAAAAAAATAGTCTCTACGCCTATGCTGAAGCACCTATAATGATAGAAAATAAGTATTTAGACTATCTAATTCGCTATAATTTATATGATTTTGAAGTTAATTTCGGGATCAGAAATACAGATCTTTTTAACCCTCGATCTTCCTATACCGCAGGCACCTTATTTTTTTCCGAACTACATCCCGAAGAAACTAAAAAGCGTTATTTAAAAAGAAGACGCGAAAGTTTTTTGGGTTCCCCAGTTCATTTTATGCGCTCCTTGTCCGAGAAAAAACTTCAAGAAGAAAAATTTAAAATTTTCAAAGGCAGTTTTGAAGTCGATCCGTATTCCGAATTTCGAGTGACCTATACGGATGAAATTACAACAGTTATTCAAAGAACTAAAAAATTGGCGATACTTTACGACGGAAGCGAACAATCTAGCATTGATCTTAAACAACCTACCTTTTATATTGATGCTTACGGCAATCACAACCCCATTAGGGATGTTCTTTTTAGCGGGGTCTTCGGTGCACAAAGGGTAGGCGATTTAGTGCCTTTGGATTATGTTGTTGAAGGGAGATAAATATAAAAAAGGCCAAATCAAAACTGATTTGGCCTTTGTATTTTTGCAATATACCTAAGTTAAAACCAAGGTTTTTTGCCTACTTGGTAAGTATTGTAAAACTCTTCATCCGTTTTTGTTAAGTATATAATGCCTTCAATCAAGGGAATAATAGTAGCAATACCGCAAGTGGCAAATGTGGCAATAATTTGTATTATACCCTCTTTTGTATAGCCTAAAATAAATTTATGAATACCAAGCTGTCCTAAAATAATAGCTAATATACCAACTAGTACTTTTTTATTTTCCCCGCCAATTCCAGGTTTGCCAAAAGCCTCCTTTGCTCCTTGGGTAAATTCATTTGCTGTTTTTTTTGCATTATTTGCAAAGTCGTTTGAGTTTTCGCTTGTTTTATCAAAAGCATCTTCTGCTTTGTCTCCTAAATCTTTATGTTCTTCTGACATTGTTTTTTGTATTTAGCTACTAAGT
>Ga0209284_10002586_pt1 | contig 24265 bp, 22 predicted proteins | sample FRY03_FD_187211 | JGI IMG/M metagenome (GOLD analysis project Ga0209284, IMG submission 187211) | Freshwater microbial communities from Lake Fryxell liftoff mats and glacier meltwater in Antarctica - FRY-03 (SPAdes) (version 2) | ecosystem: Environmental > Aquatic > Freshwater > Ice > Glacier...
GACAACTACTCTGCGCTTTTTCATCATGGGTCCCTCGAAACTGAAATCTTCAGCTTCAGAGTGGCCATTATATAAATAGTTCAATATATATGCAACACTACACTAGCAACATGCGCAACTGGTTGCTCTGGAAATGGTGGCAGCTGGTGCGCGTGGCAAACAATCCCACCTGTGCCTCCTTGATGCGGTTCTCGGCCTCTCCGCGCTGGCAGTACAGCTCGTCATACAAAGCCTTGGGCTCTCCTGTCAGGTTGGTCACCACGTAGCGCGGATTGTTGCCCTGCTGGCCGTACTCCAGGCGCGTGATGACCCGGCGCTGGCACCTCCAGGTGTTGGCCGCGTAGACAAACTCGCCGATCTCGCGCTGCTTGAGCCCGATGCGCTCGAAGACCTCCTTCATGGCCAACTCCAGGAACTCTGTGATCTGCTGCAGCCTGGGGTTGCGCGCCAGGCCGATGATGTAGTGCACATTGGCGCGCTCGCAGTAGTTCAGGATGCGCTGGCAGCAAAAGCCCGAGTCGCCCCGAAAGATGATGCGTACCTGGGGCCAGCGCTGACGCAGCCGCTTGACAAGCATGACCCCTATCTGGACCATTCTGGCGGCGACCGACTTTGCAGAATCGTCGCGCCTGGCGGCCCAGCTTTGACGAAGATCAGACGCGAAGCGTGCCGTCCCGTCTTGAGGAGGAAAATGCTGTCGCTGCGCTGGCAAGGGAGTTCAACACCAGCCGTCAGACGATCATGCGGGTGAGGAACGCGGCGGTTGAAGCCTGGCAAATACAGAATTGCGCCAGAATGGCGTTTTTGAAGGCGATCCATGAAGGCCACGTTGAGCTTGGTCAGCTTGCTGCTGGTCTTGGCCGTAATAGGTCTGTTGGCCAAGTCACAGCTTGCCGCCATCTCAAAGCCAGTGGTGGCGGGTCATGCGGGCCTGCCAGGCATTGGTGGCACAGACGGTGCGCAACCCACTACATTGGGGCCATGTTATCCACTTTGACCTTCTTCGCTGCAGCTGTTCGCGGTTTGCCCAGAGCGTGCGGCCCTGGCGGCGGCCGACTTCACCGAGCCTGCGGGCTCGCGCTGGCGCTGATCCTGGGCGCGGTGCCTGCCTTGGCCCAGCAGGATGCGCCGCCTGCGAAGCCACCACCGGTGGTGTATGTTGTGCCAATAGCTGGCACCATCGATCTTGGCCTGGCGCCTTTCGTACAGCGGGTGATCGACGAGGCAGCAGCCACCGGCGCCGCGGCCGTGGTGCTGGACATCAACACCTTCGGCGGGCGGGTCGACGCCGCGGTACAGATTCGCGACACGTTGTTGCGCAGCAAGGTGCGCACCATCGCCTTCATCAACAAGCGAGCCATCTCGGCCGGTGCGCTGATTAGCTTGGCGGCCCACGATATCGTCATCGCCAGTGGCGGCACGATCGGTGCGGCCACCCCGGTGCAGATTGGCGGCGCGGGCAAGGCGGCGCTGCCGGTCGAGGAAAAGACCGTCTCGTATGTGCGCAAGGAGTTCCGCGCCACCGCCGAGGCGCGCAAGCGGCCGCTGAAGGTGGCCGAAGCCATGGTTGATGCAGACGTGGTCATTCCAGGCCTGATCGCCAAGGGCAAGCTGCTGACGCTCACCACCGACGAGGCACTCAAGGCCAAGGTGGCGGACCACCGTGCCGAAACGCTTGAGGAGGCCCTGGCCGCCGTCGGACTGGCCGGCGCCGAGATCCGGCGCGCGCAGCTGAACTGGGCCGAGGAACTGGTGCGCTTGCTGACCAACCCGATCGTGAGTTCGATACTGGTGTCTGTGGCCCTGCTGGGCATCCTCATCGAGTTGCGTACGCCCGGCTTCGGCGTGCCGGGCGCCTTGGGCATCGCCAGCCTGGGCCTGATCCTGTGGGGCCACTGGATCGTGCAACTGGCGGGTTGGGAGGAGGTGCTGCTGGCGACGGCAGGCCTGGTGTTGCTGGCGCTGGAGGTCTTCGTGATACCTGGCTTTGGCATCGCCGGTGCCTTGGGCATCCTGGGCATCCTGGCCGGTTTGGTGCTGAGCATGGTGGGGCAGGGCAATACGACGGCACTGGTGATGCTTGTGGCGATGCGGGTGATGTTCTCGTTGCTGTTCGCAATCGTCGCCAGCCTGGTGTTGCTGCGTTTCATGACGCGCTCGCCGATCGGTCGCAAGTTGGTGCTCGACACCGGCCTGAAGGCAGACCAGGGTTATGTCTCGGCGCCAGAGAGTGACAGCCGGCTGGTGGGCAGGGAGGGCATCGCCCTATCACCCCTTCATCCGGCGGGGATTGCACAAATTGATGGTGAGCGTGTCGACGTGGTGTCTAATGGCCCTCTGATCGACCCGGGAGAAGCTGTCATCGTCGAGCGCGTCGATGGCAACCGGGTGGTGGTTAAGCGGATGAGTGATGCCCCTGAAAGGAGCAAAAGATGATTGGTATCGAAGGTGGTCTCGTCGGAGGTTTTGGATTGATTATTCTGATCGTCGCCTCGCTGGCGCTGATCTTGTATCTGGTTCCAGTGCCGTTGTGGATCGCGGCCTGGGCGTCCGGCGCCTATGTCGGGTTGTTCACGCTGGTGGCGATGCGACTGCGTCGCGTGCCGCCGCACTTGGTGGTGACGGCCCGCATCAGCGCCGTCAAGGCCGGCGTCGATGTCTCCCTCAACGACCTGGAGTCGCACTTTCTGGCCGGCGGCAATATCGTGCGGGTGGTCAACGCGATGATCTCGGCTGACAAGGCCAGTATTCCGCTGCCGTTCAAACGCGCGGCGGCGATCGACCTGGCCGGGCGCAACGTGCTCGAGGCGGTGCAGATGTCGGTGTTGCCCAAGGTGATCGAGACACCGCGCATCGCAGCGGTGGCCAAGGACGGCATTCAGCTGCACGTGGTCTCGCGCGTCACGGTGCGCACCAACATCGACCGCCTGGTTGGCGGTGCCGGCGAAGAGACCATCATTGCGCGGGTGGGCGAAGGCATGGTCAGCACCATCGGCTCGGCGGTCAACCACAAGAGCGTGCTGGAGAATCCCGACCATATCTCCAAGCACATCCTGAGCAAGGGCCTGGACGCTGGAACAGCCTACGAAATCCTGTCTATCGACATCGCCGACATCGACGTCGGCGCCAACATCGGCGCCAAGCTGCAGATCGATCAGGCCAACGCGGACAAGCAGATTGCCCAGGCCAAGGCCGAGGAGCGCCGTGCAATGGCGGTGGCGCTGGAGCAGGAGATGCGAGCCCGCGTGGTCGAGGCCGAGGCCGAAGTGCCGCGGGCCATGGCCGAAGCCTTCCGCCAGGGCAATATGGGCATCATGGATTACTACCGGATGAAGAACCTGCAGGCTGATACCGACATGCGCAACGAGATTGCGGACGCTCCACCGGAAGAGCCTCCCCAGTCGCGCAAATAAGGCGAGAGGTCCACCGTGCAGGATAACGAACTGCTCATCTATGGCCTGTTGTTTCTGGCCATCATCGGCTTCAACGTGTTCAAGCAGTTCTTGGCGGCGCGCGCTGAGCAGCGGCGCCGGCCGCAGCAGGCCGCTGACGCTCAAGGCACGCCGCAGCCGGATCTTGAGGCCGACCCGTTCACGCTGACCGAAACCGATTGGGGGCGGCCGCCAGAGGCGGAGCCGGTGCCGGAGTTGCGGCCTAAAGTCAAACTGGCACTCAAGCCTGAACCCGTGTGGTCCCAGTCTGACCCCGCGAACGGGGCCATGCGGCCACCCAAACCGCCCGAGCGGCACCGTGCGCGCCACCATATGTTCCAGCATCGCGGCGCTTTGCGCGACGGCATCGTGATGATGACCGTTCTGGGGCCTTGCCGGGCCTTGCAGCCCTACGAGCAGGATCGCTCCTGACACAGCACTTGGCGGGCGGCTGTGGAAGTCGGGCCTTGAAAATCGGGACAGTCGAATCCCCCGTTACAGACGCTGGCGTTGCTATTTGCAGCGACTGAACCAAATAGTTTCGTGCCCCTGTTCAGGACGCGCAAACCATAACTACCTCCGCCCTTGGCCGGTAGAAGCGCGGGCTCTCGAAGGGCGCGAACAAGAAGCAAAGCCTCAGTGGTTCGCATCTTCCCGGCTCCAATTGCCCGAGATGCTATCGCCGACGTGAGTTTGACCAGAGGCGCCGATCTTGACTGACCAGGCATCACCCGACCGCGAACCGCGTCAAGCCTCGCTCGCCACACCTTCTCGGGTGCGTCCCCCGGGGCCACGGAATGGCCACGGCAACGACAAAGATGTCGGCATACGACTGCCGGTGCGTGAGCTTGCAGATGGCCAGCAGCGTGATGACTGCGCCGTTGTGCGGCAACCCTCGCCAGCACGCCGGGCGGTCGCCGCGCGGCGCATCAGCAAGGCTGTGCCCAGCCCCCCCATCACCAGCGCGCAGATGACACCCAACCCCGGCGCGGCAAAGGGCGTGGTGCCAAAGTAGGGCATGGGGATGACGTTCTGGATCGCCGGCGTGCCCGGCAGCGCCGTCATCGTGAAGGTCCTAGCGCGTTATGCGCCCAGATGCCTTGCATGAAACCGCATGTGCTGTTCGATGAAGCTGGCGATGAAGAAGTAGCTGTGGTCGTAACCTTCGTGCCGGTTGAGCACCAAAGGATAAGCACTGGATTTGGCCGCGGCCTCCAGGACATCCGGTTTAAGTTGTTCCTGCAGGAACTCGTCGGCCTCACCCTGGTCGACCAATGCTGGCACAAACTGGCTGGCGCGGCGCATCAACATGCTGGCGTCGTAGTCGGCCCAGCTGTCGGTGTTCTTGCCCAGATAGGCGGACAGCGCCTTCTTGCCCCACGGACTATTGACCGGGTTGCTGATCGGGCTGAAGGCCGACACCGACTGGAACCGCTCCGGATTGCGCAGTGCCAAAACCAACGCGCCGTGGCCGCCCATCGAGTGACCGGCGATCGAACGCAAGTTGTTGACCGGGAACGTGGCCTCGATCAGTTGCGGCAACTCCTGCAGTACGTAGTCGTACATCCGGTAGTGCTCGCTCCACGGGCTTTGCGTGGCATTCACATAGAAGCTGGCCCCTTTGCCAATGTCATATCCGTCGGCATCCGCCACCGCGTCGCCCCGTGGGCTGGTGTCCGGCGCCACGATGGCAATACCCAGTTCGGCCGCGATACGCTGGGCACCGGCCTTGTGCATGAAGTTCTCGTCGGTGCACGTCAGGCCCGACAGCCAGTACAACACCGGCACCTTCTGCCCGTTGGAGGCCTGCGGCGGCAGGTAGATGGCAAAACGCATGTCGCAGTGCAGGCTGCTGGAGGCGTGCCGGTATTGCTTGTTCCAGCCGCCAAAACTGCGGTTGCAGCTCAAATTCTCTATCGTCATCAGATCATCCTGGTCATCAACGCAGCCACCCGCGTGCGGGTGGCCGGGCCTGTTTACTTGTCGAAGTGGATCACGGTACGGATGCTCTTGCCCGCATGCATCAGATCGAATGCTTCGTTGATCCGGTCCAGTCCCATGGTGAAGGAGATGAAATCGTTGAGCTTGAACTCACCTTGCATGTACCGGTCGACGATGCCTGGCAATTCCGAACGGCCCTTGACACCACCGAATGCCGAACCACGCCAGACACGGCCGGTCACCAACTGGAACGGACGGGTCGAAATCTCCTGGCCGGCACCGGCCACGCCGATGATGATCGACTCGCCCCAGCCCTTGTGGCAACACTCGAGCGCCGAGCGCATCACGTTGACGTTGCCGATACATTCGAACGAGTAGTCCACGCCGCCACCGGTCAATTCGACAATCACATCCTGGATCGGTTTGTCGTAGTTCTTCGGGTTGATACAGTCAGTGGCGCCCAGCTTGCGCGCCAGTTCGAATTTGCTTTCGTTGACGTCGATCGCGATGATCCGACTCGCCTTGGCCATGGTCGCGCCGATGATCGCCGACAGCCCGATGCCGCCAATGCCGAAGATGGCGACTGTGTCGCCTACTTTGACCTTGGCGGTGTTCAGCACCGCACCCATGCCGGTGGTGACGCCACAACCGAGCAAGCAGACTTCTTCAAGTGGCGCATCCTTATTGACCTTGACCAGCGAGATCTCCGGCAGCACCGTGTATTCGGAGAACGTCGAGCAACCCATGTAATGGAAGATTGGCTTGCCGTCCTTGAAGAAACGCGTGGTGCCGTCCGGCATCAGGCCTTTGCCCTGTGTCTCACGGATCTTCTGGCACAGATTGGTCTTGCCTGACTTGCAGAACTTGCACTCGCCACACTCCGGCGTGTACAGCGGAATCACATGGTCGCCCACCTGCACGCTGGTGACACCTTCGCCGATCGACTCCACGATGCCGCCACCCTCGTGACCGAGAATGACCGGGAAAATGCCTTCCGGATCATCACCCGACAGAGTGAAGGCGTCGGTATGGCACACGCCCGTGGCAATGACGCGTACCCGCACTTCGCCGGCTTGTGGTGGCATCACGTCCACTTCCTCGATGGATAGGGGCTGGTTGGGGCCCCATGCGATGGCGGCCCTGGATTTGATTGTCTGAGTCATATTTATCCTTGGTGGGTTGCAGGGCACGATGAAGTTGCAGTCACAGGTCCTTGCGCTGCAGGCAAAAGCCAGTCAGTCTGGATCGATGCTTGAATTTTATTCACGACAAAAATATTGACAATCCCGCGTCTCATCAAAATACTTTTTCTCTTGAGTAACAATGGAGATGAAACAAGTTGACACGGGCCGTCCGTTCCGCAGGGATTGACGGGCTGTTTGTGGGGGCAGCGAACCCTACAGGGGTGGGCGCGGTTTCAGGCCGTGGTGCCAGACAGTCAACGTTATCGCGCACAAGGACGAACGATGTTTGCATGGGAAGGTGTCACAGAGTTCGTGGCGGTCGCAGAGACAGAGAGCTTCACGCAGGCAGCAAAACGGCTGGGTATATCAACGGCCCAGGTCAGCCGGCAGGTCAGTGCCTTGGAAACCCGGTTGGCAACCAAGTTGTTTCACCGAACCACACGCAAGGTCTCCGTAACGGAAACCGGCCAAATCTACTTTCAACATTGCCGCCAGGTGCTTGACGGCCTGCAGGAAGCCGAACGCGCGATCACCAACCTTCATTCGGCGCCACGGGGCAAGCTGAGGATCACCGCGCCGGTGATCTATGGGGAAAAGACCATCGCGCCGCTGGTCAACGACTTCGTGCTTCGTTATCCGGAGCTCGAGGTGGAACTGAATCTGACGAATCGGACACTGGACCTCGTGGCGGAAGCTTACGACCTGGCGGTGCGTATGGGCACGCTCGAGAGTTCCAGCCTGATGGCCAGGCGGCTGGCCTCGAGAACCCAGTACGTTTGTGCCTCACCGCTGTACCTGGCAAGCCGTGGAACCCCGCACTCCTTGTCGGAGCTGGAAAATCACAATTGCCTGCAGGGCGACCAGAACTATTGGCGCTTCCAGGAAAACAACAAGCCCAGAAGCCTCAGGATCAAGGGCAACATCAACTGTGGTAGCGGCTGGGCATTGTTGGACGCGGCCTTGAAAGGTGTCGGCATCGTGCAACTCCCGGACTATTACGTGCAACTGCACCTGGATTCTGGGCAACTGATTGCGCTGCTCGCGCAGTACCAGCAGCCTGAGGAGGGCATATGGGCGGTTTACCCGCACAACCGCCACCTGTCGCCAAAGGTGCGCTTTCTGCTGGACCATCTGGTTCAAGGCCTTGGCAACGCCGACACCTGACCAATTCGCGATGCCTCGCGTCTTCGTGCCCCACAAGCCAAAACAAAAGCTGGCCATCTACATCGAGGACCTTCGGCCATCAGTGGGCACTGGCCGGTCTCTCTCAAATGGGTGTTCTCCGCGTTTGCGCCAGAACAAGAATCGCAGTTGAAAATTGTGATTTTTGAAAACCTGTTTTAAATCAACAGGTTGACTGGAGCGGGTGAAGGGAATCGAACCCTCGTATGCAGCTTGGGAAGCTGCCGTTCTGCCATTGAACTACACCCGCATCGGCCGGTAGTTTACTTGACCCGGGCCGGCCGGTCACCCGCCACGAAATACGCTGCCGTGGAGCGCGTCAGGGGCGTGCGGCCCCGGATGCGGTCCGCTATTTTTTCGGCCATCATGATGGTGGGGGCGTTCAGGTTGCCGGTGACGATCTCCGGCATGATGGACGCGTCCACCACCCGCAGGCCCTGCAAGCCATGCACCCGGCCTTCGCCGTCGACCACGGCCATGTCACCGATGCCCATGGCGTTGGTGCCGCAGGGGTGGTAGGCGGTTTCGGCGTGCTGGCGCACATAGGCGTCCAGCTCAGCATCGGTTTGCGCAGTCTCACCCGGTGTGATCTCGCGTCCGGCATACGGCTTCAAGGCGCTTTGGCGCATGATGTCGCGCGTGATGCGGATGCCGGCCCTGAACTCCGCCCAGTCCTGCTCGGCCGACATGTAGTTGAACAGGATGCTCGGATGCTGATGCGGATCCTTCGAGCGCAGATGCACGCGGCCGCGGCTGGGCGAGCGCATGGAACCCATGTGGGCCTGGAACCCATGTATCTTGATCGGGTTGCTGCCGTTGTAGTTGATGGCCACCGGCAGGAAGTGGTACTGGATGTTGGGCCAGTCGAATGCGTCAGAACTGCGGATGAAGCCACCGGCCTCGAACTGGTTGCTCGCGCCGATGCCGCGGTTCAGGAACAGCCATTCGGCGCCGATGGCCGGCTGGTTCCACCATTTCAACGCGCCCACCAGCGACACCGGCTGCAGGCATTCGTATTGCTGGTAGACCTCCAGATGGTCCTGTAGATTGGCGCCCACACCGGGCAGGTCGTGCACCAGCGCAATGTCGAATTTCTTCAGCAGGGCTGACGGCCCTACACCCGAGCGTTGCAGGATCTGTGGCGAGGCAATAGCGCCAGAACAAAGCAGCACCTCGCGCCGTGCGTGTGCGGTGTGGGCTTGCGTGCCCTGCAGGTAACTCACGCCGATTGCCTGTTTGCCCGAGAACAGGATGCGGTCGGTCACGGCATGGGTGGCGATGGTCAGGTTCGGCCGCTCACGTGCCTGGTCGAGGTAGCCGCGCGCCGTGCTCGAGCGCCGACCCTTCGGCGTAGTGCTGCGATCCATCGGGCCGAAGCCCTCTTGCTGGTATCCGTTCAGGTCGTCTGTGCGCGGGTAACCCGCCTGCACGCCAGCGTCGATCATGGCCTGGAATAGCGGGCTGTTGCCGGCCTTGGGTGTGGTTACGCTCAGTGGCCCGCTGTCGCCGTGGTAGTCGTTGGCACCGATGTCGCGCGTCTCGGCCTTGCGGAAGTAGGGCAGGCAGTCCAGGTAGGACCAGTCCTGCAGACCGGGGCGGGCGGCCCAGCCGTCGTAGTCCATCGCGTTGCCACGGATGTAGCACATGCCGTTGATCAGCGACGATCCGCCCAGCCCCTTGCCGCGACCGCACTCCATGCGGCGGTTGTCCATATGCGGTTCGGGATCGGTTTCGTAGGCCCAGTTGTAGCGTCGGCCCTGCAGCGGGAAGGCCAGCGCGGCCGGCATCTGGGTGCGAAAGTCCAGCCGGTAGTCCGGGCCTCCCGCCTCGAGCAGCAGCACGTGCGTATCGGCGTCTTCGGTCAGGCGTGTCGCCAGCACATTGCCGGCCGAACCGGCGCCGATGATGATGTAGTCGAATTCTTGGGATTTCATAGTGGGTACTTTCCTCTGGTGCCGCCTAGAACACGGACGCGTAGCCGCCTAGTTCCACCTGGATGGACTTGGTACGGGTATAGGCGCGCAGCGTGTCCAGGCCATTTTCGCGGCCTACGCCCGACTGTTTATAGCCGCCTACCGGCATCTCTGCGGCGGATTCGCCCCAGGTGTTGATCCAGCAGATGCCGGCCTGCAACTGGTGGATCACGCGGTGCGCGGTGTTGAGATCCGAGGTGATCAGGCCTGCGGCCAGACCGTAGTGCGTGGCGTTGGCGCGTTGCACCACCTCGTCTTCGGTGTCGAAGCCCAGAATGGCCATGACCGGCCCGAAGATCTCCTCCTGCACGATCTTCATCGCATCCTTGCAATCGGTGAAAACGGTCGGCTGCACATAGGCGCCTTGCGCCAGCGGGCCAGCCGTGGCGCGTTCGCCCCCGGCCAGAAGCCGCGCGCCGTCGGCCTTGCCGGACGCGATGAAGCCCAGCACCCGCTCCATGTGGGCCAGACTCACCAGCGGGCCGAAGTTGGTGTCGGCGTTTTGCGGGTCACCCATGCGGACGCGTTGCACGCGTTTGAGCACCTTGGCCTCGAATGCCGCCTTGATCGTGTTGTGCACAAACACGCGCGTGCCATTGGTGCAGACCTGGCCGGAGCTGTAGAAGTTGGCCATCATGGCGATGTCCGCAGCGCGGTCCAGATCGGCGTCGGCAAACACGATCAGCGGGGATTTTCCGCCCAGCTCCATGGTCACGTCCTTGAGTGTCGAACTCGACGCACTGGCCATCACCTTCTTGCCGGTGACGGTGCCGCCGGTGAACGAGATTTTTTCGATGCCCGGGTGCTCGGTGAGCCATGCACCCACGGTTGCGCCCGGTCCATTGAGTACGTTGAATACGCCATCGGGCAGTCCGGCTTCGCTGTAGATCTCGGCGAGTTTCAACGCCGTGAGTGGCGTGACCTCGCTGGGCTTGAAGATCATGGCATTGCCCGCAGCCAGCGCTGGCGCGGACTTCCACAGCGCGATCTGGATGGGATAGTTCCAGGCGCCGATGCCTGCGACCACACCTAGCGGCTCGCGCCGCGTGTAGACGAAGGAACTCTCGCGCAGCGGTACCTGCATGCCTTCGATCGCGGTGGCCAGGCCGGCGTAATACTCGAGTACGTCGGCGCCGGTGACGATGTCGACGGCGCGTGTCTCGGAGTGCGGCTTGCCGGTGTCCAGCGTCTCGAGGTCGGCCAGCGCATCGTTGCGCTGGCGCAGGATGTCGACCGCACGGCGCAAGACACGCGAGCGCTGCATCGCAGTGAAGCCGGTCCAGACGCGTTGCCCGGCCTGGGCGCTGGCTACGGCGCTGTCCACATCCTGGCGCGAGGCGCTTTGCACGGCGGCGAGCACGTCGCCGGTGGCCGGGTTGATGGTGTTGAAGGTCTCAGCGCTGGTGGCGTCCACGCGCGCGCCGCCAATGAAGAGTTGTTGCACGGGGAAAACAGGCATGTGCGCCTCCTTGATTCGGAATTTGAATACGTGGCCGATCCCGGGCGGACCGTCCGGCGGGACAGGCCGCCAGATCAGCCCATGGCTTTGCCCAGCAGGGCATGGTAGAGCTCGCGGTCACCGAGCACGCCGATCACGCGCTCGCCGTCGCCAAGCATCAGTTTGTGCCCGGTCTGGTAGCGGATATGCAGCGCGTCGCGCATGCCGATGTCCGCGCTGACCAGGGTCGGGGCCGGGTTCAGCGTCTCGATGCTGTCGTTGGTCGACCAGCGCTGCAACGGCATCGCGTCAGCACCACAACGCACGCCTTGCAGCGCGCCCTGGCCATCGACCCGGATCCAGATGTCGGCCGCAACGTCGAGACTGATTTCACCGTCGCGCTGCGCGCACTCGGCCAACGGGCGCATCAGGCTGTGGCCGCTGAGCACGTTGAGCGGATTGGTATGGGCCACGAAGGCGCGGACATAGTCGTTGGCCGGTTTGAGCACGATGTCCTCGGGTCGGCTGTGCTGCACGATCTGCCCGCCCTTCATGATCACGATGTTGTTGCCCAGCTTGAGCGCCTCATCCAGGTCGTGGCTGACGAACACGATGGTCATGTTCAGCTTGCGCTGCAGGTCCAGCAACTCGTCCTGCAGGCCCTGGCGGATCAACGGATCGAGCGCCGAAAACGGTTCGTCCATGAGCAGGATGTCGGAGTCCATCGCCAGCGCGCGCGCCAGCCCGACTCGCTGTTGCATACCGCCTGACAAGGCGTCGGGGCGTTTGTTGCGCCACTGCGAGAGGCCCACGAGCTCCAGTTTTTCGTCAACGCGCTTCTTGCGCTCGCCACTGGCCAGCCCTTGCATCTCCAGGCCCAGGCTCACGTTCTCGGCCACGGTGAGCCAGGGCAGGAGTGCGAACTTCTGAAACACCATGGCGATGCGCTGGGTGCGCATGGCCTTCAAGGTCGCAGCCGAGCAGTTGGCGATATCGACCTCGGCGCCGTCGTGTTCGATCAGCAGGCGTCCACGGCTCACGGTGTTCAGGCCGTTGATACAGCGCAACAGGCTGGACTTGCCGGATCCCGACAAGCCCATCAACACGCAGATCTCGCCGCGCTGCACCGCCAGATTGGCTTTTTCCACCCCCACGATCAGCCCTGTCTTCTTGAAGATCTCGTCGCGCGACAGGCCCTGGTCGAGCAGGTCCAGCGCCAGTTTGGGGGACTTGGTGAAAACCACGTCCACGTCTTCGATCCGGATCAGGGGCGTCGTTCGACCTGCGTGCTCCGCACTGCGGTATTCGCCCTTGGAGCGGCCCTGCGTACTCATGATGCGCCTCCGCTGCGGGGTGTGCGTTGTTTGCACACACGGTCGAGCATGATGGCCACCAGCACGATGGCCAGTCCGGCCTCGAAGCCCACGGCGATGTCGGCGGTATTCAGTGCGCGCACGACGGGTTTGCCCAGGCCATCGGCACCCACCAGCGCAGCGATCACCACCATCGATAGCGACAACATGATGCATTGGGTGATACCGGCCGAGATGCTGGGCATGGCGTGCGGCAGTTCGATGCGTGTGAGCAACTGGCGCCGCGAACAGCCGAAAGCCTTGCCGGCGTCCATCAGGTCGGCCGGAACGTCGTGGATGCCGAGGTAGGTCAGCCGGATCGGCGCGGCTACTGCAAAGACCACGGTGGAAATCAGGCCAGGTACCACACCCAGGCCGAACAGCGTCAATGTGGGGATCAGGTAGACGAAGGTCGGCACGGTTTGCATCAGGTCCAGCACCGGTTGGAGCACAAGATAAAAGCGCGGCTTGTGCGCGGCGTAGATGCCCAGCGGCACACCGATCACGATACAGACCAGCGTGGCGTAAAGCACCTGGGCCAGCGTTTCCATGGTTTCCTGCCAGTAACCCAGGTTCAGGATCAGCAGGAAGGACAAAACGCAGAAGAGCGTGAGCAACCATCTGCGCTGGATGCCCTGAGCGATGAGTCCGAAAATGACGATCAGCGCAAGCGGATTGAACCAAAGCAGCGCGCCCGTCGATGCCGTGATGGAAGTGGCGACCGCATCGGCAAACGCGTCGAAGTAGTCGGCGCCACTGAGCGTCAGCCAGTCGACGAATTGGGCAATGACCTCGCCGAGCGGGATTTTGGGTATGTCCATACAGATCCGGTGAAATGCCAGCAAGATGGCTCAAACGCACGCCGCTTCAGCGGGCGGAACGGCCCTGGCAGAGCGCAAAGCCCTGCCAGGGCGGGAGCGCTTACTTGGCCAGGGCAGACTTCACAGCGCTCATGGCCGGCTTGCCGTCGAAGGTGGTCACGCCGTCCAGCCAGGTTTCCAGCATCTTGGTGTTGGCCTTGAGCCAGGTTGTGGCGGCTTGCTCGGGTTTCTTGTTGCCGTTGAGCACTGCGTCCATCAGCGCGTTTTCCATCACCAGGCTGAACTTCAGGTTGGTCAGCAGCTTGCCCACGTTGGCACATTCCTGCACGTAACCCTTGCGCACATTGGTGTAGATCGTGGCGCCACCCAGGTTGGGGCCGAACACGTCGTCGCCACCTTCAAGGTACTTCATCTTGAAGCGGCTGTTCATCGGATGCGGCTCCCAGCCCAGGAACACGACCCAGTTATTGCGACGCTCGGCGCGCTGCACCTGGGACAACATGCCGGCTTCGCTGGACTCGACCACCTTGAACTTGCCCAGGCCAAACTGATTCTTGTCGATCATGCCCTGGATCAGGCGGTTGCCGTCGTTACCCGGCTCGATGCCATAGATGCTGCTGTTCAGCTGCTTGGAAAATTTGGCGATGTCCGCAAACGACTTGAGGCCGGCCTTGTATGCCGCCTCCGACACGGCCAGCGTGTATTTGGCGCCCTCCAGATTGGCGCGGACAGACTCCACGCTGCCGTTGTCCCGGTAGGGTTTGATATCGGCCTCCATCGTCGGCATCCAGTTGCCCAGGAACACGTCGATATCCTTGTTCTCGAGGGACTTATAGGTCACCGGCACCGAGATCAGATTGGTCTTGGTCTTGTAGCCCAGGGACTCCAGGATCTTGCTGGTCACGGCCGTGGTCACGGTGATGTCGGTCCAGCCCACATCGGCGAAACGCACGGTGCGGCACGATGCCGGTTCAGCCGCCTGCGCAAACAAAGGCGTACACAAGGTGGCTGCCAACAGCAGGGAATGGGACACTTTCATGAGAGATCTCCTGTAGATATAGTCGCAGCAACCCTAATGGCTGTTGTGCGAACCACATGGTAAACATCTAAGGACACGCTGTATATCTCAGGCGCGACGTTGCCAGCCACGGGACTGACCAGCAGTCAAAGTTGAGGCAGGCATCCGGATCGGCCGAAGTCGATAGAGGGGCAGCGGGCAAACCCTGGCACGGCCCACGCCGCGATGGTGCTGCGCAACAGGCCGGCTTGGCGCGACGGTTCGCTGGGTGACGGTGCCGTAAAATTGGCGGTTTTCCGTGAAATTCAGCAATGGCGCAAAGCCAGTATTCCCCGCCCCCGAGTTTCAATAGTTCGTCCCTGGTTCGATTGCTCGCCAGCCTGGATGTCGCCCCCACAGCCGATTCGACGCAGACCTTTGCAGAAAAGTTGAGTCATTGGGTCGCCTGGACGGACGCGATCTCGCTATCTGGCGCACTGGGCGCAGCTAAAACGGCCGGCGCCGACGACATGCGGACCAGGCCGTCGGCGCGCGTGGACTCGGTGGTGGAGCAATTGCAGCGACTGCGCAAGGAACTCACCGAGTCGGTCGCGAATGACGCGATTTTGTCCGGTGCGAACTGGGGCAAGTCACGGCCCGCGGCGGTGGCCCCGGGGGCAGTGGAAATCAACGACGCGGCCGGTTTCGACTTCGCGGCCTATCGGCGCAGCTTCTCTGCGCACCAGCGCACGATGGAGGCGCGCATTGCTGCGTTGCGTGCGGCGGTGCGTGCAGTTGCCGCGGACCGTTCTCCGGCGCTGGGCCAGCTTGCCGCACTCGACGCGGCCATGGATACGGCGTTGGGCGTGCATCAGCGCCGTGTCATGGCGAACGTGCCGGCGCTGCTGGAAAGACGTTTCAAGGGTGCGCATCGGTCGCTTCAGCGTACGCCGATGGGGCAGGGGCTTGCGCCGGCTTCGGCGCCAGGCAAACCGCCGGCAGGTTACGGCCAGACGCTGCAAGCTGTGCTGCTGGCCGAAATGGAGGTCCGGCTGCAACCGGTCGAGGGAATGATCGGCGCACTCGGTACCCGATTCATAGGACAGACATGAATAAGAATTTCGGCCATGTGGCCTTTGTGGTGGGTCTGGGCGTCGTCGCCTGGGTCGGAACCGGTTACTGGGGATCCAACACACTGGCCCTGACGATGACCCTGCTCATTGGCGCCTGTTATCTGGCGGGTGGGGCCGAACTGCACCGCTTCCGCCAGGCCACGGGCGGTCTGCGCGCGGCTTTGCTCGCCTTGCCCGCCGCGCTGCCCAGTCTGGACGATTGGCTCGCCACGCTGCCGGCATCGCTGCACAACGCGGTACGCCTGCGCGTCGTGGGTGAACGCACCGGATTGCCGGGGCCGTCGATCACACCCTACCTGGTCGGGCTGCTGGTGCTGCTGGGCATGCTGGGAACCTTCCTGGGCATGGTAGTCACGCTCAACGGGGCGGTGATGGCGCTGGAGAGCACCACCGACCTGTCGACCATTCGTGCGGCGCTGTCGGCGCCGATCAAGGGTCTCGGCTTGGCATTTGGTACGTCGATTGCTGGCGTGGCCGCGTCGGCCATGCTGGGCCTGGTGTCGGTGTTGTACCGTCGCGAGCGCCAGTTGGTGGGGCAGTTGCTTGATGCGCGCATCGCCACCCGCTTGCGCATCTTCTCGCTCGCCCATCAGCGCGAGCAGACGCTGGAGAGCCTGCAGCAGCAGGCCCGCATGATGCCGGCGATGGTCGAGCGCATGCAGGACATGATGGCGCTAATGCAGCAGCACCACGAAAGCATGGGTGAACGTTTGCTGGCCGGGCAGGATCGCTTTCACCAGCACGCCCAGGGTGCCTACACCGAACTGGCTGTATCCGTCGATCGGTCGCTCAAGGACAGCCTGATGGAAAGCGCGCGCATGGCCGGCAGTGCGATCGAGCCGGCGGTCCAGACCGCGATGCAGGGCATCACGCGTGAAACGGCGGTGTTCCAGGAGAAACTGGCGGGCACGGTGGCGCAGCAGCTCGATGGTCTGGCCAGCCGCTTCGACAGCACGGTCGGCACGGTCGCCGGTGTCTGGACCGGCGCGCTGGCCCGGCATGAGAGCAGCAGCGAGACCTTGACCCAGGGCTTGCAGCAATCGCTGGCTGGCTTCAACGACAGCTTCGGCCAGCACACGGCATCGCTGCTGGTGGCGCTCGACGAACGGCATATGGCGTCTCAGCAAGCGCTGCAAGGCGCGATGACGCAGATGGCGCAGCAGACCGCAGGCTTGCATGAGCGCCTGGCCGACGCCACACAGCAGCAGCTTGATGGCGTGGTCTCGCGCTTCGATGCCACCACGCGTACGGTGGCCGACACCTGGGGCGAGGCCCTGGCACAACATCGGCGCGGCAGCGAAGACCTGTCGGGCAATCTGCAGTCGGCAGTGTCGGCGCTGGTGTCGGGTTTCACGCAGCAGTCCGCCGCCTTGCTCACGACCGTGGAGCAGGCCCATGCCGCGCTGCAGGCCGATCTGGCCAGCGGCGACCAGCAGCGGCTGGCCGCCTGGACCGGTTCGCTGGAGACGATGGCGCAGTCGCTGCACAGCGACGCGCAGCGCGCAGCCGACCAGGCGCAGGTGCAGCAGGCGCAGATCTGCAAGACCCTAGAGCAGACCGCGCGCGATGTCCAGGCGCAGGCCCAGGCGCATGCGCACGACACCATCAGCGAGATGTCCCGGCTCATAGCGACCGCATCCGAGGCACCTCGCGCCGCGGCGCAAGTCGTCGATGCGCTGCGCGACAAGCTGTCCGACAGCATGGCGCGCGACAACAGCATGCTCGAAGAACGCAGCCGCATCATGCAAACCCTGCATTCCCTGCTCGAGGCGGTGAACGAGGCGGCGACCGCACAGCGCGGTGCCATTGACGCGCTGGTGGCGTCGTCGGCTGCGATGCTGCAGCAGGCCGGCGCGTAGTTTGGCGAGAAGATGGACCACGAGGCCGGCAAGATGAGCACCGTCGTCACGCAGGTCGCGGGCAGTGCGATCGAGATGGCTGGCATGGGCGAGGCCTTTGGTGTCGCCGTGCAACAGTTTGGTCAATCGAGCGAAAGCCTGACCGATCACCTGCAGCGCATCGAGGCGTCGCTGGACAAGTCCACGGCACGCAGCGACGAGCAACTCGCCTACTACGTGGCGCAGGCGCGTGAGATTGTCGATCTGAGCATTTCGTCGCAGAAGCAGATCGTTGAAGACCTGCAGCGGCTTGCGATCCGGCAACCGGCGCTGGCCGGCGAGGACGCCTGATGGAGGACGTGGACGCTGGTCTGGAGCAGACCGCCCCGATCTGGCCGGTGTTCGGCGACCTGATGTCCGGACTGCTGGGCGCCTTTGTCCTGTTGCTGGTGGCGGTTGTGGGCGTTCAGCTGGAGCTGGCGACGTCGCTTGAGGCTGAAGTGCAAAAGCGCCAGATCGCGGAGCAGCGGCGCATGTCGCTGGAAAAGGCCTTGGCCGCTCCCTTGGCCGCCGGCCGCGTGACCCTGAACAACGGCCGTATTGGCATCAGCGGCAGCGTGTTGTTTTCGCTCAACTCGGATCAGCTGCAGCCCGAGGGCCGCAAACTACTGCAAAGCCTGGCGGCGCCGCTGGCAACCTATCTGGCCACGCGCGACGAAATGCTGATGGTCAGCGGCTTCACCGACAACCGGATGGTGCGCGACAGCAACCGGCAGTTTGCCGACAACCTGGAGTTGTCGGCCCAGCGCGCGTTGACGGTGACGCGCACGCTGATTGAAGAAGGCTTGCCGTCTGCGTCGGTTTTTGCCGCCGCATTCGGCCCAGAGCAGCCAGTGGCATCGAACACCAGCGAACAGGGCCGATCGCAGAATCGCCGCGTCGAAATGGCACCCGTGCCGAAATCCGCCAATGGGCCCGACAAGCCGCGCAAGTGACGACCACCCGGTGGCGGCTTGCACTGCGCACCAGGGGCCGGATCGTGCCGATGATCCGGCCGTTGCAGTCTTGCGCGAACAGGGCGCGCATCGATTGGATCCAGCGCGTTTTCGCTATATCGAGGTGTTGTCGCGTAAGGCAGGCGAACAGTCAGGCGCGTTGCGACAGCAACTCGATCGGCAACTGGCTGAGGTGATTGGGGCCTACCAGGCGCAGTTCGCGCAAGCACGGTCCGAGTCGAACCAGGCGCTTGCCGCGCTGATGCAGCGCCATCCGCAGGCCGCCGACGATCTGCGTCGGCTGCACGGCGAAGGCGATTTCCGGGCCATGCGCAGGCTCGCCGTGCGGCTCGAAACCGGGATCGGTTCTGGCCCCGGCCCGCTGGGCGTTTTGGTCCTTCATATCGATGGCCAGGCCATGGCGCAGCTTCCTGATACCGGGACACGCGACGCGAGCGTGCCAACGCAGGCTGCGCCGCTGGTCGAACTCAAGACCCTACGCCATTTCAAGGACACCTGGACCGGTCTGCGCGTCGATCGCCAGATGGCGCGCTCACAGGAGCAGGCGCCGGAAAACCCCGGACCGTTGAATTCCCATCTATTGGTGCTGCGGACACTGCGCCGCATGCAGGAGATTGCGCCGGCCTACCTCGAACACTTCATGGCCCACGCGGAGGCCTTGATGTGGCTGGACCAGGCCAAGCCACCTGGCATGCCTGCGCCGGGCAAGCCGGTCCGGCCCGAACGTGACAAGCGCCAGCAGCGAGGCACCAAGCCGGCGCCAACCGCCCGTTCGCGGTCGACCTGACGCCCGTCAGCGGCGGTTCTGGTCGACGACGGCGACCAAGGCTTTTTCCAGCTCCAACCCGATCGACTGCAACATGCCGGTAAGCCCCTTGCTGCGTTGGGCAGCATCCTCGGATGCCGGTTTGGGCTCGTTGCGCAAGCCGTGCAGTTCCTGCACCAGGCGCATGCGGTCCTGGTCGATGCGCGTCAGATCAGGCTCTGCGCCCAACTCGCTGCGCCCAACTCGCTGCGCTCACGCGCCTTGCGCGCCTTTTCGATCATCTCGTCGATATGCCGCAGATGCGACTCCGACTCGCGGATATGTTGCTCAACCAATTGATCGATATGACTCATGCTTGCCTCCGGTTTTAAACAGGCCAGCGCCGCAGTGCCGACCCTGGCCTTGATCCGATCCGATCCGATCCGACAAGACCGTCGTCGCCGGTGGTGGGGCACCGCGCCGGCCTTGCGCTGTCGTCCCATTGTGGCACCGGCAGGTGCATGATGTACAGGACGCATGGTGCGCCCGAATCATTACTATTGGAACCGTGGCAGCCGATAGCGCCTGCGAGCGTTCCAGCAGGATCCACCGACACCCCATTTGAAAAGAGCCCGGTTTCATGAACACAACCCACCACTGGATGGCTTTCGCTGTGAGCAGTGCGATTTTCCTGACCTATGAGATCTGGGTCCTGTGGGTCGGCTGGCGGTATCCGAACCGGATTGCCCGCTCGGCCCATGCTTTCATGCGCGCCAGCTGGGTCGATGCGCTGAGCCGCCAGCCGGGGTTCGAGATCGTCGCGGTGCAGGCGCTGCGCAACTCGCTGATGTCGGCCACGATCGCGGCGTCCACCGCGGCACTGGCCTTGATGGGCACGGTGAGCCTGGCCAGCAGCACGCTCGAATCGGCGACGTTCGTCGGCACGCCGCCGCTGCGCATCGTGCTCGAGATCCTGCTGATGGCGACCTTGTTCGCCTCGTATGTCTGTTCGGCCATGTCGATGCGCTATTTCAGCCATGCCGGCTTCGTGATGTCCATGCCGGTGGCCGCGCCGGAACGACCAGCGCTGAACCCGATGGCCAAGGAATACGTCAAGCGTGCCGGCCTGCTCTACAGCTGGGCCTTGCGCTTTTTTCTGATCATCTCGCCTTTGGTCGTGGGCATCGTTCGACCGTTGGGCATGCCGTTCATGACGATTGCCCTGGTGATTGCGTTGTGGTTCTTCGATCGGCCGGCCAAACCCTCGGTTCCTGAGGCCGGCAAGGTAGACGACAAGGTCTGATCAGAAGCGCCAGCTGCGCAGGGTGCGCTAGCCCCCGTCAATCGCCCCCTGCCGGCGGGCCGCGAGCGGGTAAAATCGCGTGGCTTTCCAACCCGGCCCGCAGGGGCATGCGCAGCTTGACGCGGCGTTCCCCTTGCACCCCGCCTTGCACCCCACGTTCATGACCACCATTGCCGCCTCCGTTGCCGACATCCGCCAGATATTCCTGGATTTCTTCGCCTCCAAGGGCCACACCGTGGTCGCGTCGAGTCCGCTGGTTCCGGGCAACGATCCGACCCTGATGTTCACCAATTCCGGTATGGTGCAGTTCAAGGACGTGTTTCTCGGCACGGACAAGCGCTCCTACGTGCGTGCGGCCTCGGTGCAGGCCTGCCTGCGTGCGGGGGGCAAGCACAATGACCTGGAGAACGTCGGCTACACCGCACGCCATCACACGTTCTTCGAGATGCTGGGCAACTGGAGTTTTGGCGACTACTTCAAACGCGAGTCACTGACCTGGGCCTGGGAGTTGCTGACCAAGGTCTACGGATTGCCGGCCGACAAGTTGTGGGCCACGGTCTATATCGACGATGACGAGGCCTACAACATCTGGACCCAGGAGATCGGTCTGCCGCCAGAGCGCGTGGTGCGCATCGGCGACAACAAGGGCGCCAAGTACGCCTCCGACAACTTCTGGATGATGGCTGACACCGGGCCCTGCGGCCCGTGCAGCGAGATCTTCTACGACCACGGAGCGGGCGTGTCCGGTGGCCCGCCCGGCTCGCCCGATGCCGATGGCGACCGCTACATCGAGATCTGGAACAACGTGTTCATGCAGTTCGACATGCAGGCCGACGGCTCGCTCAAGCCGCTTCCGGCGCCCTGCGTCGACACCGGCATGGGGCTGGAGCGTCTCGCAGCGATCCTGCAGCACCAGCACAGCAACTACGAAATCGACCTGTTCCAGATGCTGATCGCGGCAGCAGCGCGTGAGACCGGTTGCGCCGACCTGCAGAACAACTCACTCAAGGTCATTGCCGACCATATCCGTGCCACCGCCTTCCTGGTCAGCGACGGCGTGATCCCTGCCAGCGAAGGTCGCGGCTACGTGCAGCGGCGCATCATCCGCCGCGCCATCCGCCACGGCTACAAGCTGGGCTGCAAGACGCCGTTCTTCCACAAGCTGGTGGCTGATCTGGTGGCGGTGATGGGCGAGGCCTATCCGCGCATGGCGCAGCAGCAGCAACGCATTACCGAGATCCTCAAGGCCGAGGAAGAGCGCTTCTTCGAGACGCTGGAAACCGGCATGGGCATCCTGGACGGCGCGCTGGCCGGTGGGGTCACGGTATTGCCCGGCGATGTGGCGTTCAAGCTGCACGACACCTTCGGTTTTCCGCTCGACCTATCGGCCGATGTCTGCCGCGAGCGCGGCCTGAGTGTCGACGAGGCCGGGTTCGCTGCCGCGATGGACCGGCAGAAGACGCAAGCCCGCGCCGCCGGAAAATTCCGCATGGACAAGGCGCTGGAATACAGCGGTGTTGACAATGAATTTGTCGGCTACGACAGCCTCACCGAAGACAGCACTGTGACCGCCGTCTACGTGGACGGTGTTGCCGTGACCGAACTTGTGGTGGGTCAGACGGGTGTCGTGGTGCTGGCCAGCACACCGTTTTATTCGGAGAGTGGTGGTCAGGTCGGCGACCAGGGTTCGATTTTTTCCGAGCACGCGATGTTCGGCGTGGCCGATACCCAGAAGATCAAGTCCGATGTGTTCGCCCACCATGGCGCGCTGACGTCCGGCGCGTTGAAGGTCGGTGACGTGGTGACCGCCCATGTGGACGCCAGCACGCGCGCCGCGACGGTGCGCAACCACTCCGCCACCCACCTGATGCACAAGGCATTGCGCGCGGTGCTGGGCACGCATGTGCAGCAAAAAGGCAGCCTGGTCAACGCCGAGCGCACCCGCTTCGACTTCACGCACAACGCGCCGGTGACCGACGCGCAGATCCATGACATCGAGGTGCTGGTGAATGCCGAGATCCTGGCCAATGCGCCAAGTCAGGCACGTCTGATGGATATCGAGGCGGCGCGTCAGACCGGCGCCATGATGTTGTTTGGTGAGAAATACGGCGACATCGTGCGCGTGCTGGACATCGGCAGCACCACCGAGCTGTGTGGCGGCACCCATGTACAGCGTACCGGCGACATCGGCCTGTTCAAGGTGGTCGCTGAGGGCGGCGTGGCGGCCGGGGTTCGGCGTATCGAGGCCGTGACCGGGCAGGGCGCTTTGGCGTATCTGCAGCAGCTCGAGTCCACCGTGACGCAGGCAGCCGGTGCGGTCAAGGCGCCAGTGGCCGAACTCAACGGACGAATCGTGCAGATGGTCGAACACGCCCGCCAGCTCGAGAAGGAAATCATTGCACTCAAGGGCAAACTCGCCTCGAGCCAGGGTGACGAGCTGATGCAACAGGCGATCGACATCCGGGGCGTGAAGCTGCTGGCCGTATGCATGGACGGTGCCGACGCCAAGACCTTGCGCGAGAGTATGGACAAGCTCAAGGACAAGCTCAAGTCGGCCGTGATCGTGCTGGCCGTTGTCGATGGTGCCAAGGTACAGATTGCCGCAGGCGTGACGGCCGACCTGACGGACCGGGTCAAGGCCGGCGAACTGGTCAACCATGTGGCCAGCCAGGTCGGTGGCAAGGGCGGTGGCAAGGCTGACATGGCGATGGCCGGCGGCACGGACGCCTCTGCACTGCCGCAGGCGCTGGCCAGCGTACGCGCCTGGGTGGAAGCCAAACTGTGATCGCGGCGCCGGTGGCAGACACGGCGATTTGCCGGTTCATCTGACCGTCGGCCATGCTGGAGTTGGACACCCCGCGCAACCGCCAGTTGGGCATCGTGATGGTGAGTGTCACCACGCTGTGTTTCGCCGCACTCGACAGCTCGGCCAAGTGGCTGGTCATGGTGTTGCCAGTGTTCCAGGTCGTGTGGCTGCGTTTCGTCACGCATTCCCTGCTGGGCATTCTGGTGCTGACGCCGAAATACGGCTGGGCCTTGTACCGCACCGGTCAGCCACGACTGCAACTATTGCGCGCTGTGATGCAGGCGGTCATGACCGCGCTGAACTTCTGGGCCTTGCAATACCTGCAGCTGGATGTGACCGGGGCGATCCAGTTCTCGGTACCGATCCTGATCGCTGTGATCAGCGCCAAGCTGCTGGGCGAGCGGCTCGATGCGCGGCGCTGGATCGCCATCCTGGTCGGGTTTGCCGGCGTGTTGCTGATCGTGCGCCCGGGCAGCCAGGGGTTTCACCCGGCCATCATCCTGTCGCTGATCAACGCCGTGTTGTACGCCTTGTTCAACATGTTGACGCGCCGCCTGGCCGCGACCGAACTGGCGGCCACCACGCAGCTGTGGTCGGCAATGGGCGCGGCAGTGCTGCTGACACCGTTTGGTCTGATGTACTGGACGCCGCCGCAGGACGCCATCACCTGGTTCCTGGTGCTGGCCATGGGGGCCTTCGGTGGCCTGGGCCACCTGATGGTGACGCAGGCCCACCGTTACGCATCGGCCGCCGTGCTTGGCCCTTTCCTGTACCAGCAGATCATCTACATGACGCTGTTCGGCTGGCTGATTTTTGGCCACGTGCCCGACGCGGCGGTGATCGGCGGCGCGTGCATTGTGGTGGCCAGCGGCCTGTATCTGCTGTACCGGGAGTTTCGGCGCTGAGAGCCCGCCGGATGAGCAGCCAACTTCCGACAAGGTGTTGGTGCCAGAGCAAAAATTGCTGCGCAATTTCTTGGTCTGGCACACAAGGTCAAACAGCCGGACATCCGACAAAATGTTGGGGACAGAGCTCGCGCACTGTGTGTCGCTCGGTCTGTCCCGCAATGTGGACAGCCGACTTCCGACAAAATGTTGAGGTGTTC
>Ga0209284_10002587_pt1 | contig 24256 bp, 20 predicted proteins | sample FRY03_FD_187211 | JGI IMG/M metagenome (GOLD analysis project Ga0209284, IMG submission 187211) | Freshwater microbial communities from Lake Fryxell liftoff mats and glacier meltwater in Antarctica - FRY-03 (SPAdes) (version 2) | ecosystem: Environmental > Aquatic > Freshwater > Ice > Glacier...
TGAGTTTTAGTTATGGAGAAAATCGAAAACCTTGCAATTTTTTCAGTAATTCTGAAAATTAGAACAACATGAAACTTTCGAACCCCCTATCCCCGCCCGAGTCGCTCACAAAGAGTGGTCTCCACGGGATCATGCTGGCGCTTCTGATTTTTCCCGGAGGACCGGGCTTGTTCGCGAGCGATCTCCTCGTGACGAACGGCATCGCCGATTATAGGCAGATCGATGGCAGCGGGAATAATCCGTGGCGGTCCGACGCGGGGCAGGCACAGTCCCCCCTCATCCGGATCGCCCCGGCGGCCTATGGCAACGGGACCGATCTACCGCGCGGCGTCCAAGCGGAAAATGACGGCGACGGCAATATCGAAGCCGATGAGCAGACTCTCCCGAACCCGCGCCGCATCAGCAATCTCGTGCACGACCAGCAGGGCGAGGTCATCATGAGCGGTCGTCACCTCAATCAGTTTGTCTTCCAGTTCGGCCAATTCCTCAGTCACGATACCAGCCTAAGCGAGCCCAAGTCCGCCCAGGAGACAGGTGGCGGGACGGGTCTCTCAGGGAACGAGAAGTTTCCCGTGCCGGTTTCGGCTGACCCCGTCTTCGCCTTCGCCGAGATCCCCCTTTCCCGCTCCATCGCCCGATCGGCGGCGACCTCGCCCACCGCGATCCGAGAGCAGATCAATACGATCACCGCCTTCATCGACGGATCTCAGGTCTACGGATCGGATCCGGAGCGGGCTGCGGCGATCCGGGCCTTCGAGGGAGGTCTGCTCCTCGTCACCGAAGGCCCTGACGGCGAATTGCTGCCCTACAACTCTCTTGGACTTGCCAATGCGAATGCGCTCCGCATCCCTGAAGAGAACATGTTCGCCGCCGGTGATGTGCGTGCCAACGAGCAGATCGGCCTGATCGCTATGCACACCCTTTGGGTTCGCGAACACAACCGGGTCGCCCGCGAGATCGCGGAGAACGAATTTTACGGCGACGATCTCTCGGACAGCGATCTCGACGAAGAGATCTACCAGCGCGCCCGGGCCGTCGTCGCCGCCCTGCTGCAAAAGGTGACCTACTACGAGTGGCTCCCCGCCCTCATTGGCAAAGACCGTCTCCAGCCCTACTACGGCTACGATCCGTCGGTCGATCCGCAGATCGCGAACGAGTTTACGACTGCCGCGTTCCGCATCGGTCACACCATGTTGCCTCCCTTTTACACCCCGAGGCTGGAGGATGGGACCGAGTACGAACTCTCCCTGCTCGATGCCTTCTTCAATCCCTACTTTATCAGTGACAACGGTATCGACGACTTCCTGCGGGGACAGGTCAGCAATCCGCAGCAAGAGATCGACCGCTTCGTCACGGACGAGGTGAGAAATTTCCTTTTTGGTCCCGGTTTCGGGGGGCTCGACCTGCCCGCTCTCAATCTGCAACGCGGTCGTGACCACGGACTCCCCGACTTCAATGCGACCCGCTCGGCTTACGGGCTCAGTCCGGCCGCCAACTTCCTCGCCCTGACGGGCGACGTCGAGGCCGCCGCCGCGCTCTCCAGCGCCTATGGTGCCGCCGGTCTCGGCAAGATCGATCTCTGGACCGGGGGACTATGTGAACCTCACGCCGCCGGCACGAATATCGGGGAGACTTTCACCGCGATCTTCATCGACCAGTTCACCCGGTTCCGCGACGGGGACAGGTTCTACTTTGAAAATGCCGAGGTCTTTCCCTACGAGTTCATCGAGACGATTCACCACACTAGCTTTGCCGACATCATCCGGCGTAACACCTCGATCGAGGGGGACCAGGTCAATGACTACGCCTTTTTCCCCCCCTCCTACCAACCCTGGCAGCCCGACCTGAGAATCGGGCGTGACTCTGACTACTCCCACCACCAGGGTGACGATCTCTACAACCTCGACGGGTCGGGGCAGACGATGCGCTTCGACCAGTCTCGCCGCAAGTTTGCGAAGGTCCATCTCTCGCTCGAGAACGACGGAGCTTTCGTGAACCACATGCGGGTCGAGGTCACTGCGCTGCCGCGGCGGCAGTATCTCAGCCATCACTACGAGACGATCTACGGCTCCCGGCAGAACATCAGCGCCTCTCTGAAGTCGGGTCACTACGAGCCGGTCCTCGATCCGGGTGAGACGCGGCAGGTCGAATCCCACATAAGGGTGAACCGCGCGAAGAAGCAGAAGCGCAAGCTCGAGCCCCGTCTCAACTATTATGCGGAGCACTACTACGACTCCCGCGGGCACGATCTCGCGAGCGCGGCCCTGTGGTTCCGTTAAGGGAGGGCGCTCACTCCGCCGCGAACTGCTTGAAGAGGCCCTCGACATCGGCCTTCGCGGGAACGCCGCGGTGGAAGGCGAAACGCCAGCGGAAGGTGACGGTCTCCCCGGCCGGGATGACCATCTCGCCCGCCTTGGGATCGTCGAGCTTTTCAAAGAAGCGTTTGCCGAAGATGTTCGCGGTGACGAGACCGTAGGTGCGCGAGTGCCAGTAGGTCGGGTATCCGGGGTTGCCCGGATGATCGAGGATCGCGACCCCGACGGGCTCACCGCCGACTTCGCCGTAGGCATCGAGCCAGCGTGCCCGCTTGCCCCAGGTCTCGTCATCCTTGATACCCTCGCTGTTGAGGAGATGCCCGGCAGCAGGGACGAGGGCATTTTTCACTTTCGTGCGACGTTCGACCTGGAGGTCCGACGCAACGCGGATGGCCATGCCGGCGTCTTTCTGATCGCCGAAGGTGACGTCGCCGTTCGAAGCATGGAAGGCGATCGTGATGTCGAGGAGACGCGGAGCCCCGGCGTCGACCGGCGTGTAGAAACGCACCGTGCGGGTATCGCTCATCACGATAGTGCCGTCGGCCGCGACGTAATCGTTCTCGGCGATGAAATGCCCTTTTTCCTTCCCGCTCACGACCTCTTTGAACTTGCGATGAACGGTCTTGCCGGGCTTGACGTCGCCATACTCGCGCACCGCCCAGAAGGAATGGCCGTTCACCTCACTGTGGGCGAACCAGAGCGACTGGTGATGCGGGTGATCGGTGTCCTCGCCCTCGATCACCTCGAGCGGAAATTTCCGCGTCATCGCGACCTGACCGGGGCCGAGGACGGGGTAAAAGAGCGGGAAGTAACGGTCTTCGCCTTTAATGATGTAGTCGGTGAAGTGCTCTCCGTTCAGCTCGATGCGGAGGCGGTCGTCTTTCTCAGTGAGGGAAACCCCGGATTTCGAGTCGTCGGCCTGTAGGGCCATGGAGCAGAAGATCAGAGAAATACAGAGGAGGCTTTTCGTCATAGAGGGGTATTGTATACAGGGATCTCCATGATCGGAACGTCTCTGGTAACCGGATTTACGCCAGAGACGGGAGCTCTATTCGCTCAATCGTTTCGCGAGGGCGACGCTCTCTTCGTTGAGGCTCTTCAGAGGGACGACAAAACTCCGGCCGTTCTTCATCATGATCTTGACTGCCTCCCCCTCGACCCCGGCGAAACGGGCCTCGATCGCTTTGCCTTCGAGATTGGTCCATTGGAAGTAGACATCGCCCCCTCCTTTGGCATTGGCGATCTTCACATCACCGGCGCGGGCGAGTTCGGCCTCGGTCGGATTCTCCGCATCGATGATGGCTCCTTCGCTTATCCATTGTTCGAAGAGGGCAAGCTCTCGACCGCGCAGGGCATCGCCGTTCTTCGGCATGAAATCTTCCTCTTTGGAATCGAGTTTGATCCTCTCGATCAGGTCACTGCCCGCCGGGTCGCCGGGCCGAATGATGCTGTGCTCGCCGATCTGCGATTTGCTGAGCGACTCGAGGTCGTCAAAGGCCAGGCCGCCCTTGGCTTCCTCTTCGTTGCTGTGACACTTCCAGCAGCGCTCCTTCACGATTGGGAGGATATCTTTCTGAAAATCGACCGCGCTGAGCGTGCCGGTGAGGGCCAGGGTGAGGAGGGTGATCGACGGGAGCTTGCTCATGTTTGTAGGGGAATCACCCGTTGATGACTCTATGAGTGTACTCCGCCGTGCTATTTTACAATCGAGTATCTCTCAGGCGTAGCCGTGCCAGCAGGGGCAAAAAAAAGACGGCCGATGAGGGCCGTCTCGAGGCGGGTCCGGAGACCCGAGGGGAGAGAGCGGGGGTTAGCCCTCTTTTTTCGCTTCGACCTCTTTCACGACGAGGGCGGGGCGCTTGAGTTTATCGAGCACTTCGCGGGAGTTCATCTTGGAGACCACCGTTTCATCCATGCCGAGAGCGACGAGACGTTTTTTCTGATCGCGCTGACGACGTGCCTTGTCTCCACTGGACTTTTTCGGTCTGGTGAGATTCTTGTTCCGTTCTGCTGAGGTGCCCATGATTGTTGCTGGTTCAGTTGCCTGATTGAAATCCGAGAGGAGCCCGAAACGCCATTTCGCACTCGGGAGGAGACGCTGTAGGCTACTTTCCTCTCCGGGTCAACTCGTTTTCGTCCCGGGAGGGGGAAGTCGGGGGAAGTTCACGGCGCCGCTGGCGTTCTTCGCCCCGAGTTCGAGCAGCACTTTTTCGGCGTGGCTCGGTTTGCCCTTTTTCCACGAGATGACCTCGTGCTCGTAGCCGCTCGATTTGGTGAAAAAGAGAATCTTGCGAGGGGTCGAGGCGGCCCAGAGTAGAGATACGATCGCCGCTGCCGCGAGCAGGGTCAGGAGGATGGGGTAGCGCCAGGGTTTCATAAAGGATTGAGGCGGACGTTTCTTAGACCGGCGGGTACCGGACCGTCAACTCCCGGTTGCGGCTCCCGCAGAGGCTCAGGCAAAAAGTTCCGTGACCGGCTTCCCGTGATTGCTCAGGGTGAAAGGGCGATTGCTCGCCGATTTCGCGACCTCGTCGATGGGGAGGCCGAGGCTCCAGCCGACCGTGGCGAGAAAGTCCTGCACGCGCACTTCTTTCTCGGCGATGGCGAATCCTTCCTTGTCGCTCGAGCCGTGGACGTAGCCGCCCTTGACCCCGCCTCCGGCGAGCAGGGTCGAGAAAACGCGCGGATGGTGATCGCGACCGGCATTGCCGTTGATCCGGGGGGTGCGCCCGAATTCGGAACACAGGACGACGAGGGTGCTCTCGAGGAGACCGCGCGACTTGAGATCGGTGAGCAATGCGGCGAGGGCGAGATCGAGTGCGGCGCCGTGCTCGGCCATGCCTTCCTCGATATTGGTGTGCATGTCCCAGCCTCCGCCGGTCACTTCCACATAGCGGATCCCCCGCTCGATGAGGCGCCGGGCGAGGAGACAGCCCTGGCCGAGCTTGTTGTCGCCGTAGGTCTCGCGCAGCTCGTCGGGTTCGTCAGTGAGGCGGAAGGCGGCGAGGTCGGTGCTCGACATGATCTTGACGGTCTTTTCGTAGAACTGCGTGTAGCTCTCCACCGCCGCCGTCTTGAAGCGTTCGCGGAATCCGCTGTCGAGACGATTCAGCATCTCGAGGCGCTTTGCCATCACGGCCGCCCCGACGTCGCTCTTCGCATACTGCAGGCCCGCCTCGGGATCGAGGATGGGGAGGGGCGAATAGCTCGAGGGGAAAAAGCCGTTCCCGTTTCCGGGCTGACGATTCACGCAGACGCTTGAGGGCAGGGTCTCGTGACTTGGGCCTTTGAAATGCTGAGCCCATGCGCCGATGTTGGGATGCTTGATCGTGCCGCGCTGCTCGTAACCGCTGCGGATGAGATACTGGCCGCTCGCATGGACGCCGGTCTTGGAGGTCATGCTGCGGATGATGGCGATGCTGTCGGAGTGCTTCGCGAGATTCACCATCGTGCCGCCGAGCTGGAATCCCGCTGCAGTGCCGATGGGAGCGACCGGACCCTGCGACTCGCCCTCTTTGGGATCGAGGGTGTCGATGTGGCTCATGCCGCCCACCAATTGCAGGAAAATGATATTTTTCGCCTTCCCGAATCCCGGGCCCGAGGGGAGTGCGGCGGTGGCGAGATCGTCGGCGGTGAAGCCGTTCCCCGCGCCAGCGCCGAGGACGGTGACGCCGAGGGCGGCTTTGGCCCAGCGTTCGCAGAAGGCGCGGCGGCTAAGAGGATCGAGGGTGTTTTCCAGTTTCATGAAGGTCAGGCGGAGAGGTCGGGCTTACTCGATAAAAACAAATTCGCGGGTGTTGAAGAGCACCCAGGTGAGATCGCTCATCGACATGCCGCCTTGCAGACCCTCGACCGCGATGGCAAGTTCGTCGGCCTGCGGCTTGCGGCTGAAGAAGCTGAGGTAGAGGCTCGAGACCTGCTCGGCGGGCGTGGCCCCGGCGGCGGCGGCTTTTACCACGAGCGAGTCGGCCTGGCCGATGACCTCCTGCGCCTCGCCGTTCATCAGCATCAGCACTTGCGGGATGCTGCCCTCGGTGCTCTGGCTATCCGCGATCTGGCGGTCGCTCTGGCCGAACATGCGGAGGAAGTGCTGGTCGCGCTCTGGCTGCGGCAGCTCGGAGGCGCGGGCGAGAACGAGACCGTTGCGCATCGGGGGATTGAGCGTGAAGTCCTCTTCTTCTTCCTCCGCGCTTTCCTCCATCGCAGCACGCTGCAATGCCTTCTTTTTATTGCCTTTCGCCTTTGCTTTTCCTTTGGCTTTGCCTCCGTATTGACGCATCGCGGCAATCGCTCCTTCGATCTCGCTCTTCAAAACCTCGGGGGTGCTGCCGCCGGCAAAGTCGATGTTCATGACCTCCGCATACTTCTCCCCGCGATGGGATTTGAACTGGTCCACGTCCTCACCCACGACGAGCGTCGCGCACGAATCCCAGGCCTGCTCGGCGCTCATGCGGCGGAGGATGGGACCGGGAAAAAGGTAGGGCGTGTTGTCGCTCAGTTCGTAGCTCGTCGCCTCGCGCTGGTAGGTCTGGGTGTTGTAGAGAAGACGCATGAATTGTTTGAGATCAAAGTCGAGGCGCACCATCTCGACGGCGAGGTGACGCAACAGGGAGGGGTTCACACTCGCCTCGGGCACGTCGAGATCGGTGATCGGTTCGCGCACGCCGACGCCGAAAGCGCGTTTCCAGAGGCGGTTGGCGATCGTCATCGCGAAGCGGGGATTCTCCGGCGCGGTCATCCAGTCGGCGAAGCGGGTGCGCAACTCGACCTCGCTCTCGGCATCGCCGTTCGCGGAAGCAGAGGAGAAGGCGGGTGCTTTCTTCGCTTCATCCGCCCAACTGATGAGCTTCGGCAAGACCGGGTCTCCCGGCTTGGCGTCGTCATACTGGTAGTCATGGGGCAGGGTGAGGTCGTTCGTGCCGGTGTCCACCACCGCCATCGCATTCACGCGGAGGACGTTTTTCGCCTGCTGCTGGACCCGCTTGTCGTCGATCGAGGCGAGGGCGCGGCGCATTTCCTTTGAGTTGCTCCCCTTCATGCCCTTGGTGCCATAGGTCTCGGTGGCTCCGAAGAAGGCGGCCATCTCGTAAAAATCGCGCTGTGTCCAGTCGGCAAAGGGGTGATCGTGACACTGGGCGCACGAGACATTCGCGCCGAGGAAGGTGCTGAGGGTGAGGCTGAGATTGTCGAGGCGCATCCCCGCGTCGCGGAGGAGATAACCGGTCGCCCCGTTCTCGAGCAGCTTGCCATCGGCGGTCATCATCTCGTGGACGATCTCGTCCCACGGGCGGTTCACCGCGACCTGAGCTTTGAGCCAGTCCTGGTAGGTGTAGTAGCGCACCTTGTTGGCCGAGTCGGCTACCCGCATCATGTCGGCGAAGTAGTTGAAAAGGTGGCTGCGGTAGCCGTCGGATTCGAGCAGCACATCGATGAGCTTGGCCCGCTTCGAGAGGCTCGTGTCTTCGATGAAAACGAGCGACTCGGTGCTCGTGGGGATGCGTCCGGCGATGTCGAGATAGACCCGTCGGACGAACTGCTCATCCGAGGCGAGGGGGTTCGGTTTCAATTGCGCTTTCTCGAGTCCGGCATTGACCAGCACATCGATCTGCGCCGCGGCCTGGGCGAGCTTGGGGTCGGCCGGGATGCCGAGCCCTTCGGGCTTGAGAGTCTTCGCCGCTTCCTGGTCCGCCGCCGAGAGCTTGTCGAGCGGGAGACGGTAGACAAACCCGTTGCGCACCTGCAGGAAGACCCGGCCTCCCTCGATCCCGCGGAAGGTCGCCTCGAGTTTTTTGCCCTGATTGTCCGTCCAGGTGCGATAGACCGCGTTGCCGTCGGGCGCCGTGGTGGTCTCCTCAGCTGGGAGAAAGGGCGTGAGCAGAGCGCAGGAGAAGAGGAGGAAAAGGCGGACGTTCATGGGCGTGGGGTCGGTCATTAAACGGGCGGGGGAGGGGAAAGTTGCGGGCGTTTTTGGAAATTTGGCGGGAGGAGCGGTGGAGCGCGCGGGAAAGCCAGGTTATGGAGGCATCGCGAGGGCAACCTCCGCCCCGACTAGCCGTGCGACAGGAGTGTCGCACCTCCTTGGGGCATTTAATTTCGTCGGTGCGGCGAAGATCAATCGGTTTTGGTCTAGTTCAATTTTTCCCATTTTCCCGAGAGAACAATACTCATTCGTATGATCTCAAACGCTAATTTTACCCTGGAGTTCCGAACCCGGACTGTCGAAGAACCCCCGATCGTGCAATGGAATTCCCGCGAAACTTGCTTCTACCCCGCCAGCCGAGCAATGATCGCGTCGACGTCATAAACACAGCCGCCCCAGGTTCCGCCGCTCACATTCTGGAGGGCGGCCCAGAGACGGGTGTCGTCGGGCACGTTCGGGAGTGGCTGGAGCTTTTCGTTGGCCGGCCGGGCCATCAGTTCCCCGATATCTCCAACGTAATCAACCGAACCTGTCATTTTTCGACAGTCGATCTCAATACGAATAGTGTCGCCGTCGCGCACCTTGCCGATGGGGCCGCCGGCCCAGGCTTCGGGCGAAAGGTGGCCGACACAGGCTCCGGTCGAGACGCCGGAAAAGCGTCCGTCGGTGATCAGGGCGACGTGTTTGCCCCAGGGCAGATATTTCAGCGCGATCGTGATCTGGGCGGTCTCGGGCATGCCGCAACCGATCGGGCCGATACCGATCAGGACGACGACATCGCCCTCTCGGATGCGGTCTTCACCGGTCGATTTCACGGCGGCGATGGCGGCGGGTTCAGAGGCGAAAACGCGAGCCGGACCCTCGTGCAGGTAGATGCCGTTTTCGTCGAGCTTGCTCGGATCGATCGCGGTCGATTTGATGACGGATCCATCGGGAGTGAGATTGCCGCCGGGGAAAGTGACCGTCGAGGTGATCCCGCGCGAGGCGGCGACGGCGGGCGACATGATGACATTGTCAGGATCGATCCCGTCGAGTTGGGTGAGCTTCGCGCGGAGGCGCTGGCGGCGCTCGGACTTCTCCCACCAGTCGAGATTTTCTCCGACCGTCTTGCCGGACACGGTGAGGGCGTCGAGCTTCAGCAATCCGGCATCGCGGAGATGGAGCATGACCTCGGGGACGCCGCCGGCGAGGAAGACCTGGACCGTGGCATAGTGTTTCGGTCCATTCGGAAGGGCATCAACGAGGCGGGGGACGAGGGCATTGACGCGACGCCAGTCCTCGACATTGGGGCGGCGAACTCCCGCCTGATGCGCGATCGCGGGCAGGTGCATGATGAGGTTGGTCGATCCGCCAAAGGCGGCGTGCAAGACGAGGGCGTTCTCAAAAGAGGCATCGGTGAGGATGTCTTTCGTTGTGATGCCCCGTTTTTGCATGGTGACGACGGCGGCACCGGAGCGTCGCGCCATATCGCGCCAGATGTCCGCGCCCGAGGGAGCGAGGGCCGAGTGTGGCAATGCCAGGCCGAGTGCTTCGCCGATGACCTGACTCGTCGCGGCCGTGCCGAGGAACTGGCATCCGCCTCCCGGCGAGGCGCAGGCCCTGCAGCCCGCCTCGGCGGCATCGGCGTAGCTCAGGGTGCCCTGGGCGTAGCGGGCCCCGATCGTCTGGATGCGGCCGAGGTCCTCCTCGGTGTCTTCGCTGAGCAGGGTGACGCCGCCGGGAACCAGCACGGTGGGGAGATCGTGCATCGCGGCGAGGGCCATCATCATCGCGGGGAGCCCCTTGTCACAGGTGGCAACCCCGACGACGCCTTTGCGGGTCGGGAGTGAGCGGATGAGACGACGGTAGACGGTCGAGGCGTCGTTGCGATAGGGGAGGGAATCCATCATGCCGTCGGTGCCCTGGGTGCGCCCGTCACAGGGGTCGCTCACGAAGCCGGCAAAAGGAACCCCGCCCAGAGTGGTGATCGTTTTCGCGACCTCCTCCATGAGCAGACCGACTTCGAAATGTCCCGTGTGGTACCCGAGTGCGATCGGTTTGCCATCGGGCTGGCGGATCCCGCCCTGGGTGCTGAGGATGAGGTAATCACCGCCGGCGACCTTGTCCGCGTCCCATCCCATCCCGACATTCTGCGTCCAGCCGAAGAGGTTGCCGCTCGGGTCGGTCGCGAGTTGCTCGCGGGTAAAGGGGAGCACGCCACTCGGCCCGGGAGCCTTCGTGCGCAGGGTGAAAATCGAGTCGTCGCCGGAGTCGAGGAGGGGGTTCATGAGAGAGTAGTAAAGAAGTAAAGAAGCCGAGTAGTAAAGAGACAGAGAATGGCAGAGGCGCTAAACAGCAAAACAGCAAAACAGCTAATAGCTAAACCGCTTCTTCAAACCTTCTCCACGGTATTGGTTAGGGTGCCGATTCCTTCGATGGTGATCGAGACGATGTCGTCGACTTGGAGGGTGAAGCTGGAGTCGGGGACGATGCCGGTGCCGGTCATGAGATAGGCGCCGTTTTTGAAATGATTCGAACGGAAGAGGTAGCCAGCCAGTTCTTCAAAGGAACGTTTGATCTGGGAGAGCGAGGTTTCGCCCGAGAAGACTTCGCTTCCGGCGCGCGAGATCGTGATGGCGATGGAGGTCTCCGGCGCGGGGGCATCGGCGACGACGAGACAGGGGCCGAGGGCGCAGGCTCCGGTGTAGTTCTTGGCCTGGGGCAGGTAGAGCGGATTCTCGCCTTCGATCGAGCGGGAGCTCATGTCATTGCCGATGGTATGGCCGAAGATTTTCCCTTCACTGTTGATCGCGAGAGTGAACTCGGGCTCGGGAACGTCCCAGGTCGAGTCACTCCGGATCCCGACATGGTCGAGATGTCCGCGGGTTCTCGCGGCAGTCGCTTTGAAAAAGAGTTCGGGGCGGGGAGCTTCGTAAACTTTGTCGTAAAAGACATCGCCGCCCGCGACCTCGGCCTCCTCCATCCGCGCGGTGCGACTGCGGAAGTAGGTCACCCCGGCGGCCCAGACTTCCTGATCACCGATGGGAGCATCAAATGAGATTTCGGGATTGAAGGAGACCTCTTCGCCGGCCCCGTCGTAGATCGCTGCGATGCTGGCGGCAGGATCGGTCGAGGTGAAGAGTTCGTTGAAAGAGAAGCCACTCTCGACATGACGGAAGAGACCGGGAGCATCGGAACTCTCGAGGAAAACGGCGGCGGAGGTTTTGAAGATTCGGAAGGACATGTCGCGATCATAGCGAAAATCTCCGAGTGCGCCAGTTCCATTGAAGGCGCGCTTGTGCCGCTGGCTCGCGACGGCTATTGTGAAAGAGTGAAACGTCTCAGCATACTCTGTCAGGTCATCGGCCTGACCCTGTTGATCGTCCTGACTCCCGTTTCCAGTCGGGCTGAAAAGGTCTCGGTGGCAACCATCGAGCCGACCGATCTCGTCGAATACGAGACCGAGCCCGAGGAGGTGAAGAGGCTCATTGAGGTCTCCCTTGCACTGACGAAGAAGAAGCTGGGTTATCAATTCGGCTCCAATTCCCCGAAAAAATGGGGAATGGACTGTTCCGGCACCGTTCAGAACAGCCTTTCGGGGCTCGGTCTGGGGGAGATCCCGCGCTCTTCCTGGAATTTTTATGAATGGGTCGAGGCGTCGGGCAAACTCAAGCCCACTCCCGTGGTGACGGCGACCGACGACCCCGTCTTTGGCGATCTCAAACCGGGTGATCTTCTCTTCTGGGAGGGCACCTACGAGACGGGCGAACGTCGTCCTGCGATCTCGCACGTCATGATTTTCCTGGGGACGCTGAAGGCGGACGGCGAAGGCGTCGTCTTCGGGGCGAGCAGTGGTCGCCGCTACCGGGGGAAGACCATCCACGGCGTGAGTGTCTTCGATTGGAACGTTCCCGATGAGGAATCGAAATCCAAATTTGTCGGTTTCGGCCCGATTCCCGGATTGCGTAAAGAAGAGGTAAAACCAGTCTCAATAGAAAAACCAAACCCACTCAAAACATTGCTTGAAAATTTAGTTAAGAAAAGCGAAGCTTCTCCACCATGAAAAAGCTCGTCCTCTCACTGCTCTCTGTCGTTACCTTAACTATCGTTGGATGCACACCTACTCAAAAGGGTGCCGTGACCGGAGGCGCCGCCGGCGCCGGTATCGGTGCTCTCGTTGCCGGTGACGGCAATCGCGGAACCGGTGCCCTCATCGGTGGTGCGGTCGGCGGTCTCGCCGGTGCCGCCGTCGGCTCAAATCAGGAGAAGAAGCAAATGCAGCAGCAGCAGTATGGCCAGCCCGGCCAGCCTCAGTACGTTCAGCCTGCGCCTCCGCAATACGGTCAGCCCGCCCCGGCTCCGGGTTACTACGGTCCCCGCTATTAATTCCCGGTCGCGTCTAAGTCCATTTTTCAAAAGCCGGACGGTAGAGATGCCGTCCGGCTTTTTCGTGGGTTTTGGAGACTGCGAATACCCAAGATGCGCCCATCGTTCAATGGCGGACGGTTCATCGAAGCGTCCCTACCTTCGCGCGGCAGCGCGGGTAGGGACGTTCGGCCTGAACGTCCGATGGCGTAATCGGGATCAGCTAGCAAAAGTCGGGAGCGATTCAGGGGCCCAGGCCGAGGCGTCTAGGCCGCACTCGTCGGCGAGGTGGATGAACCCTTTGACCTCGGCCTCGGTGAAGAGAAGACCGTTGGCCTTTTCGCTCAGCTTCGCGCTGTTCGCTTCGATCGTACCGGGGAGCATGCAGTTCTCATTGCCGTGCCCGAGGATGTCCTGGACCACTGCGGTGATATTCTCCGCCTGGCTGCGGCCTTTTGAGAAATCGCCGACATGGATGGCGTCGGGGTGGACGATCTGGAAATAGAAGGCGCAGGTCGTCTTTTCACCGGTGCCTTCGGCTTTCGCGGCCCGTCCGCGCAGGGTCGGAAGAGAGCCCCCGATGGCGGCGCCGTAGAGCTCATTGAGAAGGCCGAGCCCGTAGCCCTTGTGGCGGCCGAAGGGCAGCAGCGCGACCACGGCGAAGGGATCGTCGGTGGCGTTGCCGTCTTTGTCGACGCCGAAGGCGGACTCGAGCTTTTTGTTCTCGCGCTTGTATTGCTCGACCTTGCCCATGGCGATCTCCGAGGTGGCCCAATCGACGACGACGGGGTAGCCGACCGCGTCCATCGTGGGGAATCCCCAACTGTGCGGATTGGTCCCGAGAGTGGGGAATTTGCCGCCGAAAGGCACGACCTCGGCGAGGGTCGAGGTGCAGTTCGTGTAGGCGATGTAGCCGCGCTTGGCTGCGGCCATCACGTAACCGCCGCCCCAGAGGTAATGGAAGGCATTGTCGATCGCGACGGTGCCCGAGCCGTATTGCTCGGCGAGGCGGATGCAGGTCTCGATGGCCTCGCAGGCGACCGCCTGGCCGAGCTTGCGATGGGCGTTCCAGCTCTGCACGGCGGGGAAACGGGTCTCGCGCACCTCGATCTGCGCACCGGGGACGCAGCCTCCGCTGCCGCTGCCGAAGAGTTCGTCGAGGTGGAGCGCCTTGAGGGCATTGTGGGTGCGGATGCCGTGCCACGAAGCCTCGCTGCACATGCGCGCGGCGGCGGCGGACTCATCCTCCTGATAACCGCGGTGCTGGTACGCGGCGGAGACGAGGCTCTCGTGCTGCTCGCGGGAAACGACGAAATAAGTGGGGGACGACATGGGAATGCTATGGCGTGAAATGCCCGCTTTCGCCAGTGGAAAGTTGGAGAAAGGGCCGCTTGGCAATCCGGAGATGGGGAAAAAAGCTGGCACTTTTGCCCGCCTTTTCGGGAATACTATGAAAGACTCCGGCGAAAGCATGAACGAAGACACCACAGGGCGCTCGACCGAAAACCTCATTGTGCTCCTTACCGGGCACCAGGAGCGCCTTTTCCGGTACATCTATAGTCTCGTCCCGGCTGAGGCGGATGCGAAGGACATCCTGCAAGAGACGAGTCTCGCACTTTTTCGCAAATTCGAGCAGTGCGACGAGACGAGGCCGTTTCTCCCGTGGGCCTACCGTTTTGCCTATATCGAGGTGCAGAAGCACCGGGAAAGATCGGTGCGTTCGCCGCTGTTCTTCAGTGAAGACGTCATCGATCTCCTCGCGGGCGAGCGTGAACGTCACGAGACGAGACTCGACGAACGGCTCAACCATCTCGAGCATTGCCTCGGGAAACTCGGCCCCCGTGATCGCGATCTGCTCACGAGTCGCTATGCCCGGGGCGAAAGCGCTGAGGAAATGATGGCGTGTTTCGCCCTGAGTCGGCGCACCCTTTTCCGCAACCTCGGGATGCTGCGCCAGCGACTCCATGACTGCATCTCGCAACAAGTGAAGTCGGAGGGCGTCGCATGAGAAATCTCGAATCGCTCATCCATGCCCGCCTCGAAGGCGTCATCAGTCCCGACGACCTCGCCCGGCTCGAGGCGATCCTGCGCGAGGACTGGCAGGCCCGTCGCCTCTATTTGGAGCTCGCGGATCTGCACGCTCGACTCCTGCACGAGCCGGGAGTGGGTGCGGGGCACCTTGCGGCGGCAGCTCGCTCCAGCTCGCGGTCGACTCGGCGGTGGCGGGCCGCATTCTTCGCGACAGCGGGAGTTGCCGCTGCGGTCGTGCTAGCACTGCTGCCAGCACTCTGGTCGCGTCCCGGCGGCGGGGATGAGGGCGGGGGCGAGACCATCTCGGCGGGAGTGGCGGTGCTGAGCCAGACGATCGCGGCGGATTTTGCCGGAGCCGAACGGCGCAGCGGCGACACCCTCGCGCCCGGGACGATCCATCTCGCCGAGGGGCTTGCCCAGATCGAGTTCTACAGCGGTGCCACCGTCGTGATCGAGGGTGTGGCAGAGCTGGAGATTATCTCGCCGTGGGAGGCGCGCTGTCATCGCGGACGGGTGCGAGTGCAGGTGCCGCCAGCGGCGAAGGGGTTTTTGCTGCATGCTCCGGGGCTGAAGCTCGAGGATCTCGGAACGGAATTCGCTCTCAATGTGGATGTGTCAGGGCGTCGCAGCGAGGTCCATGTTTTCGACGGAGAGGTCATCGCCCATCGCGAGGGAGGCGGGTCGCAGAGTCTCACCGGTGGAATGTCGATAGGGCCAGAGGGGGAGGTGGCGGCAGATCCCGCAGCCTTTCTTTCCGTGACTGAACTCGACGCCCTCGCCGCCGAGCGCGGGGCGCGCCGACTGGAAGTGTGGCGGTCGTGGTCGCAGGCGGCGCGTCGGGATGAGAGACTCATCGCCTACTATGACTTCCAGCATCAGGCGGAGTTCGGTCGTGATCGTTTCGTCGCGAACGTGGCGGGCGCGCAGATCCGTTCACGAACCGGTGGCGCAGTCGGAGCAAGTTGGACAGCGGGACGGTGGCCCGGTAAGGCGGCGCTCGAGTTCAAGCGCCCCGGTGATCGCCTGCGAATGAATCTCGACGGCACCTATCAGGCTATTACCTTCGCCTGCTGGGTGAAAGTCGATAGTGTCGATAAGAAATACAACTCTCTCTTCCTGACCGATGGCTACGAGAACGGTGAGCCGCACTGGCAGATTTACGAAGACGGTAGCCTGATGTTCTCCATCGTTTATCGTCCAGCGGAGATTTCGGGAAAGGCGGGGAACCACAATCAGATGTATTTTTCCCGTCCTGTCCTCACTGCCGAGAGCCTTGGTCGCTGGCATCACCTCGCGGTGAGCTACGATGGGACATCAGGCGAGGTAGTACAATACTTCGACGGAGCGGTAGTCGGATACGAGGTCTCGCCGCTCCATCGACCGGGTCGCAGCATTCACTTTGGTCCCTGCGAAATCGGAAACTGGGGCCTACCGACGCAGTTCCACGAGTTCCCCGTTCGCAATCTCAATGGTGGCATTGATGAATTTGCAATCTACGGTGCGGCGCTCGGTGGCGATGAGATCCGTGCGATGTTTGAGGCGGGGAGGGTGGAATGAGAAAGGGTTTCACTTTTTTGTGGCACTCGTCGACCGTATGCCGGGATAATAAGCAGCCTGCAATGAACCCCCGCATTTTCGCCCATCGACTTTTGCCCGCGCTCCTGCTGCTGCTGCTGGCAGCCTTCTCCGTGACAGCGCATTCGGCCGACGATCCCGAGGCCCTCTTCGTCCGGCGCATCCAGCCGCTCTTCAGTGAGAAATGCCTCGCCTGACACGGGCAGGAGGAGGGCAAGATCAAAGGCGGCTTTGACATGCGAAGCCGCGAGGCCGTTCTGACGGGCGGGGACAGTGGCGAGCCAGGGCTTGTCGCGGGCAACCCGCAGGAAAGTCCGCTCTACCTCGCCTCGACCCGCGCACATGACGACTGGGAGGCGATGCCGCCGAAAGAGACCGACAAGCTCTACGCGGAATCGCTCGGCTGGATCGAAACCTGGATCGCCGGCGGGGCGCCCTGGCCCGATTCCACCCGCGCGGCGGAGATTACGAAAGCCAACGAAGCGAGCTGGGCGGCAGAGGACGGCATCGTCGTAAAGACCGTCGGCGGACTTTCCCCCGACTGGACGAATCGCCGCTACCCGATCGAGGGACTCTGGGGATATATGCCGGTGAAAAAGCCCGTGCTCGCCCCCGAGCCCGGCCAGTCTCCCATCGACCTGCTTATCGAGGCGCAGATGCCTGCGGACGTCATCCCCGCCCCGGCGGCGGAACCGCGGACCTTTATCCGCCGCGCCACCTTTGACCTTACCGGCCTCCCGCCGACGCCCGAAGAAATCGCCGCCTTCGAAGCCGATTCCATCCGAAGTCCAAAAGCCGCAATCGACAATCTCATCGACCGTCTCCTCGCCTCGCCCCACTACGGCGAACGCATGGCGCAGCATTGGCTAGACGTGGTGCGCTACGCCGACAGCAGCGGATTCGCGAACGACTACGAGCGCGGCAACGCCTGGCGCTATCGGGACTACGTGGTGCGAGCTTTTAATGCGGACACGCCCTACGATCAGTTTATCAAAGAGCAGATCGCCGGGGACGAACTCGATCCCGCCGACCCGGAGAAAGTCATCGCGACCGGCTTCCTCCGCATGGGCCCCTGGGAACTCACCGGGATGGAAGTCGCGAAAATCGCCCGCCAGCGTTTTCTCGACGATGTCACGAACAGCGTCGGCGAGGTCTTCCTCGCCCATTCGCTGCAGTGCGCGCGCTGTCACGATCACAAGTTCGACCCCGTCCCGACGGTCGATTATTATTCGATCCAGGCGGTCTTCGCGACGACCCAGTTGGTCGAGCGTCCCGCTCCGTTTCTCCCTGACGAAAATATAGACGGCTTCGAAGAGCGGGCCTGGCTGGAGCAGCGGCGCGATGAGTACCGCGAGACTCTCGGCGAGCTGGGCGGCATCCTGCTGGAAAATGCGCAGTCCTGGTTCCGTGAGAACGGCAAAGATCCTTCAGTTTGGAATGCGGCGGTGGAGCAGAGCAACGGCGCGGGAGCCAAGGGCAACAAACGCGACTTTCCCGATCTCTTCGGTGCGGCCCGGTTACGACTGATGAAGGGCGGAGTGCCCGAGGGCGACTACCCTCCAAAACTCGTCGGCTTCACCCCGGCGCAATTCGGAATGGAGCGTGTCGCCCGCAAAGGGCTCGAGCGACTCCGCTGGGAGATGGACCGCTACGAGCCCTACGCCCTCGCGGTTTACAACGGAGCGACGCCGGAGATGAAATCCGTCCTTGCCCCGCTGCGACTGCCGAAAGATCCCTTTGCCGCCGGCGAACTCGAGCAGACCTGCATCCTCACCGGAGGCGATCCCTTTGCCTCCGGCGAAAAAGTGAAGCCCGGGGTGCTCTCGGTCCTGAGCAGTACGGCCGAGCTCGAGGCGACCGTGCCCGAGTCGCCGCAGGGACGCCGCACCGCCTTCGCGGACTGGGTCGCGCACCCTGACAATCCGCTAACGACGCGTGCCATCGTCAATCGTATCTGGATGTGGCACTTCGACGAACCGCTCGCGGGCAATCCGAACAATTTCGGCAGCACCGGGAAAAAGCCGACCCACCCCGAACTGCTCGACTGGCTCGCGGCGACTTTTGTCGAGTCGGGTTGGAGTGTGAAAGATCTCCACCGCGAGATCATGAGAAGTGAGGCGTATGGGCGGAGTTCCAAGTCTCAGGATTCCGGTTCCGAGTTGAGCAGGGAAGAGTTGGAAAAGGCCTATGCGGTTTTCAAGCCGCGGCGCTTGAGTGCCGAGGAGATGCGCGACGCCATGCTCGCGGCGACCGGGGAGCTGAACCGGGCGATCGGCGGCATTCCGAACCGACCCGAGATCAACCTCGAGGCGGCGATGCAGCCGCGACAGGTCATGGGAACCTTCGCCTCGGCCTGGGTCCCGAATCCGGACCCGCAGCAGCGCCATCGCCGCTCCCTTTATGCCCTGAAGTTGCGAGGCCAGGCCGATCCGATGATGGAGGTCTTCAACTCGCCGACGCCCGATTTTTCCTGCGAACGCCGCGAGACCAGCACGGTGACCCCGCAGGTTTTTGCCCTCTTCAACAGCCACTCCAGTCAGGCGCGGGCTCTGGCGCTCGCGGTCCGGGTTCTTGGAGAGTCGGACAGTGACGAGGCGGCGATCCGCCGATGTTTTGCCCTGACCTACGGCCGCGAACCCCGGCCCGACGAGATCAGCGCCGCGCTTGCTCACTGGCGCGAGATGGAAGGCATTCAGGCCGCCGCCGTCTTCCCCGAATCGCGGCCGCTCCTGGAAGTGCGCCGCGACGCAGTCGAGGAGAACACCGGCGAGAAATTTTCCTTTCAGGAAAAGCTCCACGCCAACGCCGACTACGTCCCTGACCGTCACCCCGCCGACAGCGACATCCGGACCCGCGCTCTTGCGGATGTCTGTCTCGTGCTGCTGAACACAAACGAATTTGTTTATGTGTATTGACCGATCATGAAAATCCGCCCCTACTTCCCTTGTGCCGGAGGCCGCGCTCTTCATGCTCCGACGCGGCGCGAGTTTGTCTACGGCCTCGGCGCTTCGCTCGGCAGCGTCGCCCTGACCTCGCTGCTGTCGGCCGACGAGAAGTCCAAAGCGCTCGCCCCCGGGGACGCTCACTTTCCCGGGGCGAAGGCGAAGAACGTGATCTTCCTGATGATGGAGGGCGGGCCCTCGCACATCGACACCTTTGACCCCAAGCCGATGCTCGAGAAGATGCATCTCAGCGAATTCGTCCGCGAGGGGCGGCAGAAGTCGGCGATGGAGAGCGGCAAACGCTACTATGTGCGCAGCCCGTTTTCGTTCATCAAGGCCGGGCAGAGCGGCGCCGACATGGCGGAAAACTGGTCGCATCTCGCGAAGGTCGCGGACGAGATCTGCTTCTACCGGGGCTGCACCGTCGACAGTGTCAATCATCCCACCGCGATGTACCAGATGAATACCGGGAACCGCTTCGGCGGGGATCCGGGGATGGGATCGTGGGTGAATTACGGGCTCGGTTCGGTCAATCAGGATCTTCCCGGTTTCATCGTCCTGCCCGAGGTCAGTTACCCGCAGGGCGGCGCGGCGAACTGGAGCAATGGCTACCTGCCGGCCCAGTTCCAGGGTACGCCGCTGCGTCCCAAAGGCTCGCCCATTCTCGATCTCTCACCGCCCCCCGGAGTCACGCGCGACCATCAGCGGAAGAATCTCGACTTCGTCGCAAAGCTCAACGCCGCCCACGCCGCCGGGCATCCCGACCACGCCGAGCTGAGCGCACGGATGGACAGCTACGAGCTCGCCTTCCGCATGCAGATGCAGGTGCCCGAGACGCTCGACCTCTCGCAGGAGAGTGAAAAGACGAAAGAGCAATACGGCATTGGTCAGGACACGACCGACGCCTTCGGGCGGAAATGTCTCCTCGCCCGCAAGCTCGTAGAGAAGGGCGTGCGGTTTGTCCAGCTCTACCACGGCTCGTGGGACAGTCACGACTACATCGAGCGCGCCCACGGTAATCTCGTCGCCGGAGTCGACCAGCCCGTCGCAGCGCTCATCGCCGACCTGAAAGAGCGGGGCCTGCTCGAGAGCACCCTCGTCGTCTGGTGCGGCGAGTTCGGTCGCACCCCCGACAACGGCGTCCGCGGCGGCACCGCCTACGGCCGTGATCACAATCCCAACGCCATGACGATCTGGCTCGCCGGCGGCGGCTGCAAGGCGGGCCATACCATCGGGGCGACCGACGAACTCGGCATGGAGGCGGTCGAGGGCAAGGCCCACGTGCGCGATTTTCACGTGACTCTTTTGCGATTGTTAGGACTTGACGACAACAAGTTGAGCTACTACCACGCCGGACGCTTCAAGCAGCTCAGCCAGTTCGGCGGCACGGTGATTGAGGATCTGATCGCGTGAATGGTATCAGGAGGTAGGGCGAACCGTCCCGGTGAGCCGATTGGGTGGGCGGACTTCATTCAACGATCGCGGCTCGGCGGGGACGCCTCGCCCTACCGTGTCGTTCGGCTATAACCTTCCATCCGGACCGCACCCATCCCTGAAATGGAATTGGATAGGCGATTGACTTTCCAGCCGCTTGTCTTTTCAATACCTCCTATGACGGTTAAACGAACTCTCTGGGCCCTTTTCCTCGTGACCCTCCCCGGGTTGGCACTGGGCCAGTCCGACGGCGTGACGATACGGCTTCCGTCCTTGCAGGCGCGCTTCGACGAGGCCCTCCAGCAGATCGAGGGCGGCTACCAATCGCTGAACGACTCTTACACCAAGGCCCTCGTTCGGGCGATGGAGGCGGAATCTGGCGCGGGCAAACTCGAAAACGCCCTCGCGTTCAAAGCCGAGATCGAGGCCTTCAAGGCGCAGGCCATCTTCGACAAGGCCGCCTTTGAAAAGCGGATCTCGTCAAATCCCGCCCTGAGCCGGCTCCAGAATACCTACCTGACCCAGCGAAACACTCTCGGCCGCGAGATCGACCCCCGCCGGAAAGAGCTTCTGAACCAGTTCGACGCGGGACTCGGTAAACTCCAGACCGAGCTGACGAAGGTCGGGCAATTGAACTCCGCCCTCGACGCGAGGAAGGTCCAGGAGGCCTTGCGAGCCGACCCCCGCTTCGCTTCCCTCTTCGGCGTCTCCGGTGCCGCCGCCAGCGCTATTCACGGTAAGATACGTTTTGTCACCAAAGGAGAGCTTGAGCTTTACCTCAACGGGAAATCCCTTTCGTATCGGAACAGTTACGACGGCAGCGACACCGGGGATCGCATCACTGGAGAGACCAAAGGGTCCGAGGTCTTCCACGCCGACGATCTTCTCGTCGTTCGGAGCCGCAGTAGCGCGAGCTTCAGGGGCGTCATCCTCGCCGTCATTGCCGACGACGGTGCCGCCTGCATCCCCATCCGTGTCGAGCACCTTCGATATCTCGGCGTCGGGAAGGATCCATCGGCCCTCACTCTCGAAATGGTCAAATCCACCGCGCCCGGCGGCGTCGGGCAAGGCGGAAACGATCCGCAGATGACCCCTGAGTGGGACAAGGTGAACCTCCCCGCCCCGGCGGGGGAGGGCAGCCACTGGTTTCGTTCCGAGACCGGCAACGAATGGCACGGCTGGGGGATCATCCTCACCCCGGCGATGATCGTCTCCCGAGCTGAGAAGTGATGGGGGAGTGCGGTCCGCCCCACGGCGGCATTTATGGAAGAGTTTGTTTGAGGGCGCCGCACGAGCCGCTGCATTGCCGGGAGCGGGCGGGACGCCCGCGGTCCGACGAAGGATCACACAGGAAAAAGCCGCTCCATACCCTGTGGAACACAGCCCTTGCGCCATCGCCCCGCGTTTGATAAAACCAGACCATATGAAAACCGCCCTTGTCCTCGCCGCCGTCCTCTTTCTCACACTCCCGCCTCTCACCGGAGCGGAACCCGTCATGAAAGCCGATTTCAGCACGGAGGCCCTGCCGGAAGCCTGGAAGGGGATCAAGGGCGAGTGGAAAGTCGTCGATGGTGCCCTCATGGGAGCGGAACTCGAGAGTGACAAACACGCCGCTGTCTTTTCAATTCCCGATCCGCACATGGATTCGAACCTGCGTTTCCGATTCCGCCTCGACGGGGCGAAGGGCTTTCACCTCAGCTACAATCATGCGAAGGGGCATCTCTTCCGTGTCGCCGTGGTAGGCGGGACCGTCACGCTGACGATGGACAAGGACAAAAAAGATCCGGCTTCCAAAGCTGAAGTCCTCGGCAAGGAAAGTTTCACCGCCAAACCGGGCGAGTGGGTCGAGATGAGCTGCTCGGTAGAGGGGACTACCGCCAAAGTCACCTGTGGCGATGTCACCCTGACAGGCACACACGAGAACCTCGCCAAAGAAAAGACCGGCTACCGGTTTGTAGTCCAGGGCGCCACGGTCGGGTTTGATGATATTGCTTTTGCGGGTGGGGAGTGAGAGGTTTGGCCCCGGGAAACCTGTAAAGCGGCGGTCCTGCTGCCGTGAGGTTTGGATCATTTCACGCCGCCGCCTCTTTTGCTCGCATCTCTGTCGCATCAGTAACCATAGTACTATCCATGCTCCCACACTCCCACAACCGAACCTCATCCTCCGAATGCTCCCGCTGTTCTTCCTCGTTGCCACGTCGCATGCCGTCGAGCGTGTTGGTGCCGCCAAAGAAAAAGCGATTTCTTATCAGTCTTTTGTTTCAGACGGTGCAGCATTATTATTTTCAGTTAACCATAATTTGGCGATTTGCGAGGCCAGGGCGCCCGGATTCGCATTCACGTCGTTGCTCAAAATTACAATGCCAAGCTTGTCTCCGGAATGATAATAGAAATGGCTTTTATACCCCCAGGACCCGACATGGAACAAAATCCTCTTTCCTCGTTGTTCGTCCAAAAATAATCCGTAACCATATTTAACCGCCTTGCCGCTGTTCAGAACGTCCGGCTCCTGCATCCGAGCCAAGACCGCCGCTCCCCCCACCATGGCGGTATCATAGTTTACCAGCCACTTTGCTAAGTCATCGGCTGTTGTGTAAAGCGAGCTTGAGCCAAGAGGGGCCAGGCTGACTCCCTGTTTCACATAAACTCCGGCCTTGTTGGTCTGGTAGGCGCAGGCAAAATCCGCAACTGGAACATCGAGGTCATCGCGGAGCTGAGTGCGGGTCATCGACAATGGCCGGAAGACATTTTCGTTCATCCATGTGCGCAATGGCTGCTTGGTAACGCGTTCCACGACGGCCGCCAGGAGATTGTAACCAGTGTTGCAGTACCTGTGCTCATCCCCCGGGGCAAAGTCGACAACTTTCTCGCGCGCCACCAGCTCCACAATGCCGGTCACGGTGAGCGAGGCGGGACGATAATTCCCGCCCCAATTACGCAGCCCGCTCGTATGGCGAAGCAGGTGGTTGATTGTGATCGTGTGGCCGAAGTCGGGCAGCTCCGGCAGGTACTTGCGGACATCGTCATCAGCCGCCAGTTTCTTTTGCTCGATCAGCGTCGAGATTGCAAAACCGTTGAACTGCTTGGCTATCGAGGCGGCGTCAAACACGGTTTCCGGGGTGATGGCGCGGCCGGCCTCAATATCCGCCATGCCGAAGCCGCGTCGAAAGACAGTTTTGCCGGCCTCGACGATCACGACTGACATTCCCGGTGAATTCGTATTATCCCACTGCGCAAACAATTGGTTAACCGCGCGTATCTTAGGCTCGAGGTCTTTCTCGGCGCCTTCGTCCTTGTCCGGCTTATCTCCCGCAACGGCAAACCCGGCGAAAACGAAGACCGAGAACGCAAAGGCAGCACACCGCGCAATTGCCGCCGGTCTGGAATGATTGCTAGGAATTTGCTTTTTCATATTGCGAGGAATTTGCTTTTCATCCCTTCCGCATCCTTGTCACCCTTGGGCCGGGGAAGGAGGGGGTTCAGTGCGGTGAGGAGTGCGAGACTTGCTTTCATGGATGAATGCTGACGTGGTGAATCAGGGTCACTTCCGTCTGAGTGCAATTGGGCGAATAACCATTCTGAAGCCGATGAAGTCGCTTGGGTAGAGGTTGGCTTTCTTGATGGTGGTGGCGATCTTCGGAGCGTCGGCGCGGCAGTAGTCGGGTGGACTTACCCAACTGCCTCCGCAGAGCGTG
>Ga0209284_10002591_pt1 | contig 24221 bp, 35 predicted proteins | sample FRY03_FD_187211 | JGI IMG/M metagenome (GOLD analysis project Ga0209284, IMG submission 187211) | Freshwater microbial communities from Lake Fryxell liftoff mats and glacier meltwater in Antarctica - FRY-03 (SPAdes) (version 2) | ecosystem: Environmental > Aquatic > Freshwater > Ice > Glacier...
TGCTCCTTCCCCCCCTCCCTCCTGCGGGCGCTGTGCGCTCCCTCCCTCCTACGGGTGACATCCAGACGGCCCTGCAACGGGCCGCAGAGAGCCGCGCACGCGGCCCCTCCCGCATGGAGGCTACCTCACAGGCCCCCGCTACTCACTCCCCCTCTGCCGCAGGCGCTCGCACACACGACACCCCGCAGGCACACAGCGCCTGCTCCCGCCTCGCTGCCGCGCTAGGGTCCGCCTACGGCCAGTACATGCACCTGCTCGCCCTGCCCGAGATCGCAAACGAAACGGTCAAGTACGAAGGTAGAAAGCTAAGAGAGCAAGCACGCGCTAAACAAGAACGCGAGGCGCAAGAGGAACGATCATATGCGGAGTTCATGGGCGTGAGTAAGTAAGAAACTAAGGGAGGAGGTGGAGAAAGCCTATGAAGCTGTTCGTTCTAACATGGGTTAGATTATTCAACCTGCCTATATCGTGGGTAGCTAACGGCAACGGGGAGGGGTTCGGGGACGGATATAAATATGGAGATGGAGATGGAGATGGATATGGAAGTGGATACGGAGATGGAGATGGAAATGGATATGGAAATGGATATGGAGACGGGGACGGGGAGGGGTTCGGGGATGGAGATGGAAATGGAAATGGAGGTGGAAGTGGAGGTGGAAATGGAGATGGAGGAGGCGAAGGATGAAGCTGTTCGTTCTAACTTGGGTTAGATTATTCAACCTGCCTATATCGGGGGTAGATATCGACGATGGTGCCAACAGGTATGGAGATGGAGACGGAGATGGCAACGGGGACGGATATGGAGATGGATATGGAGATGGAGATGGAGACGGACATGGATATGGATATGGATATGGAAATGGACATGGATATGGAAGTGGATATGGAGATGGATACGGAGATAGAAGTGGAAGTGGAGGTGGAGAAAGCCTATGAAGCTGTTCGTTCTAACTTGGGTTAGATTATTCAACCTGCCTATAGAGTGGGTAGATAACGACGATGGTGCCAACAGGGATGGAGGTGGATATGGATATGGAAATGGATATGGAGATGGAGATGGAGATGGAGATGGAGGTGGGCATGGAGATGGAGATGGAGATGGGCATGGAGGTGGGCATGGAGGTGGAAGTGGAGGTGGAGAAAGCCTATGAAGCTGTTCGTTCTAACTTGGGTTAGACTATTCAACCTGCCTATATCGTGGGTAGGTAACGACGATATAGGCAGGTATGGAGATGGAGATGGAGATGGAAGTGGGCATGGAGATGGAAGTGGAGGTGGAAGTGGAGGTGGAAGTGGGCATGGAGATGGATATAAATATGGAGATGGAGATGGATATGGAGATGGAGATGGAGATGGGCATGGAGATGGATACGGAGATAGAAGTGGAAGTGGAAGGGGAGAAAGCCTATGAAGCTGTTCGTTCTAACTTGGGTTAGACTATTCAACCTGCCTATATCGTGGGGACTTCACAGGAAGCACGGGCGGGGGAGCAGGGACGGAAGCAGATATGGAGATGGATATGGATATGGATATGGAATTGGAGATGGAAATGGATATAAATATGGATATGGAGATGGAGATGGAAGTGGAGATGGATATGGAGATGGAAGTGGAAGTGGAGACGGAGGAGGCAAAGGATGAAGCTGTTCGTTCTAACTTGGGTTAGACTATTCAACCTGCCTATATCGTGGGGACTTCACAGGAAGCACGGGCGGGGGAGCGGGGACGGACATGGATATGGACAGGGATATGGATATGGACATGGAAATGGAAATGGAAATGGATATGAAGATGGACATGGAATTGGAGATGGAAATGGATATAAATATGGATATGGATATGGATATGGAAATGGATATGGAGATGGATACGGAGATAGAAGTGGAGGTGGAAGGGGAGAAAGCCTATGAAGCTGTTCGTTCTAACTTGGGTTAGATTATTCAACCTGCCTATATCGTGGGTAGGTAACGACGATATAGGCAGGTATGGATATGGATATGGAAATGGAAGTGGAGGTGGAAATGGAAATGGGGATGGAAATGGAAATGGATATGGATATGGATATGGAAATGAATATGGATATGGATATGGAAAGGGATATGGATATGGAAGTGGAGATGGGCATGGAGATGGAAGTGGAAGTGGAGACGGAGGAGACTAGAGGATACGAAGGTATGCTGGTATGAAAAAGCATTGACACCCAACCCCGTAAGTGCTATACTTATGAGGCTGGAAAAGGCAACCAAACGACCAACCAAAACTAACAACCGTTAGAAAGAGAGAATAACATGGAACAAGAAATCAACGACGGCCAAGAGATCGGCACCGGCATCATGATTGCCACCAATGCCCACGTGTGGGCGTTCAAGTCTGCGGTCCAGCGCGGCGCGTGGGTGCACATGATCAACGCTCGCACCATCCGCTTCTGGGGCACGTCCAAGGGCATCAACGAACTGGTGGACGGACCCACGTCCGAAACCACTCTGGACGCGCTGGCCCCCGTGATGTCTGTGCACGCCATCGCCGTTATCGCCATCATCCCCTGCGCCGAAGGCCCGTGGGCCAAGCACCTGAAGTAAGCAAGCAAGAAAGCAAGCAAGAAATCTAACACACGTTAGATCAGAAAACAGGAAAACATATCATGGCACAACTCAACTTCGGTAAGTCTGTCACGCTCATCCAAGCCGCTATGGCTATCGCAACCACCCCTCAAGTCCGGTATCTCCTTGTGGGTGAGCCGGGTATCGGCAAGTCGTCCATCCTTGAACTGGTGCGCGCCTTGCGGGAGAAGTTCTTGAACGAGCGTGCGGCCCAGAACACAAACGAACATACAACCCAGAACACAAACGAACATACAACCCAGAACACAAACGAACATACAACCCAGAACACAAACGAAGACAATTCTTCACCACCACCACCACCACCACCACGTCCCTACCAGAACGTGCTGGCTTCCTACAGCGACGTGGGCACGCTGGACCTTGGCGACATTGTCATGCCTACCGTGGACCACGAGGCGAAGGTCACACGCTACTACCCCTCGGCACGCTTCAACCTCCACCTCGGCCAGCCGGTCGTGATCATGCTGGACGAGTTCACCAAGGGATCACCCCCTGTGCAGAACATGTTGCATCCACTGCTTGAGCGCACCAACCCGCGCTTGGGTGACGTGCCACTGCCTGAAGGAACCATCGTCTTTCTTACGGGCAACCTGTCGAGCGATGGCGTTGGGGACAACATGAAAGCACACAGCCTGAACCGGCTGGTGCGGCTGCACATCCGCAAGCCCGACGCTGACGAGTGGCTGGCGTGGGCCACCGAGCATGGCATTGAAGCTGTCGTGCAAGCGTGGGTCAAGCAGTACCCTCACTGCCTCGCGTCTTATCTGGACAACCCCAACATGGAGGGGAGCAAGGTTGTGGAGAACCCCTATATCTACAGCCCCCGTGCACAGCAGTTGTCGTTCGTTAGCCCACGCTCGCTGGAAGCTGCGTCGTATATCCTCAAGTCACGGCACCTCAACGACCGGGACGCTACTCTCGCATCATTGAGTGGGGCCATCGGTGAGGCAGCAGCCCGCGACATGCAAGCCTACGTCGAGTACCAAGATGAGCTTCCGTCGTGGAAGAGCATCCTCTCGCACCCCGGCACTACCCACGTCCCGGTCAGCCCCGGCGCGTGTTCGGTGCTGATCTACGGTGCGCTGGCGAAGGTAACTGCAGAGACGTTCGACGCATTCATGGAGTACCTGTCTAGGTTCTCTCCCGAGTGGCAAGCGTGCTTCATGCTGCAGATCACCAGCAGCCCGAGCAAGCAGGCCATCGCCTTCAGGTCAAAAAGAACGGCGGAATGGATGTCGAAAAACGCGGACATATTGTAGGGTGGGGTAAATCTAACATTCATTAGAAAAGGAGGAAGCAATACTAGAAAAGCAATACTAGAAAAGCAATACTAGAAAAGCAATACTAGAAAAGCAATACTAGAAAAGGAATATCCACATGGACCCTAACACAGACCCTAAAGACGACCACAAAGCCGAGCGACGACTTATAGAAGCGAAGACTACGCTTATGCGTACCCCCAAGTTCGCCCTATGGTCGGGCATCCTCATGGTGGGAACGGCTACGGTGGTGGATGATATACCTACGGCCTGCACTAACGGGCGAGATGAACTCTATGGGCGTCGGTTTATCTCCTGTCTTACACGTGAGGAGATAGCGTTCGTTGTTCTCCACGAGACTTTGCACAAGGCGTTCCGTCACATCTCTACGTGGCAGAAACTCGCGAAGGAGGACATGGAACTCTGCAACAAGGCGTGTGACTACGTGATCAACCTCCTGCTCGCAGACAACGACCCGTCAGAAGATTACATCGCTATGCCTACGCTGAACGGTCAGGCCATCGGCTGTGTGGATCGCAGGTTTGCAGGTATGCACACAAAGCAAGTGTTCGACATTCTTAAGAAGGAGAAGCAAGAAGAAGAAGGGCAAAGTGGCGGTGGCAAAGGTCAGCCGGGATTGGGCCAACCGGGGCAGGGGGAGCCTAAGCCGGGAGAGCCGGGGGGTGGTTTCGATGACCACGACTGGACTGGTGCGGAGGAACTGTCAGAGAAGGAAAAAGAGCAGCTTGTTCGTGACGTGGATGCAGCCCTGCGCCAAGGGCAGCTTGCTCACGCGAAGAAGATGGGCGACGGCGGCGGTGATATGCTTAGGGTAATACAGGATATCCTGAAGCCCGAGGTGGACTGGAAGGCACTGCTGCGGGAGTTTGTTATGTCACAGTGTGCGGGGCGCGATATGTCGTCGTGGCGGCGTCCGAACCGCAGGTTCCTGCATCAGGGTGTCTATATGCCTACGCTCATCGGTGAGAAGATCGGTTCTATTGTCTTGGGGGTTGACACGTCAGGGTCTATCTCAAGTGAACTCCCCCGGTTTTTCTCGGAGATGGACGCTATCTTCCGTACCCTGAACCCCGAGAAGGTGGACCTGATCTATTGGGATGCACATGTTACCGGTGTCGAGATGTACGGAGACGGCGGTGCACCGTTGGAGACTTTCTTGCAAACTACCCAGCCCGTTGGTGGTGGAGGAACCGACCCGCGATGCATGCTTGAGTACATGAAGCGGGAGGATATCAAACCGCAGTGCATCATCATGTTCACGGATGGTGAAGTCCCGTCATGGGGTGATGACTGGCCTGCGCCTATCCTGTGGGTGGTGGTTAACGAGTATCGTGGCGAGAGTATCACGGCTACGTGTGGTAAGACTATCCACGTAAAAGAACTAGGCAACTAACCGAAGTTAGAAACAGAAGAGGAGAACACATGGCTATTAAAGTCAAGATGCGTATCGGGTATAAAGACTACGTGCTGGACTTGAATAAAGCCATCCACGTGATCGAAGCACTGGCGGAGGCTGAGCTTTACGAGACTAAGTATAAGTCTAAAGAGGAAGGAGGTACGACCTACTGGATTTACCCGCAGGATAATGTTACCGACAACAACGCGGAGACGCACATCACTATATTGAACCCCGGTTTCTACAACTTGGCTAAGCTGGCGGGGAAACCTCCGCTAGATTAAAACAACCAACCAACCAACCAACCAACCAACCAACCAAAGGAAATAACATCATGACCACTATGACGAAAGCAGACCGTAGAGAGATCGCGATATTGGTAGCGAAGCACCGTTTCGGACTCGAGAAGGAGAAGCACTTCAAGGCGGAAAACGCCGTAGCCCTCAAGGTCTACGAGCATATCCACAAGGGGTTTCTCGACAAGATGAAGGAGTTCCCGCGAGAGGCGTTTAACGCCGCTATTACATTGCACCTCACAGTAGGAGGACAACATAGGTCACTGCGGCTTAGCGATGCACTGCCTGTGTTTGCCAGCCGTAACAGGGTAGCGTTTGCGTCGAACGATCCGTTGGGTATGGAGATCGTGGAGGCATATGCCAATTCTAAAGGGGTAGAAGACAAGCTGTACAATAGCATCAACGAGCTTATTGGAGCTCTCGGAAATTGGAAGACTTTCGAAAAACTTATTAAGGATTGGCCGGAGGTAAAACCTTTTGCTGATGGTGTACTTGGCACAAAACTAGGCAGAACAATCTCCACGCTACCTGCGGTAATGGTGAGCACACTTAACAAGGAGTTCAACCTTCCACCTGAGTAGATTAAAACAACCAACCAACCAACTAACCAAACAACCAACCAACCAAACAACCAAACAAACATCTAACATGGGTTAGATGTAATCACACAAAGGAATAACATCATGAGCATCACATCATCCTCCGTTCTCGTTGAGCTTAACATCAGCGTGTGGACAGCGAACAAGCTGGACCGCGAGGCAACGTCCACCGTGACCGGCGACAACAACGCCACACGCGACGCTGCCAAGGTGCACAAGAACCTTATGGCGGGTACTTCTCTCCGTAAGGATATCGCCAACTTCGCGCAGTCCACTCGCACGTGGCACAACTCTCGCACCTTGCCGTGGAACGACGGCGGCGCACGTCTCCTGCCCACCTCTCTGTTCCTCGACTACCGCACCGAGAGCAAGGAGCGCAACGACCGGTTCAACGAACTGGTGGACGCCTTCGTCAGCAACTACCCGGCGCTGGTGACCACTGCGGGGCAACACCTTGGCGGGCTGTTCGACGCCGACGACTACCCCAGCCCTGCTGCGGTGAAGGACAAGTTCGCACTCAAGCTGACGTTCTCTCCCGTACCGGAGGCGGGGGATTTCAGGCTGGACGTGTCGTCTCGGGAGTTGGAGGAATTGAAGCAATCCTACAACGACAGCTTCCAAGACCGGCTCACCGAGGCGATGAAGGAACCTTGGGACCGTCTGCATAAGGTGCTTACAGGTATGTCCGATAAGCTGACCGTGGGTGGGGACGACGATAAGAAGCGTTACCACGATAGCTTCATCACCAACGCCGAAGACCTGTGTGGCTTGCTGCAACACCTGAATGTCGCCAACGACCCGAAGCTGGAACGGGCAAGGAAGGAGTTGGAGCAGACCATCGCTGGTACTACGATTGACGAACTGCGCGCCGATGCGTACTCTCGGCAAGACCTTAAGAGCAAGCTGGATGTCATGATCAAGGACATTGAGTGGTAAGCACGTAAGAGGAGAACCCAATGCCACAAGAAACACCTAACACCCGTGATAATTATCGCGACTTACTTAACCGTGGCGGGCAAGGCCACATGCCGGTGTTAGCCGGTGAGGTGGCGGAGCTAAGCAGGGGGAGACTACCCACTGCTAACACCGTGCCGGAGATCGTCGCAGCCTGCGTAATCGTAGGTGTGTTTATATTCGCGGTAGCCGCTGTTGTGCGGTTACTGTTCATCAGGTAAAAGGATTACATCATGAACTACGACAACCAGAACTACAACCCAAGTAAGTATGATTACGTGGAGGTGCCGGGAGGTATTTTCGTGGGCAGGGATCGAACTGACTATGTTGCTATGAACAGGAGGGAAGAAGATTACACCGTCGGTAGGTATCTTCTAGACATAGCCAGAAAGATCAGGAAGGCATTCCCGACTTGGAAAATCTTGGCTTACCCAGAAAATTTGCATGTATCTGCGCTGTACCCGTCCAAGAACAAGAAGGTTCTCGGTAAGGTGTTCTTGGCGATGGGGCGTGGTAACGTTACTGGCTACGCAATGCAGAACAAGCGAATAGTGGCGAACCTTGCCCGTAAGGGGTTCACTGTGCTTACCGACATTAATGCAGCAATGAAAGTCATCGCCACTAAGTTCCGACCCTACACGCCGAAGGAAATTATGGACGAGACGATGGTAAACATCTCTCACAGCTTCGCTTCGCAGTTGTCGCTGGCTCACCACTCGGTATCGTCAGAGGAGCGCAACTTTGGTAGGCTGGCGGCGAGTATGGCCGTGAGAGACCCGGAGCTTTTCGTGCGTGCTGTCACTGGCGAGGGCGGCGCACCACTAACACTACCCGACGCTGTCAATCTTATGCCCTCACTAATGAAACTGCAGGCCGCAAGGGAGCTACGGGCCGCTTGGGACAGGATGAAAGCCGAGCTGAACAAAAGCTGCGCGTTCGTGTACCTCGATGACGACAATTACTTCGTTATCTACAAGAAGATAGACACCGAGGATACCCCTCTTCTGCGTATGCGATTTGATGATGTCCCTATCGAACTACGTACCAACGTAGGTCTGCTTAAGCTTAAGCAAGTAGACCCCGACGTGGACGCGGCTACGCCGCTAGCCTTCCTCCCTGACGTGGGCGTGCGTATGGGCGAGACCGCATTCCTAGTGGTGTACAACTCTTAGTGTAGCAATAGGTTCCCACTGGGGGCGGTGAAATTAATCATCGCCCCTCTTTTTTATTTGACAGTTCCCTATTCACCCACTAAATCCCTACTCACAGACAACGGAATGAGGGGCACACATATGTCTAGAACTCCCGAGGGCAAGGTTAAAGACAAAGTCGTAGGCATACTAAAAACTGCGGGAGCCTACTATTTTTTCCCTGCCACTGGTGGTTTTGGGCGAAGCGGTGTTCCTGATATCGTGGCCTGTTACCGGGGGCGGTTTATCGGTATCGAGTGCAAAGCTGGCAAGGGGGTACTAACTCCTCTGCAGAGACTTGAACTCCATAAGATTGCAGCCGCTCACGGACTTGCTCTTGTCGTGGATGAAACAAGCACATACCTTGTTGCAGACGCGCTGGCGGCATGTGATAAACAACCTCTACCAGAGACACTTACCAATTTAACCTTTTAACCCCTAACCACTTTTCATATAAAGGCAAACACATGGCTGACTACATGATTGATCACAATGTCCCTATGCCCGTTGGGCGTATTGAGCGTAACGGCCTCACTGCCGTCGTGCGCGCACTTGCAGCGGAGACCATCGGCGCCTCTCTATTCGTGGATGGTGGCAAGACCACGAATGTCTCGCGGGCGGCTTATTACGCTGCTGGTACCGGTTGGTATACCTGCCGCGCTGTCGATGGCGGGTGCCGCATCTGGAAGACTTCGGAGCCGACCCCGAAGGTTGCTGAAGCTGCCTTGAATGAAGACGACGGTACTGACAACGGCGATGACGACTAAGCTTGCAAGCAGGCGGACTAACATGGAGGCGGGGGTAATTCCCCGCCTTTTTTGTTGCTTTAGTTTGGACTGAGGCTAAGATGCTTGGGAGGTTGCTACCCGTAAGGGCGCAGGGCCAGCCGGTCTCACCCAACAAGAACGAGGGGAAAATAGTACAAATGATGTATCCTCATAGCATGACCAACGATGAACTCGTTCATGCGGCACACAACGATCCGCCTACGAGAGAGTTGATGGTGGAGCTTGCTAGTCGGCTGAACGATGCCGAAGCAGAAGTAATAGAGCTTAAAACAAAAATCTCCACGGTGCATTGTTAAGCTAATGGATGTACTCACTATAGACTTCGAAACGTACTACGATAGAGGGTACTCTCTATCCAGAATGACTATGGAAGAGTACATACGCGACCCTAGGTTTGAAGTTATAGGGGTTAGCGTGAAAGTTAATCAGGGTAAGGCGGTCTGGTGCTCTGGCGGAAAAGGAGCCATTGCCCACTTCCTAGGACAGTACGATTGGGAGGCGAGCGCCGCCCTAGCCCATAATGCTATGTTCGATATGACGATTATGGCATGGCATTATGGGATAAGGCCCAAAAAGATAATCGACACCCTGTCTATGGCTAGGGCGCTTGGACATAGTAGCGTAAGCCTCAAAAATCTTGCTCAGCATTTTGAGTTAGGAGAAAAGGGCACGGAGGTTATCTCGGCGCTGGGCGTGCGCCGAAGGCATTTTCTCCCATCGGCATTGGATGCCTACGGAATGTATTGCTGCAAGGATAGCGACCTGACGTACGCCTTGTTCCTTTGCCTACTGGCGGACTTCCCCAAATCAGAACTAGACCTAGTGGACTTAACTATACGCATGTTCACAGAGCCTACGCTGCAGCTGGATATGGCAGGGTTAGAGGCATACAGGGATAGCATAGCGGAAGAAAAAGCGCGGCTACTGCAGAACGACACAATCGCCAAGGCCGACGTAATGAGTGGCCCTAAGTTGGCCGAACTTCTAACATCGTTAGGTGTAAATCCACCTACCAAGATAAGCCCCACAACCAACAAAGAAACATGGGCTTTCGCCAAAACGGATGAGAAGTTTAAGGCCCTATTAGATCATCCAGACTTAATAGTGCAGCAGCTAGTCGCGGCTAGGCTGGGACTTAAATCCACGATAGCCGAGACACGAACGCAGAGGTTCTTGGATATTGCGAAGCGCGCAGGACAATGTTTTCTTGATCCAGTTATACCTATACCACTAAGGTACTACGCGGCACACACCGGTAGGTGGGGTGGTGACGACAAGATTAACATGCAGAACGTACCCCGTGGCTCCGCTCTGAAGAGGGCCATAGTAGCGCCGCCAGACTGCCTCGTCATAGATTGTGACAGTTCCCAAATCGAAGCCCGCATGCTGGCGTGGATGGCAGGGCAAGACGACCTTGTGTCCGCGTTCGAAAAGGGCGAAGATGTATACAAGGATATGGCGGGCGATATCTACGAGATACCACTAGAGGACATAACTAAGCCCCAACGATTTGTAGGCAAAACCACAATCCTCGGAGCAGGCTACGGTATGGGCGGGCTGAAGTTCCAAGGAGCGCTAAGAAACTCAACACCCTCGGTAATTATGGACTTGGAGTCATGCGAGGCCATCATCGCTACTTACAGGAAGAAATACACTAAGATACCCGCACTGTGGCGGGATGCACAACGAGCCGTGGTGGCTATGTCGCGCAATGCGTCCGTTCCGCTAGGCCCTGACGGCGTGCTTAGTGTGGAAGGTAGTAAGGGTATAAAGTTGCCTAACGGTCTGTATCTCCGGTATCCCAACCTAGTGAAGGTAAAAGAGGTAGATGACGACGGCGACGCGACCGGGGCAGTTAACTACGTCTATGACTCGTATAAGGGTAAGACTGTTGTACCCGTAAAATTATATGGCGGAAAATTAGTAGAGAATATCTGTCAGGCGCTGGCGCGGATCGTCATAGGCGAGCAACTAATTCTGGCTAGTAAGAAATTAAAGATTGCCATGACCGTCCATGACGCCTTAACTGCGGTAGTCCATAAGGATAACGCCGACGAGATGATGGCGTTTATGCAGGCCACCATGAAGACGCGACCGTCGTGGGCTAAAGGGTTACCTTTAAGCTGTGAAGCTAAGATCGGAGTAAGTTATGGAGGGGTATGATATGGGGCAGGATGGAAGCGTTGAGACGAAAGACGCCGCTTGGGACGCACGTGAGCTAGAAGAAGTCGTGCACCCTGCGGTGGAGCTACTGCTCAAACGTCTGGCCTCTCACCCTGACGAGTTTACGGTAGGGGGATGGAAAAATAATCACACGGGTAACTACCGTTGGAAATCTATGGTGGAGTTCTATCTACCTTACTTTTCGCGCTCCGAGCGCGAGAGCCTGACTGCGGCGGTGGCGCAAGCGCAAATGGACCTTATGCACAGGCAGGTTATGGCTATGCTGCTGGAAGGCCCCCCTGCCGACGAAGCTAACGACCCTAATATACTAAAGACACCAATAGGGCACCCATCTGCGTATCCGTCTGGGACTGTGGGTAGTGGGCAGTGGGCAGTGGGGAAATTTACTAACACCGGGTACCCAAACCAACAGCTAGGCAACCAAGCCCAGAACCTGAACGCACAACAACATAATCTTAACGCACAACAACATAACCTTAACGCACAACAACAACAACAAAAGTCTTGAAGCTGCGGTCAGACAAATGAATAAAATACAGTTGCAAAACGACCTAGTGGCACAGGAAAGTGAAAACTATGTGAAATTCGTTCCTGACCGTCCCCCTGTTAAACACAAACGCAAAAACTGGTTCTTTTAGGAGGTAACATGTTTAAGATCATATCCGCAAAGAAGTTAGCTGGTCTCCGCGCAGACTTGGACGCGGTAGCCAGAGAGATAAATATACTTAAGGCCCAAGAAGTCGAAGCCCAGAAAGTTTATATACAGTTGGCGAATGAGCTTGAGTTCGTAACAAAGGCCAAAAATTCTGCGGACGACATCAATGGTGAGCTACGTTCCAGTATATCCAACGCAAACAAGCACAATGCCGCCCTCAAAGTGCAGGTAGCGGAGCTTGAGGTGCAGTTGGAAGCGGCGCAGAAGAACGACGCCCGCGACAAGAAGGGTAAATACACACGCACCCCAGCGCACAAGAAAGCATAAGGCCCTCTAGCGAACAGGAAGATTAAGCGTCATGAGCCCTGACCTCCAGATAATCATTTACTATAGCTCCTGCGCCGTTATTATAATCTTCCTGTTCGTGCTATTGCTTTACGCGTGGCGGGACTAGGGGGAAATCTAACGATGGTTACGTGGTCATACAGCGCGATCAAAACTTACGAACAATGTCCACACAAGTACAAGAACTTGTATGTGACCAAAGAAGTAAAAGACACCGGCAACGAAGCCACTGCCTATGGCACGCTGATGCACCAAGCGGCGGAAGACCGCTTGAAGTCAGGCACGCCGATCCCCGAGACGTTCAAGAAGCTGGTCCCCGTCGTAGAGGCGCTGGACCGCTTGCCGGGAGAGAAGCACACGGAGCTTCGCCTTGGCGTCAAGAAGGCCCCCACGGAAACCGGCTTCGCCCCCTGCGGGTTCTTCGACCCCGACGTGTGGATGCGAACCGTCGTGGACGTGCTGGTCATCAATGGCCCCAAGGGCAAGCTGGTGGACTACAAATCCAGCAAGAACGCACGCTACGCAGATACCCGGCAGTTGGATATCATGGCGGCTGCTACATTTATTACCTACCCCGACGTGCAGGAAATTAAGTCCGGGCTGGCCTTTGTTGTGTGCGATGATTGGGTACCTAAGACACACAAGGTAGAAAAGCTGACTACCTACATTGGAGTATTTAATCCAGAACTAGAAAAACTAGAGGCATCCTTAGAGGGTGACGTGTGGCCTAAGAAGTCAGGGCCGTTGTGCGGCTGGTGTCCGGTAAAGAAGTGCGAATTTCACCGAGTGCGAAGATAAGCACTTGCGCTCTGCCCCGCGTGGGGTATGATACATCCAACAGGACAGCACAGGGTATATAAACAATGGTAAGAACGCCGGAGGACACGTGGGACCACCTAGCTTACGACATGCGTCGTTTGCGCTTAGAGGGTAAGTCCTATCGGCAGATCGCCGCACAGCTAGGCATGCCGACTAAAGATGTCGTCATAGGCTATATGCGTCGTCGTATGCCTGACCTAGTGGCCCCTAGGATAGTACCCAGACCCGTCGTACCCAGACCCGTCGTACCGAGAGAACGTAGGATAGACAAAAACACCCATAACTATATCGAGACTTGGGCTGCAAGGAAAATACGTCGCGCCCGTGAGGCGGCGGAAGCAAAAGCGAAAAGCACAGAAACATTGGACGAAGGCTCTTAGGAAATGTTTGAACACACAGTAACTCTGCCAAGCAAGGTCGATGCGTTTGACACGGATGAAGTGACCGCCGAAGAGATCGTTAAATGCAACGCCCCCGGCACACTGCTAGGCTGGTATGAAGATTGCGAAGCCGTACTAGCTGACGTGAAAGGTCAGTTGGAGGTTGGGCTGTTAGACCCTAACGTAGACACGGCGTGGGTATACCGCACTGGTAAGGCGGCGGGGTACTACCGTCGCGCTCAAGCGCGTATTAAATCTAGGCTGAACCGCTTGGGCGTGAACTTGCCAGCTTACGACAATGCAGTAGCCGCTCTTAGAAACGCAAACGCGGCACTAAAAAGTGAGCTAGCCGTAGCGGCGGCGTTCAAGCTGCTGGCATATAGGGGAGCCATTACTTCCTTTGAGTACAGAAGGCTAGAAGATGAAGCCATGAAGATGGTAAGTACGAGGAAGAACAAGGAGAGTAATGATGAATAAGGAAGAAGCACGATGACCAACCTCAAGCCGTGCCCGTTCTGTGGCGGGAGTAACTACCAGCCGCATCACCTGACGACAATAATTAAGTGGTTCCAAGAACTGCCTCTGGCAGCGCGGAAGGGTCTATCTCTGGCTAACCTGCACGACCTGAGTAAACGGTTAGGGGGCAAGCACGACGCCAGCCAAAACCCGGGGACGATCTCGCCCTCGATCAACTGTCAAAACGACACCTATTGGCACGGCTTTATCGTGAACGGCGAGGTGCGGAACCCGAAGACTTCAACCTAACCCAAAAAAGACCACAGGAACCCAAACACAATGAAACGACTGTTAATCTCCTTACTCACTTTCCCGGCCATGTACCTGCTTACAGCTTTTGGGTATTGGGACTTGGACCCGAGCAACTGGTCTATGGTCGGTCGCAGCCTTTTAACCACCGGGGCCACCGGTCTAGCAGTCCTGATGTACTCTTTGTTGTGGAAGACCAGCTAACAAACGCCGCAGAGCGTGGCGTCGTCGCCCTACAAAGCCTAGCTTGCCTGTGGACTAAATGCCTAAATCGGACTACGGTTTACCTATATTTTTATGGGGATAGCCATGCCTTACAAAGACAAAGACGACCGCAACTACAAGCGGGAATATGAGCAGTACCAAGGTACAGAAGTTCAGAAGAAGCGGCGAGCAGAACGCAACGCCGCGCGCAACGCCCTCATGAAAAAGGGCGTCGTCAAAAAAGGCGATGGTAAAGATGTAGACCATAAAGTACCCTTGTCTAAGGGTGGCATTAACAAGCCTAGTAACTGGCGCGTACAGACTGCGGGCAACAACCGCTCGTTTAAGAGAAACAAAGACCATTCAGTAAAATAAGGAACATCATGCAAGTAAACAAAACAGGAATGTGGGGTAAGTTTAGGCAAGCGGCGAAAGACTTGCGGGAAATGGCATCAGGGCACCCCATAAAGGCTAATATAGATGCCGCCCTCGCCGTGTTGGAGCACGCTCCGAAATTCTACGTGCCTAACATATTGGAGGTAACTTCCTTAAAGGACGGCCCGGACGAAGGGGAGGAAGTCATGCTACCTTTCCCTGCTATGGCTATATTAACTGAAGGGGATTGCGCGACTGATGACGATGGCAGCATTGCGCCTACGTGGTATATTACGATAGCGATGCAGATAGAACTCGATCTATGTTTTATGCCCTTGATGTACATATCCGGCTCCGGGGGCTGGGCGATATACCCCGCTTGGATGCATGCCCGTAAGGGTGATACACCTCGTAGCATGAAATTGCAGTTAGTGCCAGATGCTGCTACTATCGACTGCGTAGAATTGGCACGCGCTAAGGGCGTTAACATGGAACAATTTCACATGAAGTTCCATAGAGACCTGTCCGCTATAGTTGGGCTGTGGCGTCTTTTGCAAGTGCACGACACAAAGACGCAGGTTGTACCGCTACCCAAGGTGCACGAGTCTAACACCCGCAAGTGGGGTAAGAAAGGCACCTACGACTACCACGTCCTGTCCGTTGGCGGGGAAATATGGGACAGCCCGCACGAGACTACAAACAGTGGTGGCGGGGTACGCAGCCACCTCCGGCGCGGTCACATACGTAGGCTATCCGGCAAAACTACGTGGGTGCGCTCCACATACGTCCACGGTAGCCGCGAGGGTTTCGTAGAAAAGGACTATGAAGTGAAGACCCCCGTAGCCGTCGAGCGAGTGTGAAGTGCAAATTATAAAAGATAAAGTATTACTCGTAAACACCAGCAACCCGAACGCGATCACCAGTGCTATCCGTAAAAGCAGTGTGGTAGAGCAGAAGGGGTCCACATATGACGTGGCCGTGCATTGGGGGCTAGACGAGGCGCGAGCGCTGACGGCGCTAAAGATAAAGAACGTGCCCTCCCCCATCGTGCGTGATTACAAGTGGTCTGGTAAGCTAGCACCGTTCGAACACCAAAAAACCACCTCTTCCTTCTTCACCCTGCACGACAAGGCTTTCTGCTTTAGCGAGCAGGGTACGGGTAAGACCGCCTCGGTTATCTGGGCTGTGGACTTCCTTATCAAGCGGGGGGACATAAAGCGGGTGCTAGTACTATGCCCGGTGTCAATCATGCAGGCAGCTTGGCAGCAAGATATCTTCCGTTTCGCTATGCACCGTAGTTGCGTTATCGCGCACGGAGACAGCAAAGCAAGAATAAAGGCCATTAAGTCTGGGGCCGAGATCGTCATCATTAACTACGACGGGTTAGGTATCGTAGCGGACGAAATAAAGAAGGCTAAGTTTGACCTAGTAGTTGTAGACGAAGCTAATGCTTACAAGAACCCGCGCACACAACGATGGAAGGTTCTTAACGATGTTATGAAGGGCGTCAAACGCCTGTGGATGATGACCGGCACACCAGCCGCGCAGTCTCCGATGGATGCGTTTGGTCTCGCCAAGCTCGTTAACCCTGATACTCCTCAATACCTAGGCGCGTTCCGTGACATGGTTATGTTCAAGGCCACACAGTTTACGTGGGTTGCACGTCCCGGCGCTAAGGACATAGTACACAATTACCTGCAGCCAGCTATCCGATTTGAGAAATCACAGTGTTTGGACTTGCCTCCGGTCACGTTTGTGGAGCGGGACGCCCCTCTCACTACAATGCAACTCTCTTACTACAACACACTAAAGAAAACCCTGCGTATTGAGGCAGCGGGGGAGACCGTGACGGCGGTCAATGCAGGCGTCAAGATTAACAAGATGCTGCAGATATCGGGCGGTGCTGTTTATACAGATACCGGAGAAGTCCTAGAGTTTGATGTCTCCAACAGGCTGAAAGCGGTACTAGAAGTAATCAACGAGTCCTCCCACAAGGTGCTTGTGTTTGTTCCGTTCACGCACACCATAGCCTTGCTGAAGGCGGAGCTAGAGAGGAACAACATCACCTGTGACGTTATAAACGGCAATGTGCCCATCTCGCGTCGTGGTGACATCATCAAGCAATTCCAGACTTCAAGTGTACCGCAAGTTCTAATCCTGCAGCCGCAGACAGCGGCTCACGGACTAACTCTAACTGCAGCGAACACCGTCATATGGTACGCACCGGTTACGAGCGTGGAAACCTACCTACAGGCCAACGCCCGTATCGACCGCCCCGGCCAGCACAACCCGATGACCATCGTGCACATTAAGGGTAGCCCTGTGGAAGATAAGGTGTACACTATGTTGCGACGAGGACTACAACAACAGAGTGAATTGGTAGCTCTGTACAAGGAGGTATTTGAATGAAAGACTCCATAAGGTGGACCGAAGCCCAAGAAACACGACTGATAGAGATGTTTCGTTCTGGGCTAACGTCACGGGAGATAGCTGCAACACTGAAGGTGGGGCGTGGCTCCATATCAGGTAAGGTCATGCGCTTGCGCGCAGAGGGTAAACTTCCCAAGGCGGAGAAGAGACAAGCGAAGCCGCTACCTTCTCGCATGAATAACCTGCGTAAGACCCCCGCACCGGGGAAGGCAGCGGCCCCCGAGGCCGCGCCAGAGACCAAGCCCACACGTGCCCCGCCCCCGCTAGAGCATGCGACCTTCAACGGTACCGGAGTGACCCTTGTAGAGCGGCGCTCGTTCACCTGCACCTTCCCTGTGGCTGGGGTTGGGGCTGAAACACTTTTCTGTGGACAGAAGGCTGGGCGTTCCTATTGCCCCGCCCACCACGCCATTGTTTATGTGCCTCCCGCGCCAAGAAAACGTTTGACTGTGCCAAACACTTTGCGTAGGTTTGGGTAGTCGAGAGGGAAACAGCATGGACATAGCCACCGAGCCACTGGATAAACTTGTGACTGCCTACTTAGGCAAGCGCGAGGGCATAAAAGAACGAAAAGCAGAGTTTGAAGAAAGCTTGAAAGCCGACGAAGAAGAGTTCGAAACGCTTGCCGCCGAACTTCTACGTAGATGCAATGAACAGAACGCAGAGACAATCCGAACCGCTTGCGGTACGATCTCTAGGCGACTAGTATCCCGGTATTGGACTAGTGATTGGTCCGCGATGTATAAGTTTATCTCAGAACAGAACGCTCCATACCTACTGGAACAGCGCATCCATAACGGCAACATGCAGCAGTTCCTAGGCGAGAACCCGACACTGCTTCCGGAGGGCCTACAGGCTAATCGGAAATATACAGTTCAAGTGCGTAAACCTTCCAACAGTCAAAAAGGGTCCACTGATGAGTGAAGTCAGCATCTATAAAGACGGTAGCGCGGTAAGCGCCTCTCGTCGTCCTCCCAGCGCGCTAGGCCAGACGATGGCTAGCAACGGTACGAACCGGCGCATCCAAACGAGTAACGTTGGTACCTTCAAACGCATGGTTAACGGTGAGCAGGTTGGCGCTGCCGTGCGAGGCGAGTTGGATATCATCATCGCCAACGCGCTCCCGAAAGTGTCTCGCGTGTTCTACGCTAAGCAGTATGACCCTAGTGCGGAGCCGACACTTCCGGATTGCTGGTCTAATGTTGGCGATGTGCCGGAAGCGTCGGCAAGTGCCAAACAGTCGGACAACTGTGCTGACTGCAAACAGAACATCGCTGGTTCAGGCGCGAATGGTGGGCGCGCGTGCCGCTTCCAGCGGCGGCTTGCTGTCTTGGTGGTTGGCGAGCCCTACGATGAACTCTACCAACTCAACGTGCCTGCCAAGTCTTTGTTTGGTAAGGGCGAAGGCAACGTGCACCCGTTCGAGAGTTACGTACGGTTCCTTCTGAATAACGGGGAGTCACCCGATACCGTGGTAACGACCGTGAGCTATGATGCGGACGCTGACACGATGCAGCTTCAGTTCTCCCCCGTGCGAGCGCTGACCGACGACGAGTACACCGCAGTGCAGAAGGCGCAATCCCTGCCGGAGGCGCAGTCGTACGTCAAGCTGACGGTGGCACAGGTAGATAGGGTCAAGAAGCTGCCCGCCGCTACGGAAACCGCCGCTTCAGAGCCTACCGTTCGCACGGCTGGTGATGCAGAGACGCGATCTCCCGATGTGGAGGGTAAGTTGGCTTCGGTGCTTGGCGAGTGGGCCGACGAAGACTAACGGGAGACCCACTATGTCCACAGGATATAGCCTAAAAATAATGCAGAAGAACAACGAAGCGGACGCCGATATCCTCGGCGTCCGCCTAGGGAGGGTTTGCATTTCGCAAGATGTGCCCGCCAAAACCGTAGCTATACGGTTGGGGGTAAGCAAGCAGACCATATACAATTGGTTTGTAGGCTCCCGTAAACCGCACAGTCGCTACCGGTTGATGATGGAAGCTCTAATTGCCGAATTAGGTTAGCCTAGTCCTATAAAAAAGAACGTGTCGGGGCGTCATGGCTGCTACTTTTCTACCCTTTGTGCAGCCGCAAGACGGCTGGATCGCTATCGTCGGAATTACTTCCGGTAACGACGTGCGACAAATCTTGTGTAGTACGTATGAGGATGCAGAAGATGCGATAGACAAACTAAAAAACCAAAACCGGAACGTGTACTTTGGCGTAGCTAAGTACAAGGACGGCACAAGCCGGGTTAAGGACAACGTTCTAGCCCTAAAGGCTTTTTGGGTAGACCTAGACTGCGGCGAAGACAAAGCTGTAGTCAATGCGACTACAGGTCGCCCTAAAGGGTACATAGACCAAACCACTGCCATAACTGCCCTGCGTAAGTTCTGCAAGGACACATCTCTGCCTATACCGTATCTGGTAAATTCGGGCAGGGGTATACACGCTTATTGGGTTATGGACCGCGACCTTACGCGGGAGGAGTGGGAGCCGGTAACGGCGAAATTCAAAGAGTTGTGCTACTCTAACAATCTGCACGCTGACCCTTCGGTGTTTGAGGCGGCACGCATCCTTAGAGTGCCTAATACCGTTAACTACAAAAGCGATCCTCCCTTACCTGTGTCTGTGCTACGGCCCGCAGCGGCGTCGGGCTTCGACGCCTTCTGCACGCTCGTAGGCTACACACCTGCCCCAGAGGCCACAGCGCCCGCAAGCAGTGCAATCCCCGGCTCCAAAGGGCGCAAACGGTCTGCCCTAGGCGGGGAGATGGCGAAACACGCGCCGTCATCCTTCGAAAAAATCCTGCGTGTAAGCAGGGAGGGCAAAGGCTGCGCGCAGCTTCTCAACTGTTACGATAACCAAGCGACCCTGTCGGAACCTAGGTGGTTCGACGCACTATCCATAGTAAAGTCCTGTGAGGATAGCGACAGGTACGCACAAGAAATATCTCGTGGCCATCCTGACTACACTCCGGAGAAAACAGAACTAAAGATGAGGGGGATTAAAGGCCCTCACTCTTGCGAAGTTATCGAAAAAGAAAATCCCGGTGGATGCGACGGGTGTGCGTTCAAAGGCAAGATCACCAACCCACTAGCACTAGGGCGTGTTGTAGTGGAGGCCGAGACAGAAGATGCAACCGTAGTCCAGAACGATCTGGCCGGTAACCCGGTAGAGTACGCAATCCCTAAGTACCCTCACCCCTATTTCCGTCCCACGACAGGCGGGATTTACAAACATCCGGACAAGCCGGAGGGGGAACCCGAGTTTGTGTATGAGCATGACCTGTACGTCGTGAGACGCATGCGCGACCCGGTCCTAGGAGACGTAGTGGTCATGCGCCTCCACATGCCCCACGACGGGGTATCGGAGTTCGTAGTCCCAAACATCAAGCTGACAGACAAGGCCGAGCTTCGGAAGATACTCGCTATGCAGGGGGTCATCGCTAGTGAGAAAAGACTTATCCTTATTACGGACTACCTATATAGGGCGGTTCGCGAACTACAACGCATGTTAAAGGCAGAGCTTATGAGACTTCAGTTCGGATGGGCCGACAACGACCGCAAGTTTATCTTGGGCAGCAAAGAGATAACGCCAGACGGCGTATTTCATAGCCCTACGTCATCCACCACAGAAGTCATCGCCAGTCGTATTGGTACTGCAGGAACTTTTGAGAAGTGGAAAGAAGTATTCGCTCTTTACGGACGGCCCGGAATGGAGCCAAACGCGTTCGCAACTCTGTCCGCCTTCGGGGCTCCCCTGTTTCGATTTACAGGTCAATCCGGTGCCCTCATTAACATGATTAGCTCCGTCTCTGGCACGGGCAAGACTACCGTCCTGCAGATGATCAACAGTGTGTACGGCCACCCCAGCAAACTATGTGCTATTAAAGAAGACACGCTAAACAGCAAAATGCATAAGCTGGGGACGTTGAACAATCTCCCGTTTACTATGGACGAAATTACTAACATGCCGCCCAACGACCTCTCCAACATGGTCTACAACATGACACAGGGGACGGGGAAGGACCGCATGAAGCAGTCCGCCAACGAGATGCGCGTCAACGCTACGTCGTGGCGGACGGTCTCAGTCTGTAGTTCCAACGTGTCCATCTACGAAAAACTCCTAGGGCTCAAGAAGAACCCTGATGGGGAGACCATGCGTCTCATGGAGATAAAGCTTGCCTTCAACGGTGCTATCGACCGAGCAGAAGGCAAGAACATGTTTGATCACGTTCTTATGGAAAACTACGGGCACGCGGGAGAAATCTACCTACGATATATAGTTAACAACTTAGACACCGTACGTGAGCTGTTCCTAAAGGTACAAGCTTCTATCGACAAACACATAAACATAACTCAACGCGAGCGCTTCTGGTCCAGCCTAGCCGCTGCCAACATCACAGGCGGCTTCATAGCCAAGTACCTAGGAATAATTGATTGGGATATGCAGGTGCTGAAGCGGTGGGTTGAGAACCACATTATTGCGCTGCGGGACGAAGTGCACCGCGTAGATGACGACCCCGCCGCTATTCTGGGGGCTTACATCAACGAGCACATGCAAAACGTTCTGGTCATCAACAACAAGAAGACCTCTGCAGGTATGATGCAGCTTCCGATTATGGAACCGCGCGGGGAGCTACTAGTGCGGTTCGAACCCGATACCAAGCGTATGTATATCGCGTCGGGTCCGTTCAAAGAAGCTTGCATCAAGTTCCAGACTAACTACAGAGACGTACTAAACGAGTTGCAGTTGCGTGGTATCATGATTGGTACAGAAGTTAAGCGTATGTCCAAGGGGACCAGTGTCAACGCCCCCGGAGTACACGCGTTGGTTATGGACTGCAGCAACAACGAATTCATAAAGGTGGATGATGCTGTGGGCACCGATGCAGGTGGAGAAGGTTGACTACCTTGTGAAGTGGGAGCTATTCGCAAAGGGTAGCTCTATCTTCATTCCATGTCTCAGCCCCTCGACGGCGCGGGCAGAGGTGCTGTGCACCACCGATATGCTGGGGCTCAAGGTAATCATGAAGTCGGTCATTCACGACGGCGTGCGCGGGTTACGCATCTGGCGAGCATAAAGGGGCTTCACACCGGGGGGTTCTTGGTGTTTATTCATAGGCGTTACGACGGGTTGCGGACTAGATGAGCCCCCCTCCCGAATTCCGCGCAAAACCGTCCGGACAACAGCCGCTTACCGGCTTACCCGGCCCCGTCGTAACACTCAGAAAAATAAGAACTTTTTTCGGGCCTGTGGCGCAGTGGCGTCGATCATCTGTACCAGTGCCCCTCTCCGAGCCTCACAGACGCCAAGAGCGCTCTCCTGCTCGATGCTGAACACGCCAAGATCGCCCACCGTAACGACGGTAGAGGGGTCAGGCCCAACGCACTTGGCTCTAAGGTTCGCGGGCACCGTCAGGTGCGGTGGCGGTGGCGCTGTTGTCCCGCACCCGGTCAATGCCAGAGCGCCAAGAAGCCAACAGGTCTTCAGGAAGAGGGGTGTCCGCACTAGGTGTCTCCCGTATTGTGCGCGTAGCGATGACAGTTCTCTCGCGTACCGAACTCGCTTTTGTGGCGTAAACATCCAAAGCTGCTGTGGTTTGTTGTGAGAGTGCAGCCTGTGCTGCAGCGGCGGCTGCTGCGGTCTCCGCCTTTTTCTTGTCGTCGTAGGCGCACTTGGTGAGGCCCCCCAACAGAAGGAACGCCCCCAAAACCCCACCCAAGATATACAGCTTAATCATCATACCCCTCATCGCTATCGTACTCGTCGGGCATAGCTTCTAACATATCATCATAGAAGTACGGCGCTTGCTTAGCGGTCATATCCAGCCCGCCGAGACCATACTTCTTCTTGCTGATGTGCAAGTTGAACGACTTAACTACCGCCTGCGGGGTTATAACCATACCGGGGGCAGGGTAGCGCTCATTGAACTTCTGCATGTCAGCCCAAATCTTTACCGCCTTATCCCGATCCTTATCACCTATGGCGAGGTTCATGCGCTCCGTGAGGCTGTTCTTCTGGCGCTGTGCCTCGGTGAGGAGCTTCCGTGCGTCCGTACGACGCTTCTGCAGTTCAGCGAGCTTCATAGGCTGGAAACCCAAAATCTGACCAACTAGCTCAAGGTTGTTGAACGCTTCGGACGGCAGGATCACGTCGTTGTTGCGGGTCTTCGCACCCTCGCTGTTGAGACGGTAGGCGGTGGGCGCACCTTTGACGGCTGCGGGCAGCATCTTCTCCATGCCCCTGACAAACTCGCCCTTCTGTATATCCTCCATACCACCCACGAAATTAACGCCCAGCGACGCACCGGGGATGTTAGCCACGATAGCGTTCTGTACAGTCTCGGCCCACCCTCTGCCCTCCGCACCCTCTCTATACCAGAGACCGTTAAACGAAGTACGCGAACCAATATTCCACCCTGTAAGTTCAGACACCGCACCATTACGGATTACGTCGCTAAGCGGGTGGGGCTTACCGTCTATTCCCGGTACCATGATCGCACCGAAGTGCTTCGGTAGCCACTCGTTACGGAACCGGTAGTCAGAGTCATCTACCGTGAACGGGTTAGCCAACCGCTCACGTTTTTTCTCTTCGTCGTCTTTGAACCAATCATCAATGTCCAGCAAGTCTATGACGTTAGTAATAAGCCCATACAGCGGCATGCCCACCATACCGTGGAAGGCAAACCCCATGAGTACCACATTGGCCACCTCATTAAAGGCAGCGCCGCGCTCCGCCGCAGGCGTCGATATGTGGATCATGGTAGCGACGTTCTTGAGGAAGAACGAGGTTGTAATTACAGAGTACATTTTGAACAGGAACACAGAGCGGCCCACGTCACCACGCATAAAGCTGGGGCGCTCGTACTCGGCGTACCTGCCAAGTGTATCCTTCTTAATAATCATAGCCTTCTCGAAGGCTTTACGGTAGTCACCATTGT
>Ga0209284_10002593_pt1 | contig 24210 bp, 5 predicted proteins | sample FRY03_FD_187211 | JGI IMG/M metagenome (GOLD analysis project Ga0209284, IMG submission 187211) | Freshwater microbial communities from Lake Fryxell liftoff mats and glacier meltwater in Antarctica - FRY-03 (SPAdes) (version 2) | ecosystem: Environmental > Aquatic > Freshwater > Ice > Glacier...
GGGGTGTCAGACATCACTAAGTCCTTCAATAGATTAGGAAACAACATCTTATATAAAGTATAATGAATAAACAATTAGAACAGGTTAAGGAATTTCACCAAAAATTCCAACAAACAATGAGTGAAACACCTACATTGTTGAGTATTGCAGAGAGTAGACTTAGATTCAAGCTAGGTGAGGAAGAAGTAATTGAGTACATAGATGCAGCAGTAAATGAAGACTTGGTTGAAGTCTTAGATGCCTTGGCGGATCAGATGTATATCTTGTGCGGAACAATTCTAAAGCATGGTCTTCAAGACATGATTATTCCTGCATTTGATTTAGTACACAGTAACAACATGGCTAAGCTTGGTCCAGATGGCAATCCAATCTTCAGGGAAGATGGGAAAATAATGAAGCCAGAAGGATTTCAGAAAGTAGAGTTGTCAACTTTATTTAAGTAAATGAAAACGGTAAAAACAAAGACTTACAACAGCAAGATTGTTGTTGTAAGTTATGTTGTTGAAGATGAATCCTATTCATTAGTTCATTATCAATCAGACAAAAAAAAGTCTAAGTTTAAAGTAAACAAAGAAGAATTAAAATAAAATAGAATATGCTATTAGCTAAAACTTACTTGCAAAAAAGCAACGTTATTTTATATCCTCTTCTACAGATACCAATTACTGCAAGGTATAAACCTGAAGTAACTTACATTAGTAGTAAGAAATATAGTACTGACGATTGCGTTTTAATTTGCATATATAAATCAGAAGCCACTCCAGAGTTTTATGACTTTAGGAATAAAGAGTTGTGCGCTCACCCTCTATACTTAGAACACCAAGTTAAGATTGGGGAGAACATAATTGTATTTAACTTAAAGAATGACTACCAGAAAGACTTTGCGTTATTTTTAGATGGAAAGTACTCAAAAATATCTAGTAAGACAAAAAAGGAAATAACAAAATACTATAGCAGTAATGAGTTGGGTTCAGTTCTTTTGGATACTCACTTGCATCCAGAAGCGTACCATGAATATTATGCTAATTGTTTCAATGTTTCTGTTGAGTTAATTAAAAACAATTTTGAAACTCTTAGTCCTCCAGACTTGGAAAAAGAAAAACTTAATTAAAAAAACATGGGAGCTATAAACTCCCATGTTTTTAATTTTGTTTACTAAACGATGTGTGATCCTGAAGTGCTTTTACAGGGTCAATCATTTTACCGTTTATACCTACTAAGTCAAACATTACATCATAAAGTTTACCGTGTTCGTATCCGGCTTCTTGAAAAAAGTAAGGACCATTTGTTCTTTGGTATTCATCTTTTTCATCACCACTTAAATACTGAACCAGTTTAAGTGCTGTACCTGCGTACATTTTTACGGCTACAGCATCAGGGTCAAATGCATTTATGTAACCTCTTGCTCCTGTTGTTGTAAATAAATTCATTGATTCATACTCATCTTTTGTTTGTTTTAGTAAAAGAGTTGCTTGGTTAAGAAAGTATCCATCTAATTCAAAATCAAATTTATCTTCAAGTGTACCGTATTCTCCAGTACCTGCATGACCTGATCTGTATTTCATTTGCTTGTAATCAAATTCATCTTCTTCATCATCACCATCATCTCCTGGTTTAAGAATAGAAATTAATCCTTGAAGCATGGGTAGTATAATAGAACCTATAACTATGTAGTTTATTACAAAAGCAAAACTTACGAGTTCTTGCCTTGTCATGTGAGGAATGCTCTTGAATCCTGTTCTCAACATATAAATTAATGATTTATATGTTGAAATAAAGTGACCATACTCTGCTTCACCTGTAAGCCAGTTCATTCTTTTCTTAATACCGTAATTCTTTCCAATAGAAAATCCGTAATTCTTTACAGAAATTGGTACAAGATGTTGTTTTATAAAAAACAACTGCTTTATAAAAATATTTCTTGTTACTAACGGTGCGTCTTTTTTAGCAAAAGCTCCATTCCAAGTCATAATTATTTGTTGCATTTTAAGACGTTGTTCTATTAGTTTTTTTCCAAGAACAACTTCTCCATTGGAATCATAACTTAACGCGTACTCTGGGTCTAATCCAGCCTTAGATTGAACTCTTCCGTCTACTAATTCAAATGCGTTCAAGTAAGAAACAGTTTTAGTGTTACCGCTTGAATCAGTAATAGTAACTTTTTTGTTGTTCATTAATCCAGCAAAATTCTGAAGTGCTCCTTGAAGGTCTTGCCACTTACGTCCTTTTTGTAGAAACTTTAACTCTAAAGTATCCCCTAAGTATGTTCTGGATAAACTATCTCCCATTGTTTCCATTGATCTACCTCCAGCAGGATCAAAAATATTAGCTAACTGTTCTTTGTAACCTTTATTTTTTCTACTTCTAATTCTTTTTGATATTTCTATGGACGCACCAAGAGCCCAAACTTCTCCTACCGCCCCGTCAATAGGATTCATTTGGTCAAAAGAAAACGCATGAGTTGCTGCAATAATTTTCATCTGTGCATAATTTTTTAATGCTGAAAGAGGATTTCCACTAAATAATCTAAACCCTGCCGATTTATTTAAAGCACTAAAGGACTTAACAACCATTTTGTTAGAACCAATTCCTGTAACATAAACCCCGTCTAAATCTCTTTCAACAAGAGCTTGGATTGCTTTTTTTCTATTTGAAGAATCTCTTTTGCTCCAAAGATTTCCAAGGTTAAAAGCCATTTTATGTTTGTTTACAATAGGAGCATCTTTTCTTGATTTTGTAGAGGATACGCCTTCATTAACAATTATGTCAGAAACAGTTCTGGCATAGCTATTTTCTTCACGTACTGCTTGTTTATGAAACAAAGAAGCCATGTACTCAGGTATAGTTTTAAATATATCTGTAGAAACATCTTCATTATTTAATAACCTAGATACACCTTTTACTGCCATTTTTGCATCTTGTGCTTCATATACACCAAATGCCATTTCTTTAGCAATTTCATCAGCACTACCAATAGCTTCTAAATCGTCTCCAGTACCTTCGGTAAACTCTCTAAATCTTCTTTGATATTTAAAAATATTTCCTGTTTGTATGTTTTCAAGACGAGTTTTTCTTGTTCTTGGAAAAGATAAATACAACTTGTCTTTGTCTTCAGCACCTTCTTGAACAAATAAAAACTGCTTAGTAATTTCTTGAAGCAACTCAAACTGATCAGGTTCCTTAACTTTTAAATTTTCATAATCTGTATTTAAATACTTGTTGGTACTTTCTTTTTTAGGCAACCATTGTCCTTTGTTATTTACAGTTTCTCCAACAATCTTTTTAGTTACAAATTCATCCTTAACCTGTCGGTTTTGGTAAGACAATGTAGGAAACCTGTAGACTCCATCAATTTTAATAAGACCTAAGTTTTTCCCATTTTCATCTTTCAACATTTTAGTTTTATAGTCTAATGGATTACGACTTGCGTTGTGAGTCCAAATGTTTGTAAGCACGTTAATAGAAATAAACTCATTATCTAATTTAGAAAAAATAACTTTTTTGTAAAAATTCTCTGAAATAAATTCAAGAAGATCTGCATTTTTAATAATAGGCTTTGTATTTATAAATTTAACAAAGTCTTCTCCAATTAAATCTTCAGCATGAGTTACATCAATACCTTTTTTCTTTAAATACTCTTTTATTTTTGCAAACAATACAGTATCATTTGCAAAAATCTCTTGCATTGCAAGAATAAAACTGGCGGTAGGTTCAGATGTAGACATAGTTGCTAATTCAGCATCTATCTCCAACAATCGTGTAATTGCCCCTTGATTCACTTTAAACACAGCAGGTGCGTTTAATTGTTTTTTTATTAAATCACTAAGTTCAACCAACTCATCTGCAGAAATAGTTTTATCTTTTTTTAATCCTAAAAGATAAAGCATTTGCATATTGTCTTTGTTGTTTAAACCATTTGCTTTATAGTTGTAAAGATTTTTTGATTCTTCTTCTATTTTCTCATGTGCTGCTTTTACTTTTTTTCTAACATCACTTGTTGCTTTTGTACCTACTGGTTGATTTGAGTTATCACTAATAAACTTAACCATGTCAAGTATAAGCTGTCTTTGTTCTGAATCATTGTAGATGTTTTTATTTGCATCAGTTAATGCTTGCAGCAAATTTGTACGTTCTTCAAGCAACTCTTGTTTTTTATTTAAAACAGAATTTTTTAAAGATACGCGAGTATTTTCTTTTAACCATAGGTCAACCATTTTATCTTGGTCAGCTTTAGGAATGCCTGAACCCCTGACTTCTGCTATATAATTATTGTATGCATCTTGAAACGCGTTAGGTCTTTCTTCCCAGGTAATAAACTTAGATTTGGCTTTGCTGTATTCTAAAATACGTTCTGCAACTTTAAGATCGTTTCCTGTTTTCATTACACCTTTGTTATTGTGTAGTGATGATAAGTCATTATACTTGTCCCATAAAAGATTAAGCCTTGCTGTTTTTTGAGAAAAGTTTAAGGAGTCATTATTTTCCACAGAAGCCATCTCTTGATATATATCAGCTCTTCTTTCTGATGCTTCTAGTCCAATACTATCTTTGTTTAAAAGGTCATCTGCTAAATGATATTCTGGAGAAAAATTCTGGTTCATGTATTTATTTTTCCAGTCGCTCAATACTTTTTTTGCAGCGTATAGTTCTTCTTTTGCTTGGTCAGAATTTGTTTCATTAAAAGCATCTTGTGCTACAATAACGTCATATTTTAATTTTGCTTGGTCGTAGGAAAATTCCTTCCATTTATTAAGAAGTGTCCAATCGTTATGCATCACTAATTGTCCATCTACAATGGATCCCGTTTTGTCTTGAAAACCTAATTTTCTACCAGAGCTTCCTCTTTTTTGAAAACTGGTTCCATTTTTTTTTATCAGGGGAGTAATAGCATTTACAAACTCATTAAATTTAGTTAATGCTTTTGCTTCATACTTCACAACTGTTGATTGTATGTGATCATTTACACTTGCTACTGCAGCGTCTGTATTTAAAGAAGCTGATTCCAGCATTGAGTTAAACCAACTAGCATCACTGGCTTCACCCATAAGAATCATTCTAACTTTTTCTTTAGTCAGTTCCAAACCATTTAGCCAATTGTTTTGTAGTTCAATAAACTCAGAAGTATTTTTAACACCAGCTGCTTTGAGCGACTTGTAACGGTCGTATTCTTCTTTGCTCATGTTATGAAACTCCTTGTAAAGCTTATCAATTAATAACTTTGGGGCATTTCTTGACTTTAAACGAGCCTCTTCTTTATTAAATGCGTCTAATGCTTTTTTGGAAGAATCTTTTAAGCTGTTGTACATTTCGTCAGTTACTGCATCAACTCGTGCTTTTTTTAATTTAAGTTGAACCCCGTCTAATTGGGATTTAAGTTTAGTAGCTAACTTGTTTAGATCACTGCCTGTATTATTTTGAAGACTTGAGTTGTAAAACTCTTCTATTACTGTACCCCAATTCTCAAGAGACTTAGCATAGTAAAGCATTGCAGTAATGTCATCTCTGTTTTGCAATTTAGAAACTTTATCAATGTTTTCATTAATTGCTGTAAGAACTTTTTCAATTTTAAATAAGTTGTTTGTTAGAGACCTTAATCTTTCAGCAACAACTTCTTGGGAAGCAATTAATCCCGCAGCATCTTTTCTTCCTATTGCTTGAACCAGATCCATCTTAGTTGAAAAAGGTTTCATTTCTTTTTCAATTTCTAAAAGTAATCCTGTATTATCGTAATCATTAACCAGAGCATCTGCAAAATTTTTAAGCAAAGGATTTTCAGTATTTGTTTTAATTTCTGCTACCGCTACGTTGTATGTTTCATTGATAAGATTTTGAATAGTGTCATATTCATCATTGTTTATGATTTCTGTAAACTGATTAATAAAATCATTATAATCCGTAAGGTAATCAAAAACTTCTGCATCAGTATATATTGCTGCATTCATGTCAACCAAGTCACCCTTCCCTAATATGTCAGCCAGCTCTTTTAATGTAGTAGATGAAGAAAGGGTGTGTATAGTTATTCCTTTTCCAATGATCTTTCTTAGAGCTTGTTTGATATGAAAAAATATCTTGTCTATAAAGTTTTTAAATTCTACATCAGGGTGTGTTTCCAATGTCATTTTTGTCAATGCTCTTACCAGGACCTCTTCTTTATTTAAGTCTTCTGGTCCATACATTAATTCAACATCCTTGATTATTTTTTTTCCTTCTTCTGTTTTGGAAAATTCATCATAGAGTGAATTAAACAACTCAGGGTTTGTAGAAGAAATCATTTTTATAAATGGATGACTGAACTCGTGGATTAAAGATTCCGGAGTCAATGTTCCCTCAATAAAATAAGCTACTCCATTATGGAAGAAAGAGTTTTGTCCACGGTAGGACAGCCCTTTTTGGGTATGCATCTCCCTTGCTTCTGCTTTGGAGATTATTTCTGCATTTACTTTTAGTGCAGACTTTAACTTAGTCAACCAGGTACTTACACTTTTTTCAGTAAAAGAATAAGGCTTGTCTATGTTCTTTTCAACAAAGTCAACAGGAATATTTTCCAATTCCATCTGTTCAACTTTATACTTTAAAAACTCAGGTGAAGGTACTTCTCCTGTTTCTAAGAAGTGTTGGTGTACATCACTTAAGCTTAGTCCTTTGTTTTCAAAATCAGAAAAGTCAATCTTGTTTGTTATTTCACATGCTCCCATTATCCACAAATTCTATTAAAATCATTAGTTAAATTCTTAGTTACAAAGGTACTGTTATTCCAAAGATCATTGTAAAGAACTTTATTAAAACTGTCAATTGCCTTTTCTTGATTTTCTGAAAGCATTGATTCTATTTGATTAATAGAATATTCATTTGTCAAAACAGATATTTCTCTAGGAGAAAAAACACCCAATCTTTCTAATTCATTAGTAGGTTCAGCACTTGCAGAATCATCTGTAGTTTTAGCATTACCTTCATCAAAAAGAAGAGATGCTTGTTTTAAGTTAGTATCCTTACTCAAAAAAGAAAGCTCTTTGTTTAGTGCCGATACATTAAAATCAAAAACTTTTGCAAAAGAACCTCCAATTACTAATCCACTGAAACCTTTTGCTGCTAAAAACTTATAAAACAAGTGATTGTTTTCTTTAGCTTCAGCACTTTTGTTATTGGAATCAAATGTTTTACCAAAAGTTTTATAAAAGTTATTTGCTAATATTTGGTATTGTTCTTTGTCTTTTACTGTATCTAGAAAATTTATGGTGGATAATTTAGAAAGGTCACCCGGCTTTCCTAAAGTCAGATTATAAGACTGAACACTATTATCACCAAAAGGTTCCAGATAAGCATCTACAATACTTTCTTTATCTTTAACTGCAGTAACTTCCTTAAAGATTCTTTCGTTCGGTACAGCAACTCTTTGGTTATCACTACTTGATTTTGTAGAGTAAAGCATCTCACCTTTCAGATCAACCTTATACACATCTTGTGCAATTTTTGTTTTAATTTTATTGTATGATGAAAAAGCAGGACCGTTTATAATCCTAGCTTTCTCATCAATAATCTTATTGTTTTTCAGTTCAGCAACTGAACTATCTTTAACACTACAGTAAAACCCCATAATTTATATTTTTAACATCCTATTGTTCCATTATCATACTTCTGACCCGACTGATCACTTGTAATATCTATTATCTTAGGTGAAATAGGAGCTCCATTTAAATCAGCTGCTCGCCTAAAGGTAAATGAAATAGTGTAATTTTTAGTCTTTGTTCCATCAGGTAAAGTTATTTCTGGAAACTCAATTGACTTTTCTATTGATTTTACTGTATCATGAACTGCTTCAAATCTGCCTTTTCCGTTTAAACCAAAAGTATATATTTCTCCATTACCTAAACCAATATTAACGGGATTTACTATTTCTCCCATTGCTCTAGAACCATCTTCTGGGTTAGCCACCCTAACATTATGTTCATTACCTAAAACATAAACAACAACAGGATAATTTCTAGCTTCATCTGATTCATCAATATCAGTGTGTCTAAATACAGATTCATTTTTTCTATATATGTTGTTTAATGCAACATCATAATCAGACATATCAATACCTGTTGTTTTTTGGATATGGTCTGTTAAAAATTTAATCTGGCTCATTGAAGGAACCGGGGTTCCGTCATTGTAATGAGAGTCATAAAAGTATTGAGAATTTGTTTCTACGTAAGTTTTACCATCTCCGTTAAAATTAATTCTAGCAGGCTTTACTTTAAGTTTAGTACCTGGTTTAAAAGGGAATTTAGTATTATTTCCTTTCCATTGATAACCGTAACTAAACATTAAGTTTGCTGTGCTAGAACCATTTTCTCTATAAGCATTGGCAATATTAGGTTGAATCAATTGAACTAAGTTTTCTGTAAACTCAGTTGTTGGATTAGATGTAGCTACAGCAACTCCAAATTTTTCATTAACTACAATCAGTCCTGGACCATCAATAACAGTTTCATCTGATTGAGAATTGGTTGAGTTTTCATTTCTGACTTCAAACTCTTTTGGTAAAACAATATTATCAGGAAGATTTTTATTTTCTAATAAAGATTTCATTTCTTGTTCAGTAAATCCAGCCATATTAGTACCAAATTTTGTAACAAGAAATTTTAATCCTGGGTTATTATTAGCTTCTAAGATTAAAGCGTTAATAGATTGTTCTATTCTTGATAAAGAAACGCTTCTTTTACTTCCTATTTTTAAAGAGTCCCCACTTATGGATCCAGATTTTGTTACAATTCCAAAAGATTTTCCTTCTGTTCCTTGCATAAGTTTATCTACAATTCCATATTCAGACCATTTACCTTTAGTTCCTATAGGTAATGCTGTATAATTAGAAGAGGCTGTTCCTCTTTGAGCTAACCCAGCTGTTCCACCACCGTGTCCACCTACTGTATTTGCACCAAATACAAATACTTCGTTAGGCTTTAAAGAAGTTATGTTTTCAGGTGTATATTCTCTTTCAACACTACTTTCTTTTTGAGTAGAAACAAGTTTATCTGATTGAGAATTGGTTTTATTATCAGTATTGGTTAAATCAATACCTATAGATTTTAATACCTTTAGTCCATGCTCTGACTTAGAATATTTTGTATTTATGTCATCAGCAAATTTTTCTAAAACTTGTTTTTGTGTAGAAGCACCTGCCGTAGGAATAGTATATACACCATCTTTAGTATTTACTTCAATAAACCAGTTTTTAGCTGCTACATTGCCTTCCGAATTATAATGCTCCTTAGTCAAGTACAATTCTACATTAGGAAATTCAGGGACTGTTATTTTGTAACCGGTTTTTGTTTGGTTCTCATTTGTTTTTTTATTAAATAAAGTATATCCAATTTTTTTAGTTCCTTTTTTAAGCGCAGATACATTAATAGTTTCTTTTGCTTCAGTAGAAACAGTTTTACTTGATTGAAATAAATCAGACAAATATTTATCCGTAGTTATTACTTTAGATTTATCTATTTTATTTATTTCAACATCTAGGTTGTTTTTCCATTGCTCAGTACTTTCAGTGTAATCGTTTCTTAGTTTTGCTCTACCAATAAAAGTATCTTTTGACATATTAATTACTAAGTCAAAGTCATTAGAAAACTCTCTTAATAAAATCATATCTGAAGCAAGAAGTTTTTTATTATTACGTTTAGCGTCTTGCTTAGCTTCTTCCCATAAAGACCTTACTTCCTTTTTGTAATCTTCAGCGTTACTTTTTTGAAAATCATTTCTCGCTTTAAACCCTTCTTCTAAATTAAACTTTTTATTAATTTTAGTTTTGTAATCAGAATCAAAATCAATTATATCAGTATTTCCTGATTCTTTTAAAAATGTTTTACCAATACCAGGGTGTCCAAATATAACTTTTGAATTATTTAATAACTCTGTTTGATCTGATTGAGAATTGGTTTCAGAAGCGATTGCTCTATAAACATCTCTAATAGCTTGTTTTGCTTTATTAGATTTTTCATCACCAACATACTCTTTTCTAGGTTTCCATTGACCGTCTTGTTGAGTATTGTAATTTTCAATATCTCTACTACCTATTCCCGCAAAGTTTTTAGTTAATGTTGGAGTACTTGATTTTTCAAAACCATTACTGCCATATTGATACCATTGTTCAGATTTAATATCCCAAACATAAACAGGTTTATTTAATTTAATACCTAATTGTATTGCAGTATTAGTCCCCCCTGTAACACTTTTAGTATCTTTTAGTGTAGCTATAGCAAAAACCGCATCAGAGTTATAAACCTGATAAAAGTTTCTTACTTGTAAATTACCTTTTAAATCATTTGCATAAGTTATGCCTAGCAATTTTTGGACTTCTTGTCTAGCAAAATCCATTTGATCTTCAGTTAAAATTGTAGCGACAACTCCTGAGTTTTTTAGTTTTTGAGACAAGTTTGCATTTCCCGCATCTTTATAATGTTTATGATTTACAACTCCAAACTCTCTTCCAATAATATCCCAAAAGGTATCTCCTCCATAAGCTCCTCCAGAATGATTAATAAGTTCTGAATAACTTGGTTTATTATTTATACTTTCTTTTTCTTCAGAAACAATTACTTTAACAGGAAGCTTTGCAGTTACTGTACTTGCTCTTACTTGCATTAAAGCTCTGTTGTACATGTTATTAAACTTGTCATTAACAGGGCTCTGCATTAACAAGGAATCACCTGTCTCTTTTAATTGATCCAAGAAGCCTTTATTTTTTTCAGCAAAAGTCTTTACCACGAAAAGATATAATTTTTCATAAAAATCAGGACCTTCACTTTCTCTTCCTTTTGAATAATGAGTAATAGCTGAATCTACAGTATTAAAAGATAGACCTTTTTGCGTTAATCCGTTTTTAAAAGGAAAAGTTGAAGATAAAGCAGAACCATTAACAATAGAAATAACTTCACCTGTACTATAAAGTCCATCAACAGGTAAAGATTTTTCTTTAGACATTGTATAGTAAGCACCGTTCTGACTTAATATAATATGCTGAGTAAAACCTTTTGTTTTTAAATAAGCTATTGCTTTTGTTTCAATACCCTCAAGACCAACTAAATTAAAAGAAACATTACTACTTAAAATTGCTTCATCTAAAACAGGTTTGTATTTTGCATTGAACAAAGACTCAATTTCTTTATCATTACTTTCTTCCAATGATAAACCTGTAACATAAATAGAGTCATTGTTTTCAAATCCAGAATTTACAATATTAGGAAAGCTTTCATTTAAAAAAGTAAATTGTTTATCTGACTCAGAATTTTTGTTTGCGGTAGGAAAAACCATTGCTACATTTGACCTTTGACTAATCAACGTATTAATCTTTTTAGTTCCAGGAAGCAATGCTAAATCTAAAACGTCATCGTCTATTGCTAACTGAAAGTTATTATCAAAGTAAGCATCACTTTCAAAAGAACCTCCTTTTTTTCTAATGCTCAATGCTACTTTAAAATTAACACCAACATATAGTTTGTTGTAAACATTAAGTAAACTATGATCTACTATTTGACCATCACTTAATTGTCTAAGTGTAGTTACTATGCTTTCTTTCTCATTTCCAATTACATTTTCAATATGTGCAGGATCAGTAATAGATAACATGTTGTACGTTCCACCTTGTCTAACTCCAGACTGAAGAACAGAGAATCTATCAAACTGAGAAAAGAACTCACTTACATCTGCATTAGGATAAACTTTAAGTATCTCTAACTCTTCCCTGTAAATTTTAGAGTAACCTGTAACTTTCATGTTTGCTAAATAAATGTTATCAGATCCAGAACTATAGTTGAATCTAATATCACGCAACAAGTTGAACTTTCCTTTTAACTCTGGATACTTTTCAATTAAAGTTATGTATCGTTTAGCATAAGAATAAGCACCTTGCATTAAATTAGGTCTGCTTCCAGTACTAAGTAACGCTAAAGAGTCTCTAGCTGCATCCTGAATCTCTTCTTCATACTCAAAAGGCTCTACGTTTTTTTCTTCTAGTGTAGATTCATCAATGTTATATATATCTTTTAATGCTTTTTTAGCAATAATATAATGAACATCATCAGATGAAAAAACAGTTCCTTTGTTTTTAGCTACTTGAACCAAATACTTTAAAGCATCATTTTTAGAGTCAAACTTAAATTTAAGTAAAACCGCTGCATCAGTTCCTTTCTTTATAAGAAGTGAATTTAAAAAAACAGGGTTGTATTTAAACTCAGTTCCATTTAATTCAAACTTTTCTATCGATTCATCAGCAATTAAAGTAACTCCGTCATATTGATTATCAGTAATACGGTTGTGTTCATTTTGATACAAGTACCAGATGAAGTCATCTTGATACATCTCAGCATGTTTATCTGGCTGAATACCTAAGTCAAGTGCTTCAAACTTTGATTTAGCCGCAAGTTTAATTAGAGCACTGTTGTTTTTTATAAAAGAAAATTTAGAAAATAAATTCAAAACCATTTTGTTTGAGTTAAACATTCCCAATGATGAATGCTTAGCAATAGTTTCTACTATATTAGGAGGCATTGATTTGTTATCTTCCGTTAAGTTGTTCAACTTATCTTCTTTTTCTCTAATTTCAGAAAGACTGTTTGATGCTTTTGTATCAAACTTAGTACTCATTGTAAGTGCAGTAACTTGGTTAGCTAATGTTTCATACATCACAAACTTATTCAATAAATCTAATTGCTGATCCGTACTCATTTTCTCTCCATTCATAACAACATTTTCTATCTGTTGAGAGTTTATTAAAGAAGGATTATTGGTAACCTTTTTAAGAACAGGAATAAATGATTTGTAATCAAGTTCTTTTTTAAACTTAGCATCTAAATTAGAAACCGTTAACTGATAAGCGTCAAGGTCTTTCTTTTTTTCTAAAACATTAATTACTTTAGGGTCATTAACTTTAGGATCAGTAAGAACACTTAATGCTCCTTTTTGAAATCTTTTGTTTTCTAAATACTCTCTAATTATTGGTGAAGAAACAAACATAACTGCTTCTCTTGTAGAAACACCTGCCATAATTAAATAAAGCAAAGTTGGAGCAGCTTCTTTATTTCCCTGGATGTTAAATATCCAACCACTCTTAGCAACATCAACCCAACCATTAATCATTTGACCAAGTATGTCAGGAATATATTCTCCAGCAGAATTATATAATTTTCCTAAGTCAGTTACTTTTTTTCCATTAACTATTTTTGTATTATGATTTTCAAAATGCAAACCGTAATTGATGTAATTAAATGCTGCATCTTTTTGTTGTTTTGTTACAAATTTAGTATTTGCATTAGTAATCTTTAAATATTCATCGTAAGTAAGTCCTTCAGTATCTATATTAGTGTACATTCCAATTCTTGTAAACAAAGAATAGTACTTGTTTATAATAGCACCAATACCTAAAGTATCCATACCTACACTGTTTTCAATCTGCTTATTGATATTATAAGCAGGATCAAAAATCATAGATGAAGCTATTATATTTTTAGAATTTCCATTTTTATCAACTTGAGTTCTTGTCTCATCATGTACAACTGAAAACTTATCAAATTCAGCAACCCTTTCTTCTAATTCTTTTGCTAAAGGCTCAACCATGGATGTATCATTAGGTTGAACTAAATCTTTAAAATTACTTAAAAGCTCCAACCTTTCAATGATAACATTTATCAATTGATTTTCTAATCCTTTTACAGATTGACCGTCTATTCTTTTTTGAACAGCATCTATTTCTTTTTGAGAAGCGTTCTTCTTTTTTAAACTGGATAGTTCTTGTTTTAATGCACCAAGATCTTCCTTCTTAGTTTTCTTTATTAAAGATGCAACCCCGTTGTAAACAGCAAGACTAGGCATTAATGTAAATAGCTTATCTACATCATAATCAGAACCAGCTTTAGCAACAATCTCAGAAGGTACTATAATAAGATTCCCTGAACTTTTAGGCAAAAATTCTTTCACCTCCATAAACTCAAGTGAGTTCATCGCTTGACTTGGAATACGAGCAGTAGTCATTCTGATTAACTCTTTATTCTCAGACCTCCATTGCTTATCTTTAAGCAAATCATTAAGCTTTTTTAAAGTAGCGTCATAATCTAAAACAGTAATCTTGTCACCAGCAGGAGTTGTTTTTTCAATATAAACAGAAATAGGTTTTCCATCTTTTCCATTAATATAAAGCAACTTCTCAAAACTACCTTGAAGAGCAATCTTAACCTCCATAGCTTGGATCTTACCGTCTTTAGTATAGTAACTTCTTAATCCATTAGTACCATACTCAAGAAGCTGTTCACCTGTAGGTTTTACCCATTGAGGATCTGAAGTTTCAGTCATTGAAGAAGCCATTTGAATTAAACCTTCTCCATTAACTTTTATTTTTGTCATTCTTTTTTCAATCAATGACACCAACATGCTTTCAATTTGTCCTGCCGTATGAGCAAAGGATATATCACTTTTAAGATTGTTATTATTAAAAACAAAATCAATCTGTGCTTCATCAACTTCATTCCTTGTAAGCTCAGCTCTTATCAGTTCAGCCAACTTTTCTGACTTACTTAAAATATCTGACTCATTTGCAATACCTAATTCATCATAAAGCTCTTGTCTTTTTAAATCAGAAATTTCAGACAAAGTTCTTTCATACTTAGAAATCCATTTGTAATTATCAGATGCATTTATTTTTTCATTTTCCGATAAAGCTTCCCAAGAATCAACAGTGTACTGAATTTTGCTATCGGTAGGAATGCCTGAGTCCATTAACCCTGCATACAAAACCGTCCTCATTTGAGTAGGCAAAGTAATCTTTTCTGTAAAGTGATCGTGTATTTTAATTTGACTCTTTAGATATTTAACATGGATAATGTTTTTAGTAAAAACTAATCCTGTGTTTATTTCTCTAGTTTTTCCATCGTAAAATAAATCAGAGTTACCCTCAGAATCAGATTTAGAAACAGTAGATAACTTTGAACCAGATTCAAAAGTTACATAGTCCATTCCCTGCTCCATCATTTTGTTATGAAGAACCTCCAATTTAGTACCCTTAATCATTGTAGGGATAAGTGGAACAAGGTTGAATTTATGGAATGCTACGGCTCCTAAAGTCCCAGACTTAACCGGTCCATAATACTGAAGCTTCATTGACTGGAAAAATTCCTTTACCCTAGTTTGATCGTATGGCTGGTTATTAGTTATTTGTAGATACATACCCTCCTTAGTAGGAGACCATAGACCTTGAGAAATAGATAACATTCTGTAATAGTCAAAAGAAATAAATCCTTGACCATCTGCCTCATTCATATTTTTATAGGGAGCTAATGCCCCAGGAATAACTTTCTCTAATTCACCTAAGTATTCAGAAACAACTTCTGCATCTTGTATTACACCTGTGTTAATAGTTCCGTCATAACTTCTAAACTCATCTACAATCTTTATATTACCTGCCGCTTGTTGTGCCGCTGCAAAACCTCTTGACTTATTGTTAGCTTGATTGAAATGATTTAGCATAGAGCTATCATGTCTAAAAGATTCCCCTGTTGAAATAACACCTGCAATTCTTTTGTGAAAATCTTCTTTTGATATGTTGTATATTGCTGGATCCCCTAAATACAAAGTTGTAAAATCTAACATGTCAATGAACTTGTTACGCTCATACATTCCAATTAAAACCTGAGTTGCTTCTTTTTTACTTGTAGTATTAAGAGTTTTATACATAGACTCAGGAACATAAAAATCTTTTTGTTTAGCCCTATATGTAGTTTCTGTTTTAGATTTAAAGTATTGATTTATTTCACCAACAAGAACTTTAGCATGAGGAGCTAATGCTTTCATTACCGTATCATAATCAGTTGACTCTATTTTTTTTAATTCAGCCATTGACGCTTTAGTAAGCAATCCGTCAAATATAAAAAACTCAGAACCTCTTTTCTTGTAGGCCTTATCAATATTTCCAGTAGCAGTTTTAAGAGTATTTATTCTAACTATTTCTGCAGCAAGATAACCTTTAAGAGCAACATACATTGCTACACCTGGATCTTTTACCCTATCTGCACTAATAGTTGGCTCAAACTTACCCTTAAATAAACCATAATGAAAAGAAGAAGATTTGTCTGCCATCCTTGGAGCTTCCGATTTACCAAAGAAACTTAAATAAACATCTGTAATAAATTTAGAGTTTGAATCTAAATCCATATTACTTAAACCCTTTTCATAAATTGTAGCAAATCCTTGGTCATCTAATACTTCTTGGAAATACTTAGTACCTGAAAGATTATCATGAACAATCTTTACTGGACCTGCTGAATTAACTCTTCGTTTACCATCAGAATCAAACATTTCATTTAACCATCTATTCCCTCTTTTAAATGGATCAACCTTTCCATCTAAATGCTCAAACGCAGGATCTTTAACTAATTCTTTTAAATCCATTGATTTATTTAAACCGTTTGTAAGATGTGTAGCAGAACTATTAAGAACTAACTCAGAAGCTCTTTCACCGTCAGCAGTAGTACCCATCATTGAGTTGTAATTGTCTGAATACAAAAACTCAAATTCCTTTACAAAATTGAATTGAGTGTTTAATCCAATCTTCTTTATAAGAGGTCTTAACGCAGGGTCTAAGCTAGAAGTTGAACTGTTATCTTCAATCTGATAACTTTTAATTAAATCACTAAGGGTTTTAATTCTTTTTTCTGGATCAGTAGAATTAATATCTACAGCCGTTTCTAATTTTTCTAAGAAAAGACTTAGTATTTTTTTAGAACCAAGTGCTTTATTAACAAGTTCATTGTCAGTAACAAGAATACCTATTGCATTAAACTTTTGTGCAATGCTTAAATCAGGATTGCTATTTATATAATCTAAAGCAGCTTTAACATTTAAGTACTTACCGTGAATATCTGTCTCAATAAAAGCAGATGATTCAAATGCAGACTTTAAATCAATATCTACTTGCTTATTACTTCCAGAAACAGAACCATACTTAGGTTGTATAAAAGCACCATCTTCATTAATCATTCTTTCAAACAACATTTGTTTTAAAGGAATGTAAGATTTCATAAAAGTCTGAGTAAACTTACTCCATAAAAGTTGACTTGATAGACCAGGACTAGGGTTTCCTTTATCGTCCGTAGGCATTCTGGAAAGAACTTCTTTAAGCATTGGGTCATTCGTGTTTTTAAGAACGTCAACCATTTCATCAAGACCAGATAAACCCATTAAAGCTTTACCTGTTTTCATTAAAACTTTAACTCTATTTGCTAACACAGTAACTCCAAGTGAATTTTTTATAGGTTCTCCGTTAACATCAAAATCTTGAACTGTGCCTAACAATAAAAGAATTTCTTCATCAGCATACTCTTCTAAAGAAATGTCTTTTCTTTCTCTAAATGGGTCCTCTTCATTTTTAGAATCGTCTTGATTTAAAATTTTATTAATTGTTTTTTCATTAACAAAATCTCCTTTAGCTAAGTGAGCACCAATAATTCCTTTGTTCTGAGAAGAACTAGAAATATTTTTTTCAATAGCCACCATGTCACCCATTTCATATGAAGCAAACTCTAACGCTTCAACTTGCTGTGATAACATAGCAAGTTCCATCTTTTCAGTAGCATTAAGATTAACTTTATTTAAAAGAACCTCTTGCTTTTTTTTCTGGTCAACTAAAAGTTCTTTGATTTTTTTTAACGCATAACCATAAAACTCAGTTAAATCTCCAACAGATTTAATTTTAAAATACTTGTTCTTTAGTTTTTCAGCATACTTTTCATTAACAAAAACATTAACCGTATCTAATATCAACTTACTTTGAGCAGCAGAAAGAGAAGCCAGTTTTGGGTTTTCACTGTAAGCTATGATGTTTGAATTTAAAGAACCCCAATACATATTCTCTTGAGGATTGTAAGAAGCTATATCAAACTTTCCTGAAACCAATTGGTCAAAGTAATCATCAGATAAAGTTTTACCTTTAAATAACTTAGTCAACGATTCAAATAGATTTTTAAAAAACTGAGCTAACTTGCTACCTTTAGGCAAAAGATTATTCATTGCAAATGCTCTAAATTTTTCAGCCAAAAATTCTTCTACATCTTTATCTGATTTACCATTTAACTCCTTGTAGTTTTTCTTAGCTTCAGCATACAACTCAGCTTTTTGTTGTTTACTTAAAATACCTTGAGTAAACGCATGCCAAGCTTCATGGTAAAGCAACGTGTTATTAGATCCTTTATAAAGAGTTATACCGCTTGAAAACCATTGTGCTAAAGCATGAGGATGTTTCTTATCAGAAATATCCAATTTCAAAACACCAGCTAAAGGAGAATTGTAAAACCAATTTAATGCCGTTTGCTCAGCTAACAAAGAGGATTTTTCCAAGGTTATTCCTGAAGCAAAAAGTCCATCCGCAAAATCACCTTCATCACTAACAGAAGAGTCAAAAATAACATTAACAGGTGCTACAGGTGTTTCCGTAGGATTATCAGAAGGAGTTGTTTCAGCAGGTTTTTCACCAGGGGTTTCAATAGAGTTGAACTTAAAACCAATTCTTGGATGATAAACCCTAAGTTCTTTCTTATCATTAACTTGAGCAGTAATAAAAGAATTATTTATGATGTGTTGCTTATCACTAATAGTTGTTAAAACAATCGCATTGTTTTCAATTGAAATAACGCTTTCAGGCTTAATTGATAAAGAAAAAGAAGGCTTAGTAACAGAGTATTGCTCACTACCTATACGATAAAGTTGAGCCTTATTTGTAACACCATCCAAAGAATCAACAACCTCTCTGTCACCAGCAGAAGCAACAACCTCATTAACACTAAACTTAGTAAAGTAATTTCTTAAAGCATCTGCTAAACCAGAATCAGAAATGTTAAATTCAACAAAAGTTCCCTCAGAATTAAGAACTGTTACCTTTCCTTTAGAATCCATCTTTAAGTAAGAATCAGAAGCAAGATTAACATACTTGCCAACTAAAGCTATTTTGTCTTCTACAGTTAACTTCTCTCCTTCAAAAGTCAAAGAATCATCAGTAATAATTCTAATCAAATTCTCAACAAGTTCCATATCAGTATCAAGAAACTTTGGATTCAATTTTACCCTAGTATCTCGTAAGCCATTTCCACTTACAGCAAATCCCCTAGCAACAAGTTCACCCTTAGAATCCTTAACCAAAATAGGAGAAATATCAAACTTCCCTATTTCAAAAACGTCAGACAAATTAGTAGCAACTCCAGAATTAAACAAAACATAACCAAAATTGGTAGTGTTCAAGTTGAAGTCAAGGATGACTTTACTATCACGGCTACCACCCTTACCATCAGCTATATCTTTCACTGCCTTATGGATAGCAATAAGTTGTTCTATCTCAGCATGAATTATTCTTTTGGCTTGATTTTCAGCTTCTTTTGCGGACAAGCTTTTGTTTGCTATCTGCAATTGTTCTGTTATTCCTTTTACGGCTTCAATATGTTCAAGTTTTTTAAATGTAAATGTTGCAGGATCTGCCTTATAAGCACCCTCATATAAGTCACTAACTTTTGAAACGGAATGTGATTTAAAAGGAGCAGTTTTGCCGTTAATAACTTTAACATTACCTTCTGCATCAATAACTACAAATACCAAAACATTATCGTTCATCATTGCTCCTTCAGTTTTAATTAAAGAAGTATCAATCTCAAACTTATTATTACTTGCTAACGTTTTCAACTGAGAAAATCTAAGAGCTCTGATTTTTAAATCAGTGGCTTCATCTTGAACCAGTCTAACCATCTCTCTAATAAAAGAAAAAGCTTCTACTTTATCTTCATTAACTACCAGATTAGTACCTGTGTATTCTCCTCCTTGATTTGTAAGAACGTTAAGATGCTTTGCATAGAACACATCTTCATAAACTACAACTTTAGGTTCTACGGGTATTTCTATTTCTTCAAAGCTTGTTTTATTTTCCAAAAGTTTCTGGTAGCTTTCAATCAAAGAACTAACCAAAGAAGGGTTCTTCATTGCTTTCAGTGTTTTAGCAAGATCATCACTAAGCTCAGGATAACTGTTGTTTAACTTTCCATTTAATGCTATTGGAAGAAACAAAAGATGTTGAAGAACTACTTCTTTGTTTTGCTGACTATTTGTGTCTCCAGAGGCTTTTAACGCAGCATTATAAATACTTTTATATACTTGTTCTCGTGTAAGACCTTTGTTGTTTTTATTTAAAATTTCAGCTTGAGCATTAAAAAATTTAACAAAATCTTCAACTGATTGATTACTAATACATATTTTCATTACTTACAATTTTTAAAATGTTCTTCTAACTGTTTATCTTCTATTTCTGTACTGGTTTCTGATAAAGCACTAGGTGTAAAATTACGTAATATCTCAGATAAATCATCAATATTTGTTTGATCTAATTTAACTTTTAAGTCAGCGTCATTCTTGTTGAAGTCATTTATCACTTTGCTAACAGAGTTGTCAAAATTATCTTTTAAAATAGTTGTTTTACTAGACAAAATAGAGTTATGAACAACTACTTTTATTTCCTTCTTATTAGCACTGACTACTTTTACTAATGATCCATCTGTCATTAAAAGAATATCACCTTTAGTTAATTTAGTGAAATCTTTTTGTTTTGCTAACGTTTCTCTAATTTTATTAAAAGCATCTATAATAAAAGGACGATTTTCTTCACTAGAATGTTTATAAACAACCTCACCAAAAGCAGTTGAAATATCAGCCTCTGTTTTAATACTGTCAATTTTAGAATCGATTAACGTAGTAATCTCTTTTTCAATATCCGTTTTTTCTAAAGGAACTAACTTCTCTAAATCCTTTTTTTCTTTTACGTACTGTTTTTTACTAATTTTTCCAGCAACAATCCTAACTTTTTCTTCATCACTAAGTTGAGCAATATTAGCAGCTGTGTACTTTAAAAGTTTCAATGCTTCTGTAGTACCTTCCGAATTAGGATTAAGTAGTGCATCAATCACTTCAGGATTAGAATCAACTATTTCTTCAGCAACTTCACGAATATCTGCCTCTGTACTTGTTTTAGTAATTGTAGGTTTAGGGTCAACGTAATCATCTATTGCAACATTTCCAATATAGGTATCCCCCATGTAAACTTGAATAACATTTTTATAGACAACACCCTTATCAGTTGTTACACTTTCTACAAGAACTAACTTAAAATTATCTCCAGGATAAGATTTTTCAGTTCTATGATCATAAATATTTACTTTTCTTCCATCAGAAAGAGTTAGTATTCTTAAAGTAAGAGCATTAGTAGGAACCACAACACTCGTGCTCGTAATTTCTTCTCCTAGAGTCAATCTATCAATTAGTTCTTCTCTCATAGAAGAATATACTTTAGGACCGGAATCATCTGTTATTGGAGCTTCACTAGAAGTAGTTACCTGTGGACCTTTTGGAATAGGGTTTCCTTCAGAATCAGTAAATCTTTCTGTTGGAGTAAATGTACCTGCACTTGTTGTTTCCTCAGTTGTTTCGCTTCTATTGTTAGTAGTAGTAGTCTTTTTTAACACAGGGAGACTTATTTTTACTGTACCTGATTCTAGTTTTATATCTGAAGCCTTTAGCCCAAATGCCTCTAAATACGGCAGTAGCTTATCTCTAACCTTGTTAAAATCCTCTTGGCTGTTAACTTCTATATTTTGAAAATTTCCTTTTACAACCGGAATGCCAAGTTCGTTAACAATTGCATCCCCATTAATAGCAACTGTATTTGTTATTATATTGCCTTTCTCATCATACTGCAACTCATAACCTCTGTTCAATTGTTGTGCCCAAACTCTCAAGCCATCAGTAGATATGCTTGTTTTCTCTGTATATTCATGCCCCGCTGGTAGCATGGATTGAACTCCAGACATCATTGTTTTAAAATCTTCTTTATTTCTTGAAGGATTTTCAAACTTGGAGCTCCATTTGTTTGTAGGTTTGCCATTTTCGTATAGCCTATAATACCCTACATAAGACCCATCATTTTTACCTGTTACTACAACATCTAAATCACCTGTTTCTGGGTTTGAAAATTCAACAAACTCTATTCCGTTTATTTCTATTACAGCTGTTGGTACTGGGACTGCGTCACTTTGAGAGATCATTTCACCTACACTTTGTGAAGGATTTCCATCCTTGTCAATGACCCTATTACCATTTTCATCTAAGTCCTCCAGAAATAAACTTTTGTTTTTTATTCTATCTCTAACAGATTTTGTTGTTTTATTGCCATTTACATTTTCTTTTTGTTGGTTATTTAAAGCAGCTAATTTTTTGTCATATTTAGCATTTATTTTACCTTCATGTTCTTCGTTTATTTTGTCTAACTCAGAGCTAACTTGATTACCTTCTCTACTAATAAATCCAGTTGAATTATTAATAATTTTATCAAATATTATTTCAGCATTTTTATTATCATAAGTTTCAGTTATTACTTTTCTAATTTCTTGCATTGCAGAAATATAGTTTTCTGTATTAATATCGTCTCTTATATTTCCGAGTTTACTCGCATATTTATTTCTAATAATATCGATTTGTTTACCAGCAAAAGGATAGCTTGCTGTTAATGCTTGTAATAAATAGTCTGTACTAAGTATAACACCTCTTCCTCCTGTAAATAAATAATCAGAAGCAATAACCCCATAACCTGCCGTAGTTTGTGTATCTAATTCTTCTTTTCTTCTTGCTTCTATTTCTTCTTCAGTTGTTTCAAGGACTCTTGTTTCTTCTTCAGTTGTTTTATTACCATTTACATTTACTTTTTGTTGTTTATCTAATTCAGCTAATTCTTTGTCGTATTTTGCGTTAATAGAATCAATTATAGGTTGAGCATCATAAGCAGCGTTTATCTCATCGTCTGATATGTTCTTATTTATTCTTTTTAAATTACTCTCAAACTCACTTTTAGAATCACTTTTTCCACGGTACATTTGAATTGACTCAGCATAACTATCAAGATGACTATTCTCACCATTAGGCTGATAATTCAAACTGTAAATAGTAGAATTATCTTCCTGTTTTATAATTTTAATTACATAAGGAGCTTTTTTATTAATCTCATTCCTTCTTTTCTTTTTTATATCAGCTTTTTCAGCTTCTACCTCACCTAGAAGATTAGCCTCTCCTATTTCTTCTGTTTCAAGGTCTCCTGTTTCTTCTTCAGTTGTTTCATTACCATCTGTATTGCTTGTTCCCGTTGTTCCGGATTCAGTACCTGTTTCTTCTTTACTATCTGTGTCATCTGTATTAATATTATTTTCTATTAAACTATCAATAATTGTTTCTCCTTGGTTTGTAGACGGAATGTCGTTTTGTTCTAAAATAAGACGTTTTAGTTTACCTGCACTCATAGCATTAATCTCCTCTACTGTATAATCTTGGTCTAATAACTTAGATAACATCTCAGGATTTAAACTTTTAGCATTTGTTTCTATCTCTGAATTTTTGTCATAATAATCCTCAGTAATTGGTCCACCGTTATTGTCAACCCAGTCTTCAAACTCACGAGTAAAATTTGTGTTAGTTAAAGTGTCTAAGTCTCTTCCTACCGCATCCCCCTTTGATACCGCATTTTTATATGCTTCAATAAGTAGATCTATGAGGGCTTTAGGAGAGCCGTTTAACAATTGCTCGTCCTCGTCATTTTCATCCGTCTCTTCATCATTTACAGCTTGAACTTCATCATTGGTTACACCTGAGTTTTGACTAGGTGTAGGAACAGGATTTTTTACTGGAACAGGCTCTTCCAAGTTCTCTGTTTTTATTTTTAATTCTACAATAGAAACAATTTCATTGTAGACATTGTTTTGAATAAGAGGTAATCCGTTTTTAATATTAAAACTGTTAAACAAATTTACTACACTATCTACAAATTTACTCCAAGCAGTGTCTGTTTTTTTAGTAGATGTTACTTGTACAAGAACTTTTTGAAATAAATGATTAGCAAAACTTTCTTTTATGAAGTCAACATTGCTATTCAATCCTTTCCAGGAACGCTTAATGATTTTTGTAGGATCGTCTTTATTCTCTTCATTATTTTTTTTAATAAATTCATCTACTTGTTCTCTCAGCTCGCTTACTTGTTTATTAAATTCTTCATCTTCAGTTAAAGCCTTTTCAGTAAGTTTCTGCATTTCATTTTTAAGAATACTTTCTTCAAGTGAATAAAGACTATTGGTAAAGTTAGATGAAGAGTATCTCGCATCGATTAAACTTTTT
>Ga0209284_10002596_pt1 | contig 24202 bp, 20 predicted proteins | sample FRY03_FD_187211 | JGI IMG/M metagenome (GOLD analysis project Ga0209284, IMG submission 187211) | Freshwater microbial communities from Lake Fryxell liftoff mats and glacier meltwater in Antarctica - FRY-03 (SPAdes) (version 2) | ecosystem: Environmental > Aquatic > Freshwater > Ice > Glacier...
AGGAGAAGTTGAATCGAAGATTCATGGAAGTGATCGGTCACGAGGCCCCCGCAGAAGCCCTTGCAAGAAGCAGAAAAAGAAAAGGACCTCGTTCTAATTGAGACCGTGCGGTAGGCAACCAACCTTTGTTTGCGGCGGTTGTGAATACGACTTGCGAGGGTGCGGTGTGTTTAGCGCGCCTTGTCCGGAATGTGGCAGCGAGCTTCGCCGCACCGAGGTGCCTGCGTTTGATACATCGCCCTTGGGACGATGGATTCTGATTCCCGGAGTGCTACTCCTTCTCGGTGCGGCAGCGTGTGCTGCGTACTCCGCCTTGTTTATTTTCTTTTGGACTGTTGACGCGTTCACCTGACTCCTTGCGCTCGGTACGGCGATGAGTGCGTTGCAGCGCATCTTCCATCGTGATGCGACGACTTCGCCCAATGCTGCAAATGTATAGGTATACCACCCGCCCGCTGACAGCGGGAGCAGACGGACATCCTTCTGCCCGGGGAGGTCTGAATCAACTGGCACGAGCCTGAGTTCTCCGCCCACGCGCCGCAAGCAAGTCGGGTCACGCTCGCCAGCGCGGCGAACACGACTCGTCTCCTGCAGCAGATCCTGCTGCGGCGCCGATGAGAGCGACCCGGTCACGAGGCCGGATGAATTCCCTTTCCGCTAGGGCACGGCGGGCGTCGTCGACAGCGGGGTCGTGCAGCTCATCACGTGGAGGTCGTGACAACCGGCGGCCTCAATCCCGACATTCGCGACGCGGTCATGCGGGAAGTGCGATATACCGCGTAGCAACGCGTTGCGTATCAGCGACATCCTGGACGCGGCCGCTCGCTGAACAATGTTGGTGGTGCTTGATGAACATACGCACGAGAATCTGGCGCTTGAAGTATCGCGGCACATGAAATGTCGCGCCGTGATCGCAGTGCTTGATGAACTGACTGCGATACGCGGCGCGGCGAAAAATATTCGCAGCGACAACAGACCAGAGTTCATCGCGCATGCACTGCAACGATGGTGCAGCGAGAGTGGCACGAACGCGCTGTACATCGAGCCAGGTGCGCCGTGGCAAAATGAAATCGTTGAGAGCTTCAACGGAAGGCTGCGCGACGAGCTGCTGTCGAGCGAGATTTTTGAGTCACTCGCCGAAGCAAAGTATCTCTGCAATCGCTGGCGATTGGATTACAACCATCGACGCCCGCAGCGAGCGCTTGGCAATCAAACGCCGGCGGAATGTGCGAGCAAGTGTGATGAAGGAGCATTGTTGCGCAGTGAACCGCTGGCAGTCAGGGAAAAGGCTTGACGCGTGGACGGATGAAACTAGAATCCAAAAACCTCATCAAAAACCTCCTACGGGGTGGTCCTGATGTGGGGTACTGGTCACATCCCAACAAGGAAACTTGAACATGAACACCGCTCCTCCAAACTTTCCAAACGCAAGCGCAACGGACGAACAAACTCGGTGGCCGAAAGTGCTGGGAACGATTGCGATCGTCTTCGGTTTGTGTGGCGCGCTCCAAGGCTTGTGCGGAGTGGCGTCCGTCTTCGCAATGGGTCCGATCACCCAGATGTTGGGGAAGTTCACACCCGCGACCGCGGGAGGGCCAACCCTAGAATCAACTTTAGCGGTCACGCAGAAGTTTGCGGCATGGGCCATCGCATCGAATATCTTCGCCGTGCTGGTCGCCGTGCTCTTGATCGTTGGTGGCGCACGACTCATCAAGCGCCGTGCGAAGTGCCGCGGGACAATTCTGCTCTGGGGTGGACTCAAGTTTCTCGTGGCTGTGGTTGCTGTGGTCCTGGGCTATCTCTCCATGCAAGAACATGCGTCGCTTGCCAGCGGCCCGTCCGCACCTGGCAGTGCCATGATGCAAGGGGTTGCGATGTTCTCACTGGCGTTCTCATTCCTCTGGTTACTCGCACTGCCCGTCTTCATGGTTGTTTGGTTCAGCCGCCCACGCATTCGCGATGAAGTCGCTGGCTGGAACTGAAATACGGCACTGGATCGTCGGCCGCGATTGGGGCCCTGCCAGAAGGCAATTCCCTCAGCGCTCGACGATCGCGCTCTCGGCGCTGCGCAGTTCGTCGTAGAGCGTTGCTGCATCGGGCGCGAGACAGATTCTCTCGCGGGTGACGGCGTTTGAAAAAATTCGGCTCACTCGATGCAGCACCTGAATGTGCTCGGTGATCTTGTCGGGTGGCGAAGCGAGCAAGACAATCAATCGGACTGGTCGAAGGTCGATCGAACCAAATTCAATCGGCACACTGAGCCGTCCGATGGCGATCGCTGACCGTACGACACTCGCACACTTTCCGTGCGGAATCGCCAAGCCTTCGCCGATACCGGTCGATCGTTGCTGCTCGCGTTCCCAGACAGATCGCTTGAAAATTTCTGGATCACTCACCGCACCGACAGATGCCAGCGCATCGACCAACTCGTCAAGCGCCGCGCGGCGTTCAACCGAGACCATCGGGACGCGAATGGCGCGAGGGTCGAGGATGTCCGTGATGGAGAGGTTCATGATCAAGGAGCGGCAAGCATAGCGACCTCATGGGCAGATTGAAATCGCAAAGCCAAAGATCGATACGCACCGCAGCACCGCGCCGCTCAACGATTCACTCGTGAATTTGCGTCGCTCTGATTTCAGCCGCACGCTGCTCAGCGCGCTTCTGTTCTTGTTCATTTCCTAGTGCACTGTGCGCTTCCGCAAGACGGTCGAAAATGGTCGGCTCGTTGGGAACGATCTCGATGAATTGTGTGAGCAATTCGATGGCGTCTGCTGCGCGGCCAAGACGAATTTGCCCAAGGGCGATCGCTCCAACAATGAATGGATTGTTTGGATCCTTCGACAGCGAGACTTCTGCGATGCGGATTCCCTCTTGGACTTCGTCGACCGTACCTCGCTGAATCAGCAACATCGCCAATCGTCGGATTGCAAAAGAAGACACGCCATCGTCGCTGGCGACTTGCCGGGCGATTGCGATTGCGTCGTCATCGCGGCCTTCGCGCATCAGCCAAGTCATGTGCTCCTCGGTCGAAGAAAACCATTCAGGATTTTCGGCGCGCACTGAGCCAAACCATTCGTCCGATTCCTGCACGCGTCCCTGCAATCGAATCACTCGGCCCATCAAGAGCGCGACCATCTCCTGTGGATTGCGTTGCCACATCGTGCGGAGAATTGATTCGCTTTCTTTCAAGTCATCCAAGACAGCGTGCAACCACACCAAGCGAAGTTTGACCGCCTCATCGCGAACCGGGAAAAGAGCCAATCCACCCGACCCGATCGAAAGCGTCGGTTGATAGAGTCTGATCGCTTCGCTTGCAGCCGCCTTCATTTGTGGCGCAACTTCCGTGCGGTCTTTCGAGAAGACTGCCTCCTCTGACAACTGCACGACCATATCTTGTCGATAAGCGATCCAACCGTACAGATTCACGCACAGAGAATCGGCAAGTCCAAGTGTGACGCACGCGGTGATCGCCAACCATCCCACGCCAGCGGGCGCAATGCGGCGATTGCGCACGAAATTGATGCGGTGAAAACCGGTGGGAATTCGTCGCAGAATCTGCGAAGATTTCCAAGCCATGAACGCAAAGCACGCAGCAATTCCAGATGCGAAGAGCAGCGGCACTGTTGACTTCCCGGCGCTTTCACCAAACGGGAAATAGACGGCATAGAACCCAAAGAGCGCGGTGGTGAGCAACGCCCATTCTCCGGTCCATGAAAGATCCCACTTGCTCGGCTCTTTGGGTTTCTTGGCAACCGCGATGGACGGCTTGCCGAAACCAAAGTAGAGCGCTTCCTTTGGACAGACCGTGATGCAGTCACCGCACTTCATGCACCCAGGGTCGACAACCATCCCATAATTGGCGACTTCTTCATGGACACGCACATTGGATGTGCAGACTGCGGTGCAGTGTCCGCATCCTTCGCAAGCATCGGTGACGCGAATGCGACCGATGGCAAGTTCATCGAGTGGCGCGAAAAATCCGCCGTAAGGACATGCGTATGTGCAATAGCCTTTATTGCCTAGGAAATAAACGGTCAAGAAGCCACACACCAAGAGGAATGGAATCGCCAACATCAATCCGGGAAAGATCGACCAGTAATTGGTGGTTGTCATCTTCCACGAAAGCGACATGGGAAGAAGATCTGGTTGCAGAAATGGCGCGATTGCGAATCGATAAACCGCTGGCCAAAGAAACATATAACTCGCAAGCGCGATTGGAATAAACCTCAGTAAGCGCGAACGAAATTGCTTGGGGCGAATATTGATCCGGCGCAAGAGCCTCGAGCACCAATCCTGCAAGAGCAAGATGTGGCAACCCCAACCGCAAAACCAGCGTCCCATTATTGCGGTGGACAGCATTGCCACCGTGAAGAAGATGAAACCGGCCGTGATGGAACCATTCTTGATGGTTTCCATCGCTTCGCTAGGCTCGACTGGTGCGATCGTCACGCCCATGACCAGCCACTGCACAACATGAACGATCATCAACACTTGAACGACGATGAGGACGGTGAAACGGCGCACGGTCATCCGCGATTTTCGGATTGGTTGGCTCACCGGCACTGAGCAGGTTCTCGCTCGATCGAGAATCGGAAGTGACACTGAAGCATTGCGCATCGATGTGATATTAGGCTTCGAGCGCACTGCGACTCTCCTATACTGGCGACGCTCTATGGCGCGCGACTACTACGAGGTGCTGGGAATCGCTCGAACTGCGACGGGCGACGAAATTCGTCGCGCACATCGCAAGCTCGCGAAGGAATTCCATCCAGACAAGAACAAATCCACCGATGCGCCCAAGCGATTCAGCGAGATCCAAGAGGCGTATGACTCTCTTTCAGATGCGCAGAAACGCACGCAATATGACCAATTCGGACACTCGGGCGCTGGAAATCCATTTGGGGGCGCGGGCGGGCGCGGTCAGGGCGGTGGCGCAGCGTGGCAGAATGTCGACCCGGTTGACCTCGAAGAGATGATGCGCGGGTTCGGCGGCGGCGGCGGCGGCATCGGCGATTTTTTTCGCAGCGGTGGTGCGCAGAGTCCGCGCGGTGGACAGTCTGGTCGTGGAAGTCGAACCGCCGCGCAGCCTGGACAGAATGTGGAAGTTGAGGTGACCGTCGACTTCATGACCGCGGCCGTTGGCGGAACGCGAAGTGTTCCCCTTCGCGATGCGCAGGGGAAAAATAGTTTGATCGATGTGCGCATTCCCGCCGGTGTTGCCAGCGGTGGTTCATTGCGCGTTGCGGGCAAGGGTCACGAAGGCGGCGGTGGTGCGCTTGCTGGCGATCTCATATTGTCGATCCGTGTTGCGGCGCATCCTTGGTTTTACCGCGACGGCTTGGATGTCTCGATTGATGTGCCGATCACAATCGTCGAAGCTGCACTTGGAACTTCGGTTGATGTTCCACTGCTGAAGGGTTCGGTTGCTCTTCGCATTCCACCCGGTACCGCAAGCGGCAAGAAACTTCGTGTGGCGGGCAAAGGAATCGCTGCGGCGAACAAGGCGGCTGGTGATTTTTACGCCGTCATCCAAATCGTCGCGCCACAATCGCTTGATCCCGCCGATGCGCTGACGCTCAAGATGTTGGGCGAAAAACTGCCAAATCCGCGCGAAAATCGCTGGGTTTAAACATTTATCGATAACGAGTCACCGCATGCAAAATCGTGCGACGCACCGTTTGTGAATCTGCGATCACAGACCACTCCAGTTCATGCGCAACAAGCACGCGCGGATGTGTGCCGTGACGCTCGGCAGCCTTCGCAGGGGCAGCGACATTCTCGATGCTGAAAGACTGCTTGAATCGGCGCGCCTTGCGAACTCTGCGCGACGGCCCGCGCAGAATCGCCAGCGATCCGGTGCCACCGATCCGCTCGACCCAGCGGCGCGGTTGACCCACTCCCACGACTTCACCAAGCAGGCATTCAAAAACTTCCGGTATCACCCCTCGACGCACGACGATGCGGCGATCGGTCAAGACATAAAGACGCACCAGCCAGTCAACTGTTTGCCACGCGGCGCGCGCGAGAATGATCGCGACAGATGCGAGCAAAGCTCCGCGGAAATCCCAGGGAATCGATGGGTCGATGGTTGCGATCATCAACGCCGCCCCAGCTGCGGCGGCGGCGGGAAGTGCGCGCATGCTCGTCGAGACGATGAACCACGCACTTGGACGAATCATCAATAGGACAGTCTCATCTTCACGCAGCAAACCCGACAAGGCTGTCGCTGCGACATCGCCGCTCGCGATCGCAGGACTCACTGCGTGGATCTCGCTCGAATGCCATCCTCGCCGAGAACGCCGACAAATGGCATGTTGCGGAATTCGTCGTTGAAGTCGAGGCCATAGCCGACGACAAAGACATCTGGAATATCAAAGCCAATCATCTCGCACTGCGTTGAGAGCGCGGGTTCGCGTTGCTTGCGCAACAAGACGCACGCACGCAATGAAGCGACGCCAAGCGGCGCGAGATTTTCACGAAGCAGACGGAGCGTTCCTCCCGAGTCAAGAACCTCATCGACAATGATGACATGCTTGCCCGCAAGATTTTTCGGCAATGTCGATGCAAGCACCGCTCCTTGACTGACTGTGGCTGCGCCATACGAACTGACATTCACCATTGAAATGGCGACACGCGTTGGAATCGCGCGCATCAGATCGGCGGCAAAGACAATCGCACCCGTCAAGACTGCGATGAGCACCACATCTTTTCCATCGGCGTATTCCTGCGCGAGTTCGTGGCCAAGTTCACGCACTCGACGCGCGATCGATGCTTCGTCAATCAGCATGCGCTCGATGCCTTGCTCTCGCCAATAGGAAGGAACCAGTGGTGCATTACTCATGATTCTCTCCCGAGTCGACGCAAGATCATGGCTTGCGCTGCTTTGCCGTCGACGGATCCTCCGGCTTGTTTCACAACCGCGCCGACGATACGGCCAATCGCAGCCATCTTGCCCGCACGAACATCTTCGGCTGCCTGGGCATTGCCTGCGATCGCGGCATCGACCCACGCTTGCATTTGCTCTGCATCGTTGCTCACCAACAAACCTGCGCGCGATGCGAGATCACCAATCCCATCTGGCGATTCGCACGCCAGTCCAAACAATTGATCGGCTCCCTGAGCAGAGAGCGAACCAGCTTCACGCAGCGCGATGATGTCAGCGATCTGACGAGGCGTGATGCCCAGATCAACAACCGCAACGCCCTTCTCGTTCGCTCGCCGCGCGCCCGCATTGAGCACAACCTTGGCGACAGCGACTGACGCGGCGCTTCCACCAGCCGCGGCGACTGATGCATCGAAGAAATCACAGAGCGATGGAAGGTCCATCAATTGCCGAAGGTCTTTCTCGCCAATTCCGGCTGCGATATATCGATCTCGACGAATCGATGGCAATTCCTTCATCTGCGCGCGAACCGTTGCCATCCATCGCTCATCCACTTCGACTGGAACAAGATCGGGATCTGGGAAATATCGATAGTCATGCGCGTCTTCTTTCTCGCGCTGAAGGACCGTCACCATGGCAACATCGTCCCATCCTCGCGTCGACTTCATGCCGCGCCCTTGCTCGCGACCACTCTCGATCCACTCTTTCGCTTGCCGATCGTTCTCGTGATCAATCGCTCCACGCAAGGCGCGAAAGGAATTGAGATTCTTGATTTCGTTGATGGGGGTGCGCACTTCGCATCCATCCGAAAGCGTGAGCGCGAGATTCACATTGGGTTCGAAGCGCATGTGCCCCTTCTGCATGATGCCCTCGGTCACGCCCAGAAAGCGACAGACATTGCGAAGATCCTGCGCAAAAATAACCACTTCTTCAGCGGTGGAAAAATCTGGCTCGGTGACGACTTCGAGCAGCGGTGTTCCCGCACGGTTGAGATCGACCAGCGATCCTTCGAAGTGCGCACCACCAGGCAGGTCATGCACAAGTTTGCCTGTGTCCTCTTCGAGATGCGCCCGCACGATGCCGATGCGCTTCTTCGAACCATCGGCCAGCGTGATATCAAACCAACCGCCCGCGCACAGCGGCATGTCGTACTGGCTGATTTGATATCCCTTGGGCAAATCAGGATAAAAATAATTCTTGCGATCCCACTTGGATATCGCTGCGATGGTGCTGTTGAGAGCGAAACCGACCATCATCGACATCTCAATCGCCCTGCGATTCATCACTGGCAGTGCGCCGGGAAGCGCGGCCACGACTGGATCCACGAGCGTGTTGGGAGCGGCATCGAAAAAATCGGGGTGTGCCAAGTTTGGCGCACTAGTGAACATTTTGGAACGCGTCGCTAATTCGATATGAATTTCTAGACCCACAATCAGTCGCGAATGCACGATGCTGGGACGAGTCGTTGCGGTCATCGAACGAATGATACGAGTTACAAGGACAATTTGATGACGCAACGCGCGCTGTGATGGCGCGCTGTGATGGCGTCCTGTGATAGCGTAATGCCGTGCGTTCGATGATCCACACTGCAATGCTGCTGGCGATTTCGTGCGCCGTGAACGGTCAGACAATTCCAGACAATGCGCCGCAGACTGCAGAGCCTGCAGCGATTCGTCCGCACGATCCAGCGCAAGATGTTCCGCAGCGACCACGGCGCACGCCATCGCGTGCGCAGCCCGCCTCCGCCAGTGACTCGCCTAATGTCTCGCCGCGCTCGCGCGCATCTGCTGATGGACAAGCTGATCCCAATGCCCGCGCTGTAACGATTCCAATTGCATCGATGCGATCCGTGCACTTGTATTCATCTGCGAAGGGGCCACTCGAAATCTCCATTCGCAGGGGCGACGAAAACGAATCTCTCACACTCATGCTGATCGACCCCGCAGGTGAAGTGCTTGGGATGGGCGCGGCAATTCCCGGCCGAATTGATTTGATGCAAGTGATCCCAGGTATCGCCTCCTTGCAGCGCGCCGCGTGGCTGCAGTTAGTGAAAGATGATCAACCACTTGGATCGCCCATTGTTGTCCAACCGGTTCGCGAACCTCCACCAGTGCGAACGATGCGAACAACACGACCCGGGGGCACGGCAGCCTTCACCAAGATCATTGGATGGGGAGATCAACCGCTTGATGCCGACGATCACACAATCGACGAAGCACGAAAGACATGGATTGCGGGCGATCCTCCGATTATTTCTGGATTCAAGCTCTATCCAGAGATGGACATTCTCATCCGCACCGATCACGGCGAAATTCTCGTTGCGCTCGCACCCGACGACGCGCCCAACACCGCATGGAACTTCCGAACTCTCGCACGCGATGGCTTCTATAACCACGGCGGATTTCACCGCATTGTTCCAGCTGATCGTGAGGGACGGCCATTTGTGATTCAAGGAGGCGATCCGACCCTGACTGGAAACGGTGGACCAGGATTCGCCTTGACACTCGAGCCGAGTTCACTCATGCACGACTATGGAGTGATCTCGATGGCGCGAGGCGATGAACCGCATTCAGCAGGCTCGCAGTTCTTCTTCGCACTCGGCCGCGAGGCGACTGCGCGACTCGACGGGCAATACTGCGCATTCGGTTATGCAGTGTCGGGTGCGCGAGCAATCGACTCAATCGCAGCGACTCCCATCGCCGATCTGTCCGAAGGGCGACCCGCGAAAATTCCAGTGATTCTTTCGATGCAGTTGGTGCCATCCCCTGCTCGAATGCCAGGGATTGACCGACGATCCGATCGCATCAAGCCTCTCGCCAAAGCGGGCGAGGTGCCTGCGACTGCGCGGTGAATCGAGTTGATTGTGGCGCGCTCGATTGGCCACAGCGTGATTTTGACAACGCCGCCGACGACATATTTTCAGAGCGAGCGCTTAAAGCGTGTCATACTTATCGCGCCGTCCGCGCGATTTTTCCACAGGATATTTGCGGGAATTCATGGCGATCTTCTCGTGCCCAGCCTCGATGAGGTCAATGTCGAATGCATCGGCCATCAGCACGCAGAACAGCAAACAGTCCGCGACTTCTTCCCGCACTTTTGTCGTCGCCGCCGCATCGGTCGTCATCGCGCGCGCCTCATCGGTCGTCTTCCAGAGAAAAATCTCGAGCAACTCGGCCGCCTCAAGGCTCAATCCTTCCGCAAGATTCTTGGGATCATGAAACTGCTTCCACTCGCGCGCATCTCGAAAGGCAAGCATCGCACTGCGCAACTGCTCGTAGCGATCGCCGCCGCCCGCGAGGGAATCGCTCAAGACGCGGTGACCTTGATCATCTTTGGCGGGTTCTTCGGCTTTCCGCTCTTATCGCACGACAGCGCCGCAATTTTCTCGACCGTCTCCATTCCAGAAGTGACCTTTCCAAAGGCTGTGTACTCGCGGTCAAGATGTTTGCAACCATCGCGGCTGAGACAAACAAAGAACTGACTTCCCCCACTATCAGGATCTGCCGAACGCGCCATCGACAACACTCCAGCCTCGTGCGGGCGATTGTTGAATTCGGCTTTCACGGTCCAACCAGGTCCGCCCATGCCGTTGCCTTCGGGGCATCCACCTTGAATGACAAAACCCGCCAATATTCGGTGGAAGATGAGACCGTTATAAAAACCACTCTTCGCCAGCTTGGAAAAATTCTCGGCGTGCTTGGGCGCAACATTGCTCCAAAGTTCAACTTCGAAATTACCCAGCGATGTTTCGATGCGTGCGGTGGGAAACGGTGCGTTGGTCTTTGCCATGGGGCGGAGAGGATAGCACTCCACGCCGCGAGCGATGATCGCCGCTTGCGGGGCGAAGAGCGCACGAGCAATCACTATGGGCCGATCCACTTGCCAGCGCCGAGCACCTGCGATCGCACGGGACGCAAATAGTTTCGACCCTCGAAGACTGTGATGTCTCCGGTCAACATGACTGACAGCGGAGTCGAACTGCTGCGCGCAGATGCAATGAGCTCGGACAACTTTGCACATGGCAGAAGGTCAAGCGCAACATCACCATCATCGCGATGTCCCGATGCGAAGATGAATCGCCAGCCGCCCGTCACTGGATCGCGGGTCATCGTCCCGCGCCGACTCTGGATTCTCATCGGCGGCATGACCAGCATGACCGGCATGACCGGCATGCCCAGCATGACCGGCCCCTGCGGTGCAGCCGCTAAGCCAGAATTCATCGCCGCGGGTTGCGTGCGCGCTTCAATTGGTGGCATCGCTTCTGCATTCTCATCGCCAGCGGCGGCGACGGTCATCGATGGTTGTTCAATTCCAGCAGGAGCAGCGGCGGCAACTGGCGATGCATCGGCACTCGAAGGCACGACTCCAACGCGCGCATTGAGCCGCCGCTCAAGATCCTGCGCAAATGTTTCAGGATTGACCGCATTTTCTGCGCTGGCTGGCACGACCGGCATTGCAGCAGCCCCGCTCGGCGCTGTTGAAATTGCCACAGTCGGCGCGCTAGCCAAGCCTGCGGCCTGCGCCCGAGCCGAAACCTTCGCACCCATTTCAATCGCGGCCTTGGAACCCGGCGCCACCAAGAATGAACGAACGGATGGCTGGATGATTCGATCCACAGGCGCGACAAATGTTGGCAAGAGAAAATTCCTGCCGCGAAAGACCAAGACTTGTCCGCTGAGTTCGAACATCGGCGCGGAACTTCCATCCTTCACCGAAGCAAGATGCAGCATGATCATGTCCGCAAGCGGTTCGGCTGGTAAGAGAATCAACTTTCGATTTGATGCGCCATCCACACGGTCGAGAAGTTCGAACATCCATACGCCGAAAAATTCGTCGCGGCAGAGGGAACCTGTGGCGCGAATGAGAAATCCTCCCTCTGGAATCACAGGAGCTAGAAATGCACCCGATGCGCGAATTTCCGCGGCTTCTTGCGCAGGCGTGATCGCGGATCCCAAACTCGCCGCGGCTGGCGGCTCAACATCCGAAGCGCCGATTTTGTCGACCGATGGAAGAGCGAGCACAGGATCGATCGGCGCAGATGGCGCGGGTTGATCGGGTTGGACAGGTGGCGTGACTGGCGTGACTGGCGTGACTGGCGCAGGTGGCGTGACTGGCGCAGGTGGCGTGACTGGCGCAGGTGGCGTGACTGGCGCAGGTGGCGCAACAGGCGACTGCGCCGCTGCAACCGCGCACATCAATGAACACACGAGAATTCGCGCGAGCAAGATCACGCTGGTTCGACGGTGACACAGAGTCCGCGGCTCTGCAGGCGTTCGCAAATTAACTCCGCATGCTCGCGGTGCGAATTCGCAACGGTCGAAGCTCCTTCGTGATGAATCTCGTTGGTCTTCAAGACCGCAACACTCATCTCGAGGCGGGCAATTTCTCGCAAGCATCGAATGACAAAGTCGAAAGTATTGGTGTCATCGTTGTGAACCACCACTGACCACGGACCAAGCGGTCCAGCGACGAGGGGCTTAGGGACGACGATCGTTTCAACGGCGATTTCTGTGGATTGGCTCATGCCGACCATCATATGCAAATACATCGCAAACTGAAAACTTTTCTCCGTTTGACGGCAAGGCGGTTACACGCCAACATACCGATCCCTTGGCCGAGTACCCAAGTGGCCCAAGGGGACGGATTGCAAATCCGTTATTCGTGGGTTCGAATCCCACCTCGGCCTCTTCAACCGCCCTGACCTCGCGTCGGGGCGGTTGTCTTTTCGCCACCCGACACACGCTCATCGGCTCTGCCAGTTATGGCTTCGCGTTGGCGCTTGGCGCGTGGAGCGCAAGGCCCTTGTCAATGTGCCAGAGACTGCTTGCGATGCAGGTCAGCAGACCCACAATGATGAGCTTGAAAATTATTTGACACCACAGCCGGCCCTTGCAGCACGAGCAAGAGCAAGAACTTTTCGTTGTGCAACACGATTGACCGCTTCCTGTTTCCATAGAGTCTCCTTGGTGAGCGAACGAACCCGACAGTCCATCCATCGGCGATTGAGATGAACCAACTTGATTGGATGAACCAAAAAGAAGCCAAGTCCCGCGCAAATGGGTGCGGGGCTGCACAATTGGTCTGCTTTACCACGCGGCGAGCAAGAGTGCCAAATCAGAGCCTGCGACGATACCGTCGTTATCAATGTCAGCTGCAGCGTTTGCGGATCCCCATGCGCCGAGCAGTATTGCGAGATCAACGCCGTTGACAACACCGTCGTTGTTGATGTCGGCTGGAATCGCTGGCGGCGGCGTGTAAATCACAATGAGTTGCGGAGCGTTCACACCTAACTCATGCGCATCAAATTTCTTGACAGAATGCAACGCGACTTCGTTTCCAATGACTCCCCATCCGAAATTCGTCGTTGGTTGATCAACCCATTGCTGAACATCGGCGACCAATCGAGCCACCGATCCCCATGTGTACCACGCAACCGAGGTAACACTCTTCGAGGCGCTTACTACTGAACTGAAATCGCCGCCGGGAGTCGTCCACGGTTGGCCAGGATAGAAACGGCTGGTCCATGTTGCGTCGCCCGACATTGCGGGGGCCCCACCGCCACCAAAGCCAAACGATGCGCCTTCGCCCCACGACATCAGCGCGCGCTTGAGATTGATAGTGGCCGCTATCGACGATCCCGCCTGGCTCAAGTAAAGCTTCAACTGCACACTCGTAACGACTGATCCCGGGGGAATCGACTGGAAATCGAATTGAATGAGACCGCGCCGAAGAGTTCCGTAACCATTTTCGCCAACTCGACCGACATAAAAACTGTACGCCGCTCCAAGGGCGAGTTCAGGACCAGGATCTGAAATGAGAGTCACATCTTTGAGTGAATTGAGCGTGACAGTGTTCGCGCGAGCATGCCCCGCGCCCAGGATTGACAAGCCAATTGCGAAGATGGCTGAATAAAAACGCATCATCCAGTCCAACTCGAAAGGAGGGTCGCCAAATCAAATCCGCCAACACTTCCGTCGTAATTCAGATCGCCAATTCCCGAGCCGCCCCAGTTGCTGAGAATGAACGAGAGATCACTTCCATTGACCGCCCCATCGCCATCGATGTCGGGTGCATAGAGAGTTCGCGCAGTCACAACGATGGAAACTGTTTTTTCGACAAATCCGCCATCCGAATCCATACCGCGCAGTGTGATTGTGTGCGTGCCAACTCCCAATGAAGCAACCAATATCTGTCGACCAATTCCAATCGCGCCCGCAATCGAAGATGTCCATGTGAACGCGCTATCTGGCAGAAATTGATCTTCAAGATCCCATCCAGAGGCATGCAAGAGAACCGATGCGCCAAATGGATACGACTGGTTGGCGTTTGGTGAAATCAGATGAATGTCTGGATTGTTCAAGAGCCAAAAACCAGACCAATCACCGCCGCCAGCGATCGAGCCTTCGCTCGCACTCGCTTTGCCGAAACGGCCAAATGCAGCGGGCATTTCAGCGTCCACGACATTCAGCCCATCGTTCACTCGCACTTTGACGATCCCCTGCCCAGTCGGCGCAACTGGAATATCACAGAGCGAAAAACGCAGGGTGGATTGCGTCTGATTGACTCCAATCGCCGACCAAGATTGGCCTCCATCGCGGCTATAGAGCACATCTGCGCTCAGTGCATCGCCGTCCTTGTCTGTTGCGCCCCAAAACAATTCGACGCATGGTGCGCCGGCCTGATGGCTCGCAACACCGAGACAGTCGATCGGTCGGCTTCCCAGAAAATTCACATGCGGCACCGATGCTGTGCGGATGCGCGTCGCGAGCAATCGCCCGGTCCGTACGGCGCGCAGATCAATCCGCGCTGGCGATTCATTGGCGACCGTGGCGGGAATCAGAATCGATACTGGTGACTGCGGATGCAAATGCGGACGACCGTTGCGGCACTCCGCGCACGATTCGCGACTTGTGGCCGAGCGCCAACGAATACTCGACAGCAGATTGCCACGCGCTCCAAATGATTGCAGCAAGACATCGCCGTTTGGATCATCCGTGGTCGGCGACGCCAGATCAATTTGATTCACCGGGAACAAATTAATCTTGTCGGCTTCGTGAATATATGCGCCGCTGATTTGCAACACGCGCTGCGCATCCGATGCTGGATTTTCTCCACCACCTGGCGGCGCAAACGCAGTGCACTGCGAGCGGGTGTCGTTCAGGCAATCGAGGTATGTGCTCGAATTCACCCATGCTTGGTTGGTCAACAATCCAGCGACCATGACATCGCTTTGGCTCGTCGCATGCGTCTGCGCAAGATTCAGCGGACTTGCCAGGTGATGCTCAACATCGAATCCAACTGTCAGAATCGTATTGCTCGTGTGGCTGAGTCCCCAGCAATGCCCGATTTCATGCGCAAATGTGCGCTGAAAACGCGATGACTCGGAGTTGCCAAATGCGCAATCACCGGGAATGCCAATCGCCTGGCCGTTGCCGCTGAAAGGATTGCCCGGCAACCATCCGTAGACAAATTCTGGACGCGCGTAACCCGCCGCTGGAATCTGGGTCAATCGAATCGTCCGCAAGGTGGACAGCAACGCCGCATTGCTCGAATTGATCGCCGTCGTCCAAGTCAGCGGGCCCAGCGGCGAGCGGTGATAATTCAAATCCGCCATCGCATAGATGCCACGCATGAACGCATCACCGATGCCCGGCTCAATCGTCGCGGCGACAGGTTGCCCACCGCCTGGCGTGTAGTTCACCGACACATATGCCACATCAAGTGTCTTGCGACACGAGAAGACCTTGTTGCTCAACAAATACACATTGTTCGCTTCGTTTGTTTCAGCGACGAGATTGCGTGGATCGACCACGACCTCGAAATCAACATCGCTGCTCACTGGCGCAACGATTGTGAAGTTGAGCGTGTTATTGACAGTGAAAGAGTTGGGCGCAATTGGCGCGCTGATTGGACCGTTGCGAGAGAAAAACGGCGAACCCGCCATCGGCACTCCACCGACATTCACTCTTAGCACTGCATCGACATTTGCCTGCGCGGTGGTCTGGCCCGTCACGGCGATCTTGACTCGAACCATTGTCGGGCGACCACCGACCAAAGTGGTCGTGCCGAACTGAGCCCCTTGGGTCAATTCGACGCTGGTGACTGCGAGGTCTACAGCCGATGCGCTACCGACAATCCCGGTTGCAAAAACAAGCGCAAGCAATTCGAACGATCGAACAAATCGCGGCCGTAGTGTATAGATCATTTATGCATTCGCCTGCGCAGCAGATTAGCCCCAATTGCCTAACAAAATGGCGAGATCGAGGCCATCCACCGTGCCCGATGAATTGATGTCCGCAGTTCCGGGTCCGCCCCACTGTGCCAGCAATTCAGCCAAGTCAGAAGCATTGACGAGCCCATCGCCATTCACATCGCCTGGTCGCGGCGGCGTGCCCACAGTGATCACAATGGAAAAACTCAGCGTGCCATCGCCTTCGCCTGGAACATTCTCATCGCTGACCAAGAGCGTGCCGTTGACGGTCGTTTGCCCAACGGGCAACCCAGTCGGATTCACCCGCAAGTGCAACATCGCCGGCGATTGGGCGATCGATGTAGGAAGCGCGCCAACCAATGAAACTGAAGACCCAACCGGAAATGAGATGTAGTCGGCGTCGAGCATCGACTGCAAAGTTCCCCAACCGAAATTATGCAAGGGCAGATCAAAATTCACTGGAACGCTCCCAGGCGCAACCGCAACAGGAACCGTGACGGTCGTGACGATGGATCCCGCTTGCCACGATGGCTTGGCGCGCGAGATGATCGAGCACTCCGCGGGCAAGATCACAGACGCATTCTGCGCACCTTCCGATGAAGTCGTGACCTGCGCCTGCACTTCATAGAGTCCAACGACTCCGGTGTTCAAAGTGAGCGTTGGGCTTGCAAAGTTGGGAGCAAGCGGCGCGATTCCGCTGGAAGATCCGGTGAATCCGCTCGCTCCAGTCACGGTGTAATCAAGTTCGTCGGCGCCCACAACAACCACGACCGCCGCGATGTTTTTCACCTGCACGATTGTCTGCACGAATGCTCCCTGAATGACTCGCAACGGGACAAACCCGAGCGTTGCGCTCATCACTGCAGGCACCTGATAATCAACCAAGATCGGAATGTGATCTGAAGCATTAAAGAGATCTAGCGCAAGCGCGTTGGATCGTGCTGATTCACCAGGGAAATATGAATTGCCGTTGGTGTTGATTGCAAGGTTGTAATGCAGACCGTCATTGCCGAAGGATCGATAGGTTGCAGCAATCATGCTGATTCCCTCACCGTCAATATTTGCGCCGGTGACCAGATGGAAATCAAAGCGATCATCCATGCCGCCGCCGACGAGTGTGCCCTGAATATCGCGCGGGCTTTGCGAGTGAACGATGGCGCGTGAACTTCCGCTCCACGAGCCAGTACCAAGCGGATCGAATGCTTGCGCATTGCCCGCAGAGAGAAATGCCAGATAAGCAGGTTCTGAATTGTTGTAGACATTGAAGTCGCCGACGAACATGGCTCGCACGGATGCTCCCAGCGCATCGGCGTTGGCGCGCACAGCAAGCGCGCCAGTTTCGCGTAATGCTTCTTCGCCCACCGATGCTTTCAAGTGCATGCTGTACGCATACAGACGAGCCGCGGTCGAGTCATATCCGTTCAAGCGAAAGAGCCAGCGATCAGCATTGCGACTAGCGCCTGTGAAAATGTCGGCGTGCGATGCGGTGATTTCGACAATCGTTTGAGTTCGGTAAAAAGCACACTGCGCGCCCCCGGCACTATCTTCGGAAGAACTCGTCGTATATGTTGCGCGCGCATAAGATGCTCCAGCCGGCGCGGCCGCATTGATAATCGCCTGCAGTGCCGCAACCTTGCTCGATGGAACTTCCTGAAAAAACATGAGATCAACTGGCTTGGCCCATCCGGCTTTGTTATCAGCATGTGCAGCCACGATCACATTGGTAAATGCCACATTGTCGCCAGCCAATTTCGCACAGTTGTAATTCATGACTCGAAGCTGGCCAAACGCAGGCAGAGCGACAATTGCCGCAGCAAATGCTGTGGCGGTTCGGGCCATCGAATTCATACACAGAACATAGCCCAAAAAACTGGACTTGGCGCATTTTGTTCGCAATTCGACTACAAATACCCATTCCCCAACACAGGAGAAAATGATGAACAAGACCCTCGGATCGATCCTCATGCTTGCCACGGCCCTCATCGCAAGCCCGCTGCAAGCTCAGCAAATCACCCCAGAAGTTTTCACCCTCGACAACGGGATGGAATTTCTGCTCGTTCCAAGAACTGACGAGCCCAACACCATCTCCGCCGGCTGGCTTGCCAAGGTGGGAAGCGCGAACGAGCGACCGGGAATCACCGGCATCTCCCACTTCTTTGAACACATGATGTTCAAGGGAACCAACACGATTGGAACTCCAGACGCGAAGAAAGACGCGCAGTTTCGCGCCGCACAGAAAACTCTGCGCGATGCGATGAACGGGTACACCTGGACCGTTCAGTACCAGCGATTTTTCAACGGAGAGATTGATGATCCGTGGAATCCGTCCAACGACACGCCCGAACTGGCAAAGATGCGCGCGGATTTGAAGACATCGATGGATAGCCAACAGGGACGACTCAACACCACTGCGCTCTCGGCACTCAAGACAGAGCTCGGCAAGGTTGATGCGACGGCGCCTGATGGTGCCGCCAAGACCACGGAAATTCAAGGCAACATCGCCGCGCTCGAAGCAGAGCAGAAGAAGATCGGTTCCATCGTCAAAGACGAATTTGACCAAATTTACACCAAGGGCGGCGGCAGTCGGATGAACGCCTTCACCTCGTACGACATGACATTTTACTTTATCACGGTGCCGAGCAATAAGTTTGAGCTGTGGTGCTGGATGGAAAGCGATCGCTTGAATGACAGCGTCTTCCGCGAGTTTTACAGTGAGCGCGATGTCGTGCATGAAGAGCGCCGTTTGCGCACGGAAAGCACGCCAACAGGAGCATTCCAAGAGCAGTTCGAGGCGATGTTCTGGATGTCCTGCGGATATTCATGGCCTGTGATCGGTTGGACGACTGATCTCAATTCGTACACGATGGACGAGGCGATGAAGTATTGGAATATTTATTACCGCCCCAACAATCTCGTGGGAATCATCGTGGGTGATTTCAAGCCCGCGGAGATCAAGCCGCAGATCGAGTCTTACTTTTCACGCTTGCAGCGCGGAACGACTCTGCCTCCGCCGACCATCACACTCGAAGCTAAGCAGATGGCCGAGCAGCGGATGAACGCAGAGGCAGATTGCCAGCCGCAGGTCGAAGTGCGATACCACACCGTTCCATTTCGACACGCTGATTCTTATGCCCTCGACATGCTCGCGGGCATTCTCAACGGTCGAACGGGCCGTCTTTATAAGTCGATGGTCGAAGGCAGCCAGATTGCCTCCAGCGCCCGCGCACAACAGGACAGTCGAAAGATCGCGGGAGCATTTAACTTCAGCGGTGAAACGAAAGGCGAAGGAACTCCTGCTCAAATCGAGCAAGAGTGGTACACACAGCTCAAGCGACTGCAGGACGATGTCGTCAGCGACGATGAACTGCAGAAAGTGAAAAATCAAGTCGCGGCCGATTCATACCGCGGTTTGCAGGCGAACTTCCAACTGATGATTGGCATGGCTTTCTCCGAAGCACTCGGCGATTGGACGGAGATCAATGAGCAGCCAAAGAAACTGCAGGCGGTGACTGCCGAAGATATTCAGCGTGTTGCGCGGAAGTATTTTGCGGAGTCGAACCGTTCGGTAGCGACCTATTTGCGAAAGGCGTCGGCTGCGAGTGCGAGCGCTGATGACCCTGACATTGCGAAATTGCCAGCGCCGATGCAGGCTCGCGCACGACAGATGGTCGCGCAGATCATGAAGGACACTGATCTCGCTGGCTTGAAAGAAGGCATAACCCAAATGATGGCTCAGTCCGAACAAGTGCCACCACAAATGAAGCCCATGATGGACTTCATGCTCAAGAAAATGGAAGAGCGCATTGCGCAACTTGAAATGGCCGGAGGTGCGAAGTGAATTCACGACACTCTCTGGAAGCACGACACTCTCTGAAGAAGGACACAACCATGAAAGCAACCTTGATCATTGTCACCGCAGTTTGCGCCGGAGCACTTGTTGGTGGAAGTGCGATTCCACCGCGTCCTGAAACAATCATCTATCCCAAGTTGTCGTTCAATCCGCCCAAAGCGGCCGAGTATCGCACCACGCTCAGCGATGGAACGCCTGTCTATATGGTTCCAAGCCATGAGTTTCCGCTGATTAATCTCAGCTTCACTTGCATGGGTGGCAGCAATCTTGATCCAGCAGATCGTCCTGGACTCTCATCGATGACAACTTCGATGATGCGCCGAGGCGGAACCACCACGATGTCGGGCGATCAGGTTGACGAGAAACTTGAATTCATGGCGACCAATCTTGGCATTGGCAGTTCGGCATGGACGAGCACGGCTTCCATTGATTGCCTGAAGGCCAACTTCGACTCTAGCCTTGCGATCCTGATTGATCTGATGAAAAGCCCAGGCTTCGACGAGGCGAAATTCAAGATCGCAAGAGGCGATGTGATGGAGGGACTCAAGCAGCGCAACGACGATGCGGCATCGATCAGTGGTCGCGAGTGGGGATATCTTGTTTATGGTCAAGATCACTTCGAATCTCGACAGCCGACTGGCGCGAGCATCGAATCGATCACTGCTGGTGAGATGCGTACTATGTCTGCTGGGATTTTTCATCCTGGCAACATGATCATCTCGATCAGCGGCGACTTTGATCCCAAGACCATGCCCGCGACGCTTGAGAAGGCGCTTGCGGGATGGGCAACCGGACCCAAGAATGCTTCGCCAATTGCGCCGACTTATGAGATGAAGCCAGGCGTGTACTTCGTCGAGAAGGACATTCCCCAAGGCAAGGTCACCATCGGATTGCGCTCGATTCAGCGGGAAAACCCAGATTTTTACGCGTACACCGTGATGAACGACATCCTCGGCGGTGGCGGATTTTCAAGTCGCATCACGCAACGCGTGCGAAGCGATGAAGGATTGGCATACAGCGCGGGATGTGGCTTCCGCGCTGGACCGTTCTATCCTGGCGTCTTCCGCGCGGCCTACGAGAGCAAGAGCCCAACCGTTGCGCTTGCCGCAAAGTTGATCTTCGAAGAATTTGACCGCATGCGCAACACGCCAGTCAGCGCTTCAGAACTCGAGACATCACAGAACTCGTTCATCGAAACATTCCCATCGACCTTTGCATCGAAGGCGGGAAAGCTTGGAGTGTTCGTCAACGATGAATGGACGAATCGTCCTGCGGGATACTGGGAGAATTACCGTGAGAACATCAAAGCCGTCACTCCAGAGGACATTCAGCGTGTGGCGCAGAAATATCTCGTGCCTTCGCAGATGACCATCCTTGTTGTTGGCAAGTGGGCGGACATTTCCAAGGGAGATTTGCAAGGCCGTGCGACGATGGAGCAATTTGGTCCAGCGACGCAGTTGCCGATGCGAGATCCGATTTCGCTTACGCCAATCGGCGCGCCGACCGCTACGATCGCGCCGATGCCAGCCGCCGGAAGTCCCGCAGGCGGCTGAGCGCAGATTCGCTATTACTGTTTGCCAAGCGCCCAGCGCACTTCGGGCATTCGTAGCGCTTTTGCCGCGATGAAGTATGCAGTTGCGCCGATTGCGACGAGTGCGAGCACGACGCCGATTCGCATCCACCAATTTGCGTTCTCGGGCGCGAAGAGCATCGCGCCTGCAAGAGCAATTCCCATTGCGACAGACGCGATGATCGTGCGCATCCAACTCGCCCGTACTTCGAGCGTGACGAGCGAACCGATACGACGAGCCAAGAGTCGCTCCAAGATGATCATCTGAAGAATGGCGCAGATTGCTGTCGAGAGCGCGAGTCCGGAAGTCTTCAGTGGAGTCCAGATGAGCGTGATGTTGAGGATGAAATTGAGCACGACCATGCTTGCGGCAACGATCACTGGGGTCATCGACTCGCCGCGGGCATAGAAGGCGCGCGTCAGTAAATGATTGCCGCTGTACGCCCAGATGGCTGGGGCGTATGCCAAGAGAATGATGGCGATGCGCTGAGTGTCCTCGGCCGAAAACGAATCGCCTTGAAAGACTGCCGCTGTCAATGGAACACGCATGATCATGAGCGCGATGCTCGCAGGGAAGCCGATGAACACCACCAAACGCAAGGCGCGCACGATGGATGCGCGGAAAGCGTCGACATCGGCGGCTTGACGGGATAGTTGCGGGAAAATTGCGGTGGCGATGGCGATGCCGAAGACCCCCAGCGGAAATTCGTACAACCGCTGTGCAAACGAGAGCGATGCCATCGAACCTTTTTCCAGTGGATATGCGATGCCAAAGATGGTTGGTCCAATGACGGTGGGATAGCTGGCGATCAAACCATCGATGAATGTGTTCACCTGCAAGACGCCCAAGCCCAACGCCATCGGGATTGCCTGGGTGATGACTTGCTTAAATTTCTGCCGAGACTCCGCCGAGACGACTCCGCTGCGAAGATCGATTGCGCGCAGTGCCCATGCGCTCCAAGCCCACTGCAAAGCGCCCGCCAGAAGAACACTCGACGCCACGATTGAGATGTGTATGTTGGGTTCGATCTCGTTGAATCCCATCCGCCGCATCACAGGTGGGGCAAGGCCAGCGATTGTGATCACAAGCAAGACATTCAGAATGATCGGCGCGGCCGCAGTTGGACCAAATCGATGATGCACTTGCAAGACCGCCCCCATCAATGCGACGAGGCAGATGAGTGGCATATATGGAAGCAACACAGCGACCAGTCGTGCGCTGAGCAGCACAGACTCTTGCCCTCCTGAAGGCCATGCGATCCATAAAATAATTTCGCCCAGTATGCAGAGTGCCGCGAGAAAGACTGCGATGCGCGAAAGGACCATGCGCGCGAGGGCTCGAGCGAGCGGCGGATTTTCCTCGTGCAAACGCGCATAGACCGGCAGAAAACTCGATGTCAGCGCCCCCTCGCCGAAGAGACGGCGAAAGAGATTTGGAACCATGAATGCGAACGAAAAGGCGTCGGTGATCACGCCGACACCAAAAACACGGCTCATTGCCGCATCCCGTGCTAAACCCGTCAGTCTGCTGAGGAAGGTCAGGACCGAAACCGTGCGGGCGTGGAACTCAAAGCTTCGAGCCATGGGAAAGGGTAGATTTACCCATCGGCTCAATGTTACTGCGCGCACCAATCATCCTCGCATACTTCCTGTTGATGGGCTTGGCACTCACCGCAGTTGCGTGTGACAGCACTCCCGAGATGGTGCTTGAAAGCGATATCCCCAATGTGCAAGGCTTCGAGCCGATCGTGACCCGAGACATCAAACGCGAAGGCGACTGGATCAGCGGACTCGAAGTCATCTATCGCGGAGACTTGAAAGACTCGCGCAAGAATATTGCCGAGACGCGCGAGCGCTTTACAAACGCCGGCTGGCGGTTGGTGTCGCAACAATCGCGCGGACAAACCACCATCTTGAACTTCGCGAAAGATACGCGTGCGGCACGCGTTTCGATCGCGCTCAATCAGATCGAGCCTGCGATGAGCCCTGCCGTGTTGAGTGTGACCTCGACCGAGATTGTCGCGGCGAAGGATGGCACGGTTCTGACTCAGCCAGTGGTTCGGGGCGGCACTTATGCCACTGAGGGCTTTGCGCCGCCGCCGAGCCGGTGAGCCGATGCGCCGATGATCGGATAATGCGAGGTGAATTGCAGTGCATCGTTGCTCAGTGATGCGCCGTGATTTACGCGAGCGACTGTTGATCACGCGCTGCGCACAAACCGGCCAAACCTCCACCGATGTGTGATGACACGCTGCGAGGACATCTTGGCGGTCTATGAACGACTGACGATAAATTCGGTGCCGCACTCGGGACAGCGACCGATGCCGCATGCACCCACCACCGTGTACAGATCGTGACCACAACAGAGACATTCGACTCCTTCGCGATCCCGTGCTCTGGCATTGGTATGAGCTGCGGAGCACCGCCACATCACCACCATACCAATCATCAGTCCTGCGAACGTGGCGAGCTCGGTATTATCGGTCGACAAGCGCCCTCGGCTTGCAATCCAAATCAACTGGACGATCAACATCGTTGAAATGAAGAGCGAGGGCCAGACGAGTGCGCGTTTTCGTGCAGGGGACAATCGAAACAACTTTGTCGGTAGTAACCACTGAGCAGTCTTCCACACTTGCCCGCAGCAGGCACATAAACCGATCGATGCGGATGGATCAGCGGGAATCGATG